>Ga0105047_10001314_pt1 | contig 44263 bp, 31 predicted proteins | sample MAT04_FD_78384 | JGI IMG/M metagenome (GOLD analysis project Ga0105047, IMG submission 78384) | Freshwater microbial communities from Lake Fryxell liftoff mats and glacier meltwater in Antarctica - MAT-04 (megahit assembly) | ecosystem: Environmental > Aquatic > Freshwater > Ice > Liftoff... | reverse complement strand
TACTGGTGCAAGGCGTCGCAGACGACGACGCCGCGTGCACCGACCAGCTCGATCTTGACATCGCCCCAGGTGGTGTAGCTGCGCGGGCGCGACCAACTGGTGTCCAGCGTGCCAAAGACGCCATTGGCCAGTGTGAACGAGAGCAGGCCAGCGTCGTCGATGCCCAGCCCCGGGTGCAGCAGGCTCTCCCCGATCTCGGCGTACACCTCGGTCACCTCCGCACCCCAGAACCAGCGCAGCAGGTCGATCACGTGCACGGTATGGTCGATGACGGTGCCGCCGCCGGATAGGGCGGGGTCGATAAACCAGCCGCCGGGCATGGAGCCGTGGTTGGTGCACTTGGCGCTGTAGATCTCGCCCAGTTCACCGGCGTCGAGGCGGCGTTTTAGTTCCTGCACCGTCGGGGCAAAGCGCACCGGAAAGGCGATCTGCAGGCGCGTGTTGGTGCGGCGGCAGACATCGATGATCGCCTGGCCGTCGGTCACGGTGGTGGCGATTGGCTTTTCGCAGAGGATGGCGGCGACCTTGCCGGCCGCCAGTTCGATCAGTGGCCGGTGGTGGACATTGGCCGAGCAGATCACGACGGCGTCGAGGTTCTGGGCCAGCAAGGCCGCGGCGGAGGCAAAGTAGGTAGTGTCGAAGCGGGCAGCCCGTTCGGTGCCTACGGCCGGGTCTTCATTCCAGATACCAACCAGGTCGACGCCGGGCAGGCGCTTTAGGCTGTGGGCATAGCTGTCGGCATGTAGGTGGGCAAAGCTCAAGATGCCGACGCGAATGGGTGAATTTGTCATAAGTTCTATCTCCACTATTCCTGGAATTCTGCGATCGTCACGGGCAGCCCTGTCTCCAGCGACCGGATCGCCGCCAACCCAATCTTTACCGCCATCAGCCCGTCGTGCGCCGTCACGCGTGGTTCCACTTTGCCGTCGAGGCAGTCGATAAAGTGGGCCAACTCGGCATAGTAGGGCTCGTCTACGCTGGCGACCGGGCTCAGCCCCACCTGCTGGTGGCCATCGCCGGCTTCGTTGTGTAGAAAGGCGAGCAGGGGGGGCCGATCCAGCGAATCCCACTCGACCAGACCGCCGTCGCCGGTGACTTCGACGCGCGTGCGGAACATGCCACGTGGATAGGCCCAACTGACCTCGATGTGGCCGAGTGCGCCGCTGGTGAAGCGCAGCACGATCAGGGCATGGTCGACGTAGGGCTTGCCGGCAAAGGTGAGCCCGCGCGTAAAGACGCGCTCGACGTCGCCACAGCACCAGCGGGCGAAGTCGATGTCATGCACGGCCACGTCCAGGATCACGCCGCCGCTCTGGGTATAGTCGGCGTAGTACTGGGATGAAAAAGAATTACCCGGTCGTGGGAAGCTGCCGTTGCGCACGCTGCGATAGACGCCGGGCCGGCCAATTGCGCCGGAGGCGACCGCGCTGTGGACGCGCGCAAACTCGGGAAAGAAGCGCACGACCTGGGCGGGGAAGAGCGGCACCCCGGCACGATCACACGCCTCCACCATCTCTTCGGCGTCGCGCAGATGGCGTGCCAGGGGCTTTTCACAGATCATCGGCACGCCGGCGGCAGCGACGGCAAGCACATTCTCTTTGTGGGCGGTTCCTGGTGAGCAGATGTCGATCACATCCACTGCCGCGCAGAGCGCATCAAGGCTGGCAAAGGCCTTGCCGCCGTAGCGATCCACCGCGCGTTGTGCCGCCGCCGGCACAATGTCATAATAGCCAACCACTTCGACACCGGGCATACGCGTCCAGCCGTCCAGGTGGACACTGGCGATTGCGCCTGGGCCGACAACTCCAATGCGTTTCATGATGACAGTCCTATCTTCTTCCAAGCTGCAAAGATCCTAATGCGTGAACGTGGTCAAGTGGTGACGGCCTCAGTCGGAACCAGCTTGTTCGTCGTATGGCGTAGGGCCAGGAAACAGAAGCCGGCGGCCATGGTAAGTACGGCGCAGACGATGTAAAGTGTGCTGAAGCCAAAGGCCTGTGCCAACGTGCCGCCCATCATCGTGCCTGCCAACTGGCCGGCGCTGCCCACGGCGTTGAACAGGCCGCTGTTGCTGCCACGATGTTCCTGGGCGCCGTATTCGGTGGTAAAGGTCATCGCGTTTGTGGTGTAGCTACCGAAACCAATGCCACGCACCACCTGCACACCCATCAGCGCCGGCAGACTGCCGATGAGGAAGATGTAACCGATCTGCACCAGGGCGATCGCAAAGCCGCCGGCGGCTAACAGCAGGGCGCGACCGAGGACATCCGAGATCGCGCCGGCGACGTACATGGATGGCATCTCCACAAACGCGGCTAACGACCACAAAGTGCTGATCGTCGTCTTGCTGTAGCCGACCGAAGCCATGTAGTTGGGCCACATGGTGGTCGAGGCGACGTGGCCGGCCGTCCACAGGATGACGCCGCCCAAGAAGAGGAAGGGCAGCCCTGAGACCGATGGGCGCAGTTGGCTGGTCGTCACCACCGGAGTGCGGACAATCTTGACCTCGTGCAGCATGAGGGCCATCAGGGCCGCCGCCACAAAGAAAGCGGCGCAGACGAGAAAGGCCACCGGCAGCGAGAAGGCGTCGGCCAGGCGTCCCCCACTAAAGGCACCGACAGCAAAGGCGCCGGAAGCCAACCCGCGGGTGAGACCCATGCGGCGCCCCTTGCGGGTGGAGGCATTCAGCGTGTCGCCCATGAGGGTAAGGCCGAGCGTAGAGACGGCGGCCATCGAGATGCCGTCGAGCAGTCGCGCCGACCAGGCCAGGGTCTCGCTGTCGGCGCGACTCAACCAGATATAGGCGATCGCCACACCGACCAGCCCCGCAATGTAGAGCGGTTTGCGCCGTCCCAGACGGTCGGCCAGCCATCCCCAGAAATAGTTGCCGATCAGCATGACGACGACCACACTGGTCAGGATCACCGAGATAAGGGCAAAATCGGCGCCGAGTCCCTGCAGATAGAGCGTAAGCAGCGGCGAACTGATGCCGATCGCCACAAAGGCAAGGATATTGACCAGCGTGAGAATGCGATAGTTGCTCATGAGTATAAATCAGGGCCGGCGTGCGAACACACCGGCCCTGTCACGTGTCGGGTTGCACCCTTTCAGGGGAACACCGTTTGACAAGCTTGCTGTCAAACGGCGTTCCTGGACATTACTTCGGTTGCAGCTTGCCCGTTAGCATCAAGGCGATGACAAACGGATCGTTGTAGGTGCCGTTCTGGAAGACCGGATCGCCGTCAGCCGGCCAGCCCGTGACACGGATGTCGGGGGCCGGGTTGTTGCCGTAGCGTTCCCACAGTGGGATCTGCGGCAGTAACTCGTTATAGGCTAGGGCCAACTCGTTGATGGCAGCCTTCTGGGCGTCGGTATCGGCGCCGGCAGCCGCAGCCACGACCAATTTGCCGAGGTCGACTTCGCCGGCGGCCGTCTGTTGCACCAGCGGGAAGGACATCCCGACCTTTGACGGGTCGCCTACGCCGGAGAGGGCCTGGTTATACGGTGTGCGCAGGTTCCAGTCAAAGGAGTACTGGGGATGCGGGTTGCCGGCGCCCCATGCGCGGATCGCCATTTGGAAATCGCCATTCTGGACATCGATATCGTGCTGGGTGTAGGTCACGCCGCGGAAGGCGGTCTTGATGCCGAAGTCCGTGAGCTGTTGCGCTAGATTTTCGGCAGCGGCTGACCAATCGGCGAACTCGGCCGGGGCCGTCAGTTCGAACTCCATGCGTTTGCCCGTCTCGTCCATCCAGACATTATCCGTGTCGCGCTTCCAGCCCAGGTCGGTCAGGATCTTCTCGGCTTTGGCACGGTCAAACTCGTACTTGTTGAGCTTGGCAATCGTTTCCGGGGTCAGCCAGTTGGGCACCAGGTTGTCCGAGAAGCCGGCCATGTTCTGCGCAGCCTTGCCGGAGTCGCCCAGCGAAATGACGCCGTTTTCGTTGCGGTCGATAGCGTAGGCCAGCGCCTGGCGCACTTCCTTCTTGTCAAAGGGAGCGACCTTTTGGTTCATGTACAGGGCCGGGCCGTTGTAGTTGGGGGCGCGGATGATACGGTAGCCCTTGGAGATGTACTCTTTCTCCGTTGCCGGCGGGAAGCCGTGCGTGGCGTAGTCAACGTCGCCGGCCAAGATCAGCGGCGTCACATCGGGCGTCTCGCCGTTGTAATTGACGATTTTGTCGAACTTGACCATGTCGGCCATGAACGAGGTCGGCACCTTGTTCAGCGTCATCTGCGCTTCAGTGATGCTGGCCGGGTCGATCTTGTAGGGGCCAAGCACAACCTGGTCCGCCGGGCGGAACTCGCTGAACTGTGTGAGCAGGTCTTTCCATTCCTGATCCTCCGGCGTCTTGCCGGCGGCGACCAGGTCGTTTACCTTCTTGGCCCACTCGCCGTAGACTGACGAGGCGTGGACAAAGGTGTTGCGCAGCAAACGGCGTGGGGCAACCGTGGACGCCTCGCGCAGAATAAAGTCGACGGTGTTGGCGTCGACGGCCTTGACGTCGGCCAGGTGGTCGGTCCATGCCGCGTTGTTGAGCAGGCGGTAGATCGCGAAGGTATCGACGACATCCTGCGATGTGTACTTGCTGCCATCGCTCCATACGGCGCCTTCGGGCAGTTTCACCTCAAGCGTGGTGTCATCTTTCCATTCCCACGACTTACCGGCCATCGGCATCCAGCTCTGGTCTGCCCACATATACAGGAACAACGGCGGTTCCATCAGAAGCTGATAGGGGCCGTCGGCCAGCATGCCGCTGGCGACGAACGTGTTGAAGTGACCAGCCGGTGCTACCTGATAGGGCCACGCGCTATGGAATTCACCGCTGCCGGCCACCGGCGCGGCAGCTTCATTGCCCGCCGGCGCACTAGCGCCAGGCGCCACCGGTGCGGCGCAGGCGCTGATTGCCATCGCCAGCACCAACAGTAGTCCAAGCCAAATACGTGCTTTCATGCGTTCTCTCCTTGAATACGAAACTTGATTTGAACGACAACAACATACCAACGTGCGGATTCGGAACAACCATCTATCTTCGTGATCCGTCTCCTTTCCAGCATCAGCGCTGACGTCTACGTACGGTGATGCCGATGACCACAATGAACACTGCACCCAGTAATACGGTGAAGATGGTGATGACATATTCGGCAGTGCCGGGCTGCGAAAACAGGAGCAACGGCACTCCACCCACCAAGAGCAAGCAGCCGATCATCAGACCAGCCCTTGCAATTTCCTGGTGCATGACCTAGGTAACCAACAACGTCACACGCTCTGCCTGGCGCACCGGGCACGCCACCCGGCCACCTTCTGCGATCGCTTCCAGCGGCGGGCGCCGTACGTTGCACTGACCATCCACACTATAGGGACAGCGTGGATGGAAGGTACAACCCGACGGTAGATTGAGCAGGCTGGGAATTTCGGCGCTGCGCAACTCGATCTGCCGTTTGTGATGGGCCAGTTCTGGATCGGCTTCCGGTACGGCCGCCAGCAACGCCTGCGTATAGGGGTGGCGTGGGTCGCTGACCAACCGCTGGGTGGGGCCGTCTTCGACGATCCGTCCCAGGTACATGACGGTGATGCGGCCATTCCAGGCAAAGTATTTGGCCAATGCCAGGTCGTGCGTAATAAACAGGAAGGTGACATCGAATTCTTGCTTCAAGCGCGTCAACATGGTCAGGATGCTGACGCGAATTGATACGTCGACCATGGAGACGGCTTCGTCGGCGACAATGAACTTAGGTTCCAGAGTGAGCGCACGCGCCACGGCCACGCGCTGGCGCTGGCCGCCGCTCAATTGGTGGGGATACTTGTCGATGATGTCGCGCGCCGGCGTCAGGTCCACAACCTCCAGCAGTTCCAGCGCCCGGCTCTCGCTGCCGGCCTGGTTCTTGACCTTCTTGTGATGAAGCAGAGGGGCCGTGATAATCTGCCGGACCGTTTGCGTCGGATTCAACGATGAGTAGGGGTCTTGGTGAATGATTTGCACGGCCTGACGATAACGGCGAAACGCCGTGCTGTCCAGTTTGGTGATGCTGCGCCCTTCGAAGAGGATTTCGCCGGCGGTCGGCGCCAACAAGCCGGCTACCATGCGCCCCGTGGTGCTTTTGCCGCAACCACTCTCACCGACGAGACAGACTGTCTCACCGGGGTCGATGGCCAGTGAGACGGCATCGACCGCGGTCACGGTTTCTTTGCCCTTGCCGAACTGCTTGGTCAGCGCGCGCAATTCAATGATCGGCGCCATTATGACACCTCCGCCGCGGGCAATATGTCCGCCAGCACGTTGAGTGCGCCACGATGCAGAGGTTTCACCTGTAGCTCCGCCTCAACTTGCTGCCAATTCCAGCAGGCCGCTTCGTGGGCGGGACCGACCGTCGCCAGTTCCGGCTCCTCCTGTTTGCAGCGGTCCGTGGCAAAGGCACAACGTGGGTGAAACTTGCAGCCACTCGGCAGGTTGATCAAATCGGGCGGTGAGCCTGGAATCGAAAAGAGCTGTTCGAAGCCACCGGTTACCGTAGGCACGGCACGAATCAGCCCCAGGGTGTAGGGATGACGCGGACGATAAAAGATGTCGTTCGATTTGCCCAACTCGACTACGCGCCCGGCATACATCGTGGCCACGCGGTCGGCCAATTCGGCCGCAATCGCCAAGTCGTGTGAAATGAAGATCATCGTAAAATGCTGTTCTTCTTTTAACTGGCGCAGCAGCTTGATGATTGTGCGCTGAGTAATGATGTCGAGCGCTGTGGTTGGCTCGTCCAGAATCAGGATTTGTGGGTCAAGCAGCAGCGAGAGGGCCAAGAGCACACGCTGGCGCATCCCACCGCTCAGTTCGTGAGGGTAGGCGTCGATCACGCGTTTGGGGTCGAGTTGCACGAAGCGCAGCAGTTCGACCAAGCGTGTTTGCACGGCTTTCTTGTCCTGCCAGCCGTGGGCCTTGGCGGTGTCCCACGTCTGATCCCACACCGTGAGCACGGGGTTGAACGCGTTCAAGGCGGCTTGGAAGACCATGGCGCAATCGCGCCAGCGAAACTCGCGCAGTTCAGCCTTCGTCAGCTTGAGCACCTCCACTTCGCGGTCGCCGCGGCGATACTGAATGCTCCCAGGGGCCACAGCGGCCGTCTCGGGGAGAAGACGGACGACCGCCAGCCCCAGCGTTGATTTGCCCGAACCGCTTTCGCCAATCAGAGCCAGGCTTTCGCCTGCCAGTAAGTCTAGCGTGACCCCGCGCACCGCCTGCACCTTGCCCTTGCGCGTGGCGTAGGAGACGTGCACATTATCCAGGCTGAGGGGCGGCTGGGGCGTACTATTCTGGACGGTATGCCATTCCAAGGCGGCCTTGGCCATGTGTCAGAATCCTTCGTCGGTCATGCAGCAAAATGATAATGGCGCCTGGCATACTAGACGATCGTGCGCAGACGTGGATTGAAGGCCAGTTCCAGCGAGCGGGTCATGGTGATGACGGAAAGCTGGAAAATGGCGATGGCGGCGATAGGCGCCATGATCCGCCACATGGCGTCGCTGTAGAAGATGGCGCCCTGCGTCCACGCCATACTGATCATGACACCCCAGTTGCTGCTGGAAACAGGCACCAGGCCAAGTAGCACGAGGCCAACCTGGGTGTAGACCGCCGTGGTCAGGGCCAGCGTGAAGCTGATTACAATGTAGGTCATCATGTTGGGCACGAGTTCGCGAAACACGATATGCACGTTGCCCAGATCCAAGGCCCGTGCCGCCTCGACAAAGTCGCGCTCTTTGAGCGAAAGCGCCTGGGAGCGCACGGCGCGCAGGAGTGCGGCCCAACTCAACATGCCGAGGAAGATGCCCAGAAAGGTCAGATTGTCCAGTCTGATAAAGGCAGCCAATACCGCCAGCAGGGGAAACAAGGGAATCGTCAACATGATATCCGTGATCGCCATGATTACGGTGTCGGTGCCGCCGCCGGCAAAGGCGCTGAGCGTGCCAAAGGTCACGGCAATCGCTGTGGAGAGAAAAGCGGCTACCGTGGCCACATAGATCACATCCTTGCCGCCATGCACAATCTGCGAGAAGATGTCGCGTCCCTGGTGGTCGGTACCCAGCCAGTGTTGCGCCGAGGGCGGCTGGTAGATCTGATCCAGCTTGGTCTTGTTATCCAGCGGGATGACAAAGGGTCCAAGCAGGCAAATAATCAAAATGAGGCAAGTCGAGAGAAAGCCAATGAAGCCCGCTTTGTTGTAGGTCATCAGCCTGAGCGTCGTGCCCACCGAACGGAAGAATCCCTGGATTGCTCCCATGAGTTGCTCCTATGGTTCAGACCATCTTGATCCGCGGGTCGAGCCAGCCGTACAGAATATCGGCAAAGAAATTGGCAAAGATGACAGAGATCGTGATCACGAGGAATATGCCCTCCATCACGGGGTAGTCACGTTGGGCAATGGCAACGCTTAACACATAGCCGATGCCCTGATACCGAAAGATACTCTCAATCAGAAAAGATCCGCCCACGACAAACCCGATCGCGATAGCTAATTGGGTGAAGAGCGGCAGCGCGGCGTTGCGTCCCACGTAAGCGGTGGTAATCCGCCATTCCGTCAACCCGCGCGCTCGGGCCACTGTAACGAAATCTTCACCCAACGTGCCAATCGTGCTGCCCTTCATGCTCAGCATCCAATTGCCAATCGATGTCAGCACATAGACGGTGATGGGGAGGGCAGCATGAAAGAGCGCGTCGGACAGAAATGCCAACGAAAACGCCGGCTGCATGCCCGGCGACATGGTTCCGCGCATTTGCGCGATGGGCAAAACTTTCCATTGCACGCCCAGCCAGACTACCAATAAGATGCCGATCAGATAATTGGGGATTGAACTGACCGCGGAGGCAAAAATGGTGAGGGCGTGGTCCAAAAAGCCTTCTCGGCGAAGGGCCATCAACAACCCAAGCAGGATGCCGAAGGTGAAGCTGAGAATCAAGCCGATGCCGACGCTAAAGAGGGTCCATGGCAAGAAGCGGACGATGATGCTCGTCACCGATGTGCCGGGCGAAGTCAGCGAGACCCCAAAGTTGCCATGCATCAGGTTCCACAAATATTCAGCGTACTGCTGCCAGACTGGCGCGTCGAGGTTGATGGCAAAGAGCGAAGCTGCCTGGCTGCGTGCCGCTATGTAATCCATGCCTTGCGTCTCGATCAGGCGGCTGATGTATTGTTCAATCGGATTGCCGGGCAGCAGCCGGATCATAAAGAAAATGATCGTGCTGACCGCCCAAACTGTGAAGAGTGCCTTCAGAAGCTTGCGGAAGAGGTACGAACGGTAGATGCGTACCAGGATATTGGGCGACGAACCAGTGTTGCCGCCAATCACTGTGCTGGAAACATCAACAGTCGTGGTCATAGCCTGTTCCAATGTGCGACCCTACTGCGTGTCGCGTCAGTAGCTAGATTGGGGAATACAAGAACTGGGAGCATCGTCTGGCTTGGGCGAATCAGCGCTGGGGCGCAACCCGCCTGCTACCCTCGCGGCGCGTAGCGTAACACACGCTACAACGTGCTGTCAATCTGTATAATCAGAAATCGAGCGATGCTCGATTTTGCAAGGTTTTGATTGATTTGATTGTCGATCTGGCATTTTTTTGCTGGTGAATGCATTATTGCACGGTTTTTGAGATTCGTCAACCCCGAAAAATGCATGATTATGGTGATCTGGTGACGGATTATGATTGATTCTGTCGCAGCGGTTGCGCGAGGACTCTCCATCTGCGCACCGCATGGTTGCCTCGGCGATTGGCTCGTGCAATGAGGAATCTGCCCAACGCGTGGAGGGGAATCCACGCAGGCGCTTTCAAGGAACAGGAAGCCGCCGAATCCGCACGGCACGCTCTGTCACACTGATCAGTGCACCGGATTCGATCTCACCCGCACAGCGAATGAGAACATCCTGCAAGTATCGATTTACTTCGTCTGCCTGCATGTTCTCGAGTCGGAACGTGACGACACTGGGCAATAGGCCGCGGCTGAGCGCAACGATACGCCCAAAGTCCAGATCATGGGTCAAAATGACCCTGTTCTCACGGACCGCCTTTTCGACGATCATCGGGTCCGTCAGCCGCTGAAGTCCTTGATCGCGCAAGTGAATCGCGTCATGTCCGTGCCCGCGAAGAAACTTGGCCGTGTTCTGGGCCAGGCCCATGTCGAGCAGAAACTTCATGCCGCGTTACCCAATGGCACGTACATTACATCGTCGGTGGTCCATGCCGCATATTGCAGGGACTGGCGGATATCTTCCAGTTCAAGATCAGGGTATTCTTGCACGATCTGTGCCGCAGCCATACCGTTGGCGACCAAATTCACAATCAGCGATACGGAGATGCGCATACCACGAATACAAGCCTTCCCGCCAAGGATGTTAGGATCTGCGGTGATGCGGTCAAATCTAATCATGGCTCCTCCCTATATTACCGAATATCGCTGCGATATACGCAATGCGGACAAACGTTAGCTTTCAAACTGAAGTATATCACAATGCGGCTGTCGCGCTTGGCAAAGTGAGTGTGAGGGAAAGAGTGAGGAGCGAGTTTTGGTTTGACAGCACCCGTACGCTATGCTATAGTGCGAAGCCCGCTGCGAAGCCCGCTGCGAAGCCCGCTGCGAAGCACGTGTGGCGCGGGGCGTACGTTAATAAGCAAAGTATCAGGGCAGATGGGCCGTCGCTGCCGGGGCAACCCGGTAGAGGAACTTCCCGACTCCTGCCTGGCCGGGGCAACCTGGCTGGGGTCGTTGCCTCACGAAAGAGCAAGTGAGGGCGCAAGGCCGGTAACGGCCTTGTGACTACAACCGCAACAGAGAGAAGTCCCACCGGCGTCGAGCCGGCCAGGGGTGAAAGGGTGGGGTAAGAGCCCACCAGCGGCGCCAGCAATGGCGCCGGCTAGGCGAGCGTGCAACGGGGAGCAAGGTGAGTGGGTTCGGCTGGCTTTGGCTGGTTGAATCTCGCCGCAGCGGTGCGGGCGAGGTCGGGTTACACCCGGCAAGCCACAAACCGCCGGTCTCCAAAAGGCCGAGATAGATGACGGCAGAGCGATGGCTTCGGCCGTGGCGAACAGAATCGGGAGTACAACATTGCCCTGAATTTGCACGTACGGTGGACGTGCGGTATAGTGTGGTGACACTACGGCAGGTATGCCGACGTGGCGGAATGGCAGACGCGATAGATTTAGGATCTATTACCGTACAGGTGTGGAGGTTCGAGTCCTCTCGTCGGCACCACGGCGTGACCACAGACGGGCCCGTGGCCTAGCGGGAAGGCGTCTCCTTTGCAAGGAGAAGAGCGTCGGTTCGAATCCGACCGGGTCCACTTTGCGCAGCAGGGCAGCCAGCCGTCACTGAATGTTTGATGCGGGCGTAGTTCAGCGGTAGAACGTCTCCTTGCCAAGGAGAAGGTCGTGAGTTCGAATCTCATCGCCCGCTCTGAGGGTCGACCACCAGGTCGACCCTTTTAATAGGATAATCGGACACAATCAATCGTGTCTGAATAAATTTTTGCCGAGGTAGCTCAGTCGGTAGAGCACAGCACTGAAAATGCTGGTGTCCCCAGTTCAAGTCTGGGCCTCGGCACCTTTGCCCCGGTGGGGGATCGTCTAATGGCAGGACCGCGGACTTTGGATCCGTCAATCGGGGTTCGAATCCCTGTCCCCCAGCCAATGACGGGGCAGGGCAACCTGCCCCGCCTTGTTTGGCCCGAAGTACTTACTGCCGGTTCAAAAGTATGGCGGCCGTAGTTCAGTGGTAGAACACCAGATTGTGGCTCTGGGTGTCGTGGGTTCAATCCCCACCGGTCGCCCCTCTCAAACAAACAGCCCCCACCTTGCGGTGAGGGCTGTTTGTTTTTGGTGTCCGGTAGCACCTAGAGAGTAATATCCCGAGGTGATGCTACCGGACGACAACTAAAACTAGTACTGTCCATTGACACCACCTCCTTAGATTGGGATAGCGCAGTCAGGCTGGGCCTTAGACGGGCATTCCGGTAAACCTTATCACAAGGTTTGCACAGAAAATTGTCACGCTTGGCCTAGCTAAGAACAGTATCTCACATTTCCGCGTGGTTGTCAAATGGCTTTTCGCGGGCAATTTGGCGGTTCTCTGCCCATTCACATCAGCCAGGGCAGGAAATAGGTTGCCAGTCCCAGGAATAGAAAGAATCCCATCACATCGGTGAAGGTCGTCACGAAAATGCTCGAAGCCAGCGCGGGGTCGATGCGGACCGCTTTCAGGGCCATGGGCACAAAGACGCCGGCCAGCGCGGCCACGATCAAGTTGCCGAGCATGGCGATCCCAATCACCAGCCCCAGGTAGGGATTGCCTTTCCACAGCCACGCCAACAGCCCCACCAGGAGGCCAACTGTGACGCCGTTGATGATGCCAACCATCGCCTCGTGGCGCAGCGCCCACAGCGTGTCTTTGGGGGAAATCTCCTTGAGGGCCAGCGAACGCACCACAATCGTCATGGTCTGCGTGCCGGCGTTGCCGCCTTGACCGGCGACGATGGGCATAAACGCGGCCAGTACGGCCGCCTGGGCAATGGTGCTCTGAAAGAGCGACACGACGGATGAGGCCAAAAACGCTGTGCCCAGGTTGATCACGAGCCACGGCAAGCGGTTGCGGATCGATTGGGGAATGGGGCTGTAGATTTCCGAGTCCGGACTCACCTGCGCCAGCTTGTAGATGTCTTCGGTTGCCTCTTCTTCGATCACGTCAACCACATCGTCGACATGGACGATGCCGATCAACTTGCCCTGATCGTCCACAATCGGCAATGCCACCAGGTCATAACGCTGGAGCAACTGCGCAACTTCTTCTTGGTCGGCTCCCGCGCGCACGGAGATCACCGTGTTGTCCATGATCTCCTCGATCGTCTGCTCCGGCTCGGCCAGGATCATGGCGCGCAGACTCACCACGCCGATCAGGTGGCTGTAGCGATCCAGCACATACAGATAGTAGAACTGGGATTCGTCCCGATACTGATCCTTGAGGAATTTGACGGCCTCCGCCACCGTCCAGAAGCGGCGCAGCGAAGGGGGCGCTGCGTTCATGATGCCGCCCGCCGTGTCAGGGTCGAAGGTCAGCAGGGAAGTGACGTCTTCCGGCTCGTCCATCTGCTCGATGACTTCGGCGGCCTGCCCTGGTTCGAGTTCACCCAGCAGGTCAGCCGCCATGTCCGGTTCCATCTCGTCGAGTACATCGGCCAGCGTCTCGACGTCCAGGTGCTGGGCGACGTCGGCCATTTCGTCTTCGTCCAGTTGCTCGAAGACGTCGGCCAGCTCGGTCGCGCGCAGCTTGTCCATAATCGCCGCCTGCTGCTCCGATTCGAGCTCAGCCAGGATTTCGGCGCTGTCGGCCGGATGGAGGGTGCGCAGATACTCGACGGCGCCGTCCAGATCGCCGCCGTCGAGAAATGCCATTGTGCGCTCAAGCGCGTCGCTAAACTGAATCGGATCGACCATGCCACACCTCCCGAAAACATGAAACGGCTTGTCTGAAGCGTGATGCAGGAAACGCCAGGCGCATCACGTGATGACCGTGCCGAACGCGTGGACAGGCCGGGCTGGTGTGAAAGAAACCATAAAAAATGCCAGCCGGGTAACCGGCTGGCGTTTGCGGGCGAAGAGGGCGTCAAGGCGATCGGGCGGCCAGCCCGATCGCTGCACTAGGTCAGCGCAAGCAAGGGACTGCCACCGTCAACGCTCCGTGCCCACGGCTGCCTGCTGCGCCCAAGATGGCGCCAGCCGGGTACGTGTCCAGAGAGTTCGGTTGCATATACACTTGCGACGGCGTCCGTTGCCGTCGTGCCGGTCGACAGGTGCGCGGCCCGGTGCAGGCTCGCCGGCGGGGAGTGCGGCAAAGCTGCTGTGGGCGTTGTACTGTCCGGGTCTGGCTGTTGGTCAGCCGCGACCCACCTACGCTGTTCTGGGTTCATTATCTTTCTGTGTATTGGAACGAGTATTCACCTGGACCAACAAGACGCAACCGGATGTCAGACCATCAGCTCATTCCACCTGACTTCACCGCGCACAGGATAGCACTGCGCGGCGTGACTGTCAAAACGGTTGCACGCCGCCCGTTTCGAGCCAGCCTAGCTCCGCCGGCGTGAGACGGAGATCGAGGGCGGCGACGTTGGCGGCGAATTCGGCGCGATTGGCGCAACCCACCAGGGCAAAGAGATTCCAGGGCTGGCTCAACACATAGGCGAGGGCAAGCTGTGCCACGCTGATGTCGCGCGCCTGCGCCATTTGTTGGACGCGAGCCAGCCGCGCAAAATTCTCAGGATAGCAATAGCATTCCACGCACAGCTTGTCGAGGTACTCCGTAAAGGTATCCAGGTTGTCCGGCTGAAAGCGCCCGCTGAAAAAGCCGCCGGCCAGGCTTGACCAGGTGAACAGCGGCAGTTGCGTCTCCTGATAGTAGCGGCGTGCCTCCGCCATGGCCGGCCCGGTGAGGCTGATGCAGTTTTCCCACGGCTCTTTGACCTGGATGGCGAGGCTGAAGTTGGGGCTGCTGACGGCGAAGGGCACGAGATCGTGGGCAGCGGCGTAGGCGTTGGCTTCCTGGACGCGCGTGTAGCTCCAGTTGGACCCGCCAAAAGCGTGGATGCGACCGGCGGCCATGTGCTCGTTGAGCACCTCGACAATCGGGCCGACGGGTTGGCTTGGATCGTCGCGGTGTAGGACGTAGAGGTCGATATAGTCGGTGCGCAGCCGTGCCAGAGAATCATGCAAGTCGGCCGTTATATCATAGGGGGTGACACGGCGGCGGTCCTGGTTGTGATGGGCGCCTTTGCCCAGGATCACGACCTGGTCGCGCAGCCCGCGTGACTCCAGCCAGCGACCAAACGTTCGTTCACAATCGCCGTTGCCGTAGCCGTGCGCCGTGTCAAAGGTGGTGGCGCCCAGGTCGAAGACGTCGTCCAACAGTTGGAAGCTTTGCGCCTGCGTGTCGGAGCGCACCATGACGGTGCCCTGCACCAGGCGGGAAATGGGTTTGTTGATGCCGGGAACATTGCCGTAATTCATAACGTCCTTCGCTTTGTGTGTATGAGAAGTCAACGTGAATAGTGTTCGATGCGTATCATACAACCAGATGGGCGCGAATCTTGCATTTCTGCGCAGCGTGGTGTAACGGCAGGTTGTTTGCAAGCTGAGCAATCATGGAGGGAGCACATGCGAGTGGGCCATCGGTGGTGGATCGCTGCCGGCTGTATTGCCCTGGGGGTGGCGGGCTGCCGCCCAGTTACACAAAACGGCGAGCGAGCGAGCGCCGGTGGGGAGACGATACCGGCGCGACCTGTCCTACGCCTGGATACCACGATCGTAATTACAACGGAGAGCATTGTGAGCCTGGATATTCCTGCCCCTACGCCTGAAGTCGGCCAGGCCATCAAGGACCTGGCGCGCCGCCTGGCTGTCGATGTAAGCGCGGTGACGATTGTCGATTACGCTGCTGTGACCTGGCCGGATTCGAGCCTGGGTTGTCCCCAGCCCGGCATGCAATACCTGCAATCATTGCGGGAGGGCACGCGCATTCGATTGCAGGTGAGTGGCACGGTCTACGAATATCACAGCAGCCGGGGTCGCGCGCCATTTTTTTGCGCCAACCCGACGGCGCCTGCTGTACCGGGAAGCACGGCGCCGTCGATGGATCAATGACATGCGGGAGCAATGGGCTACCCGCAGGAAAGCAACAGGCCGGAGCACATTGCTCCGGCCTGTATTTGTTCACGTAACCTGCCGCGTTTCAGTCCGCCCTATGTTCTTAGCGGTTGACAACGCCGCGCACACAGGCGGTGTTGACCCCCTGGAATAGATCGCTGGCGAGTTCGGCGCAGTTGAGCCAGTCACCGCGCTCTTCGGCTTTCGCCTTGAAGGTGACGACGCGCGTCTCACCCGGTGCACCTGCCACGGCTCCGACCACAAACTCACTGTCCACGGTTGGGAGCGTACCTACCCCGTTGTAGTAGACATTGAAGCCGCTGTTGCCAAACTCATTTTCGGCGCCGACAGTGAGTAGACCGGCGTCGCCGTTGCCCGTGTTTGGCCCATAGGCGACGGTCACATCATGGAAAGCACCGAGGCGCACCCACACCTGGAAGGAATGTGTATTGGTTGGCGTGCTGTACTCCGGAACATTCTCCCAATCGGCGATTAGCCAGGTCGAGACACCGTCGCTCAGCATGCCAATGCGTACAGCGCCACCAGCTGATGGGTCCAGATCCGTCCAGAAGGGCGCCACGACATTATTGGGTCGCGCTGCGTTGGGGAAAGGCTGGTTCACCGGTGTGGCGTCGTTGGCGCCGGTGCTGCCGCCCACAATCACCGTGCCGTTGCTGCCGATGCCGAGCCGCGTATAGCTCTTACCGGCATAGGTGAACGAGGACACATTGAAGTTAACTGCTACATCGTCGCCCATTCCCGCAATGGGTGCGACCCCGAAGATGCTCAATGGCAAATAGCCGGCAGGCGTTGCGCCGGTCCCCGAGCCAATCTGCGGCACCTGCGCCGGGTAGAGTGTCGCATTGAAGGTGACGGCTTTTTTCTTGTCTGTCGTGGCGTTGACCACACTGCCTTTCACCAATTCGAGTTGTTTGGGCAGGGTGTCGATCATCGCCACCGTGGCCGTGACAAACGAGGTGTTGGTCATTGAGATGGTGCACGTCGTGAGGGTGCCTTTGTTCAGGGTGGCCGGCGCACAGCTCTTGTCCAAGGTCACTACCGGCTGCTTGCGCACGATCGTGATTGGGAAGACCAACGGCGCCTGCTTCATGCGGTGGTCATCCATGTCGGACTTCAGCAGCAGGGTGGCATGGCGCACCTGCCCCAGGGGGACCAGACGGGCGTCAACTGTGATCTCGAAGGTAGTGGAACCATTCGGCTTGAGCTTGATCTCCTTGGGCACGGAGACCGTGACGTCGGCCGGCGCCACCACCGAGAGCTTCCACTCCGCTTGCTTGTTGGTTTCGTTGTGAACCGTGCGCTTCACCGTGATGCGGCCGGGCATGACGGGCACATAGAGGCTTGGGTAATTGGCGTTCCACAACTGATTGCGCAGGGCGCCATAGTTGTCGGCCGTTTCGTCAAAGGTCAGACCGACCCAGCCAGCGCGGGTCAAGTCGACACGCCCCGAGCCGATATCGAATGGACCCGCCGGCGTGACGCCATCTTCCTTGACCAAATTCAGTGTTGTGGCCGAAGTCATCAGGGCGGAGCGGACCTGGCCAGGCGTCCAATCCGGATGAAGCGCCTTGAGCAAGGCAGCAGCGCCTGCAATGTGCGGGCTCGACATCGATGTGCCGCTGAGGAAGGCGTGGATGTCGGTGGGGGCGCCCGCAGCAAGACCCGTGAAGGCCGCCAAGACGTTGACCCCTGGTCCAGTGATGTCGGGCTTGGAAATGCCCAACGACTGGTTGGGACCGCCGCGTGAACTGAAGCCGGCGACCACATCGCCTTGCACTGCACCGGGCTGGCCGTCGGTGAAGCTGGCGGTTGCGCCCGGGTTGGCAGTCAGAAAGGCAAGCAATTGCTGGCCTTCACCGGCTTCCAGATGCACGGTTGGAATGGAATGAGCGTCGGTGTTGGTGCCTTGTGGCGTCGCGTTGTAGAGCAACATGCCGATTGCGCCGCCGGCAGCTACGTTGGCGCTCTTGGCGACGCGGTCATTGGTGCCGCGCCGGCAGACCACGATTTGGCCAGTGTATGTGTTCGGCGTAGCGGGCAGCAGGCACAATGGGTCCGCCGCGTTAACCACCACGGTCGCTGGTGTCGCAATGCCCTTGGTGATGCTGGCGCCGACCAGGTTCAGGGTGGCGCCGCCGTTGCCAAAGAGCGTGACCGTGCTCAGGGTGCTGCGGTCGGAGGTGCTGGCGGCGACTGAGGTCGTCCATGGCTCGCGATGATCGACCGTTTCGGGAGCAGGACCACTGTTGCCGGAGGAAGCCGCCACAAAGACACCTGCCCGATAGGCGTCCAGAAATGCCAGCGAGACTGGGTCGCCGTAGGGATTCGAACCGCCACTGATCGAGTAGTTGATCACGTCGACGCCGTCGACAACCGCCTGCTCGATGGCGGCAGCGGTGTCGCTGCTATAGCACCCGCCTGCGCCACACGCCTTATAGGCGATGATCTGGGCACGCGGGGCGACGCCGGAGATTGGGCCGAAGGCGGTACCCAACACGGTGGCGATTACGCCGCCGTTGCCGGCTGTGGTCGAAGCCGTGTGCGAGCCATGACCGTCATCGTCACGCGCGGAGTCAAACTCGGTTGGATCGAGCCCGACCAACGCACGGTAGGTGTCGATAAACTTGTAAGCGCCGATGATCTTGCCGTTGCAGGTAAACGGTGCATCGGCAGGGTTGAAGGTGGTGTTGCCGAAGTCGCAGGGATACGTGCCAGGGGCAGGCGGTGCAAAAGGCTTACCCGCTGGGTCAGGGTCGGCAAACGACGGATTTTCGGGCCAGATGCCGCTGTCGACGATGCCGACTACGACGCCTTCCCCGGCGCTGCCCTGGCCGCCCAGCGCCTCCCAGGCGGTGGCCGCGCCAATGAACTGTGGGCTGCGGTAGGTGTCCAGTTGGTTCAATTCGTCGGGGAAGATCGCCTGTACGCCTTGCACAGTCGATAAGCCGGAAAGTGAGCCTTCGGCTAGCACCAGGGAAACGCCGTTGAAGAGTTTGGAGTAGGTGTGGACTACCTGCCCGCCGGTTGCGGTCACCAACTGATTCGGATCTGTGCCCGGCTCCAACATCACGATGACGCTCACGGGTTGTAGGTCGGTGTCCAGACCGGCGGCAGCCACAAGGCTTGCCTTGTCTTCGGCGCTTACGCTGTCAATCGTGTCGACCGCGGGCGTCTCACCGGCGGTCAACGTGCTGGGATCCAGGGGGACGCCGTTGGTGACGGTCGGTAAATAGATGTTGCTGGCTGCATCTGGTGTGGCTGGCGGCTCATCCTGGGCAAATGCGGGTGCAATGGTCGTGGCCAGCAGCGCCAGCACCAGGACGAGTGAGAACCATGATTTCTTGGCTAAGTTCATTGGGCGGATCTCCTGTACTGCTCTTGCGGGTTGGGTGGGTAGGTTCGGAATACGGGTGTGAGGTAGATAGCAAGTTCTGATCACTTGTTGGATTAGCGCTGCCCTGTGTACTGCAAGGCAGCTTAATTGAAAGGCGATAGTGTAGAGTATGTTGGCGGATCACGCAAACAGCGTTTTTCCTGTTGGCATCTTTGCGCGATGTCTCTAAAAGCGAATAGGAAGGATGCAAAAGCTCCCGCCGGTCACGTGCCTACTTGGGCACGTGACCGGTGGGAGCTTGCTCACTATGTTCAGTTTTGTCCTGGTTGGCCGCCAGGGGGCTCAGTTTAGTTGTCTGGCGTGCCCAGCGTCACGATGATGCGCTGGGGTGGCTCGGTGTCGTTCTGGTCGGGCGCATAGTAGTCGTACGCCTGGCTGGAGGGGGTCTGGGCGCGCACCGGGAAACGTGCCTGCAGCCGGTAGTCGAAGGTGTAGACCTGGCCACTCTGCACGTTGGTCAGATACAGGATGATCTGTCGTCCCGTCAATTCGTAGCGGTCAATCGTCCCGGCGTCCACCAGCGCGTCGAGGTCAGCCGTCACCGGCGCAAAGCCCGGCGGAATCCCCAGGTCGACGATCACGGTGCCGGCTGTGCCGGGGGCCAGCAACTCTGCCGTGGCGCGTACATTGACCATGTCATTTACCGACAACTCGGTGCGGTCATAGGCCACACGCACGCGCAGGGGATCTGCGGCCTGGTCTTGTGGTGTACTCTTCTCCCAGGGCATGTAATGCTCGGTGACGACCTGGTATTGCAAGCTGCGTTCGCCGTCGACGGCGATGGTGAGCTGGTCGTCGCTGCTGGTGATGCCGTCGAAGCTGACCTGCTGCACCACGTCGCCGTTGCTGTCGTCCACGCTGAGCGTTTCGGTGGACGTTTCCCCATTTGCCCGCTGCAAGGTGATCGTGACGGTGGCTGCGCCGCCTTCACCGGCCGCCTCGGCGGCGCGAATCAAGGCCTTGAGCGCCTGGATTGTCGCCTGGGTCGTATAGAAACTGCCGGCCGGGTCGCGATGGGCGACCAAGTAGTTCAGCGCCTGCTCGGCAACGGCCGGCGCGTAGTCGGTGCGCAGCAGCGCCTGGGCGACGATGGCCGTGGTCTCGATGGCGGCGGCATCGCCATAGCTGCCCATGTAGGTAAGCATGCCGGCGTCCCAGGAAACTTGATCGCCGTCCTGGGTCGTGCGGCTCAGCAGCCTGGCGAGCACCGGGGTGGCGTCTTGCCCGGCCGCTGCCAGCGCGTTGGCTGTCAGGGCCAGCGTGTAGTTGTCCAGCATGTCCGGTGACTGCGACATCTGTTGGTTCTCAGCAGGGGCCGGGTACGCGCTGATGGGGGCCTCGTTCGCTGTCTTGGCGACATTGTCGTTAGCGGGGGTGGCGGCGTCATTATTGGCGTTCAGTGTATTCTTGACCTGCCGCTCCAAGAAGCGCACGGCGTTGCGCACGCTGCGGTCGTCGCCATAGCCGGCGTCGGCCAATCCCCAGACAATGTAGGCGGTCGCCGCCATGCGGCCATTCATGTCTTCCAGCCCGCTCTCGATGGTCATGCCACTGGGATCCCAACTGCCGTCACTGTTCTGCTGTGCAAACAGGTACTCTGCCACGCGTGTGAGCAGCGCCGGGTCGACATAGGCCACCTGGCTCATATCGGTGAACTCCATGATCCCATAGGCGGTCAACATCGTCTGCGCCGGTGGATCGCCAAAGAGGCTGAAGCCACCTGGTTCGCCAGGCACCTCAAAGGTGAGCAATCGTTGGTAGCCCAGGTTGATCAGATAGTCTGCCTGCACCTGAATGCGCGGGTTGGCCTGGCCGGTGGTTTTCAGGTAGTCCAGGATCAACACGTTGGGATAGGTGGCACTGCTGGTCTGTTCGAAACAGCCATACGGTTCATGCAGCAGCCCGTCGAGCCCTGCCACGACCTGGCTGATGATGCCGGGGTAGATCTTGACCGTAACGCGGCCGGTGCCGGGCACGGCTGCCGGCGGAACACCCACGGTGAAGGTTTGTTCGGGCGCCAGCCGGCCGTTGTCGACGGTGAGGGTCTGTTTGCCGTCGGGCAACACTTCGACCGCGCGCACGACGGCGTCGCTCATTTGGGCGCCGGTGGCCGTGATCTGCAATTCATGGCTGCCGAATTGGGTGACGCGGATGGGCAGATAGGTTGCCGCCACTTCGTTGGCGCCAATCGCAAAGGTCAATTGCGGCTGACCGACGATTTCGAACCAGTCGCCCGGCGCTACCTCGAGGGTCACCGTCTGCGGCTGGTCGAGGTAGTTGAAGAGGGTGATAGGCGCGTCGACCTCGTCGCCCACGGTGAGGAAGCGCGGCAGGTCGGGTTCCACAAAGAAGTCTTGGAAGACGCGTAAGCCCATTGTTGTGCTGCCGAGGTTGCCGTCGCGGTCGGAGGCCAACACGCTGACGCGCCATGTCGTAATCGAGTCGGCAATCGGGACATCCACCTGGACGCGACCTTGGTCGTCGGTCTCCAGTTCGGGCATCCAATAGAGCGTCTCCGGGAAAAACTGGCGCAGGCGCGGCGGTGGCTGGCCCTGCGTGGCAGTAGTGGCGCCGGACGCCGCAAGAGACTCCGCGGCGGGGGCCGCCGGGGCCGAAGCTGGGGCTGCAGCGCCCGCACACGCCGCCCAGAAGAACGCGCCCAGGCTGAAGAGTACTAGTGCGATCAGCATCTTGCGACGCTTGCGGCTGCCGTCGTAGAGGGCGATGCCCACCAGCGGCGCCAGCAGGTAGAGACGGTTGCCCCAGAAGATCGCCAGCGGGGCCAAGGGTGAGGGACGCGTGGCGGGCTGGTGCGTTGTGGCGGTGGCCTGGTGGGCGAGTTCTTTGGCGAAGAGTCCGTGCAGGGCAACCTGGCGGGCGGCGCCGGCGGCCAACAGGGCGTCCTGTGCCCCGCCCGCGGCCATTGGTTGAACGCCACTCCCGTATTTCACGCTGTCCGGCGCATCGTCGTAGGGTGAATAGGCGTCGTCGTTGATCGGCGCAAAGTCATGAATCTCGAAGCGTGGTTCCAGCAGGTTGCGTTCGAGCAAAAAGTAGGTGCGCGCAAAGCCGGGATCTTGTGCTTCTACGGCGAAGACCGACTCGTCGACGATGGCGATGCCGACGGCGCCGGGCATGGGTTGACCATCGCGTTTCACCTGGATGTCGAGCGTGGCCGTGTCGCCGGGCTTGTAGACGGCGGCGTCGGCGCGCACGGTAATGTCGGCCGGCGCCGGATTCACGAGCACCAGGCGCTGGTCGCGCACGATCATGCCGTCGTCGTCGACGATGTAGGCGTTCAACTCCAGAGTGCCCAGCAGGCTGCCGTCGATCGGCAAGGCGGCTTGTGCCATACCGTTTTTTACCGGCAGCGCCACCAGGCCAAAGGTCTGGCGATCTTTGATGATATCCAGATACGCTGTCTGCGCCTGACCGTTTACAAAGATATCGAGGCTGAGCATGTCGCCGATGCGGTATTCGGCTTTATCCGGGCGCAGCAGCACGGATGACGTTGAATCGGTGGCGCTGCCGAGGAGCAGCGGCTGGGTTACTGCATTACCGGCAGCGTCGACTGCAACGACTTCCAGCGGCGCCAATGAATCGCTGGACGCCGTGAGCGTGATTGTGGCCAGGCCATAGGCGTCGGTGTTGACCGTGAAGGTCTGGCTCAGGGCGTCGGTGACCGTCAGCGTGGCCGTGGCCGCCGCACCGTCGGGATAACTTACGTCGAGATAGACGATGTTTTCGATCCCCGGTCGCAGCACACCTGATTCGGGTACGGCGTCGATCAGCAGGGCCTTTTCGGCGACGGTGAGGGTGTCGTCCACCTGCTCGCTATGATTGGCGGTGTCGATCACCTCGATGGTGAGATCGACATCAGCACTTTTGTTGTCGAGCTGGCCGACGAAGTAAGCGGGGATTTCGACGGCGTAGGCATAGACGCCGTTCTCGTCGGTCTTACCCGTGAGCTCAAAGAGCGTTACGTCGCCAACGTCGTTGGTGGCGCCGCGGATGGTGACGCTGGCGCCCGCCACGGGCTTGCCAAAGAAATAGTGCGCGTCTACCTTGCCGGTCGCTACTTCGCCAGGCAAATAGAAGGTCTTATCCGGCTGGAACTTGACCTCAAAGCGCGGCAGGGTGTAGGGCTTCACTTCGACGCTGCGTGTGCTCGTGGCCGGCCCCATGCTGGCGCTGACGATATAGTCGCCGCTGGGCGCCTGGCCGTCGAGTGGAAAATCTGCGCTGGCAATGCCATACTGGCTGGTCGCCAGCTCCTGGCGCATGAGTTTGTTGCCCTGCGGGTCTGCGACGGTCAGCGTCATGGTTAACGTGTCCGCCGCATGGAGGTCGAGCGCGTCGAGCGCCAGGCCGCGCAGGTGGATGACCTGGCCCGGCTGGTAGACCGGTTTGTCAGTGGAGACCAGCACATTGTAGACGCGACCGACGTAGACATCCTGGATCACCGTGGACTCGCCATTGTCGGTCTCGGCGCGAATTTCGAGGACCTGGTCGGCCACTGCGACATCCTTAGGAACGGCGAAGCTGACCTGCACGATGCCATCGCCGCCGGTGTCGCCAGCAAAGACGCGTTCGCTCTGGCCAGCGGCGGGTGTGTTCAAAAAGACCTCGACGCGCTGGTTGGGAAGAGGGTGTCCTTCGTACGGGTTGCGCACTTGCACCAAAAAGCTGGCGTCACTGCCGGGTGCAAGCCGGTAGCTCTCGCCTAAGATGGCGATGCTGGACTGTTCAGGGAGCGGTCCAGCGGGCGGCTGTGGGGTAAAACAGCCAAACAGGAACAGGAAAAGCGGAACCAAAACGCGTGCCATGCGGTAACGTGACTTTGCCATCAGATGCCTCCTCTACTTCGCGGGTGTGGTGACGTGCACGGCGGGCAACGGTGACCATCGCCCGTAGTCATGTTCTACCATGCAGGTCGTAGCACAACCAGCGCCAGATGTGTACCAATATTGACGATGGACGTATCATTCAATGGTACACTCAGTTTACCACTAGCAAAGGGACTTGGGAAGGGGTTCTCGGAAAGGGCGCAGGGTCAATTTTCTATGGGGTTCGACTCGATCATCCGCCGGCTTTACGGCTGGGCCTGTGAACGGCTCTATCACGAATGCGCGGGGTCGTACGACTGGATCAGCCAGTTGGTGAGCGCCGGTGCGTGGCCGGCGTGGCGGCGGCTGGCGCTCGATGAAGTGCGCGGCATGCGCGTCCTCGAAATTGGGTTTGGTACGGGGGGATTGCTGGTGGAGCTGGCCGAGCGCGGCGGGCAGGTTTGGGGCTTGGAACTATCGCCGGCGATGCAACGCGTGGCGGCGCGCCGGTTGGCTGGCCGGCGCCTGAATCCACCGCGGGTACAGGCGCCTGGCCAGGCGATGCCCTTTGTAGCGGGGGCCTTCGATACGATTGTCGCAACATTCCCGGCGCCCTATATCCTGGCGCCGGCCACACTGGCCGAGTGTGGCCGTGTGCTCGGGACGGCAGGCCGGCTGGTGGTGGTCGGGCTGTGGGTGACGCCGCGCCTGGCCTCGCTGCGCCGTTGGTTGCCGCTGTTTTATGCGGATCCGGCGCCCGAACAATTGGCCGCCATGGCGCAGCGATTTACGGCGGCTGGGTTTGCGGTGCGTTGGCGCGTGCATGCCAGCGGTTGGGCGCAGGTGCCGGTGTTGATCGCCGAAAAATGCGCGCCGGCCACGGAGTTACACCACGATGGCTGAATGGAACACGCTCGGTGTGGGGGATGGCGGGTTGGTGCGCACGGACCGTGGGCTGCGTTTTGTCAACCCGCCAACCGCCGACCATCGCTATACCAACGCTCAAATTGATGATTATCAGGGGCGGCGTCGCAGCGACTTTCGCTGGCGCCCGCCGGTGACGTTGACCGTGTGTGCGCGCTTTTCGCATCCGGCCGGGGTGTTGGGTGGCACAGCCGGCTTTGGCTTTTGGAACGATCCTTTTTTGATGACCGAACGCCGGCTGCCGACGTTGCCGCGCGCCGTCTGGTTTTTCTATGCGTCGCCGCCGTCTGACATGGCGTTGGCGCTGGACGTGCCTGGGTGGGGATGGAAGGCCGCCTGCCTGGATGCTCACCACGGCCGCGCGTTGGCGGCATTGCCGCTGCTGGCATTGGCGGCGCCGCTGATGCATGTGGAAAAGTGGCGGCGCCGGCTTTGGCCCTATTTTCAGCGACAGTTGCGTGCCGGCGAAGCATTGGCGCCGGTCGACATGACGGCGTGGCACACCTACGTTTTGGTGTGGTCGACGGCCAGTTGCCGGTTCAGCGTGGATGGGACGACTATTCTTACGCAGCCGTCGTCGCCGGGTGGGCCACTCGGGTTGGTCGTTTGGCTCGACAATCAATATAGGGTCGTGCGGCCTACCGGCCGGCTGTGTAACGGGCTGGTGGTGCGATCGGAAACGCAGTGGATGGAGATCGGCGAATTGACGCTGAGTGAGACGGGGTGAGAGGGTGATCGTACTTCACCCTCTCACGCTCAAGTACCCTACCGATTTTGTGCGTCGACCACGGCCATGATCGTGACGTTGATAATGTCGCGCACGTCTGCGCCGGTGGCGAGGACGTGGATTGGCTTGTTCATGCCGACCAGGATCGGGCCGATGGTCTCGGCGCCGCCCAGTTCGCGCAGCAGTTTGTAGGCGGCGTTGGCTGAGGCCAGGCCGGGGAAGACCAGCACGTTGGCGTCGCTGACCTGGCTGAAGGGGTAGTGGCGCGCCATCAGGTCGGGCGAGACTGCCACGTCCGCCTGCATTTCGCCGTCGATCTTCAAATCAGGCCGTTGCGCCTTGACCAGTTCGGCAGCATCGCGCACGCGTGCCTGCCGTTCGTCGGGCGTGCTGCCAAAGTTGGAGAAACTGAGCATGGCGATCCGGGGCTCAATCCCGAACATCTTGGTCAGATCGGCGGCGTTGAGGGCGATGGCCGCCAGTTGCTCGGCGGTCGGATCAATGATGACTGTGGCGTCGGTGAAGAAGAAAACGCGCTCGTTCACCAGCATCACATAGACGCCACTTACCCAGCGACCCTCCTGGGCGCCTACGCACTGCAGCGCCGGGCGCAGCACTTCAGGATAGTTGTAGGTCAGGCCAGCGATGTAGGCGTCGGCGTCGCCGTGCTCGACCATCATGGGCCCGTAGTAGGTGTTCTGGCGCATGAGGTCGTTGGCACGCGCAAAGGTGACGCCCTTGCGCTCGCGTTCCTTGTGGAAGGTTTCCGCATAATCGGCGCGCTTGGCCGAACGCGAGGGGTCGATGATTTCAGGCGCAAAGTCCAGCCCCAGCACCTTGATCTGGTCGCCAATCTCGGTTTCGTTGCCGAGCAAGATGGGCATGGCAATGCCGTTGAGCAATGCCTCGTGCGCTGCGCGGATGACCTTGGGATGCTCGCCTTCGCCGTAAACGACGCGTTTGGGGTTCTTGCGCGCCTTGAGTTCGAGCAGGCGCATCATCTGCGTGCCCTTGCCCAGACGGGCCGCAAGCTGGTCCATGTAAGCGTCCAGGTCGATCTGGCGCCGGGCCACGCCAGTTTCCATGGCCGCCTTTGCCACGGCGGGGGCCACCCACATCAGCACGCGTGGGTCCAGGGGCTTTGGGATGATATATTCGCGGCCGAAGTGCAGTTCGTCAAGCCCGTAGGCGCGCATGACGCTGTCCGGCACTTCTTCCTTGGCCAACGCGGCCAGGGCACGCGTCGCCGCTAACTTCATTTCCATATTGACCGAGCGGGCGCGCACGTCGAGCGCGCCGCGGAAGATGAAGGGGAAGCCCAACACATTGTTGACCTGGTTCGGATAGTCACTGCGGCCGGTGCCGAAGATGATGTCGTTGCGCGCGGCCTGTGCTTCTTCGTAGGTGATTTCGGGGTCGGGGTTGGCCATGGCAAAGATGATTGGGTCGCGGCCCATGCCTTGCACCATTTCCTGGGTCACACTGTTGGCGACCGACAGACCGATGAAGACATCGGCGCCTTGCATCGCCTCCAGCAAGGTACGCGCCGTGGTGGCTGACGCATATTTCTCTTTGTAGACGTTCATGCCGGCCGTGCGCCCCTTGTAGATGACGCCCTTGGTGTCGCACATGACGATGTTTTCCGGCTTGGCGCCCAGCGCCACATAGAGATCGGCCGTGGCAATCGAGGCGGCGCCGGCGCCGTTTAGCACGATTTTGACATCGGCCATCGTCTTTCCCACGATTTCCAGCGCGTTGGTAAGGCCAGCGCCGGAGATGATGGCGGTGCCGTGCTGGTCGTCGTGAAAGACGGGAATGTCGACGCGTTTTTGCAGCTCGGTTTCGATATAAAAGCATTCGGGCGCCTTGATATCTTCCAGGTTGATGCCGCCGACCGTCGGCGCAATCATTTCGCCAAAGCGCACGATGTCTTCTTGGTCCTTGGCGTTGATCTCGATATCGAAGACGTCGACGTCGGCGAAGCGCTTGAAGAGCACCGCCTTGCCTTCCATCACCGGTTTGGCGGCCAGCGGGCCGCGGTCGCCCAGGCCGAGGATCGCGGTGCCATTGCTGATCACGGCGACCAGGTTGCCCTTGGCGGTGTAGTCGTAGGCCAGTTCCGGGTGTTCGGCAATCTCGAGCACGGGATAGGCTACGCCCGGCGAATAGGCCAGCGACAGATCGCGCTGTGTGTCCATGGGCTTGGTGGCAGTAATTTTCAGCTTGCCGGGTCTGCCCTGGGAATGATAATCGAGCGCGTCCTGTTTCAAATTTGACATGCCATTTCTCACTTTCTGTTCGAGCTAAAAAAGCGCAAAAAAAACTATCGCACTATAAGGATTATAGTACACGTTGATCAGACACCCAACAAGGTGGGGATGGAAGAAAAATGGAGGGACATTTGTCATGCATCCGGGCGGGTCGTCGGTTGTTTTTTTTGTGCCAATTTAGCGCACGGTTGCCGGCAGAAAATAGAAGGCAAGGCCCAGAATGGCGTACACGGCAATCAGCATCGAGCCTTCGAGCCAGTTGGACCGGCCATCCAGCGCGACAAAGGCGGCCACGATCGACGCCGAGATCATGGCGATGATTTCGTAGTTGTTGAATTCCAGGGTCAGTGGATGGCCCATGAAGAGCGAGACGAAGACCAGGACAGGCGCGACGAAGAGGGCGATTTGCAAGCTGGAGCCGAGCGCGATCGTGAGGCTCAGGTCCATCTGATTCTTGCGGGCGACCTGCACGGCCACCAAGTGTTCGGCCACGTTGCCGATAATGGGCACGACGATAATGCCGACAAAGAACTCGGTCAGCCCAAAAGTTTCGGTGACGGCGTCGAGCGATCCGACCAGGAACTCGCTCATGACCGCCAGGCCGGCCACCGCCGCCAGCATGATGCCGATGGCGCGGCCTACACTCCAATGCGTACCCTGGTGGGCGATGGCGGCAGCGGGATCATGATTGCGGGTGCTTTTGGGGGTGCGCAGCGTGTAGATGATGGTCAGCACGTAGAGGATTAGCACAATGACGGCCGTACTCAGGCTGAGCCACTCGACTGCCTGAAAATCCGGCTCGATCGATTGGCTGAAGATCGACGGCACACTGATGGCGATGGCGGCCAGAATCGTCAACGTGGCGTCCAGCGAGACGCGTGAGCGGTCAAAGCGCTGTACGCCGTGCTTGAAGCCGCCCAACAGCATGCTGAGCCCTAATACGAAGAGCAAGTTGCCAAGGACAGAGCCGATGATGGAGGCGCGCACCAGTTCGATGGCGCCCGCTTGAATTGCCACCAAGGTGATGATGAGTTCGGCGGCATTGCCCAGACTGGCATTCAATAAGCCGCCGATTTGCGGGCCGGTTTTTTCCGCCAGTGCTTCGGTGCCGTCGCCCAGTAAGCCTGCGATCGGGATGATGGCGAGGGCAGCGGTCAGAAAGATGATGATGTCCCCCCAATGCAAAAATTCCGCCGCAACGGCGACGGGGAAGAAAATGAGCAACCAACGGATGCCCTTCATGGTGCCTCCTTCTTGTGGGAGCAGTCGAATCGGCGCGGGATGATTGGATTAAGGCAAGGCACGAACCTGCTTTTTCATATACAGCAGAAGGGCATGTAACCCGCGTACGCGTTGCGGCGTAATGACTTCAGGCAAACCGAGCAGGACATAGACGTCATCGGGCGTGTTTAGCACCGCGCTGGCCGTTGCGCCCGCAAAGCCTTCCAGGAGAATCGCGGCATAGCCGCGAACCGTTGGCGACTCTGGCGGAATGTCCAGGTAGAATTGCACGGCGTCACCGTCGCGTTCGGTAAACAAAAACACCGGTGTCTGGCATTCGTGCACCTGCTCCATCTGGTCGCGTTTGGCCTGGAGGCGTGCGGGCAGCGGCGGCAGGCTCATGGCGTATTCGAGAAGGTACTCCAGGCGCTCGCGCGGCGCCGATTCGCGGAATTCTTCCACGATCAATTGGAGTGCTGCGGGGCAGCGGTCGATTTTTTCTTGGGTAAGGGTATCGGTCTGCATGCGCTGGTTGTCCCGTTGCGGCGAGGGGCGGAGAGGGTGAGAGGGTGAATGGCAGTGTGTGCCAAAGTCACCCTCTCACCCTCGCAGGCTTATTCGTCCGGATGCGCGGCCTTGAAGACAAAGGCGGCTACGGCGCCGGCAGCCAGTTGGGCCACCAGGTAGATCCAGATATTGCTCCAACTGGTGATGCCCATCTGTGTGATGCCGACGGCGACGGCCGGATTGAAGGCACCGCCGGTGATGGCGCCGACGGCATAGGCGCCGGTCAACACGGCCATACCGATGGCCCAGCCATAGAAGGAGTTGCCTGCGGTGCCCTTAGCCGTCGCCACGTTGAGGACGGTGAAGGTGAGGGCAAAGGTGAAGATGAACTCCGCCAGCAGGGCCGGGATCAGGATCGCGCTGACATTTACCGACGGAATCACGAGCGGCGCCTCTGCCGTGGCTATGGCGCCTTTCAGATAGATCACGAGGAACGCGGCGACCAGGCCGGCGATAATCTGCACCACCCAGTAGATGAGCATCGTCGTGGCGGTGATCTGCTTGCCGCGCAGGAAAACGGCCAACGATACGGCCGGGTTGTAATGGCCGCCGGAAATGTGGCCGCCGGCGAAGATCATGACGGCGAGCACGGTGCCGATGGCGAGGGGGGCAAAGCCGAGGGGTGCGGCGCCAGGCGCGATGACGACCATACCCACGGTGAATACCAAGAAAAACGTGCCGATGAATTCGTAAAGATACTTCACAATGCCTCCTTGCAGTGTTTGGTTGGAACGAACGCGCGATTGAGTGTCAGCTTAGCCTGATTGGCGAGCTTACTAATGTTGACAAAGCATAATGTAACGCTTTGGTTACAAAATGTCAAGCAAATGTATTATGTGCGCGTAGTCACCGTGCTGCGGATGGCACCAAACCCGTCCCGTAGGCACGCCTGACTTTAGGGCGTGCGTTTGATGATCGGCAGAACCACCTGCTCGGCGGCGAAAAAGACGGGCTGCGCGATCTTCTGATTGACCCCGGTGGCGCTGAGTTGGGCATAGACCTGCCTTCCCGATGCGGAGGGCGCAATATTGGGCCATTGCACCGCGGCAGTGGCCAATTCACCACACCCGGACAGGGTCACATTCTGGTCGGCGCCAATCTGAACGCCGCCGGCAGCGGGGTCGCCATCATAAAAGCGCACCGTGGCCTGGGCCGGCGTCTGGTTGTTCCCTGCATTGGCGACGATGGCGGTCAGTGTGAAGGTGACCGGGCCGCCAGCAATCAGGGGCGCTCCCGGCGTCAGGTTGAAGCGACTCAGCGCAAATTGGGGTGTCGCCTCAATCGCCGTGGTGTAGCTGCGATAGTTGTTGCCCATCGACGAGAGGCGGAAGGGCGGCGACGTGGCATTTGAGGTCGTACTCTCAAAGAGGCTGCCGTTGAAGCCGATGTCCAGCGTGCTATACCAGGAGAGGCGCTGCACCAACCGATGCCCATCTGCAGGGTAACCTAGCTTGGCATCGGTTTGGGTGAGCAAGAAATTAAAGCTGTCGGTCATGTACTTGTTGACCGTTGCGGGCGGGAAGCCGCGGTCTGGCGGCATCAAGATGCCATATTCCGACAGGTAGAGCGGCTTTTCTGAGTAGCCGCGGTCGTACATCCACTGGCGGAATCGGATCACCTGTTGTTTGAAAAACTCGACATCGCCGGTCTTCTCCAACTGGCTGGACAGGATGATGAGGCCGTCAGCCGCATCGTTGCCGGGCGGAATGTCGGCGCCCCAGCACACAAAGGCGTAGTTATAGGGTTCCGGGCCATCGTAGTCAGCCGGCCTGTGGTTGGGGTCGATGTAGTACTTGCAACTGCGTTCGTTGAGGATAAAGTTGTGGATGGCCCAGCCGTCTACCGGCATGTCATCCCCGTAGGCGGCGCGGTAGGCCTGTAGCACGGCGTCCAAGTATTGCAGGCGCACTGGTGTGGGTTGCACAATGGCGCCGGCAAAGATGCGCGCGGTTGGGTCCTTGCCCTTGATCGCATTGTACAGATCATGGTAGGCATGTGCATAGCCGGCCGGCTTCATATCATTTTGGTAGAGGCGGCGGTCCGGCTCGTTGCCAATGATCCAAGCGGCGCCGGGGTTGCCCAAAATGGCAGCGTCGAGCGCTGGGCCGATGCTTGGCGAACTGGTGTACTCCGTTTCCCCGACCTGGCCCAGGTTGATGATCGGGACGTAGGTTGCGCCGCCCGGCTGCGGAGCGCTGGCGTTGGCTCCATAGTCAACATACCAGCCAATGCGCAGTTGAGCTACGTCAAAATCGGCAATCGGCTTCGAACTGACGTTGAGGCCAAAGCGGCAGATTGGGCCGCTGGCCAGTGCATCTCCCGGTGCGCTGGGCAGTGCACTGATCGGGGCCACCGCTTGTAGCGGCGCTGCTTGTCCGTACCCGGCAAGCAGCGCCGCGCACGCCGCCACGATCCCAATCATCCAGCGGCGCTCACGGATCTGAAATCGGAACTGTCGAGGGATACCAGTCATCACTTAATTTGCCTCCACCACAATATACTTGGGATCGCCATTGATAGTGATCGTCACCTTGCGGTCATTTTTGCCGTCGGCGTTGTCGGCTACGGTCGCCACCTTGTTCCAGAACGCATCGTAGACCCCCATCTGCTCGCCGGGCAGGGCAATCGTCGCGGTGCGTGTCGTGTCGGCATAGGGATGTTGGGCGTTGCCGAAGACCGTTGCGAGATCCGTGGGGTTGGTCCAGGCGACGTAGACGGTGCGGCCATGTGCGTCATCTTGGAGTTGATAGCTCTTGATATCGACGGCGAAGGTCTGCTCGGCCACGAAGCGTGCCGCACCCAGTTCGCGCGCCATCACCTTGTAGGCGGCGAAGGCCGCCTTGCGTTGCGCAGGAGCTGCGACCAACCCGCTGTTGTACAGATAGGAGCCGCCGGGGTCGCTCAACGGCCACCAAGCCACCATGCTCACGCCGGCAGCGATGGACTGGGTGTACAACTGTTGCACCAGCCGCACCTGCAGCGTATCGCTGCCGTGGGGAGTGGTGGCGTTGTTGTGCCAGCCGGTTTCGGTGATGATGATGGGCTTGTTCACGCTATACTTCGTGAGCAGCGCGCGCACGGCGTTGGCTTTCTCCAGCAGACCCGGCCCGTCTTTGGGGAATTTGGTCGTCCACTTTGGCCCAAAGAGCGGGTAGAAGTGGAAGTTCATGACGTCGAAGTAGGCGCCGCCGCCATTCTTGAGCACGTCTTCGAGGAACCTGCGCACGAAGGGGCCGTTGTTGGACGGCGTGATGGGATCCTGATCCGTGAAGAAGTCGTAGGCGATGCCGCCAAAGACCACTTGTGCGGCTGGGTTGGCCGCCTTGACCGCCGGATAGAGCAGCTTGAGCAGCGCGGCATAGCCATCCCCATGCAGACCCCAGCGTTCCTCGGCGCCGGCGGGGCCAGCATCCGGCTCGTTGTAGATCTCGAAGTAGGAGACCTTGGCCCCATTGGGCGCATCCTGCACGCCATCGCCGTCGTAGCGCTCGACCACGGCGGTCACAAACTGCACAAACTCGTCATTGCCAACCTTGTCGATCGGCCCTTCCCAGTTCGTGGAGGCCCAGAGCGGGTTGGCGCCGAGGGTGAGCACCATCGCCGCACAATCGGAGGCAGCCATCCCCACAAATGCGTCCACGGCGCTCCATTGATAGTTCGCCGGCGTGGTGTTGGCCGGCTCGACGCTGGCCCAATCGACGGAGTTGCGGATCCAACTGGCGCCGCTGCCCACGTAATCGGTGTGATAGGCGCTGTTGCGCGTCGTGTCACCATAATACTGGACGCCAAACAGACCGGCGGCCTGTGGCTGGATGCACTTGTTGTTGGGAACCACCGGTGCATAGAAATAGAAGGGATCGGCTGCCGGCTCCACGGGATCGGCCAGCGCCGGGCGTGCCGACCCTATGCCCATCCAGAGCGCCAAAAGGCATGTGAACCCAACTTGCAGCCAGCGCTGCGCCTGCTTTTTGTGTGAAACTTGCATGATGCATTCTCCGATGTTGACTACACTAGGGTCTTGGCCGGCGCCCCTGATACCGCGAGCGCCAGCCAAGAACGCTGCGCGTTCCTGCCCGATGGTGTCCGTAATGTTCGTCAATGCTTGCCTGCCGTGGCCACCCGTGTAAGCACGTTATTTGGGGTAGGTTACGATGGGCAAGTACATAAAGGCCGCAAAATAGGGGGCGCTCCACTCCACAACCTGTTTGGAACCGGTCGTGGCAATCCAGACGTTGCCGTTGCCGTCATCGCTGATGCCCCATGGCGCGCTGTTGGCAATGGGCAGTTCTGACTCGGTCTGTCCCATCCGCCCGCCGTCCATTTTCGTGATCAAGCGGCCAGCGCGGTTGATGTCTGGCCGCGTAAACAAGGTTTCGCGCATCCCGTCGCGCTCCTGTACAAACAAGCCAACCGGGCCTGCCGTTGCCTTGTCGACGCCTGCCGGCGGTGCTGAGAGATCGTACCAGTCCCACAGACTCAACGTGTTCAGCCCAAAGCGCCCAATCTGGTTGAAGCCTTTGGCGGTGATCCAGGTATCGTTCTGGCTGTCGACCCAGATCTGCATGGGCTGGGCTCCGCCGCCGGCGGGCGCACCAATGAACTTGCTGGTGCTTGTCTTGTACAGGGCCACCGATGTCCGAAACTTGGGACCCGTAAACCATGGCCCCGCGTTGGAATAGGCCACGTCTTCCAGTTCGGCGCCGGTCATATCGACCAGGTTGTCGTCCGTGGAGATCTTGTCCGTGTACTCGTCGATCACACCGGTAGCCGGATTAAGCCGGCCCAGATTGTCACCCTTGCGCTCTACAAACCAGATAAAGCCGCCGCCGGCTGTGATGCCGGTCGGCTCGCTGTTGGCGGTAGGGATCGGATAGGTGGTCAGCGCATGGGTGACCAGATCAAACCGGCCAATCTGATTGGCGCCCAACAGCGTGACCCACACGGCGCCGTTGCTGATTACCAGGTCGTAGGGCTTGGTGGCGTTGCCGGTGGGGAAGTACTGCACCGGCGCCGTCACGGCCTGGGTCTGGCTGCCGGCGAGCGTGACCACGCCGAGTTTGTCGGCGTCGGGGAAGGTAAACCAGATCGACCCGGCTGATTCCACGACGACATTCTTGGGGAAGGCGTCAAAGTCGTACAGGGTGAACGGGTTAGGAAGGGCATTGTCTGCCGCCTGCGCGTGTCCGGTGACGACGAGTGCAGCCGCCACCGCCAATAAGGCAATGGCCAATCGTTGAAGATAGGTGCGGTTCATCGAAATCGTTACTCCTTTGGGTCCGTATCTAGTACTGTTCTGTCACTCCTGCGGAACAGGAATGCGCCCGGAAACCTTGGCCGGTTGATTCGGTTCAACCAGAGACCGATAGGCGTTCACGATCTGCTGGCCGGCCTGTTGCCATTCGAACTGCTCAATGGCACGCTGCCGCAAGCGTGCACCGGCAGCCCGCGCGTGCCCGGGGGTATCGAGCAGCCCAATCAGCTTTTCGCTCAGGCTGTCGACGTTGCCTCGTTCGGCCAATACGCCGTCTGCACCCAGGTATTCGCGGGCGACAGGTGTGTCGAACGCCACGATTGGAAGGCCAACCGCCATATAATTAAGCAACTTGCCGGCGCTCTCGGTTAAGCTGAGTTTTGGCGCCACCGCCACCTCACCCAGGGCCAGGTGAAGGGGAGCTTCCTCATAGGGGACGCGGCCCGTAAAGATCACACGGTTGTCGACGCCCAATTCCTTTGCCATGTTCTGATAGTAATCGACGCCGGGAAACCCCATTAACAATAGAACTACATCTGTGTACCGCGTTTGGATTTGCTGCATGGACCGCAGCAAATGGCTGGTTCCCTGATATTCGGCCAATAAGCCCAAATAGACGATCAGGCGTGCACCTGCCGGCACTCCTAAACGTTGGCGCAGCGCTGAGAGTTCCTGCGCGTCATAGGTGCTCGCTGGTCGAAACGTGTGTGTACTGACACAGTCGGGCAGTGGGCGGATGCGCTGCGGATCGCAGCCAAATTGTGCGGTGAGGATCTGCTCGGCGTTGGCGGAGCTGGTAAAGATGATGGGCGCGGCCTGGTCGATGCGTTCCTCCAACCGGCGCAGCGGCGGATAGACGCCGCTCTCCCGCTGCAAGAAACGGTGGTCGATCATTTCCTCGGTCAGGCTGCCCTGGAAATCGAACAGCACGGGAATGCGAAAAAGCGCGCCCAGCACCTGGCCGATCAACGCCCCTTCGTGGAGATGGGCATGAATCACGTCGTAGCGGTGGCGCAGCAGCAACTGCAGCGTCTTGATCCCAAGCAGCGCGTCAAAGCCGATTTTGTGGCGGCTCGACCCTACCTCATAGGCTTGTCGCCAGGGGATGGGCAGCGTGCGCCTGATATCGAGGCCGGGCAGATCGCGGCCATTGCGATAGGTGACGATAGTCACCTGATGGCCCAGTTGCTGCAGGACGCGCGCCTCTTCCAGGATGCGCACGTGGCAGCCGTAGTCAGCAAAAAAACTCGTGGGGGCGATCATGAGCACCCGGTAGGGGCGGGCGGGTGGAGAAAGAACGGGCAAATCGAGCATAATTTCTGATAATGAACCACGGATGACGGAACCGAATCTCGATTGTAGCGCACGGCGCAAGCCCCGGCAAATCAGGATTGCTTGTTTGCCCACAAGGTGCTGCGCAGCGTAGACAAGTCGGATGTTGAGAGCACACCAGTCACCCAACATATGATTAAATAGACGACGCCGCCGGCCGCTGCCTGGATGAACCACGGCGCAGGCAAGTAAACGGCCACGGCGCCCGCCGCCACGGCCCCCACGGCCATGCCCCAGAACCGTTTGACGTACAGCGGCAAGCCCAACTGACGCAGCATCACCCCACCGTAGAGGGCGCCGACCCCACCCGCCAGCACGACGGCCCAGGCGGCGCCATCGGCGCCGGCCAGCCGTGTCAAGGGCGGCAGCGCCAACACGGTGACGAGCAGGTGTAAGCCGAGCACCCACATACTCGCGCGTAAGTGATGCTCGACCATGAGCAACGTGACCGCGTAGTTTTCAAAGAGAAAGAGCGGGGCCGCCCAGATCAAGATCTGAAAGACGTGTGCCGAGGCGCCATAGTCACCGCCGAAGATCAACTCCAGCGCGCCGGTGGCGACGGCGGCGCCGATTGTCGCCGTCGGTAGCAGCAGGAGCAATCCATAACGCAAGCTCAAGCGTGCCAGCCGTTCGTACTGTGGCCGGGCCTGGCGGTAGAGCCTGCTCAAGGTGGGATAGAGGGCTTTCCAGAAACTTTGCACCAGCTTCATGAGCACGCGCACCACGGTGTAGGCAGCGCTATAGATACCGGTGACGGTCGCCCCCCCGACGATCGAGAGGAGCAGGATGTCCAACCGCTGCAGCAGTACGTCACCCACCGACAGGCCGAAAAACGGCATGGCCTGGTGCACCAGATGGAGAATGTTCACGCCGGACCGATCCTGGGGATCGGCGAGCAACTGGGTGCTGCGCACGAGGATCAGGCAGGAGAGGGCCGAAATCGCCTGTGTGGCGACAATGACCGCAATCAGCGCCACCTCACCACCGCCGCGCCAGAGAACGGCTACGCTCAGGGCAAGAATCAGCGTATTGATGAAGATCTCGATGCCCATGACCAATTCCATGCGTTCGCCGGCCTGGAAGAGCGTTTGCGAAGCAGAGGAAACGGCAAAGAGGGGTAGGGAGGCTCCCACCAAGAAAAGTGCCGCGCGTGTCGTGTCGTTATAAGGGAGTAGCAGGCCGAGCAGCACCAGTCCCCCCCACGTAAGCAGGCCGACGGCGACCTGAATGCCGAGTTGGGCGCCGAAATAGGCGCGTCGCCGCCAGGGCGCCTGCGCCAGGTCGCGCACGAGCAGCGCCGGCAGTCCCAACTCGCTAATGACCTGGCTTACGTTGAGATAGGCCATGGCGATGGTGTAATGGCCCAATGCGTCCACGCCCAATCGCCGTGCGATCAGGAGTTGCAACACAAAACTCATGCCGATGCGATAGAGGCTGGCACTGGTGAGCGCACTGGTATTGACCAGCACGCGGCGCCCCGTATGCGGCGGCGTGGCGGGCGCGGGTGCGTCCGGGCCCGGCGGTTGAGACGGGGCGGGTGGAGCCGTGTTATGCATGAAGCGATTGTATCATGCTGCGCACGCGGGCGAGAATTTCGGTGTCGAAAACAGAATGGGGAAGCGTGGTCAGGATACCTTTTTCCCACGCGGCTCGATGCGCCCAGTCAAGAGGAACTCCATCAGGTTGTCCCATTTGTACAGCCGTCGCCGCCAAGCAAAAATCAGCAGCGCCAGCAACCCACCCACTTCCCAAATCCAGAGTTCGCGGCGCCGGGTGAAGGCGTACCAGTAGGCTTTGCCGATGGCTTTCTGTTCCGATCCCTCTTTGCCCCAGACGTGAAAGCGCCACCCGCGCAGCGGCCAAAAGAAGGTTTTGGGGAACAACCACAGGCGGTCGAGCACGGCATGGCCGACCCAGGCCGACATGTAGACCCAGATCTGGGGAAAGCGGGCGAAGGTGACCCAAATCACGAGCAGGTTGCTGAGCAACGTGTGGGTAAAGAGCACCGCCGACTTGTACTTGCGGTAAAAGTAGATGGTGGCCAGCGGTTTGTCGATCAGATCGGGGCCGACCGCCGCCAACGCGATCATGCGGTAATCGGCTTCAGGCGCCGCACCCAAGAGATCTTGAGCGATACTCAATGTCAGCCAGGAGTAGGCAATGTGGGATAGTGGCAACATAGCGGTGGATGGGTGGGGCTTACACCCCGCGCTCCTCGCGCACGTAGGCTTGACCAAGCGCCGCCGGTGCGCCGATGCGCCGCCGCATATTGCCGCGTGCACTGATGATCATCAGGAGGATCACGAACAAATAGGGCAGCATGTTCATGAAGTAGCCAAGTTGGGGGGCCGCCAGGAAGACCGGCAGATTCTGCGCGTCCAACGGCAGCCGGCGGATCGCGCCAAATAGATAGGAGCCAAATGCCGCGCGCAGGGGGTCCCAGCCGGCAAAGATCACAAGTCCGAGTGCAATCCAGCCTTGACCGGCCGTCATGTCCTCGATCCACAGCGGGGTAATTGCCAGGCTTAACGCCGCCCCGCCCAGTCCGGCCATCATGCCGCCCAAGATGACATAGAGGTAGCGCTGGCGAATGACGTTGATGCCCAGCACGTCGGCGGCCGCCGGATATTCACCCAGCGCACGCAATTCCATGCCCGGTCGCGTGTGGTAGATGTACCACCAGGCAATCGGCGCCGCCAGCAAGCCGATATAGACGATCACGTTTTGGTCAAAGAAGATTGGGCCAAGCACGGGAATGTCAGCGAGAAACGGAATTGGGAAGGCCGGCAGGCGCGGCGCCGTGCGGATTTCCACCAGCGGCGCGCCGATGACGGCGCTCATCCCCGTTCCCAACAGCCCGAGGGCGAGACCACTCACGACCTGGTCGGCGCGTAGAGTGACGGTCATGATGGCGTGTAACAGCGCCATGACGCCGCCCACCAGGATCGCCGCGCCCAGCCCCAACCAGGGATTGCCGGTGGCGTCCGATAGCCCGTAGGCCGTGACGGCGCCCATCAGCATCATGCCTTCGATGCCCACGTTGAGCACGCCGGCGCGTTCGGCGAAGATTTCACCGATGGTGGAGAACAAAATGCCGGTGCCCGAACGAATACCGGCGGCAAGCAGCGTGACGAGAAAACCGATTTCCATCTCTATCTCTCGATTTTGATGCGGTATTGCAGCAGCAGTTCGCCGCCGACCACGACAAAGAGGATGACGCCCTGCAACATCTTGGCGATACCGGCTGGCTGGATGACATCGCCGCCGACCAGCAGTGCGCCAAACAAGTATGAGACGGGGATGATGGCGATTGGGTTGAGCTTGGCCAGCCACGCGATGATGATCGCGGTGTAGCCATAGCCTGGCGAGAAGCGCTCCTGCAATCGATGCACCACCCCTGACACTTCGACCATGCCGGCCAGCCCGGCCATACCGCCGCTGATCATCATCACCAGAATGATGTTGCGCGTCAGGCTCATGCCGGCGTAGCGCGCTGCGCGTGGATTGTCGCCGATCGCCTTGACTTCAAAGCCCCATTTGGACCGCCGCCACACAAACCAGAACACAATAGCCAGCACTATCGCCACAAAAATGCCAAAATGGGCGGTAACGCCCCGCACAACGGGGAACTGGCTGGCAAAATCCGTGAAGCGGGGCATCCAAGCGCCCTTGGGAAACTGCGGGGTCAGGCCAAAGCCGCGTTCACTCCACGGGCCATAGACAAAGAAATTGTTCCAACTGAAGGCCACATAGGTCAGCATCAACGTCGTGATGATTTCGTTGATGTTGAGCTTGGCCTTGAGCAGACCGGGCACAAAGCCCCAAAGCGCGCCGCCGGCAAAACCGGCCAGCGCCATCGCCAGCAACATCAGGGCGGCTGGCGTCTCCTTGGGCATGACAAAAAGGGCGACGCCTGTTGCACAGAAGGCGCCGATAAACAACTGGCCCTCGGCGCCGATATTCCACAACCGCATACGAAATGCGGCGGCCACGCCCAGGCCCGCCAAAATGAGCGGCGTGGCCTTGATCGTCGTGTCCGACCAGCCATAGAGGCTGCCATAGGCCAGTTCCAGCATCTCGCGATAGACGATCAACGGGTTGGCGCCGATCAGGCTGAGCAGCGCGCCGCCGACCACGAGCGCCGCTGCGACGAGAATGAAAGGGGACAAGATGCGCAGCCAGCGTGGCTGTTCCAGACGGCGCTCAACGCGAATGCGCAGCTTGGCGGGTGCTGGCGTGGTGGTCGTTTGCGTCGTCATGCGGGATGCTGTACTCCTGGCCCACCGGCCATCAGCAGACCCACCGTGGCCAAGTCGGCGTCGGCAGCCTGAAATTCGCCCATGATGCAGCCCTCGTATATCACGGCAATGCGGTCAGAAATCGCAAAGATCTCGTCCAGGTCTTCGGAAATCAGCAGGATGGCGGCGCCTGCGGTGCGTTCTTTCAGCAATACCTTGCGTACGTTTTCGGTGGCGCCAATATCCAGCCCGCGCGTGGGTGAGGCTGCGACCAGCACCGTGGGCTGGGCGGAGATTTCACGGGCGAGGATCACTTTTTGCAGGTTGCCGCCGCTTAACTTGCGCGCCGGCGTCTCCGGGCTCGGGGTCGACACGTCGAATTCCTTGATCAAGGTGACCGCGCGCTCGCGCATGGCTGCCGGCTCGATCAGCATGCCGTGACCGAGCGGTGGCGTGCGATAGGCCTTGAGCGCCAGGTTTTCGGCAATGCTCAGGTTGGGTGCACTGCCGGTGGCGTTGCGATCTTCGGGCACGTAAGCGACGCCGGCTTCGATCATGGCGAGGGGCGAGGAGGAGTGAACGTTGCGGCCGGCCACCTGGATCGCGCCGGCCGTGGTAGCGCGCAGACCGCACACGACTTCGGCCAGTTCGCGCTGTCCATTCCCGGCCACGCCGGCAATGCCCAGAATTTCACCGCTGCGCACGTTGATCGACACTTTGCGCAAAGCCGGCAAGAATTTGTCATCGAGCGCTTCCACATTTTCCAGAGCAAGGCGCACTTCGCCGGGCTGGGCCGGCGCTTTGTCGAGTTGAAAGAGCACCGCGCGGCCCACCATCATGCTGGCGAGTTCGGCCTTTGTCATGCCCTTGGCGGCTGTTGTCGCTACGACACGGCCGCCGCGCAGCACGGTAATACGATTGGCGATCGACAACACCTCTTCCAACTTGTGCGAGATGAGGATGATGGTTTTGCCGGCTGCGGTCATGGCGCGCAGCGTGTGGAAGAGCATTTCGCTCTCTTGGGGCGTGAGCACGGCGGTCGGTTCGTCGAGGATCAGGATCTGTGCACCGCGCACGAGGACCTTGATGATCTCGACGCGTTGCTGTTCGCCCACCGAGAGCTGCCAGATCTTGACGGTCGGATCCACGGGAAGGCCATACTGATCGCTGATTTTGCGCACCTCGGCCGCCATGTGTGCGGTGTCGAGCAAAAAGCCTGTGCCCCGCAGCCCCAAGAAGACGTTTTCGGCCACGCTCTGTGACGGAACAAGCATGAAGTGCTGGTGCACCATGCCAACGCCGGCCTGAATGGCGTCGCGTGGCGAGTGGAAGCTGACCGGTTTGCCGTCGATGCGGATGGCGCCGCTGTCGGGGCGGTACAAACCCGACAGAATGTTCATGAGCGTCGACTTGCCGGCGCCATTTTCCCCCAGGAGCGCGTGCACCTCGCCCTTTTCCACGGTGAGGGCTACGCGATCATTGGCCAAGACGCCAGGGAAACGTTTGGTGATGTCACGCATGTCGACAGCGAGCACGGGTTCGGGCATGGTGGCTTGGGTTTTGTGGTGTGTGCAGGGTGAAAAACCGGTGACCAGCGACAGGTGAGCCCATTCGCCCCCTGCCGCCGGGCACCGGTTGCGCGATAGTTACTGTGGCAGTTCGGCGTCTGGCACGACGCCTTCGACCAGCCAGTTCATGCAATAGGTGCAATCCTCACGTCCCTCGACGTCCTTGAGGCCTTCGAGGTCGGATTGGGTAAGCGCACTGCCGGCCGGCACGATTTCGATGCCCTTGTTGTCCTTGATGGGGCCAGTGAAGACATCAAAGCGGTTGAATTCACCTGCTACCATCTTGGCCAGCAATTCCTGCACCTGCGGGATCACCTCAGCCGGCACGCCGGGCTGGGGTGTCTGGCCTTCCATGAAGCCCAGGAGTCCCAGACTGCCGCTGTCCACGTCGAAGTAGATGTCCTCACCCTTGAAGGTGCCGTCCATCATCGAGGTGACCAGGCGCACATATTCGGGGCCCCAGTTCCAGTAGGGAACGGTCAGGCAGCGTTCTAAGTCGACGTTGCAGGCGGTGTCGCTGTCATAGCCGACGCCCCATTTGCCCTTCTCGCCGGCAGCCTGCACCGGTCCGGTCGTATCCGAGCCGGAAACGACCACGCCGGCGCCGCCCTCGATCAGCGACTCAGCGGCCTGGCGTTCCTTGTCCGGGTCGAACCAAGAGAAGATCCAGCGGATGTCCATTTCGCATTCGGGGCAGGTCTGGCGCATCCCCATCGTGGCCGCATTGAGATGGCGGATCACTTCGGGAATGGGGAAGGGAGCCACATAGCCGACGCGTGTGGCGCCATCGGCCTTGGCGCGTGCGCCGGCGATCATACCCACCAGGTACTTCATGCTTTCCATGCCGCCGAAGAGGTTGGAGAGATTCGTCTCATTCTTCTTGAAGCCGGAGACGTGCACGAACTTGGCGTCCGGGAATTCCTCGGCAACCGTGGCCGTCGGGTCCATATAGCCAAAGGAGGTCGTGAAGATGGCGTCGAAGCCCGCGCGGGCCAGGTTGCGGATCACGCGTTCGGCATCGGCTCCTTCTGGCACAGTTTCGAGGTAGGCTGTGTGGACCTTGCCGTCCATGTTTGCTTCCAGGAACTTGCGTCCCTCATTGTGGGCGTAGGTCCAGCCACCGTCGCCGATGGGGGCCACGTACACGAAAGCGACGTTGAACTTGCCCTCCTCGATGGCGGGGATCTGAATCCCGCTGGCTTCAGCGGCGGGCGCTTCGGCGGCGGGGGCTTCGGTGGCGGCCGCGTCACCGCCGGCGGCGGGGGCGACCGGCGCTGCTACGGGTGCTGCGCACGCGCTCAACACGAGCGCGGCAACGACCAAGATACTGAACAAGGTCCAGAGCCGTCTGCTCAACATGTGGATATCTCCCTTCAAAGTGTTGCGTATAATTGATTTGGACTCAGCGTGCGTGGCCGCATGCGCGGGCAAGCACGAGCCGAGCAAGTACGCTGAAGAAACCGGGAAGCAATTGTCGCCGATTCAGATGTAGAGTGGCAAAGCAATCAGTCAGCGCCGGAAAGCAATCCACAATCGGATTGGCACCGACTACGGCAAGTACTGTACCCCAAAGTGCAACCGATGTCAATGAGGCATTACTTCAAAAAAAACGTCCCCGACACCGTTATGCGGCGTCGGGGACGCGGACCCTCAGCAGGCCAGTTCCAGCAGATTAGGCCGGGCGGCGGCGGGTGACAAAGGCGCCGGCTGCCAAGAAGGCAAGTACGGCCATGACTACAGACAGGGTCAGGCTGCCGCCGGTCAACTCGCCACCCGAGGTGGGCATATCTTCCGGCGACTGCGGGACAACCGTCTCCGTCGCAACTACCTCGGCCGCGGTCTCGACGGTGGCCGTTACTTCAGCCGTAGCCTCGACGGCCGTCGTCGCCTCTGCCGTCATAACGGCTTCGACCGTTTCGGTCATTTCTGCCGTTTCGGTCATTTCTGCCGTTTCGGTCATTTCTGCCGTAGCGGTCGCTTCGACAGTGGCCTCTGGCATGGCTTCGGCAGTCACTGCCGTCGCCACGACTACTGCCGCAGGTTCTGCGGTCGGCGGCTCGGTTGGGGCCACAGTGGGCGTGGCCGTGGGCAGCACGGGTGTGTTGGTCGGCTTGGGCATTGCCGTAGCTGTCGGCGGCACGGGTGTATTCGTCGGCTTGGGCGTGGCCGTGGGCGGCACCGGTGTGCTTGTCGGCGGTACGGGCGTATTCGTCGGCTTGGGCGTGGCCGTGGGCGGCACGGACGTATTGG
>Ga0105047_10001313_pt1 | contig 44272 bp, 40 predicted proteins | sample MAT04_FD_78384 | JGI IMG/M metagenome (GOLD analysis project Ga0105047, IMG submission 78384) | Freshwater microbial communities from Lake Fryxell liftoff mats and glacier meltwater in Antarctica - MAT-04 (megahit assembly) | ecosystem: Environmental > Aquatic > Freshwater > Ice > Liftoff... | reverse complement strand
GGCCGACAGCCGGGTCATCGACCACGGCCGCCGCATCCGCCTCGCCACCGACAGTGTCCGCGACGCCATGCTCATCCGCGACCAGAGCTGCCGGTTCCCCGACTGTGACAGCCCCGCGAGGTGGATCGACGCCCACCACATCCAGCACTGGGACCACGGCGGCCCCACCGACCTCGACAACCTGGCCGCCCTGTGCGCCGCCCACCACGGTGTCGTGCACCGCAACGACTGGTCGATGACCGTGCACCCCAACGGCACCGCCACCTTCACTCGCCCCGACGGGTCAACCCTCACCAGCCCCCCACCAAGAACCAGGCGACCCGACCGGCTACCCCTCCACCCACCCGCCGCCAGCGGTGCAACCAAACGACCACCCGGAGCCGGCAACACCGGCGTCACCACCGAGGACACCGACCCACCCGGGCCGCCCGGACCGCACACCCATCCCGTCACCGTCACCACCACCGACCGGCGCGGCCGCCCGACCACCGGCACCCGCGGCCCCGCCACCTACACCACCACCTGGGACGACACACCCCCCGACCAGCGCACCGCCGAGATCCACGCCGCCCACCGACGAGCCCACGACCTCCCCCCACCCCTCACCACCGCCGCCTGACTCTCGCCCCACGCCGATTGGCGAAGCCGGGCCGGCCGGTGGCCTCGCAAGGTTGCGCGAACGAGGTCGGGTGACTCAGATGCGGATGATGGTCAGCTCCGGGACCTCGATGTGATCGGTGTCCTGGGTGACGAGGGGTACGCCGAGGGCCAACGCGGTGGCGGCGATCCAGGAGTCGTTCACCGGCATGCGTTGCCCGCGTTCGCGCAGCATCACCCGCAACCGGGCCCACGCCTCGGCCACCGACTCGTCGATGGGCACCGGGTCGAGGGTGAGAGCACGCTGCAGGGTGCCGAGCCGACGATCACGGGTGGCCACGTCGGCGGCGGCCAGCACCCCGGCCCGTAGTTCGCCGATGGTGATGATGGAGACCGCGAGCTCATCGGGCAACAGGTCGGTGCGCAGCGCCCGCCCGGTCTCGTCGGCGATGAACACGCTGGTGTCGGCAATGGCTTGGGTCACCAACGGGGCAGATCGTCGGTGGTGTCCGGCGAGAGGTCGCGCAGGTCGCGTCGCAGCGCGGCGTCGGCCTGACGGGCGATCACACCGTTGACGAACTCGGCCCGTGGCACCCACCGGGGCCGGCGGGAGGGAGGGCGCAGCTCGGCCACGGCCCGGCCATCGACGGTGATCGTGATGACCTCACCGGCGCCCACCCGGTCGAGCAGCGCCCGGGTGCTGTTGCGCAACTCTCTCGACGCCACCGACTCCATGCGACGATCGTAGCAGATGTGCGACAAGCCCCCGGAGCCCAGCGGCCTCAGCCCTGGGCCAGGGCCACCCGGCCGAGTTGGGCGTAGTCGTCGATGTCGGGGTGCGACGGCACCACCCGCACCGTGTAGCCGAACGTGCCGGCCCGGGGGAAGGTGACCTCGGCCCGGTAGCGCCGCCAACCCGAGTGGTAGCCGTCTCCGGCCAGCATCATCGGCACCACTTCGGGATCGTCCAGGTCGCCGTCCAGGCCGACCGGGCCGTAGACCAGCTCTACGGCCACGTCGTCGGGCTCGAGTTCGCCGAGCTGCACCTGGGCACTCACCTCGAAGTGGCCGCTGCCGGCATCGAGCTCGTCGTACGACGTGGCCGTCACCGCGACCGATGGCCAGGCCCGTTCGAGGTGCCGCGTCCAGCGCACCAGGCCCCGCGATCGCTGGAAGTCGTCACCCATCATGAGGTCGGCCCGCTCGGCCGCCGGCTCGTAGAGCCGCTCCACGTACTCGCGCAACATCCGGGTGGACTCGACCTGGGGGCCCAGGCGCACGATCGATCGCTTCACCTTGGCCAGCCAGTCAGTGGGCAGGTCGGTGTCGCCGCGGCGGTAGTACAGCGGCACGACGTGACGCTCGAGGATGTCGTAGGTGCCGGCCGACTCGAGGTCGTTGCGGACCTCGACGTCGACCGCGTTCTCGGCCGACGGGATGGCCCAGCCCACCTCGGGGGTGTACATCTCGTCCCACCAGCCGTCGAGGATCGACAGGTTCAGTCCCCCGTTGAACACCACCTTCATGCCCGAGGTACCGCAGGCCTCGTTGGGGCGCAGCGGAGTGTTGAGCCAGACGTCGCAACCCTGCACCAGCATGCGGGCCACGCTGATGTCGTAGTCCTCGAGCAGCACCACGCGGTGGCGCAGGTCGATCTCGGCGGCCAGGTTCGCCACCTGTTGCAGTAGGTGGTGACCGGGCTCGTCGGCGGGGTGGGCCTTGCCGGCGAAGATGAACTGCACGGGCCGCTCGGCGTCGAGTACGAGGCGCTTCAGCCGGGCCATGTCCCGGAACAACAGGGTGGCCCGCTTGTAGGTGGCGAAGCGGCGGGCGAACCCGATGGTCAGGATCTCCGGGTCGAGGGCCTCGTCGACCCACGTCGTCTGGGCGCCGGTCTGGCCGCGGTTGAGGGCGGCCTGGCGCAGCTTGTGGCGGGCATAGGCCACCAGTCGTTCCTTGGCCGCCTCACGAGCGCGCCACAGGTCACGGTCCGAGACGGACTCGACGGCCCGCCACTCCTCGGGCGTGGCCTCCGGCCAGCCCGGTCCGATGGCTTTGGTGAGCAGCGCCCCCATCTCGGTCGAGGCCCACGTGGGGGCGTGCACGCCATTGGTGACGGCGGTGATGGGCACGTCCTCAACCGGGATGTCGGGCCACAGCCCGTTGAACATGCGCCGCGACACGTCGCCATGGAGCTGGGCCACACCGTTGGCCCGCCCGGCCATGCGCAGGCCCATGGCCGCCATGTTGAAGACCTCGCCCTCGGGGGTGCCGGGCTCGTGACCCAGCGCCATGAGGTCGTCGAGGGTGAGGCCGAGGTCGCGGCACCAGCCCGAGAAGTACTTCTCCATGAGCTCGCGCGGGAATCGGTCGATGCCCGCCGGCACCGGCGTGTGGGTGGTGAACAACGTGCCCGGTCGCGACGAGGCGCGGGCCTCGGCGAACGACAACCCGTGCTCCATCATGAGCGTGCGGATGCGCTCGAGGGCCAGGAACCCAGCATGACCCTCGTTCATGTGGAACACCTGGGCCTGGCGGCCGAGAGCGGTGAGGGCTCGCGTGCCGCCCACGCCCAGCACGATCTCCTGGCGGATGCGCTCCTCCGCTCCACCGCCGTAGAGCCGGTCGCACGTGAGGCGGTTCTCGTCGTCGTTGTCGTCGATGTCGGTGTCGAGCAGGTACAGCTCGATGCGGCCGACCCGGGCTCGCCACAGGCGCACGAAGACGGGCACCCCGGCCAGCTCCACCATGATCTTCACGTCCTCGACCGGCTCCAGAGCCATGGCGTTGGGGTCGAGGCGGGGGAACCGCTCGATCTGCCAGCCGTGGGCGTCGAGCTCCTGGCGGAAGTAGCCGTGCCGGTAGAACAGCCCGATGGCCACCAGGGGCAGGCCGAGGTCGTTGGCCGCCTTCAGGTGGTCGCCGGCCAGCACGCCGAGGCCGCCGGAGTACTGCGGCAGCGCGGCGGCGATGCCGAACTCGGGGGAGAAGTACGCCACCTCCCGCAGCGGTGAACCCTCGCGGTGCTGGAACCAACGTGGCGTCTCGAGGCTCTGCTTCAACTCCTGGTGGATGGCCGACGCCAAGCTGGTGAACGCCGTGTCCGCCGCCAGCTTCTCCAGTTGCTCCTGCCCTTCGGTGGCCAGGATGAGCGCCGGGTCACGGCCCTCGAACTCGAAGGCCTCACGGTCGAGGCGGCGGAACAGGTCGTGAGCGCGCTCGTCGTCGGCCCAGCCCAGGTTCATGGCCACCTCCCGCAGGGGTTCGAGCTCGGGCGGGAGTTGGGACACCACGGTGAACGTCTGGACGGCCTTCATGGCCGCCGACCGTACCCGAGGGTGGTCGGTGACCGTCCCGACGATCAGCTCGCAGCGCCGTCACGCAACGAACTGTTCACAACCCGGGGACCCCTCGGTTCGCCCGACCCGCGAGACCGGACCGGGCAACCGTCAACCCCGCGTGCCCGCCCGGATGACGTCGAGCGCCTCGCCGATGTGCTTCTTGGGCTTGAACTGTGACGAGAACTTGTGGCGCACGACGCCCTCGGGGTCGAGCACGTAGGTCACGCGGCCCGGCAGCAGCCCCATCGTCTTGCCCACCCCCCAGGCCTGGCGCGCCGTCCCTTCGGTGTCGGCCAGCAACGTGAACGGAAGCTTGTACTTGGTGGCGAAAGCCTTGTGCTTCTCGACGGAGTCGCTGCTGACGCCGATGACCCTTGCCCCGGCGTCGGTGAACTCCTCGAAGCTGTCACGGAACGAGCAGGCCTCGGCCGTGCAGCCGGGGGTGTCGTCGGCGGGGTAGAAGTACACGACGCTCCATCCCCCGTGCAGGTCGCGCAGACTGACGGCGTTGCCGTCCTGGTCGGGGAGGGTGAAGTCGGGTGCGGGCTGTCCCACGGTCGCGTTCATATGTTTCGTCAGCACCTTTCGGGTTCTCCGCATTCCCCGAGGGTTCCCTCGCTCGGCGCCGCAGTTCATCGGAAGTGGCCCGCTCCGCCGCCGGCACTAGCTTTGAGAAATGCCGGTCGTTGCCGTCGTCAATCAGAAGGGTGGGGTGGGCAAGACCACTGTGGCCCTCGGACTCGCCTCCGCCGCGGCCCACCGCGGCTTGCGGACCCTCGTCGTCGACCTCGATCCTCAGGCCAATGCCACCAGCGGGATGGGTGTCTGGGATCCGACGACCACCGTCGACCAGGTCCTGGAGGTCGATCGGCCCGGTGCGGCGCCGAAGGTGGCGGTCCCCGCCGGGTGGCCGGCGGTCGACGGTGGAACGGTCCCCGATGTCGTGGCCTCCACGCCGGGCTTGGCCGCCCGCGAGCCGCAGTTGGCCAACGATCCGGTCGGGGCCCAGGACCGACTCCAGCTCGCTCTCGAGGGCCACGGTTACGACCTCGTCGTCATCGACTGCCCGCCTTCGCTCGGGCTGCTCACCATCAACGGTTTGTTCGCGGCCGACCGGGCCCTCGTGGTCACCGAACCGGCGGCATGGGCCTCCGACGGCGTGGCCCAGATCCGGCGCACCATCGATCGGATCGCCGCCCGCCGCGGGGGGGCGCCCCGCATCGCCGGGGTCGCGGTCAACCGCCTCGGCCGGACCCGTGACGCCAAGTACTGGCACGCCCAGCTGATCGAGCACTACGGGGACGACGTCCTCGCCCCGGTGCACCTGAGAGCGGCGGTGGCCGAGGCGTCGGCGCAGTCACTGCCCATCCACGCTCTGGGCCACCGCGCCGGTGCGCCCGAGGCAGCAGCCGAGTTCGACGCCCTGCTCTCCGCAGTCGTCCCCGAGGTCGCCTCTGCCCCGGTCAACGCTGCCGCGTCCATCGCCGTCCCGTCGACCGTCCAGGCCACGGACACGGGCTCGATCTCGGCGCCGTTCCCTGCCACCTGACCGGAGCCCCGATGCCCTACGACCCCCAACGTTCCCGTCACCGGCCTGAACCCACCGACGATCAGCTCGCCCCGGTCGACGCACTGCTGGATGCGGCCTCCGACACCGTCGATCTCCCCGAAGGCGTCGAGATCGCCGTCACCGAAGCCGGCGAGGTGGTGGTCCACACCCTCGAGGCCGACGTCGAGATCACTGCGTCCGGCGACGACGTGCTCGTCGTGACCGACGATGCCTCGGTGGAGGTCAGGGCCGAGGCTGACGAGGTCGTGGTCACCGCCGGCGGCGAGGACGTGCTGGTCGACACCACGCCGTGGAGCGAGGCCTACCTCCAGAACGACCTCGACGAGGACGTCGAGGGTGCTCGCCGCTCACGGCGCCTGCGGCTGCTCATCGCGGCCCTGGTGGCGGCGGTGCTGGCGGCGATGGTGGCCGGCGGGGTGCGGCGGTCAGTGCAGAAGCGTCGTTCGTAGTCCATCCACGACGTCGGGTCCCACCCCGATCGAGGAGAGGTAGCCCTCCGCGGAGCCGTGCCGGGATCGCAGGTGACCGAGGAAGGTGTGCATGGCCTCGACCGGTGCGGCCAGGTAGGCGGAAGGCTGGTCGTTCATGGCGCTGAGCGCATCGGGGGCGTCGACGCGGAGTCGTTCGACGAGCTGTTCCATGGCCAGGGCGCTGAGGGCGTAGTCCTCGACGATCACTGCGTCGTCGACCCCGATCACGGTGAGGACGAGTGCCGCCAACACGCCGGTTCGATCCTTTCCGGCCGCGCAGTGGAACACCGCAGGCAGGTTGGCGTCGTCGGCCAGAAGGTGCATTGCCCCGCCGAGGGCTGGCGCGCCGACGTCGAGCATCTGGATGTACAGCGAGCCGAGCACCTCTCCGGCGTCGGCATCGGGGTCGAGGTCGAGTGGCGCCCAGGTCTCCCCGAGTACCGGGAGGTGGTGGTGGGTGATGCCGAGGTGTTCGGCTTCGAGACGTCCGTTGTCGACCTCGGCGGTGGTTCGGAGGTCGAGGACTGTTCGCACACCGAGCTCCTGGAGGACGTCGAGTTCGTGATCGGCGAGGCGGTGCAGAGCATCGGCGCGAAAGAGCGTCTTCCACCGCACCTCTCGGCCTCCGGCGCCTCGGTAACCCCCGAGGTCCCGGAAGTTGAAGGCACCGGCGAAAGGGAGCTGCCGGATCGTTTCGTCGGTCGAGGACCCGGGGTCGGCGTGCGTCACCCGCTGGAGGTTACGAGTGCCGCCGCCGGCGCTGTCCATTCGAGGTCCGTTCCTGAGTCCTGGGGGCGCCGCACCTGCGGGTGAGGCTTCCCCTTGTGAACCGGAGTATGGCTGGTCGATCCCACCGCCATCCCACCTCGGAGTGGCGTGGCGATGAACAGCCGGCGAACCTTCGGCCCGGGTCAGCTCGGTGGGCGATGCACCAGCACCGGGCAGGGCGCGTCGCGTACGACTTTCATGGCGGTGCTGCCCAACGCCGTTCGGGCCATGCCCGTGCGCCCATGGGTGGCCATGGCGATCATCGTCGCCGGCAGGTTCCGGGCCAGGTCGACGAGGGCGCGAGCGGCGTCGTCGGCCTCGACCCTTTCGACCTGGGCCTGCAGGCCGGCCGCCCGGACGCGATCGGCCACCGTCTCGAGTCGGTCGGGGAGCTCCTCGCCCACGGTTCCGCCCACCGGTGTGCCGTCGCTTCTCGTGACGGCCACCACCCGCACGGAAAGACGCAGTGCGGTGGCCCAGGCGATGGCGTCGTCGACGATGGTGACCGAGGTGTCGCTGCCGTCGGTCGACACGATCAGGATGCCGTCGGCGATGGGCGCCTTGCTCTCGGTGGCCTTGCCCAGCAGGACCACCGGCCGGTCGGTGGCCTTCAGGAGGTCCTCGGCCACCGAGCCGAGTAGGGCTTTGCCCAGGCCGCTGCGGCCGTGGGTGGCCATCACCACCGCGGCGTCGATCCCCGTCACGGCCCCGGCGATGGCCGTCGCCGGGAACGAGTCAGCCACCACGTCCGTGGACCAGCCGGGGACGTCGAGGTCAGCCCCTCGCCTCTGCAGGTAGCCGTCGAGGTCAGCGACGTTGCTGCCCCACCCTGACGACATCAGATTCACCGTGGCCCCGAAGGTGCGGGCCAACTCGGCGGCCACCGGGAGCGCCGACTCCGAGAGCTTCGAGCCATCGAGGGGAACGACGATGGTGGTGAGCATGGGTGTCTCCTGGTCTTCGGGACCTCGATCGTCTCCGACCGGTGAGCGCACCGACCAGACCCGTCAGTTGGCGTTCGACCCTACCCGCGGCATCGGGGCGCGCCGGGCAGACTGGACCCATGATCGACACTCCCTTCGCCCTCCCCGCCCACGGGGTCGACGTGGCCGTGCAGGTGTGGCTCCCCGAGGCCGAGCCCTCGGGGGTCGTGGTCGTGGCCCACGGCATGGGCGAGCACGCCCGACGCTACCGCCGCCTGGCCGAAGCCCTCACCGCTGATGGTTGGGCGGTGTACGCGCCCGATCATCGCGGTCACGGTCGCACCGCGTCCGGACCCGGCGATCTGGGCGATCTCGGACCCGAGGGTTGGGACGGCCTCGTCGCCGACCTGGCGCAACTGGTCGAGGTCGCCGCGAAGCGCCACGAGGGCCTGGCGATCGTGCTGCTGGGGCACTCGATGGGCAGCTTCGCCGCCCAGCAGTACGTGCTCGACCACAGCGACCGGCTGGCCGCGCTGGTGCTGACCGGCACCACCGCGCTCGACCAGGTGGCCGGTGCCCTCGACCCCACCCAGCCCGCTGACCTCAGCGCCTTCAACGCCCCGTTCGAACCAGCGCGAACGGAGTCCGACTGGTTGAGCCGAGACGAGGCGGAGGTGGATCTCTATGTGGCCGACCCCCTCTGCGGGTTCGGCATCGACGGGCCGGCAACGGTGTCGTTGATCGCCGCCGCCCCCCGGCTGGGCGACCAGGCCGCCATCGACGCCGTTCGCGACGGGCTGCCGATCTACCTCGCCTCGGGTCGCGAGGATCCCCTGGCCCTCGGTGGGATGTTCGTCGACATGGTGGCCGACCGGTACCGCTCGGCCGGCGCCGACGTCACCGAGGTGCTCTACGAAGGGGCCCGCCACGAGCTGTTCAACGAGACGAATCGGGACGAGGTCACGGCGGCGTTGCTCGACTGGTTGAGACCGTTGCGGCGCTGACGGGCCGGGCGAACAGCAATGCGACTCGCCGTCACGGTTCTGGGAGGGTGATCACCGCATCGAGGCCCTGGGGAGTGGCCTCGCACAGCTCGACATCGCCTCCGTCGGCCCGGGCCAGCTTCTGCACGATGGCCAGTCCGATACCGCTGCCGCCGAGCTCGGTTCGTGTCGTGCGGGCCCTCCAGAAGCGGTCGAGGGCGTGGGCGCGCTGCTCGGCCGTGAGACCCGGTCCGCGGTCGATCACGTGCAGTTCGACGGTCCGTGGTCCATCGTGGAGCGCGATGGGGTTGCTCCGGAGACGGATCGTGCTCCCGGGCGGCGCGGCGTCACAGGCGTTGGCCAGCAGGTTGTCGAGCATCTGATCCAGGTGATCGGGGGTGGCTCGGACCCGCAGGCCGCCGTGCTCCACCTCGATGGACACCCCTCGTTCCGTGGCCACCGCGCTCCACGTCTCCGCCCGTCGATCCAATGCGGGGTCGACGTCGATGGTCGCCGCGCCGCCGCCTGGTGCCCGGTCGGCCCGAGCGAGGTTGAGGAGGCCGCCGACCAGGCGCGAGAGTCGCCGTACCTCGCCCTCGGCCGCCTCGAGGTCGGCGCTCGCCGGTCCGTCGACCTCGCCCTCGAGCATCTCCAGTCGAAGGCGAAGGGCGGTGAGCGGGCTGCGCAGCTCGTGGGAGGCGTCGGCCACGAACTGCTCCTGGGCGTTGACCAGCTCCTCCAACCTTGCGGCGGTGGTGTTCAGGGCGCGGGCCAGCTCCCGGATCTCCGGGGGGCCGCTCTCGGTGGGAGCTCGGGTGTCGAGCGCTCCGGTACCGATGGCCAAGGCCGCCGTTCGGAGATCGGCGACCGGGCGGGTCACCCACCGCGCCATCACAACGGCCAGGGCCGCGGCCACACTCAGCGAGACTGCGGCCACCCCGCCGAGCAGCATCCAGTACGAGCGCACGCGATCGTTCAGCTCGCTGGTCGGATAGCTGATGCGCACGGCGCCGTGGATGGTTCCGCCCGAGGTGACGGGAACGGCGACGTAGAGCAGATCGGTGCCGAGCGTGGCCGACGCCCGGATGCCGGCGACCACCTTGCTGGCCAGGGCGGCATCGATCTCCGGTCGCCCGGTGAACGAACGCTGTCCCTCGGTGACCGGATCAGAGTCGGCGCGGACATCCCCTGCCTTGTCGACCAGCACGACGCGGCCCCCGGTGCGGGCCATGTAGCCGTCGGCCAGAGCCTGCAGGTCCACCGTTGCGGTGCCCTCGAGAGTGTCCTCGGCGTAGGCGGCGAGCACGAAGGCGTCGCGCTCGAGGTCGGCTTCGAGCTGCTCGCCTTGGCGCTCGCGATAGGTGACCGCGAGAGGTACTTCGAGGGCGACGAGCACGACGAGGGTGAGCGCCAGGTACGACACGATCAGGCGTCGGATCATGGCGACTCGCGCAGGCGGAAGCCGACGCCGCGCACGGTCTCGATGAGGCCGGGGTCGCCGAGCTTGCGCCTCAGGGCGGCCACGTGCACGTCGAGGGTCTTGGTGGGGCCGTACCAGTGCGCGTCCCACACCTGCTGGAGGATCTCGTCGCGGGTCAGCGTCGCCCCTGCGTCTCGGGCCAGGAGCGCGAGCAGGTCGAACTCCTTACGGGTCAGGCTCAACTCCTCGGCTCCCCGGGTGACCCGGCGTGCTCGGGTGTCGACGGCGATCTCCGAGCCGATCTGCAGCACCGTCTGCTCGGTGGCTCCGCCGCTCCCGTCACGGGTCGCGGTGCGGCGGGTCACGGCGCGGATCCGGGCCATCAACTCCCGGAAGCCGAACGGTTTCACCATGTAGTCGTCGGCACCGAGTTCCAGTCCGATCACCCGGTCGATCTCGTCCCCGCGGGCGGTCACCACGATGATCGCCACGTCGGAGGTGGCCCGCATCTGGCGGCACACCTCGTAGCCGTCCATGTCGGGGAGGCCGAGGTCGAGCAGAACCAAGTCTGGCGACGGGTAGGCGAGGGCGGCGGCCAGCCCTTCTGAAGCGGTGGCGGTGCGGGTCACGGTGAAGCCCTCGCGTTCGAGTCCTCGTACGAGGGGATCAGCGATCGTGTCGTCGTCCTCCACCACCAGCACCAGCATGGCGCCAGGCTCGCAGGTGCAGCGACGCCTCCTGCGGAATCGTTGGCTGAGTTGGCCGAACCTTTACCTTCCGCTGGCCGGCGGCGCGACTCTCGGTCCGTACGGTTCGTCCCATGCAAAGACGACTCGCCCTCACCCTCGCCGGAACCGCAGCCATGGTGGTCGCCGCCGCCGGAGCGGCCGGCGCCGCCAACTTCGGAATTCTCGGAGCCACCGCCTCCTCGGCCGACCCGGTGGGCACGCTCGATGCCTCCAACGTCTCGGAGCTCGCCGCCGTGCCCACGACCGCGCCGGCGCCGGGTGACCCCGTCGTCGTCTATGTCGACGAGTACGTCACGGTGCCCACCGGGGCCCCCGAGGGCGCCCAGGTCGGCGAGGGCTCCCGCTCTGGTGCAGACCGACCCTCCTCCGACGATCGCACGGAGGATCGCGAGGTCGATCCTCAGCCGGGATCCACCGTTTCGTCGCCGACCCTCGTCCCTCGGCCCACCACGACGGTGATCCAGCACGACGACGGGCACGAGATCGAACACGGAGGCTCGGGGACCGAGCGCCCAGATGATGACTGAGCCGACCAAACCGGTCCGACGGGGCTCACGGCGGTCAGTGGCCGTGGCGTCACGGGTGGCGATCGGCGGTCTGAGCCTGAGCGCAGCCCTGGGCGTCGTCGCCGTCTTCGCCGTCGCCGACAACGACACCGCAGCCAAGAGCGCGGTCACATTCGACGCCGGTGCCGTCGGCGAGGCCCAGTCCACGGTGGTGACGGCCCCGGCGCCGACGGTCACGGCCGAGCCTCCTCCGGTGGAGCCGCCGCCCACCACGATCGTGGTCATCACCCACTACGTGACGGCCGATGGAGGGGAGTCGAGCGCACCCCGATCCTCTCGGACAGCGGGTTCGGGGCCAGCCGCCCCTTCTGGGGGTCCGGGGGCCCCGGCTCAGGTCGGACCAGCCACCCCCGCGTCTCCCGCCGCCGCAGTCGCGGCTCCAGCTCCGGCTCCGGCCCGCCGAACCGCCCCTCCGGTCGCCACCACGCGAGCGAGCTGAGACGGGCGATCTGGGCCGTTCGATTCATTTCTCAGGGTTGGGTCGTCGGATGCCGACAATCCCGTAGGTCCCGGTCATGCCACGCCACCCTGCCCCCTCCCGGTCCAGAGCCGCTTTCGTTCCCGTTGCCGCGGGGGATTGCGTGCTCGCGCCCGTTCCGCCTCTCGCCGAGTTCGGAGATGAAGATGACTGAGCCCTCTCGCATGGGTCGCCAGCCAGCGCGTTCGACCGAACTGCGGTCGCGGTTCACCATCGGCAGCATGAGCCTCGGCGCCGGGTGTGTTCTGGTGGTGGCGCTGGCGTTGTCGGACCAGAGCGGGAATGCGTCGGCCGCCGTGACCACCTCGGGGGGCCCGACTTTCACGCCGAAGAAGGCCGCGACCACGGTTCCCGGCGCGACGCCTCCCGGCTCCGATCCGGTCGCCTCGGTCGATTCGGAGGGAGTGCCTGCCGATCCCACCACCCCAGATGTTGCGGGCGCGCCTCCGGGACGCCCGGAGTCTCCGTCAACTCCAGCCAACCCGGGATCGGGCCCCACTGGGTCAGGAGCAGTGTCGACACCATCGGCGCTGACTCCCCCTGCACCGGACCCCGGTGGCGGTCCGCCTCCGACGGCCCCCCCGCAGAGCACCGCTCCGACCGCGCCGCCCACCACTGCTACGCCGGCCACCGCCCCGCCCACCACCGCCCCGCCCCCGACCACCCCGCCGACGACGGTGAGCGGACCGAGCTGAGCACCGTGACCGGGACCGAGAGCACGTTCACCGCCGTTGGTTCGCAATGCCGCATCGTCGTGGTGCACTGCGACGACCCCGGGCCGCTGCTCGAGGAGGGTCGAGTCCTCGTCGAGCAGCTCGAGGCGGCCTGGTCTCGGTTCCGTCCGACGAGCGAGCTCCGGGCCCTCGACGACCGCGGCGGGCTGGCGACACCGCTCACCGCCCCCACGTACGCCGTGATGGAGCTGGCCCTGGCCGCCTGGGTCGCCACCGGCGGTCGGTTCGATCCGACGGTGCGCGACGCTGTCGAGCGGGCGGGCTACGACCGGTCCTTCGAGGAACTGGACCTCGGCGCGGTTCGCGTCGGAGCGGCCTCAGGCCCCGCACCGGGCTGTGCGGGCGTCATCCTCGACCCCCACTCCCGTGCCGTCACCCTGCCCACCGGCGTGCGCCTCGACCTCGGTGGCATCGGCAAGGGTCGGATGGCCGACCTGGTTCATGCCCGCCTCCTCGCGCTGGGCGCCGCCGGCGTGTGCGTCGACCTGGGTGGCGACGTCCGGGTCGGTGGTGAGGCACCGCAGGGGTCGACCTGGCCCATCGCCATCGACGCCCCCTTCGACCCCGGGTCCACCATCGGTGTGCTCGACCTGGTCGACGGCGCCGTGGCGACGAGCAGCCGTCTGCGGCGGCGGTGGATCGGGCCGGATGGGGTGCACGCCCACCACATCATCGACCCGAGCACGGGCGCGCCGAGTGCATCCGAGATCGTGGCGGCCACGGTGGTGGCCGGAGAGGCCGCGTGGGCCGAGGCCTACGCCAAGGCGGTGCTCGTGGCAGGGGTGGCCGAGGGAGTCGCGCTCGTGGCCGAAGCCGACCTGGCGGCCGTGATCGTGACCGAGGGCGGCGACGTCCTCACCGCCGGCCCGGCCGACCGCTTCCTTCGCCCCACCGTGAGTGCGTGACGAGTCCGACCATGTCGCTTTCCCCCATCGCTTCGCACTTCCTCGGCGTTGTCGACACTTCGGTCGTTCTCGCCTCGACCAAGGTGTGGTGGTACGTGTCGCGTGCCTCGGGGATCGTGGCTTGGGCCCTGGCGGCCATGGCCGTGCTCTGGGGCCTGGCCCTGTCGACCCGGGCCCTCGGCCCCAAGCCCCGGGCCCCATGGCTCCTCGACGTGCACCGCTTCATCGGCGGGCTGACACTCGTGTTCGTGGGCGTACACCTCGTGGCGCTGGTGCTGGACTCGTTCGTGTCGTTCGGGTTCGTCGAGCTGTTCGTACCGATGGCGTCTTCGTGGCGGCCGGGCGCGGTGGCGTGGGGCATCGTGGCCTTCTACCTGCTCGTGGCGGTGGAGGTGACCTCTCTGCTCAAGCGGCGTATCCCCAACGGGTTGTGGCGTTGGGTGCACTTCTCGAGCTATGCGCTGTACGCCACCGCCACCGTCCACCTCCTGCTGGCGGGGACGGACAACGACAACCAGGTGCTGATCGGGACGGCCATCGCCAGCATCGCCATCGTGGTGTTCTTCACCGTCTACCGATTCGCGGGGCCCGGACGAGCGGGCAGTGTCAGGGCGGTGCCGCGGGATGGTTGGGACCAGGTGGTTCCCCCGCCGAGGATCAGTCGCCGTCGCGAGGTCGTGCTCGGTGACACCGACGAGCCCTACACCTCGGCGGCCACGTCGGCCGAGCGGGACGGCGAACGGGCTCGCGGCTCGGCTTCCGGCTCGCGAACCAGCGCGGACTGAGCGAGGATTCCCCCGCGTCGTCAGCCCGCACCGGCCATGATGGTGCTCTGATGTACGAGTACGTGCTGGTGCCCTTCGACGGAACCCCCGAGCTGCGGGCGGCCCTCACGCCCGCCGCCGACCTGGCCTGGCGCTGCGGGGCCAAGGTGGTGGTCGTCTCCACGACCGAGGCGTCCGACGAGTCCTCGCGTCACCTGCTCAAGTCGGAGGCCATCGCCCAGAGCGGCGCCGACATCGACTTCTGGGTCGACCTCGAGCAGCCGATCGGCGATGCCCTCGTCGCCGCGGCCCTCCATCGGCCCAACTCCGTCATCTGTGCCGCCTCGCGGCATCGGATGGGCGGATTGCGCCGCCGGGGCCCGGTCGTACCGATCCCGTCGCAGGTCTTCACGAAGACCGCAGTGCCGATCGTGGCCATCGGACCCGAGACCGACGTGAGTCGCGGGCTGCCCCTCACCGAGGTGATCGTCGTCCACGACGGTTCGCCCGGGTCGACTCCGGCTCTCGATCTGGCCATCGCCTGGGGCACACGGATGAAGGTGACCGTCAACCTCGTCGGACTGGTGGGCTCGCACGCCAGCGACGACGAACGGAACTGGCTCATCGAGAGGCTCGAAGCCAAGCTGGCCGAGATCGGCGAGGTCGCTCCGAGTGCCGCCCTCGAGGTGGTCGAGTCCGACGATGCCATCGACACGCTGACCGCCATGCTCATCGAGCACCGAGACGCCGTCCTCGCCCTCGACCGTCGGGACAACGCCCGTCCGGGTGACCCACTCGGTCCATTGGCCGCGGGGCTGTTGGCTCGGGCCCCGCGCGCGCTGGTTTTTCCGGGCCCACCGGCCTGAGCCCGGGGGACCCTCGGGCCGGGCGGGCAATCACCGATCGGCTAGCATTCTCCTTTCCGGCGCTCTCGAAGAACCCTGAGGAGACCTCATGTCCCGTGAAGAACTGGTCGAGGCCTACGTCGACGGACGAGTCGGGCGTCGCGTGTTCATGAAGAGCCTGGTGGCCCTCGGGGTGTCGGCGGCGGCCGCGGTCACCTATGCGGATGCGCTCTCCGCGGCCGTCGCCCCGACCGCCGGTGCGGCCGCCATCGCCGACGGCTACGACATGTACGACATGGGAACCGAAACAGGCAGCGGGTCCGAGGGCGATGGGGTGGCCGCCGCGGGCGCCGCGAAGCCAGTCAGCTCCCGCCCCCGATTCACCGGCTGAGCCGTTGACGGGCCCGGGCCCCGAACGAGCACCCACCCCGCACGCTCGTTCTGGTCGGCAGGGGCGCGTCCCGGTCGCCGTTGTCGTGCACACCACCGACGGGACCTTCATCGGGACCGTGGGTTGGTTCGGTCACCCGGAGAGTGCCGCCAGCGCGCACTACCTCGTGGGGCTCGATGGTCGAGTGGTGCAGTTCGTCGATGAGCAGGACACCGCCCAGCACGCTGGCCACGAGCCTGTGGCCGGGCTGGCGGCCATCGGTGACGACTCGCCGAACCTCACGACGATCGGCATCGAGTTCGATGATGGTCACGATCCCCACGACGTCGTGCGACCCGATGCGCAGTACCGGGCCGGGGCCGAGTTGCTGGCCGGTGTCTCGGCGCGTTGGGGGATCTCTCTCGACCGCGACCACGTCATCGCCCACCGCCAGATCAACCCCGCGAAGACCTGCCCCGGGAACCTCGACATCGATCGGCTCATCGCCATGGCGGGCGATGTCGCGATGGCCCCGGAGCCTTCCTCCCCGCCCCGACTGGTGGTCCTGTTACCCGCCCGCAACGCCGAGGACGACCTGCCCGGCTGGTTCGAGTCGGTCGAGCGATTCGCCGACTCGGTGGTGGCCCTCGACGACGGCAGTACGGACCGCACCCACCAGATGCTGGCCGAGCACCCTCTCGTCGAGGTGCTCCTGCGCAATCCCCGGCGTGAGTCCTACGTCGGTTGGGACGACAGCGCCAACCGCAATCGGCTGTTGCTCGCCACCGCAGCGGTCGCCCCCGACTGGGTGCTCTCCGTCGATGCCGACGAGCGCATCGGAGCCGACGACGCCGCAGCGCTGCGGGAGTTCCTGGCCACCGACGCCCTGGCCGGGTTCGCCTACGGGATGCGCTGTCTTCGGATGATCGACGACGACGAGCACTTCGACCGCGACGGCCTGTGGGTGTACCGGCTCTTCGCGTACGCACCGCAGCTCCGCTTCCCCACCACCCGACTCCACTTCGTGCCCGTCCCCACCGCCATCCCGGCGTCGTGCCGGCTCGACACGACGTTGCGCATCCAGCACCGGGCCAGCCTCACCACCGAGCGTCGGGAGGCTCGTTTCGCGAAGTACCGCCAGGCCGACCCGGACGTCGACTACCAGCCCGGGTACGACCACCTCCTCGACGGCCCGGGTCGGGTGCGCCGCCTCGAACCGCGGCCGGCCGACCTGGCTGTGCTCTTCTCGGGCTCGGAGATCGGGACGTCGGTCGAGCACGACTGGTCGATCATCGCCGCGACCGAACGCCGGGCGGCCCCGGTGCCCGACGAGCTCGACCCGGAAGCGCCGGTGCTGACCGCCATCGTCATCAGTCGCGACGACGAGGACCGCATCGAGCGGGCGGTGGCGTCGGTGACGGCCCAGGAGTCGCCCGAGCCGTTCGAGGTCATCGTGGTCACGAGTGGCAACGACCGCACCGCCGACATCGTTCGTCGTCGCTTCCCCGCGGTGCGAGTGGTGGAGCTCGATCACGCCGCCCTGCCCGGTGAGGCCCGCAACGCCGGGCTGCGGGTGGCACGCGGCGCCTACGTGTCGTTCCCCGGGTCGCACGTCGAGCTCCCGCCGGGAAGCCTCGCCTCTCGCATCCGGGCCCACGACGAAGGGTGGTCGATGGTCACGGGCACGACCCGCAACGGGACCTACACCCGAGCGGGCTGGGCCGCGTACTTCCTCGACCACTCGACCGTGCTCCCGGGCCGACCGTCGGAACCGTTGTCGGGGCCACCGGCGCACTGCTCCTACGACCGGCGGGCCCTTCTCCGGGTGGGTGGTTTCCCGGAGGACCTCCGGGCCGGAGAGGACACGTGGGTCAACCACGCGCTGTTTCGGGCGGGCGAGAGTGCCTACCGGGCCGCCGACCTGGCGTTGATCCACCACAACCGCTCGCGCACCGTCCCCCAACTGGCTCGGCGCCACTTCGAGCGGGGGAGGGCCCTCACGGTCTTCCTTCGCGGCAACCCGCCTGGTGCCGAGGGCGACGGGCGGGCCCGCGCCGCGCTGGTCGGCTACCGCCGACGGCGCCGGGCGAGGATCGACGAGAACGTCGCCCGTTGGGGTGCCGACGTCTCCCAGGAGTACCGGCGGGCCCGGGGCCTCGTCCGGCTGGGCATCCTGGCGGCCTGGCTCGGTGCCCGAGCCGAGCTCCGACGACCCACACCCCGCGCCGAGGTGCTCCGCACCTCCGGGCCCCTGAGCGCGAGGGTGGAACCGCTCCAGCAGCCTCTGCGGGTGCGCCCCGTGAGGCCGCCGCCGTTCGCCGGGGTACGCCCGATCTTCGTGCACCTCCCGAAGACGGCGGGGAGCACGCTGTTGCAGATCATCGAGCGTGAGGTCGCCCCCGACCCGGTGCTGCGGCTCTACGGCCAGAACCAGCGCCTCCTGCGCGAGCTGGCGGCGAGGTCGGAGGCCGAACGACGCGACGTGCGGGCGGTGTCGGGTCACATGGGGTTCGGGATCGACACGATGCTCCCCGGCCCCAGCGTCTACCTCACCCTCCTCCGCGACCCAGTCGACCGAATCGTGTCGCACTACTTCTATCTGCAGTCGCGCCCCGATGGGCCCGACCATGCCGCCGCTCTGCAAGGGGTGACGTCACTCGAGGAGTACGTCGAGTCGTCAGCGCTGTCGCCGTTGTTCCACAACGGGCAGTGTCGGCTGCTCGGTAGCGACGTGGCGGCGCCCGTCGTGCCCGCAGACCGCGAGACCCTGCGGCGAGCCACTGCCGTGCTCGCCCGACCCGACGTGCTGGTCGGCTTCCAGGACCGCTTCGAAGAATCGCTCGCCTTGTTCCGCCGATCGCTCGGCTGGGGTTACCCGGCCTACCGGAACGAGAACGTGGCCACCACCCGTCCGGCTCTCGGCGACCTGCCCCCGTCGACCGTCGAGCTCATCCGTGATCGCAACGCTCTCGATGTCGAGCTCTACGAGCACGCCCGGATCCGCTTCGGGGCCGACCTGGCTGCGGCCGGTGATCTGAGCGACGAACTCGACCTTCTGCGCCGGGCCGGGCGCTGGTCGGAGTTCAGCCCCGGCTGAGCCTCGAGTACCCGATCAACGCCGCCGGCCACTCCCCGACGCACCGCTACAGCGCGACGAAGCGGTAGCCCCGGTCCTCGGCGCCGGCCACGATCGTGGCCAGCGCGGCCACGGTGGCCGGGCGCTCCCTGCCCCCCCCGTCGTGCATCACCACGATGGCCCCCGGGTGCAGCCCATCGAGCACGGCGCCGGTGATCTCGTCGGGGTCGGACCGCTCCCAGTCGCGCGGGTCGAGGCTCCACACCACCGTCACGATCCCGAGCGGGGCGAGGACGGCGTCGAATCGCGACGCGTACTCGGGTAGGTACGGGGCGCGGACGTAGCGGACCTCGTGCCCGGTGAGCTCGTGCACGAGGGCGTTCGAACGCAGGGTCTCGGCCCGGATGCCGTCGTCGCCGAGCTCGTCGGGTCGGCGGTGCGACCAGGTGTGGGTCCCGATGGTGTGGCCGGCGGCTGCCACCCGGACGGCGTCGTCGGGCCTTCTCTCGACCCGCATCCCGACCATGAAGAAGGTGGCTGGGGTCCCGGTCTCGGCCAGCGTGTCGAGCAGGGCCGGGGTCGACGGGCCGGGCCCGTCGTCGAAGGTCAGGGCCACCACCCGGTCCTCGGGTCGGTGGGCCGATCCCGGGATCTGGTGGACCCGCCGGATGAGGTCCGTCACAGCCCCGAGCTTACGCGGCGTCGCGCCGACCGGAAGCTCAACCGCCTCGGGGGCTGCCCACCGAACCGAGTCGAGAGGGGTCGAAGGGCAGCGCCATCGGTGCACCGAGGAATCGACCCTGTCCGAGCCCGATGCCGATGGAGCGCACGGCCTCGAGGTCGGCCACGGTGGCCAGGCCCTCGGCCACCACGGTGGCGTTGGTCTGGGCGGCGAACGAAACCAAGGCGCGGGCCAACGCCTGGCGAACGGGGTCGTGGGTGAGACTGTCCAGGAACCGTCGGTCGAGCTTGATCACCTCGGGGGCCAGGTCCAGGAGTTGCTGGAGGTTGGTGGCCCCTGCGCCGGCGTCGTCGATGGCCAGGCGGGCCCCGAGGGCTCGGAGCTGGGCCACCGGTGCCATCAGGGAGCGCGGGTCGATGCCGTGTTCGTGCTCGGTCAACTCGATCACGAGTCGCTCCGTGGGAAGGTCTCTGATGGTGGCCGACAACGCCGGGGAGGAGATGGTCGCGGCCGACGCGTTGAGCGACAGGAAGGCCGTTTCGGGCAAGTGGCGGAGCCCGTCGATGGCCCGGCGGATCGCCGTCAACTCGAGTTGCCGGCCGAGGCCCACCTCGGCTGCTTCGAGGAACCACGTCTCGGTGCTGAGACGGGGTTCGGTGCCGAACCGGGCCAGGGCCTCGGCGCCCCTGATCTCACCGGTGTGGAGGTCGACGATCGGTTGGTAGACCATCGTGAGGCGGTGGCCCGATGGGGAGGGTCGGCCCGTCTCGTCGGCGTCGATCACCTCCTGGGTGCGTCGGCTGGCCGTCCGTCGCCGTTCGCCCTCGGCCCGGTCCGTCCCGTGTTGCTCTTGGACCCGGGCCTCGAGGACCGCGTTCTCGCGATGGAGCCGGGTGGTCAGCGCCCTCGTCTCGAGCAGCGTGTTCAACCGGAGGAGCAGCTCGTTGTACCGGAACGGTTTGGTGAGGAAGTCGTGGGCTCCCGCGGCCAGGGCTCGTTCACGGGTGTCGTCGGTGATGTCGGCGGTGAGCACGAGCACCGGGACGTAGGCGTCGTCGGGGACGAGGGGCGCGAGCTGGGCCATGACCTGGAAGCCGTCCAGGCCCGGCATGTGGAGGTCGAGAAGGACCAGGTCGGGTTCGAAGGTGCAGAACCGCTCGAGCGCCACTCGCGGATCGTTGATCGTCACCAGGTTGGCGTAGCCGGCCCGCTCGAGCATGTGGCGCAGCACGGCGAGATTGGTGTCGTCGTCGTCGACCACGAGGATCCGGGCCTGCGTCGCGTCCATCTCGGCGCCGAACATGGTGGCTGGAAGGCTCATGCCGCCGACTCCTCGGTCACCGTCGCGACTCGCTCGTCGAGGTCGGCTCCGGTCTCGGGGTGGTCCACGACGGCGGGACGTTCGGCAGGGATGTCGATCCAGAAGGTGGAGCCCACGCCGGGAGAGGAGCGCACCCCGAGGCGGCCACCCATGCGCTCGGCCAGCCCGCGGGAGAGGGAGAGGCCGACGCCCGTTCCCTCGATGCCGGCATGGTCGAGGCCGAGCCGGTCGAACGGGACGAAGAGCCGGCCGATCTGGTCCTCGGTGAGGCCGGGGCCGGTGTCGTGCACCCAGAGGCGGACGATCGGCCCGGCGTCGTCGGGCGGGCGGTCGATGCCCACGGTGACTCGGCCGCCGGGGTGGTTGTACTTGAGGGCGTTCGACAACAGATTCAGCATGACCTGCGTCACCCGTTGGCGATCGGCCCAGGCGGTGACTGTCGGCACCGGGGGAGGCGGGCCGCTCACCTCCACGTCGGCGCGCGCCGCCAGTGGGCCGACGAGGCTGACGACGTCGGCGAGGAGCGCCCCGGCATCGACGCTCTCGGGGTGCAGCGAGAGCTGCGGCGATTCGACACGCGCAAGGTCGAGGAGCTCGTTGATCAGTTGGAGGAGGTGGTCTCCGGCGCTCAGGATCTGATCGACGTACTCCGCTCCCGGCGGCTCGAGACCATCGAGCTCGAGCAGCTGAGCGAAGCCGAGCATGGCGTTGAGCGGTGTGCGCAGCTCGTGGCTCACTCGCGACAGGAACTCGCTCTTGGCCTGGCTGGCCCGTTCCGCCTCGTCTCGGGCGGTGCGCAGCTCCGCCTCGAGGGCGATGCGATCCGAGACGTCCCGACTCACCATCACGACGCCCTCGTCGCGTCCTACCTCGTCGACCATGAGCTGGGCGTGGGCTTCGATGGTGACCCATTCGTCGCCGGGCCGGTGGATCCGGAATCGCAGCGTTGATCGTTGTTCTCCGGCCTCCGCGAGCGAGGCGAAGCCGGCCCGCACCTCGGTCACGTCACCAGGATGGACGATGTCGAACAGGCAGCGGCCCACCAGCGCCCGCGTCGGATGACCGAAGACCCGCTCGAACGCGATGCTCGTGGTGCGCAGGGTGCCGTCGGTTTCGAGGATCGTGATGACGTCAGGGGAGGCGCCGATGACGCTCGACAGCACCCGCTCTCTGGCGGCGAGGGTGGCGGTGGCCCGCGTGAGCTCGGTGATGTCGGTCGCCACGCTGGCGATGGCGGTGGGGACGCCCTCGGCATCGAGCACCGGGAACTTCTGGGCCAGGAGCGTCCGTGGTCCGTCGGCGAGGTGCACGATCTCCTCGAAATGGGCGCCCCGCCGCCGGGTGAGGACCCGTTGGTCGTTGCCTCGCAGCGCAGGAGCAGCATCGGGCCAGTGGTCGAAGTCGCTCGATCCGATGATGGCGGTCGTCTCGAGGCCCAGGAGATCGGCGAAGGCCTGATTCACCCACCGGTAGCGACCGAACGGGTCCTTGAGGCTGACGATGGCCGCTGCGGCCTCGATCATCGGCACGAGCAGCGCCGGCGCGAGGGCGTCGATGGCCCTCGCCGTCGCTGGCTGTGTGGTGCCGTTGCTCACCGGGTCCACCTGTCACGACCTTGCGGCAGACCAGGCGGCGTGCCGTAGGGGTTTCATCGGCGCATCCGTGGTCGAACCCGAGGGAAAGACCTCGTGGCGATGAGAATTGGGTCGGTCGGCCCATGAGGCCGGGGACTACGAGGTCGTCAGGCCCCAGGGAGCTCCACGACGAATTCGGCGACGTCGATGGCCAGACCGTGGCGGAGCTGCTCGGCCACCGCCCCCCGGGTGTTGGCCCTCGTGGCCACGAAGGCCCCCTTGCGGAGGCGGGCGGCCAGGTGGGCGGCGTGGCCCACGGCTTCGCTGACCACGTCCCCGACGGGCACCACCCGGTCGAAGAACCCGGCGGCGACCGCGGCCTCGGGGTCGAAGTCCTGGGCGTGGAGGGTGGCGGCGGTGAACCACCGCTTCGACAGCCGGTCGCGCGCCAGCTCCACCGCGAAGCGGGGAAGGGGCATGCCGATGGCCACCTCGGGGAGCCCGATCTTGAACGCCCCCTCGGCGCCGATCCGGGAGTCGGCGGCGAGGAGGAGGATGGCGCCCATCGCCAGGGCGTGGCCGGTGGCGCCGATCACCACGGGCTGGGGGAACTCGTAGATCTCGATGGCCAGTTCGGCTCCGGTCTTCAGCAGTTCCCGGGCGCCGTCGACCGGGCCGTTCATCACGGACAGGTCGAAGCCGGCCGAGAAGCGCCCCGGGCGCCCGACCAGGGCCACGGCGCCCGCTTCGCCGCGAGCGCGGCCGAGGCCGTCGTGGATCGCTTCGGCCACCGCGTGGCTGATGGCGTTGGCCTTTTCGTCGTCGATGGTGATGACGGCGACGTCGCCGTCGAGCACGTAGGTCACGGAATCGCTCATGCTCCCAGCATCGCAGGAATGGTGGGGGGCATCGGCCGGCGGGCGAACCGGTACTACTTGACCTTGAAGGCGCCGGCCAGTTGGGCGTCGGAGAAGGCGCCGGTGTTGGGCAGCCCCACGGCGTAGCGGTACAGGGCGGCACGGAAGATGCCGGTGAGGGCCGACAGGATGGCGCTGGCCACTGCGACGTAGATGAACAGCAGGGGCAGGCTGACGATCGGGAGGCCGGCGGCGGTGACGGCCCCGAACACGACGACGCCGGGGAGGATGACCAGGACACCGAGCAGGCCCAGTCCACCCTGGGCGATCAGGACACCGGTGAAGAACTGGGCCACGATGCCGACGAACGCCAATCCGACGACCCCGACGGCGTAGGAGACCGGTGACGCCTGCATCGCGTCCTGGCCCGGCACCGGGTCGGACACGATGGTGAGGGTGGTGTAGACGGCGCCACCGAAGGCCACGGCCACGACGCTGCACGCCACCGCCGACACGACCGGGACGGCCGCGAGCTCCTTGTCCTGGCGCAGGACGTTCCACGACTCTCTGCCGAGGGTCACGCTGTTCGCGAATCGTCCTATTTCGAAACCGTATCGCCCCGGCCCGGTCCGGTCAGGGGACGGTCAGATCATTTCCCGAAGGCTCCGGTCCTGTCCCCGGGGGGCGTCCCAGGGCGTGCCTAGGGTGACGGGCATGGACGACTCAGGGGGACAGCGGCCGCCCGAAGGACGGGTCATCGGCACCGAGGACGCCACGCCCCTCGAGTTCTGGGTGGCGGTGGCCGACGGGTCGTTCCTCCAGCTCGACGACGTCGTGGCCTGCGAGCGGGTGCTCCCCGACGGGCGGGCGGTTCGCATCTCGGGGGTGGTGGGCCAGGTTCGGGCCCGACACGAGGGCGCTCGTTTCGACAGCGACGTCTTCCTGGTGGCCGACGGGGTGCTGCCGGCCGAGGTGAGCGAGGCCGCCATGGTGCAGACCACCCGCTTCGAACCCGAGATCTTCGTCCCCCCGCTCCCGGGCACGGCCGTGGCCAAGGCCACCGGCACCGATCGCGACCACGCCCTGTTCTTCGACGGCATGGATCGGATGCTGCCGGCGGGGCTGTCGCGTGACGACGAGCCCTTCTTCGTCAACGTCGACTTCCTCGACGGCACCCGGGGTGCGCACGTCAACATCAGCGGTGTCTCCGGGGTGGCCACCAAGACCACCTACGCCACGTTCCTGCTCTACGGCCTCTTCACCTCGGGGGTGCTGGGGGCCGAGGCGGTCAACACCAAGGCTCTCGTGTTCAACGTCAAGGGCGAGGACCTGCTCTTCCTCGACCATGCCAACACCCAGCTCTCACCCGAGCAGGCCGATCGTTACCGCGCCCTGGGTCTGTCGCCCGGTGCCTTCCCCAGTGTCGGGGTGTTCGCCCCGCCCCGTCGCGGCGACCCCAACGCCGTGCCCGACGTCGCCAGTCGCACCCTCGGGGTCACCTCGTTCTTCTGGACCGTGCACGAGTTCTGCACCGAGGGTCTGCTCCCGTTCCTGTTCGCCGACTCCGAGGACGACCGGGCCCAGTACACGCTCGTCGTCCACAACGTCGCCGCTCGCCTGGCCCACGACGCCGTTGCGATGGGCGACGGCGCGGTGCGCATCGACGCCACGGTGGTGCGCACCTTCCGTGAGCTGGTCGAGGTCATCCACGCCAAGCTCGACGACGACCTCGAGGTCGAGCGGTGGGCGGGTCGGGCCGTCGGGCAGGGCACCATCAACGCCTTCATCCGCCGGCTCAACGGCGCCGTGCGCCACATCGAGCACCTGGTGCGCGGCGACGTCCCCGAGCCCGATCGCCACCGCATCCGCGACGACGCCCAGGTCACGGTGGTCGACCTGCACAACCTCAACGACCGGGCCAAGCGCTTCGTCGTGGGCGTGGTGCTGCGCAAGCAGTTCGAGGCCAAGGAACGGTCGGGGGTCGCCCACCCGTTGCAGTTCGTGGTGCTCGACGAGCTCAACAAGTACGCGCCCCGCGAGGGGTGGAGCCCCATCAAGGAGATCCTCCTCGACGTGGCCGAACGGGGCCGGTCGCTCGGCATCATCCTCATCGGCGCGCAGCAGACGGCCAGCGAGGTCGAGCGGCGCATCGTGGCCAACTCCGCCATCCGTGTCGTGGGACGGCTCGATCCGGCCGAGGCGGCGAGGGCCGAGTACGGCTTCCTGCCGCCGGCCCAGCGCCAGCGGGCCACGATCCTCAAGCCCGGCACCATGGTCGTGGCCCAGCCCGAGCTGCCGGTGCCGCTCATGGTGCAGTTCCCGTTCCCGGCGTGGGCCACCCGGGCCAGCGAGGCGGGCGCCAACCCGTCGGCGAGCACGCAGCCCGACGATCCGTTCGCGGGGATGCCGATGTGATCGTGAGCCCCGGGAGGTGAGGCTGCTGCACACCGCCGACTGGCACGTCGGCAAGACCGTTCGCGGCCGGTCGCGGTTCACCGAGCACGAGGCGGTGCTGGCCGACCTGGTGAAGGTGGCCGACGAGGAGGCGGTCGACATGGTGCTGGTGGTCGGCGACCTCTTCGACACCGCGGCCCCACCCCCCGAAGCCGAGCGCATCGTGTACCGCACCCTGCTCGACCTGGCCCACGATGGTCGACCGGTCGTCGTCGTGTCCGGAAACCACGACAACCCCCGGCGGCTCGCGGCGGTGGCGCCGCTGTTCGAGCAGGCCGACGTGCGGGTGCACACCACTGTCGTGCCGCCGGACGAGGGTGGGGTCATCGCCCTCGAGGCCGGTGGGGTCCCTGTTCGCCTGGCCCTGCTGCCCTTCGTGTCGCAGCGCCACGTCGTGGGGGTCGACGAGCTCCTCGGCGCGGCCGCCGACCAGCACGCCCTCCAGTACGCCGACCGGATGCGGCGGATCCTCGAGGCGCTGGCGACGGGCTTTGCGCCCCACACCGTCAACATCGTGGTCGCCCACGCCATGGTGGTCGGCGGGGTGATGGGCGGCGGCGAGCGCAACGCCCACACGGTGTTCGAGTACGCAGTGCCCGCCACTGCCTTCCCGGCGTCGGCCCACTACGTGGCGCTGGGCCACCTGCACCGGGGGCAGAAGATCGCCGGACCCTGCCCGATCTGGTACCCGGGTTCACCGCTGGCCCTCGACTTCGGGGAGCAGCACGACGTGAAGGGCGCTCTCCTGGTGGAGGCCCTTCCTCGCACTCCGGCCCGGGTCGAACCGGTTCCGCTGTCGGGAGGGCGCGCCTTTCGGACGGTCGCGGGCACGGTGGAGCAACTGGTGGCCCAGGTGAGGCCCGGCGACGACGCCTTCGTGCGGGTGGTGGTCCGAGAGTCGGCGCGAGTGGGCCTGGCCGACGAGGTGCGCGCGCTTTTCCCCGAGGCGGTCGACATCCGGGTCGAGCCCACCGATCGCGATGCCGCGGTCCTCGACGTCGGACTCGGGGCCGAGCCCGTCACAGCCCGCGACCAGTTCGCCGGCTATCTGTCGTCGAGAGACATCGACGACGAGCGGCTGGTGGCGCTGTTCGACGAGCTCCACGACGAAGCCGCCCTGTTCGACTCGGAGGCGATCGATGCGTCCTGAACGGCTCGAGCTCCAGGGCTTCACCGCCTTCCGGGAGCCAGTGACGATCGATTTCGAGGGCGCGGATCTCTTCGCGTTGTCCGGCCCCACCGGTGCCGGGAAGTCGAGCATCATCGACGCCATCTGCTTCGTCCTCTACGGCGTGGTGCCCCGCTACGACGATCGCCGCCTGGTGGCTCCCGTCATCAGCCAGGGCCGGGTGGAGGCGCGGGTCGGTCTCGACTTCGCGGTGGCTGACGCCCACTACCGCGCCGTGCGGGTGGTGCGGGCCACGGCCACCGGGGCCACCACCAAGGAGGCCCGCCTGGTCCGCTGCCTCCCCGACGGCGAGGAGGTGTTGGCGGGCACGGCCGATGAGCTCACCGAAGCCGTCACGCGCCTGCTCGGGCTCACCTACGAGCACTTCACCACCTGCGTGGTGCTGCCGCAGGGCGACTTCGCTCAGTTCCTGCACGCCAAGCCGAAGGAGCGCCAGAAGCTGCTCGTCGAGTTGCTCGACCTCGGGTTGTACGAGCGGATGCGGGTCCTGGCCCGCACTCGCGAGGCTTTGGCTGACGGCGCCCGGGCCGAGGTCGAGCACCAGCTCGCCGACGCACGCGTCCTCGCCGACCCAGAGGTGGTGATCGCGCTCGGTGCTCGCATCTCGGCGCTCGACGAGCTGGTCGAGCGCATCGACCTCGACCAGGAGCGCCTCGACGAGCTGCGAGCGGTCGTCGACCTCGAGACCGCCACCGCCCGACAGACCACGGGCGAGGCGGAGCGCCTCGGCGCAGTGGCCCGGCCCGACGGTGTGGACGACCTCGCCGTCGCCTTGATTGCCGCACGTGACGAGCTCGTGGCCGCCAACACCGGCGACGATGCGGCCGCCGCGGCTCTCGAAGCAGTCGAGACGATGCTCTCCGAGCTGCCGTCATCAGCTGAGCTCGCCGCCGTCGGTCAGGCTCAGACCGATCTCGCCCAGCAACGGGAGCGTCAGGTCAAGGGGGAGACAATGGTCGGCGATCGGGCCGACGCCGTGCGCGGGGCTCGCGCCGCCACGGCCGGGGCCGAGGCGGCAGTGGTCGCCGCTGAGTCGGCTCTCGACACCGCTCGGCGGGACGCTCTCGTCGCCGAGGTCTCGTCGGGGCTGGAACGCGGCGACACCTGTCCGGTGTGTGGCGCCGAGGTCGACGAGCTGGCCGCGCATCCGGACGACGACGCACTGGTCGACGCCCGTCGCCACCTCGACGACGTGAAGAGCGTCCAAGAGGACGCTCGCACGGCGTGGGCCCGCGCCGAGAGCGAACTGACCCGCCTCGAGGAGAAGCTGGCCGAGGTGGTGGCAGCCGTGAACCGGCTCACTGCTGAGCTGGAGGGAGCGCCACCGATCGAGGTCCTCGACGCCAGGAGGGCCGAGGTCGCTGCGGCCACCGGTGCTGTCGACGCCGCCAAGCAAGCGGTGAAGGACGGTCGGATCCGACGTCGTGCCGCCGAGGCCGCGGAACGGGCGGCGTCCGGGGCCGAACAGCACGCCCGGGTGGCTTTCGAGACAGAGCGTGACCAGGTGGCGGTGCTCGGTCCGCCGTCGCCGGGCCGGGTCGACCTCGCGACCGACTGGGACAACTTCGTGGCCTGGGCGGCCGGCGAGCGGCCGGCCCGGCTCGAACGGGCCCGGATCGCTTCGGCCGCGACCCGCACTGCGGCTGCGGAGGCCGAGGCCATCCACGCGGCGGTGGTGGCGGCGTGCGCCGAGGCCGGTGTCGAGATCGGCGACCGGGTGGCCCGAGATGCGCTGGTCGATCAGCGGGCCGGGCTGGTGGCCGACCGCGACCGTCGCCAGGAGGCGGCCGCCACCCTGGTCGGGCTCGAGGCCGGCCACGCGTCGCGCGCTCAGGATCAGCAGGTCGCTCACGAGCTGGCTCGCCATCTCTCGGCCAACGGTTTCGAGAAGTGGGTTCTCGATGCCGCCCTGAGGCATCTGGTGGCGGGGGCGACCGGTGTGCTGCATTCCCTGTCCAACGGCACCTACTCGCTCACCCTCGACCCCAAGACCTCCAACTTCTGTGTGATCGACCACGCCAATGCCGACGCCGTGCGTTCGGCCCGCACCCTCTCGGGCGGCGAGACCTTCCTCGCCTCGCTGGCCCTGGCGTTGGCTCTCGCCGACGAGGTCGCCCATCTGGGTGTCGGTGGGGCCACCCGCCTCGAATCGATGTTCCTCGACGAGGGGTTCGGCACCCTCGACGCCGACACCCTCGACACCGTGGCCGGCGCCCTCGAGGACCTCGGAGCCCAGGGCCGCACGGTTGGCCTGGTCACCCACGTGGCCGAGCTGGCCGAGCGGATGCCGGTGCGCTTCGCCGTCACGAAGACCGTGTCGGGCTCGTCCGTCGAGCGGATCGACCGGTAGGGGCCGATGCGGTTCGCCGTCGAGTCGTGGTCACCGGAGTACGGCAGTCCCACCGAGTCGATGGGGCTCACCGACAGCTCGGGACCGGTCGATCCGTGGGTCGAGTCCGATGTCGGGGACTGGGCGCCACGGGTCCCTGATCCCGCCGCTGAGCCGTTCGCCTCGGTGGCCTTCGTCGACGGCGTGCGTCGGGTCGAGGCCAACGTCTTCATCACCGGGACCGATGGTCTGGTGCGCCAGGGAATCTGCGCGTCCTATGCCGCCGGAGTCGTGCACTGTGGGGCCCGCGCCACCGTGGTCGCCGCCGAGGTCCGTCGGGGTCTGTTCGCCCCCGCCGACGGGGCAGACACCCTCGTCACCCGTCACGGTCGTTTCGATCTCCACCCCACCACGTCGGACGAGCCCGACGTCTTGTCGTTGCGTTTGCAACGGGCGATGGGCGAGCTGGAATCGGAAGTGGCGGCGGCGGCCACCGAGCACCACGCCGTCGATGCCGTGGTGGTCGATGGCCCCTTGCGACTGGGTCTGCACCGCCCCGGATTCATCGGCTACGTGAAGACCCACCATGCCGCCTACGGGCCTCCCCTCGTGCGTGACATCGTCACCAGACTGGGATGCGGCGAACGTACTCCGCTCCTGCTGCTCGACGGTCCCGTTGCCCGCTACAGCTGGTACCTGCGTCTTCCGTGTTCGGTGGCCCACGGGTGGGACGGCATCGTGCGCCTCGAAGCGGCGGCCGACACCGCCGTCGCCGCAGCCGTGGTGCTCGCGGACCGGGTGGCGTGCACCCTGGCGCGTTTTGCGTCGGTGCCGCACAAGGATCCCCGTGCCCCGCAGAACCTCGTACCCATCGGTGGTCTCGAACGAGACCTGCGCCACCGTCTCGGTGACCCTCAGCTCCTGTTGCGATCCCTTCGCCTCGCCGCCGTGACCACGCCCAGGGAAGGCCCGGGTCCGGCCGGTAGCGTGCCGACGTGACCGATGCCGCCATCGAAACCACCGCCCTCCGCCGATCCTTCGGCGACCTCGAGGCCGTCGCCGGCGTCGACCTCTCGGTGGCCCGGGGCGAGATCTACGGCTTCCTCGGCCCCAACGGCGCCGGGAAGTCCACGATGGTGAGGATCCTGTGCACCCTCATCACCCCCACGTCGGGTTCGGCGATCGTGGCCGGGCACGACGTGGTCACCGACCCCACCGGTGTCCGCCTCCGGATCGGCGCGGCGTTGCAGGGCACGGCCATCGATCCGAAGCTCACCGGGCGCGAGACCTTGCTCCTGCAGGGCCGCTACTACGGCATGAGCAGAGACGCCATCGCCGCTCGGATGGCCGAGGTCCTGACCCTGGTCGACATCGGTGACGCCATCGACCGTCGGGTGGGCACCTACTCGGGGGGCATGGGCCGCCGCCTCGATCTGGCCACCTCGCTCATGCACCGTCCCGAGGTGCTGTTCCTCGACGAGCCCACCACGGGGCTCGACCCGGTCAGCCGCACCCGGGTGTGGGAAGAGGTCCGCCGACTCAACACCGAGCTGGGCATGACCATCTTCCTCACCACCCAGTACCTCGAGGAGGCCGACGAACTGGCCGATCGGGTGGGGATCATCAACGAGGGCCGCATCGTGGCCGAAGGCCCGCCCGACGAGCTCAAGCGGGGGATCGGCAACGACGTGATCGTCGTCCGGGTGACCTCGCACGACGGGGCCGAGACCGCTCGCGCCGCGGTGGCCGCGCTGCCGGGTGTGGCGACGGTCGAGGTGCGGGGCGACTCGCTGGTGGTCTCCGCCCTCGATGGCGCGGCCACGGTGTCACCGGTTGCCGTTGCCCTCAATGGCTGTGGCGTCGGGGTGGTCGACCTGATGCTGCGCACTCCGACGCTCGATGACGTGTTCCTCGAACTGACCGGCGCCCACATCCAGGGAGATGACCAATGACCGCCGTCAGCGCTCCCGCCGACGCAGAACGCCTCGCCCAGCCGGCCGGGTTCATCCACGACCTCACGTCGGTGGCCCTCCGGGCGCTCAAGCTCATCCCGCGCGACCCCGCCGGCGTCATCCCCGCGTTGGTGGTGCCGCTGTTCTTCTTCGTGGTGAACGTGGGCTCACTGCAGAACGTGGCCGAGGGCGCCTCACCGGGCTTCGACTTCAAGGCCTTCCAGTTGCCGGTGGCCATCGTGTTCGCCGTCACCGGGGTCTCTCGAGCCTCGAACCTGGTGACCGACATCCAGGACGGCTACTTCGACCGTCTCCTCATGACCCCGATGAGCCGGGTCGCCCTCCTGCTCGGGTTGATGGTCGCCGACTTCACCCTGGTGATCGCGTTGTGCATCCCGGTCGTCCTCCTGGGCCTGGCGGTGGGTGTCGACGTGGCCACCGGACCTCTGGGCCTGCTCTTGTTCTTGTTGCTCGCCGGCGCCTGGGGTGTGGCCTTCACCGGCTTCCCCTACGCCATCGCCCTGAAGACCGGCAGCCCGGCCGCCGTGAACTCCAGTTTCATCTTGTTCTTCCCGTTCGCGTTCCTCACCACCGCCTTCCTCCCCCAAGAGGCGCTCACGGGATGGCTCTCGTCGATCGCCGACTACAACCCCGTCACCTACCTGCTGGCCGGGCTGCGCTCGTTGTTGATGGAGGGGTGGGCCGCCTCGTCGTTGCTGAAAGCCGGGCTGGCGATCGCCGTGGTGGGGGCGGTGAGCTTCACGTTGGCCTTCACCGCGCTACGCGGGCGGGTGCGGCGGGGCTGAGCGCCTCGCGTCGCGGCTTGCATCAGGTGGGCTCGGTCACGAAGTCGATGAGTTGCTCGACGGCACCGACCAGCGGAGCTTCGAGGTCGGCGTAGGTGGAGATGGAGCCCAGTATCTGCGCCCAGAAGCGACGGGGGTCGTCGACGCCGAGGGCGGTGCAGACGCCGTCTTTCCACGGTTGACCCTTGGGAACGTCGGGCCAGGCCGGGATTCCCACCGCCTTGGGCTTCACGGCGGCCCAGATGTCGACGTAGGGGTGCCCGGTGACGAGCACGTCGGGATGATCGATCCCGGCCGCCAGTCGGCTCTCCTTGGAGTCGGTGACGAGGTGGTCGAGCAGGATCCCGAGGCGCCGACGCGGGCGGGGGCCGAATCCTCTGACCACCTCGTCGAGGTGGTCGGCCCCGTCGAGCAGCTCGACGACCACCCCTTCGACCCGGAGATCGTCTCCCCAGACCTTCTCGACCAGTTCGGCGTCGTGGCGCCCCTCGACGAGGATGCGACTCGCTCGTGCCACCCGGGCCACGGCGCCCGGTACGGCCACCGAGCCCGACGCGGTTCGCGCCGCGGCTGCGGGTGCCGCCCGAGGGGCCACCAGCGACACCCGTTCGGATCCGATGGCGAAGGCCCCGTCGACCAGCCGCACCGGCCGATCGCGACCCTCGTCGTCCCGCACCACCACCATGCCCTTGGCGCAGCTCACGACGACGCCGCTCAGCCGGGTGGCGCGCACCGTGACCCGGAGACCCGGGGTGGCCTCCACCCGCCGCGGCGGCTTGGGCACGCGGTTGGCGCTGCCGTCGAGGTCGAGCGGTCCGGAAAGAATGCCCCGGAGGTAGGGGCGGTCGTCCGGCGTCACATGCGGCCCATCAGCCGCCGACGAGCTCGCGGATCTTGGCGACGGTGGCGGGGCCGTCGTAGGCCAGCTCGCCGTCGCGTAGGCCGACGCAGCGGGTGGCGACCGGCACCAGGTCGAGCTGGTGGGTGGAGCACACGATGCTCGCCCCCTGCTCCACCACGTCGCCCAGGATCTCGACGAGCGTCTCCTGGCCGGGTGTGTCGAGGCCCACGAAGGGTTCGTCGATGAGCATCAGCCGGAAGGGCCGGATGAGGCCCAGGATCAGGCCGGTCTTCTGCTTCAGGCCCCGGCTGAAACGCGACGGGAGGTCGTCGGAGCGCTCGGCGAGCCCGAACATGTCGAGCAGGTCGTCGGCGTACTCCTCCCACTCGACGGTGCGGTGCAGGCGGGCCACGAACTCGATGTGTTCCATGAGGCTGAGGTCGTCGTAGAGCACGGGGTTGTCGGGGAGGTAGGAGAGGGCGGCGCGGGCCTCGAGGGTGCCGGCCGCGGCGCCGTGGATGTACGCCGCGCCGGTGCTCGCTTCGAGCATCCCCGATGCCAGGCCCAGGAAGGTGGACTTCCCGGCGCCGTTGGGGCCGACCAGCATGACGAGCTCGCCGGGGCCCACGCGGAGGTCGAGCTCGGTGAGGCCCATGCCGTCGCCGTAGTCCTTCCCGAGCTCGAAGGTGTGCAGGGCGAGCGACGTGTCGACGTCGTCGGTGCGGGGTGGTTTGATGTCGAGAAAGCTCACAGGTGCTTCGGCTTCCGGGTGCGCAGGTACAGGAACGCTCCGGCCACGACGAACAGGACCCAGGTGGTGCTGTTGGCGACGCCAGCGGAGTTGAGGGCGTCGGGATCCGACCCGGCTCCCAGGATGGGCAGGAGGGCGACGATCACGATGGCCGGGGGGATGATGACCCGGGCCAGCATGACCCAGCCCATCACGTCGGGCCCGAGGTTCGAGAGGGCGGCGCTGTTGGGCGCGCCCTGCGCAGTGGAGATGACGGCGGCGATGGCGGCGGCGAGGGCCACGGGCACGATGAGGACACCGGTGAGCCGGAGCACGACCTCGGGCGGGGTGAGCGTCATGGCGGCCCCGGCGGCGACCAGACACAGGAACAGCATGACCACGAACGCGGCGGGCAAGTGGTTGAGTAAGAAACGACCAGGATCGTCCGGATAGCTCTCCCAACGGGTGGGGTGATCGACCTCCTGGGCCACCGGCTCGGCGGCGTCGTAGGCGGCCACGAACAGCGCCAGACCGGCCAGGATGATGGCGGCCGGGGTGCCCCGCCAGGCGACGCCGAGGGCGATCCCGGCGAGGGCGGCCACCAGGATCATCCGCACGAGTCGGACCAGTGGGAACCGGAAGTAGCTCTGCCAGTCGCGCTTCCAGACAGCCGGCACCCGGCTCTTGGTGCGGGCTCGCCGGATGCGGATCCACGGCTTCATCCGCGGCTTCTCCTGGGAGAGCTGGCGACGCAGCAACACCACCGTGCGCACGTCCTGCAGCGTGACGGCGAAGCGGAGCTGGGCCACCAGGCCGGCCCGGCGCAGCGCCGCCTCGGTGGAGAGCTGACCGATGCGGGCCACCCCGTAGACGGGGACGGCCACGGCCACGGCCACCCCGATGAGGGCGAGGGGGGTGATGACGATCGGCCAGAACGCACCCGAGGCCAGCCAGGACAACGGTGAGGTGCGAAACCCCGACACGATGTCGAGCACCGACCAGCCGATCATTGCGACGGCGAGGGCGTTCGCCGGCCACCAACCGACCCGGCGGCTGGAAATGACCATCGCCGACCCCGACGCCAGTACCGCGGCCAGGGCGAAGACCACGGCCCCGGCGGCCACGGCGGCGATGGCGTTCGCGGGGAGCCGCTGCGACGCCAGTTCGCCGGTGATGGCGCCGATCACGGCCCCGGCGAAAGCCAGGAAGCGCAGCTGCTTGATGGCCGGTCCCCGCAGAACGGCGGCCCGGTCGACCGGAGCATTGAGCTCGTGCACGACCACCGGTGCTTCGAGTACCAGCGGTCCGCCGCGGGCGCCGGAGCGCAGACCGATGGCCACGGCGACGGCGATGCCGAGCCCCAGCCAGGCCGGCGCGACGCCGGCGAAGGTCAGTGCTTCGCCTTCGGACATGGCCTCGCCGGGGAGCTGGTCGGCGCCGAGAGCGATGGCGATCACGCCGAGGAACCCGACGATGTAGACCCGATAGAGGGCATCGATCCAGTGGACGTGAGCCAGCCGGTTCGACCGGCGCGTCTTGCGGAGGTCGACGAGGGCGACCTCAGGGGCTTCGACGGCGATCACGTCGAGAGATGTTACCGGGGCGCCGTGGTCGCCGGATCGCACCGGCCGCGGCCGCCGCTGCACCGCCGTCCGTCAGCCCCTCGACCGTTCCGTCTCGTCGGCCAGGGCCAGCCACGTCTCCTCGGCTGCCCGGAGATCAGCCGAGGTCCGGATGAGGTCCTCGCCGAGGGCTCGCAACTCGGAGTGGTCGGTGGTCGAGGCCTTCTGGGCCAGGTCGGACTCGATCTGCTGGCGTCGCCGCTCGAGGCGGGCGACGTCCTTGTCGGCCTCCTTGAGGAGTCGCCGTAGCGTGTTCGGGCTGCGGGGGCCAGGGGTGGCCGCGCCCTTGGGCGTCGTTGCGGGTCGCGGTGCGGCCGATGGGCGGCGTTTCGAGGTCGTCGCCATGGCGGACACCGTGGCCCGCCCGCGCACGCGCCGGGCCCGGCGCTCGTCCTCCCACGCGGCGTAGCCACCCGGTCGCCGCCCGGGGGCGGTCACACCGTCCATCACCAGCACGTCGGTCACCGTTCGTTCGAGGAAGGCCCGGTCGTGGGAGACGACGATCAGGGCGCCGGGCCAGTCGTCGAGGAACTCCTCGAGGACGCGCAACGTGTCGAGATCGAGGTCGTTGGTGGGTTCGTCGAGCAGCAACACGTTGGGTTGGGCGGCGAGCACCAGGAGCAACTGGAGGCGCCGTCGTTCACCACCCGAGAGCAGGCCGACGGGCGCCCACTGGGCGTCGGTGTCGAACCAGAAGGACTCGAGCAGGGCGGCATCGCGCCAGTCGGGAACGCGGTGTCCGCCCCCAAGGGCGTCGCGCACCCTCTGGGCCGGGTCGAGGGTCACCCCGATCTGGTCGTAGTACCCGAGCCGGACCGTTGGTCCAGCAACGATTTGCCCGCTCGATGGCGTGCGTCGCTCCGCGATCAGGTCGAGCATCGTGGACTTTCCGACCCCGTTCGGTCCGACGATCCCCAGCCGCTCGCGGTTGTCGATCATCAGCTCGACGTGGTCGAACAGGGGCGGGTGTCCGTCATGGGCGAAGCCCACACGGTGGAGCTCGATGACCTTGTCGCCGAGGCGGGGGGTGCCGAGATGCAGGTCGGGGATGCCGCCACGGGCGGCAGCCTCGGCCCGACCCTCCACGACGGCGGTGGCGGCCTCGATTCGGGCCTTGGGCTTGCGGGTCCGGGCCGGTGCGCCCCGACGCAGCCAGGCCAGTTCCTTGCGGGCCAGCACCCGCCGGCTCGACTCGTCCGATGTTGCCTTCTCCTCGCGCTCGGCTCGCCCCTCGAGGTAGGCGCCATAGCCGCCGTCGTGCAGGTAGCCCTGCCCGCGGTCCAGCTCGAGGACCTGGGTGGTGACCCGGTCGAGGACATGGCGGTCGTGGGTGACCAGCACCAGGCCACCCCGATAGCCGGCCAACCGTTCCTCCAGCCAGGCCACGGCGTCGATGTCGAGGTGGTTGGTGGGCTCGTCGAGGACCAGTAGGTCGCTGTCGGCCACGAGGGTGCGAGCGAGCGCCACCCGCTTGGCCTGCCCGCCCGACAAGGAACCAGTGTCGGTGTCGGCGAGGCCCGACATCCCGAGGTGATCGAGCACGGCCGCCGCTTCCCAGGCATGCTCGGCTCCACCCTCCACCGCGGCGAGCACCGAGCCGCTCGGGAGCACCGGCCGCTGGGTGAGCGAGGCCACGCGGACGCCGCGCCCGGTCCGGACCGCACCGGACTCGGGGGTCGTCACCCCGGTGAGGACCGACAGCAGAGTGGACTTGCCGCAGCCGTTCAGGCCCACCACCCCCAGGCGATCACCGGTCGACAGGGTGAGGGAGAGTTCGCCGAACAGGGGTCGACCGGGCCGGGTCATGGTCACGCGGTCGAGGTCCACCAGTATCACGAGCAGAGGCTAACGACCGTCGGGTCGAGGTCGGGCGAGGAGGGCGCGGGCCCGCCACGGTTCGCACGGGCTACGTTGACATCGTCGGCCGCTGGGGGAGCAGCCGATCGAGACCGAATCGACTCCGTGGAACCCGTGAACGACCCTCTCACCGGTGGCGCCGCCACGCCCGTGTTGTCGCCGGCACCGGCGGGCTCGGTCGCGGCCGGCGGTTCGGACGCCGTCGGGGATCCAGCGCGACACCAACTGGCCGGGCCCGGGCGATGGTGGGTGACGCTGCTGTGGTTCATCGCCGTCGCCGTGGTGGTGTGGGTGGTGGTGTGGCTGTCGGCGGCCTACCTGCCCCGCACCGACCTCTACCCACGCGGATCCGGTGGGCCCGGCGGCGCCTGGTTCGAGGGATGGGCGCGCTGGGACGCGTACTGGTATCGCGCCATCGTCGAGGACGGCTACAGCTATTACCCGGGGGTGCAGTCGGCGGTGGCCTACTTCCCCACGTATCCGGCGGTGTTGTGGGCGGTCAGCGGGTTGTTCCCCAGCGTGTTCGTGGCCGGCAGCGTGGTCACGTTGGTGAGCGGGGCGGTCGCGGTGGTCACCTTCCGTCGGTGGGCCGGTCTCTTCCTCGCCCGGCGGGGAGCCACGACGGCAGCAGCCCTGCTGGTGTTGTACCCGTTCAGTTGGTACCTGTTCGGCGCCATCTATGCCGATGCCCTCTTCCTGGCCGTGGCCATCGGTGCTTTTCTCGCCCTCGAACGTGACCGGCTGTGGCTGGTCGCCCTACTCGGCACGGTGGCCACCGTGAGCCGGCCCACCGGTATCGCCGTGGCCCTCGGGCTGGTGCTGCGCCTGCTCGAGATTCGCAATGCCGATGCCCGCTCGTGGCGGTCGCGCCTCGACCCCAGGTCGTTGCGACGGCGCGACTACCTGGTGTTCACGAGCTTCGCCGGGATCGTGGGGTGGGTGATCTACCTGGGTGTGCAGTTCGGTGATCCCTTCGCGTTCTCGAGCGTGCAGGCGGCGCGTGGGTGGGACCAGCCGGCGAGCCCCTCGACCTGGCTCAAGTTCAGCTTCTTCCGCAACCTCTCGGCCACGCAGCTCAACGACAGCTACTCGATCTCGCTCCTGCTCCAGGCGGCTCTGGCGGTCGTGGCTCTGGCCCTCATCGTGGTCGTGTGGCGGCGTCTCGGCTGGGGCTATGCGGGGTACTGCATGGTCGTGGTGGCCATGCCGCTGGTGGGAAGCAAGGACTTCATGGGCATCGGCCGCTACCTGCTGCCGGCCTTCCCGGTGTTCGCGATGGCCGGGGCGCTGCTGGCCGGGCGACCGAAGACCAGGATGGCGGTTCTCGGCGCATCGGGGGTGACCCTGCTGGTCCTGGCCTCATTCTTCGCCCGCGGGTACTACCTGGCCTGAGCGCGGGGACGAGGCGGTAGCATCTTTTGCACGATCACCACCGTGTTTTCCTGGGAAGGCCATCTGTCATGACGATCGACGCCGACACAACGCCCGACGCCGACACCACGCCCGAGGCCGACACCACGCCCGAAGCCGACGCTGGCCCCATCCCCGTGCTGGCGGTCTCGCCCGAGGCGTTGGCCCGGGTACTCGAGATCCGCGACGGCGAGGACGATCCGGGCAGCCTGTGTCTGCGGGTCACCATAAACGGCGTGTCCGGGCCCGACTACGCCTACGACCTCGCCTTCGAGGCCGTGGCCGATGCCGACGAGGACGACGACGTCTGCGGGCAGAGCGGGCTCACCGTGGTGGTGGCGGCCGACAGCATCGACCGCATGCGGGGCTCCACTCTCGACGTCCCTCGTAACCAGGGCCAGGCCGGACTCGTGATCCGCAACCCCAACCGTCCCAACCCGCTGGCGGGCAAGGACATCGTGCTCACCGGTGACGTGCCCGACCAGGTGCGCCAGCTCCTCGAAGAGTCGATCAACCCGAGCCTGGCCGCCCATGGTGGGTACGCCGAGCTGGTCGGGATCGAGGGCAGTGCCGCCTATCTCACGATGGGTGGGGGATGCCAGGGCTGCGCCATGAGTGCGGCCACCCTGCGCGAGGGCATCCAGGTGGCGATTCTCGAGGCGATCCCCGAGATCACCGAGGTCGTCGACGTCACCGATCACCAGGCCGGCGACAACCCGTTCTACACCTGACGTCGCCGTCACGTCGCCGTCACGTCGCGGTCGGGCCCCGGGCGCTCAGCGCCACCAGTGCTCGGGAGAGCCCGTACGGTGCTCACCGTGTCGGGCCCGGTCTCGACCAGTGACTCCTCGAGGGTCGTGAGCCACGACCACAGCCACACGAGGCGCAGGAACTGCGGGGCCTGTTGCGGAATCGGGTGCTGTGCCACGGAGATGGAATCCCATCGCGCGCCGAGCCCGGTGCCAGAAGGCCCGGCCTCCACCCCGAGGTACGTCCCCCCGGAACGGCTGGAATCTGTCCCGACCGCAACAAACTTGCTATGCAATGTGAACTATCTGGTACCTTCCGGTTCGTCGAGATCTCACGTCGTCCACGAGGAGACCCAACATGGCAGATGTCGTCCGCGAGTCGGTCTTCCGACTCCAGTTCCCGTTCCAGCGCACGTTGGGCCCCACCATCGGGGCCTTCGCGTCGGCGCTGGCCGAGCAGACCCTGATCGGGGTGAAGGTCGGCGATCGGGTCATCACCCCTCCGCTCGAGTACGACCCCGAGAACGGCGCCGATGCCGGCACCGACTTCGTGAGGGTCGGACCGAAAGGCACCGTCACCACCTGGACGTGGGTACCCGAACCCACCCACCTGCATCCGCTCGCCCACCCCTTCGCCTTTGCCTTCGTCCTGCTCGACGGGGCCGACACCCCGATGTTCCACGCCGTGAACGTCGGATCGGTGGATGACATGCGTACCGGCATGCGGGTCGAACCCCGTTGGCGGGCCGAGTGCGAAGGACGCATCGACGACCTCGAGGCCTTCGTGCCTGCGACCGACGACGGCCCGAGCGACGGAGCCGGTGAGCCCTGGGTCGCACCCGCCGAGCTTCCCGTCGATCACATGGAGATGGACTGCGACCTCACCTATGTCGACAACTCTGCTCCGGCCACGCTCATCTGGATGCGGGCGCTGCTCGACGGAAAGCTCCTCGGGCAGACCTGCCCGGTCTGCGGGCGCACCTACGTCGGCCCCCGGGGCCTGTGCTGCGTCGACGCCATCGAGCTCGACGAGACGCACCTGGTCGAAGTGCCCGATCGCGGGGTCGTCACCAACTTCACCATCATCACGCCGACGCCCTATCCCGGCCAGACCGAGACCGAGCCCTTCGTGCGGTGCTCGATCCTGCTCGAGGGCACTGACGCCGTGCTCAACCAGCAGACGGTGCTCGAGATCCCGGCCTCGGAGGTGCGGGTCGGTCTTCACGTCGAGTGCGTCTGGGCTCCGCCCGAGGAGCGCAACGTCGACGACGTCGGCAATCGTGGCTGGGGGGTCGGCGGCGACTGCATGCGGGGCTGGCGGCCCACCGGCCAGCCCGACGAACCGGCCGAGAACTATGTGGAAAGGATGATGTGATGCCCCGTTCCGAGAACGACATCGCCATCGTCGGCTACGCCATCTCACCGATGCTGCGGCGTACCGATCAGACCGAGACCATGATGATGCTGCCGGTCGTGGCCGGAGCCATCAAGAGCGCCGGGCTCACCAAGGACGACATCGGGTTCACCGTGTCGGGCTCGTGTGACTACCTGTCGGGTCAGGCCTTCTCCTTCGTGTCCAACGTCGACGCGTACGGGGCCTGGCCACCGATCAACGAATCGCACGTGGAGATGGACGGGTCGTTCGCGCTGTACGAGGCGTTCGTGCGTCTCCTGCAGGGCGACATCGACACGGCCCTCGCCGCCGGGGTGGGCAAGAACTCCAACTCCGATCCGAGCACGCTCTACACGATCGAGATGGACCCCTACTACCTCACCCCGCTGGGAGCCGACCCGTGGTCGCTGCACGCGTTGCAGTACCGGGCGCTGCTCGACTCCGGTAAGACCACCGAGCGCGACGTGGCCGAGCTGGTCGCCCGCAACCGGGCGTCGGCCAAGGAGAACATCCACGCCCAGGTGTCGGGTGACTACGACGTCGACGAGCTCCTCGCCGCCGACTACATCCGCACGCCGTTGCGTCGCCACGACCTGCCACCGATCACCGACGGCTGCGCCGCGGTGGTGCTGGCCCGGGGTCAGAAGGCCTACGAGCTGTGTGAGCGCCCCGCGTGGATCACCGGTATCGACCATCGCATCGAGCCGCACCTGCCCACACTCCGCGACCTCACGACCTCGGTGTCCACCACGCAGGCCGCCAAGGGGGCCGGCCTGGATGCGGGACCGGTGGAGGTGGCTGAGCTGCACGCGCCGTTCAGCTACCAGGAGCTCATTCTCGCCGAGTCCCTGGGGCTCGACGCCGACACCCAGATCAACCCCTCGGGTGGCGCGTTGGCCGCCAACCCGGTCATGGCCACCGGCCTCATCCGCATCATCGAGGCCGCCAAGCAGATCATCGAGAACGGCAAGCGCCGCACGCTGGCTCACACCACGTCCGGCCCCTGCCTCCAGCAGAACCTCGTTGCGATCCTGGAGGGTGACGAATGAGCCACCAGCCCGTAGCCGTCGTCGGCATCGGTCAGACCCATCACAAGAAGCGGCGGGGCGATGTCTCCATCGCCGGTCTCGTGCGCGAGGCCGCGAGCCGCGCCCTCGAGGACGCCAACATGGACTGGGGCGACATCGACGCCGTGGTCCTCGGCAAGGCCCCTGATCTCTTCGAGGGGGTCATGAAGCCCGAGATGTTCCTCGCCGACGCCCTCGGCGCGAACGGCAAGCCCATGTTCCGGGTGCACACCGCCGGCTCCGTCGGTGGTTCCACCGGCATCGTGGGTTCGCATCTCGTCGGCGCCGGGCGGCACAAGCGGGTGCTGTCGGTGGCCTTCGAGAAGCAGTCGGAGGGCAACGCCCAGTTCGCCCTCGGTGGCGGCAAGGGCGGGTCGATCGGTGCCGGTGGGGCTTTCGCTCCGTTCATCCGGGCCTACATCCGTCGCTCCGGCGCCCCTGAGGACGTGGGGTGGAAGGTGGCGGTGAAGGACCGTCAGAACGGGGCCAAGAACCCCTACGCCCACCTGAAGCTGGCCGACATCACCATCGACAAGGTCAGGGAGTCGCCGATGATGTGGGACCCCCTGCACTTCCTCGAATCGTGCCCGTCCTCCGATGGTGCCTGCGCGGTGGTGTTCACCGACGAGGACGGCGGCAAGGCGGCCTCGAAGCCGCCGGCATGGGTGCTGGCCACGGCCATGAAGTCCGAGCCGTCGACCTTCGCCGGACGCGACCCGGTGAGCCCTCTGGGGGCCCACATGTGCTCTGCGGAGATCTACAAGCAGGTGGGGATCACCAACCCGCGTGAGCAGATCGACTGCGCCGAGCTCTACGTGCCCTTCTCGTGGTACGAGCCGATGTGGCTCGAGGCCCACGACATCGCCGCTCCTGGCGATGGTTGGAGGATGACCGCCGACGGCGACACCGAGCTCACGGGCTCGTTCCCGGTCAACATGTCCGGAGGAGTGCTGTCGTCGAACCCGATCGGCGCCTCGGGCCTGCTGCGCTTCGCCGAAGCGGCTCTGCAGGTGCGGGGCCAGGCCGGGGATCATCAGGTCCCCGACGCCAAGCTGGCCCTCGCCCAGGCCTACGGGGCCAACGCCCAGTTCTTCGCCATGTGGGCCGTCGGTAGCTCGCTCGATCCGCTGGGGTAGGTTGCCGGAAACTTGAATCAGATGAGGGCCGGCCGCGTGGAGCGAGCCGGCCCTCGCCTCCTCTTCGGAAAGGCTCGTGTGGGCAAGGCACTGGTGCTCGGTGGCGGGGGAGTGGCGGGGGTGGCCTGGGAGACCGGGCTGCTGCTCGGCCTGGCCGATGCCGGTGTCGACCTGACCGACGCCGATCTGGTGGTCGGCACGTCGGCGGGGTCGGTGGTGGCGACCCAGATCACGACGGGCATTCCCCTCGCCGAGCTGTACGAAGGCCAGCTCCGGCCCCTCGACCAGACCACCGAGATGGCCGTGGAGTTCGACACGGACGCATTCGTCACCACGTTGTTCGAGTTGTTGGCCGACGAGCCTGACCCCGTCGAGCTCCGTCGACGGATCGGCGCGTTGGCCCTGGCCGCCACCACGCCCACCGAGGCCGAGCGCCGGGCCGTCATCGCCGGGCGATTGCCGGTGCAGGACTGGCCCGACCGCCCCCTGGTCGTCACTGCGGTCGACGCCGCCACCGGCGAGTTCGTGGCGCTCGACCGCTCGTCGGGGGTCGACCTGGTGTCGGCGGTGGGCGCCAGCTGTGCCGTCCCCGGGGTGTGGCCGCCGGTCACCGTCGGCGACCGCCGGTTGGTCGACGGGGGGGTCCGGTCCATGGTCAACGCCGACCTCGCCGCCGGCCACCAGCGGGTGGTGGTGGTGGCGCCCTTCTCGGTGGGCCTCGGAGGCAGCGTCGACGACGAGGTCGCCGCCCTGCGGGATGAGGGGGCGTCGGTGGCGGTGGTGACGGCCGACCGGGCCAGCACGCTGGCCTTCGGTACCAACCCGCTCGACCCGGCGACGCGGGTGCCGTCGGCGGAGGCCGGCCGGGCCCAGGCCGCTTCGGTGGTCGAGATGGTGGCCGAGGTGTGGGTGTGAGCGCGACCGAGCCCCGGCCGCGTATTGACCCGGTCGGAGTTCGGCGCGAGTTGCGAGACGCCCTCGCCGCGCTGTCGCGCATCACGGGGAGCTCGCGCCTCGATCGACTCAACGCGGCCCGATCCGGTGTGTCCATCGGCTTCGTCGCCGTGGGCGTCCTCGGCCGTGTCATCGAGGATGGCCCGATCCGGATGAGCGAGCTCGCCGCGGCTGGGCGCATGCAACCGGGGGCCCTCACCCGCCAGGTGCAGGCGCTCGAGGCCGAGGGCTATGTGCGGCGTCGCCCCGATCCCGCCGACGGGCGGGCCAGCGTGATTGCCGCCACCCGGGCCGGCCGCGCCGCGTACCGGAGGGTCGACGCGGCCACCGACTCGTTGATGGCCGAGCAACTGGCCGACTGGACGCCCGAGCGACTCCACGCCCTGGTCGACCAGCTCGACCGCCTGGTCACGGACCTGCGCGCCGTTCCGCCCGGTCGACGCACCCGCTGACCCAGGCTTTCTGGAGCTCCCACGGGGGTTCGCCTTCTGATCGGGAGGTTCTCCCCCTCCGCGGGATCATCGCTACTGAAGGGGTCGTACGAGTTGCTCGGCGCGAGGGCTGCCGGGATCAGTCGGCTCTCGGCGGGGGCGGCGGTTCGGGAACGAGGTCGTCGACGGGGCGGAGGTGCAGGCCGAGCAGCGGGGGTCGGTGCCGCCTCGGTGGGGGTGAGGTGAGGATGGTGCCGTCGGGAGTGGTGAACACCAGGGTGTGGTCGGGTTCGAGGCGCAGCGACCAGCCGGCGCGATGGACGACGCCGTGGTGGGTGGCGCACAGCCCGGCCAGGTTG
>Ga0105047_10001312_pt1 | contig 44274 bp, 29 predicted proteins | sample MAT04_FD_78384 | JGI IMG/M metagenome (GOLD analysis project Ga0105047, IMG submission 78384) | Freshwater microbial communities from Lake Fryxell liftoff mats and glacier meltwater in Antarctica - MAT-04 (megahit assembly) | ecosystem: Environmental > Aquatic > Freshwater > Ice > Liftoff... | reverse complement strand
TGTGACGTAAGACTGAGCGCATCGAACGGCGATTCCGGGCGGGTCTTCACCAGAATGGCAGTCACTTCCTTCATTGCGTCAGGCGTTACATGGTGATGGTGATGCCCATCGCCTGCACCCGCATCACTGGCTTCGAGTTTTTTCTGAGCCTCCAGTTGCGCCATCGCCAACGCCAATCGTTCGGGATCTGCAGCGTAAAAATCCCTGAGACGTTTTTCATATTCCACGAGCGGTTTCGTATGACCGGCGATGGCATAGAAGCCCTCAAGATTCAGGAACACCGTGCGATCGTTGGCCGTGCCCGTTGGTGCCAACACTGCAACGACGACGAATTTCTCGTCATGGACATGTCCGCTTTCCGCACCGCCATGCACGATCGTAAACGTGGAACCGATATCCCATTCGTTTTTGCGAGCTACCTCATAGCCTATGATCGAGTCCAGTAATCCGTTAATTCGTTTGCCGCGAATCTTGAACGCGCGTTTCGGCATGTAATCGTTTTCAAAATACTCGGATGTCGTACCAATGATCGGAAACGATCCTTCCTGAGTCACGTCGCCAAACGCAAGCGGTACTGCGGAAACAACACGCTTGTCCTGCCTGAGTTCTTGCAGATACAGATACGGCAGGTTTTCAATTGGTGGCTGCATTCGAAAGACCGCACTCAACACCAATTGCAGGTCGCTGCCCTTCGGCCCGATAATCAGATCGTACGCAATGCTGCGCTGCGTGAATGCGCTATTGACGGCACCAAACATGACCAGCACAAGCACCATCAACATCACACCCAGTGCAATACTCAGCGCAGTGAGACACGACGCCAACCGACGCTGCTTCAGACTTTTCCACGCAATACTGACCAGATTCATGCGGACTGCTCCTGAAAACAAAGTTCAGGACGATTGAAGTCCTTCAAATTTTCAACTCGGGAAAACGCACCGGCGACATCAGACGAGTGCGTCACCATCAGCAGAGTGACATTGTGGTCACGGCAGGTATCGCGAATCAGGTCCAGAATCAATTGTTGATTGGCCAGATCAACGTTGGCTGTCGGTTCATCTGCAAGCAACAGAACAGGTTTGTTGGCCAATGATCGAGCCACCGCCACGCGCTGCTGTTCGCCGACGGACAGTTGCTGGGGTGAATGATTCAGACGGTGCCCAAGGCCCACGCGTTCCAGCAATTGTTTGGCGAACGCTTTATCGACGCCACGTCCGGAAAATGACATTCCCAATAACACGTTTTCCAGTGCCGAAAAAGCCGGCAGCAAATTGAACGTCTGAAACACGATCCCAATTTTCGCCGCGCGAAATCGATCTCGCACGACTTCGTGTTTCGTGGCAATATCACTGCCGTCCACAACAACTCGCCCGGAATCCGGCGTCAAAATTCCGGAAATGATGTTCAGCAAAGTGGTCTTACCGCCGCCGCTGGAACCGATCAAAGCGACCTGTTCGCCCCGATTCATGGCGAATCGCTCTATCCCAAGCACCGGAATCAGGTCGCCCCCCGGTTGGCGGTAAGATTTTCGAATTCGTTCCAGCAAAAGTGACATGCAGCCTTCCCGGGCGATCAGCAGCAGCTTGAAAAACACGCAGTTGACGAAGAGTACGCCAAAACGACGAAACTTTCGAATCGGAAATTGACATTCATCGGGAATCGGAAGACTTCAGGCAGGAAAATGGATTTCCGGGAGGCGGGTGATGTGGTCGGTCAAGGCTCGGCACTGAGTCCCGTCTGACAGCAGTACTCTGTTTGGGAATGAGCCGCGGACGCTACCGCCGAAGTGTATGTTTAAACACGTGCATGGCACCATGATATCAGCACCATGATGTCAACCGAATGATGTCAACCGAATGAGGACATCTGAATGAATCGCAGCGACGCGCATATTCGGCTGTCCTCATTCGGCTGACCACTCTTCCGGATCCGCAGCGTTGGACAAGCGGCCGCCAAGCCGCACGGTCCACCACCTCTGCACTTTCACCCTATTGGTCGGCACTCGATCTGTTCGCAAATGCCGCTTCGTTGCGAAACGCTTGAAAAACCGCCACACTGCGGAGCCTTCCGGTGTTCTTTTTCACCACTCAATCCAGCCCTTGAACAGGACGTGACTGCCGTGAATTGTGATTGCTTCGCTGTCTCTCGATTTGTCTGTCTGCTCATTTCCGCTGTCTGCGCATCGCTGGGGGCAGGGACGAGTCACGTTCTGGCTCAGACGGATGATTTTCCGAAAGTTTTCAACACCGACCCTCCGGATTCTCATCCGCCAGCACCCGAGGGAATGGTAGACCTGATTGAATTGCCGCCGGGATTCAACGCAACGTTGTTTGCCGGTGAACCCGACGTGCAGCAGCCGATCTGCATGGACTTTGACGACAAGGGCCGGCTTTGGGTCGCCGAATGTTACACCTACAGCGGCGGACCGTACGAAACAAAACTGCGTGACCGCGTGATCATCCTTGAAGATACCGATGGCGACGGCAGGCACGATTCGCGAAAAGTCTTCTGGGACAAAGGCTTCATGCTCACCAGCCTCACCTGGGGCTTTGGAGGACTGTGGATTCTGCACGATGGCACGCTGTCATTCATCCCGGATAAAAACGGCGACGATATTCCCGACAGCGAACCTGTCGTCATGCTCGATGGCTGGAGCAAGGATTGCGGACATAACTTTGTGAGCGGTCTTATCTGGGGTCCGGATGGCTGGCTGTGGGGACGCCACGGAATTGTGGACACGTCGTATCCAGGAGTTCCGGGGACTCCCAAAGAAAAACGTCCGGCCATGAACTGCGGCGTCTGGCGATATCATCCGACGAAACACACCGTCGAAGTTGTCTGCAACGGCACAACAAATCCGTGGGGACTGGATTACAACGGAGACGGTCAGTTCTTTATGACCAACAACGTGCAGGGCCATCTGTGGCACGTGATCCCCGGAGCCCACTATCAGCGGATGTACGGTCAGGATTTCAATCCGTACGCCTTCGAACTCATGGACATGACCGCTGATCATTATCACTGGGACACGAAGACTAAGTGGAACGAAAGCCGTGACGGCGTCGCCAATGATCTGGGCGGCGGTCATTCGCACGTTGGAGCCTTGATCTATCACGGTGACAATTTTCCTGCTGAGTACCGTGGAAAGATCTTCATGTGCAACACTCACGGGCGTCGCCTGAACGTCAATCGCCTGAAACGCCACGGCAGCGGCTACGTCGGGAAAAGTGAACCGGACTTTATGATCGTGAAGACTCCGTGGTTCCGAGGCATCGACATCAAAATGGGACCGGAAGGGGCAATGTATATTTCGGACTGGTCGGACAACGGCGAGTGCCATGACCATGACGGCATTCATCGGACCAGCGGAAGAATTTATCGAATCGCCTACGGGACGCCGAAACTCTCGCCGAACCAGAAGGCTGTGTTTCAAAGCCACAACAAGCTCGCCTGGCTGACCGAAGACTGGATCAGCAAAGGAGACTGGTTCGGGCGACATGCACGTCGCATCAGGCAGGAACTCGTGGCCGACGGAGATTTGTCAATGCGGTCACTTGCACCACAAGTGAAGACTGACACAGCCAGTCATCTGCTGTTCACCGAGGCATTCGGTGGAAACAGTGATGAACAGATCCAGTTGGCCCTGCAGTCACCAAATCCTGATGTCGTTGCGGCGGCAGTTCACCTTGCGACCAGCCTGGAGCGGCGGAAGTCACATTCCAAAGCTCTTTGTGAAATCGCTGCCAAGCCTCAGCCTGCGAACGTCCTGTTATCGCTGGCTTCCGTGTTGCAGGAACTTGACATCACCGACCGTTCTGCGCTGGCGTCAGCGATTCTTGGCTGCCGGGAAAATGCACGCACAATTGCCGACGAGAATCAGCTCACACTGATGACCTGGTACGGAATCGAACCAGTTGTCATCGACACGGATCTGCTGGGGTTGCTGGACTCCAATCCGAAGCTGCAGCAGTTTGCGGTGCAGAGACTGGCGTATGAGATCAGTGCCAAACCGAGAGTCGCCGAGAATGCGTTACAATTTATCGCTGCGAAAGCGGCGAGTCGCCACGACGACGAGGAAGCGGTGGCTGCAAGACTGCTGACCTCGTTCAAACTTGGACTTGCCGGGCGTGCGAGAGTCGCAGCCCCGCATGACTGGAGTACTATTGAAAAGCAATTGCGGTCTGCAAAGAGCCGAGAGGTTTTGCACGCCGTGGATGCACTTGCCGTCCTGTTTGGGGATGGTGCTGCGCTCGGCGATTTACGAATTCTGGCAGGGAATGGCAGCATGGATGCCGTCGCACGAGAACAGGCCATCGCCGCGTTGGCTCAGGCAAAGGACAACGATGCTGTTCCCATCCTGATCAATCTGATCAACGATCGTGCAGTGGCCGATACGGCGATCATGGCTTTGATGAGTTTCGATCATCCGAACACGGCCAACGAATTGCTCAGCCGCATGGCCGGTCTTCGCGATGGCAACAGAAGTCTGGCGATCGATACGATGGCCAGTCGGGAATCCTACGCATTGGATCTGATCAAAGCCGTTGAATCAGGACGCCTGGACGCTCACGAGTTGACTGCCGCTCAGGTCCGACAACTGCTGGCCCTCGGCAATGAACACATCAAAGCGGTGTTAGAAGCCCGGTGGGGCGTCGTCCAGGAAACTCCGGAAGCTCGGATTGCCGCTATCGAAAAATGGAAACATGAACTCACGCCGGACAAACTCGCTGATGCCGACCGCGAGAATGGTGCCGCGCTATTCAAAAAATCCTGTGCGACATGTCATAAGCTGTTTGGCGAAGGCAAAACAATCGCACCCGATCTGACTGGAGCAAACCGCAGCAATCTGGAATATCTTTTGATGAACATCGTCGATCCCAGTTCCGTCGTACCCAGGCAGTTTACGACATCAGTAATCGCACTCAAAGACGGCCGCGTAATCACTGGCGTCGTCGTGGCCGAGACTGAGCAAACCCTTGTGATCCAGACGGACAAAGAACAACTGACCGTGGCTCGCAATGACATCGAAGATTCAAAAAATACCGGCAAATCCCTCATGCCCGACGGTCTGCTCGACCCCTTGACGCTGGATCAGGTCCGCGATCTCTTTAGCTTCATGATGCCACAAAAATAATCGGGCCGCTAAGGGAATGCTCGAACAATAAATAACTGGCAGATTTGCGGCCGGATGTTCGACTGAATTCTTAGTAGTTCCAGTTGATACCCACGTTGAATGTGTTCTGAGTGAATGTGTCGCGGTCGATCTTGTAGTGAAGATAATCTCCCAGAAGCGGGTTGGAATTGTAGACGATGGAGCTGTTCGGTTCAGCTACCTGCCCGATCAGCAGAAACGTCCAGCCCAGACTCAGCTTGGCATCTTCCAGTTGCCACATGTCACGCAGCACAGGGACGCGACCGAAGATCGGGATCTGAGCGTTTAAGGATTGTTCGAACAATGGCGAAAGGTGAGTGTTGCTGGCGGTGTCGCTGAACGCATTTTGCGATGGCCCCTGCGTGGTATTCGTATCAAACATTCGAAGGATGACGGTTGGATCAGCGGTCCCAGGGAGAAGTTGGTGCCCCATGAAATTGCCGATATTGTCGCCATTCAACCGTAGCTTTTCGTTGTTGAACATTGCGGCCACACGAGTCGAGCCAGTGACCTGGATCCCTTTGGTTCGGCCCAGTTCGTATTGAAATCCCAGTTCGGGGCCGGAAAGATTACTCACCACCTGGCTGTTGATATACGAACGAACGATTAGATGAGTCGGTATGATGCCGGCGATTGGTGCCGTATATCCCGCAGAAGATGTCGCGCCCGTGGTGCCAGTGCCGCCCGTCGTCGTGCCGCCGGTCGTAGTGCCAGTACCGCCCGTGCCGGTCGTTATGTTCAAAATACCGGTGTCTGGCAAAAATGTCTTTGCGTTGATCGGCGTGTCTGAGTCTCCCCGAGTAATATATGAGAGCAATGTTGACGCACCGTCGAATCGAAATGTTTCGTCGATCCGAAAATATCGCCCACCCACGATCGGGCGGATTTTGAAATTGTCTTTTTCATACACAGGACTAAATGCCCATGCCGCATTGACACCGCCAGTATTGACTTTGTGCTTCAGGATGAAATCCAGGTCGTAGGGAGCAGTTTCACCATTTACAGTCCCTGTACCCTGTCCGATAGTTGTTGGGATTCCGTAAAGGTTTAACAGTGTTCGATCGAGTATTTGTGACGTGGTTCCAAAAAAATCATGTGGAACAAGATTTCCTGAGTCAAAAGTGACTCCCGGTGCCAGAATCTCGTTCTCCACGATATCGCGGTCTGTACGACCGCCAAGATTATACGGCAGATTGCCGCCGTGCGAATTGCGTTCAAACTGAAGCAGTGCTGCACCGGTTAAGACCTGGCTGGCTAAGACATGTTGTCGAGCATCAAAGGTTGCGGTGTCCTCAAACTGATATCCGCCACTGTACAGAAACCCGGAGCCGTCCGGATTCCAGAAACCACCAGACAACCTGATCCCGCTTGCTTTCAGATCCGGAATGATGGAAGCCGATGCGGCATCGAAATATCGGAAGAACGACATCTGGTTCATGTCGTTGTTGCCTGGATCGTTCTGCTGCAGATACGTCGGCACACCTTGAGCACCCACGATGCCCGCCATTTTCCGCGTCGTCGTTCGGGTGTAGTCCAGATTCATAAACCAGTCACGTGGCCTGTTCGTTGGCCCGAAACCGTTCACGGAATTCTGAAACCACGTTCCGTCTCGCTGGTATGTCTGTTCAAACATCCCCTGATACGGAGATTGGTAGGGATACATGCCGTATGTGCCTGGGATCTGCTGCCCGGCCATCGGCATACCGAGACCCGGCATCCCGGGACCTGGCATCCCGGGACCTGGCATCCCCTGCATTGGCGGTCCACCCTGAGCCTGTACCGTTTGTGCGCCGGCCAACATCAGAATGACGGGAATGAGCGCTTTTAGTGAATGCCGAATCCGCATTGATCCATCCTTGGAGAAGTTGCAGTTGACCACTGCCTTCGCTGGGTGCTCACCATCCTTTGATTTGCATGGACTGAATGGCATGGCCAACAGACATTGCGCATCGGGACGGTCTTATCGGAAGTATCGGTCAGGCAATTTGTGAAACTGTAGAGTTTATTCCGGATGTACCAGTATTCCGGCCGAGCTGGCATTCGGCAGAATCTGCCGCGCATAAAAAAGGGAGTTCTCCCAGTGGAGAACTCCCGGCATATATTCAAAGACTTGAAGCGTCTTTCTGAGGGTTGCTGACTATTCTGCTGCCGGTGTCGCATCTGCTGCAGGTGCCGCTGCGGCGTTGGCTTCTGTATCGACATCGGCTGCTGGTGCCGATGCAGCCGGTGGTGCCGCCGGAGTTGCGGCTGGTGGTGCTACTTCACCACAACCGACTGGTACGAGCAACAACGTACCAACCATGATACTCATCGAGAATTTTTTCATAAGGTGTCTCCACTAAGTGTATGGTCTGATTGAAAGTGACAAAGATCCGCTGCCAGACCTGCAGCAAATCCTGCCGGACAATTTATCAGGACGGAACAAAAAAACACTCTGACAAGGTCATCGTGAACAATTTTCTGCCAGATGGAAGACGGAACGCACCAGATTTATGCCTGGCGTGTTGCACAGTGCGGCATTTTTCTCGTTTAGACTTTGATTTCCATGGGCCGCACCAGGGTCGCACGTTGCCGGAACATCGCTTGCTGAACGATTGGTCGTGGAAAACCACGCAATTCACGACGTCGTGAGACTGCGACCGCCGTTCTGGCAGTGCGGCGAACTCGGTCCGGCCTGCTTGAGACAGGATCGTAATTCGGACTGCCCGCTACGTCGCTGTCGATCGCACGGCTTTCCAGCGGAGCCAGTGATCGGCAAGGACGATTGCGACCATGGCTTCACCCATCGGCACAAACCGCGGCAGCAGACAGGGGTCGTGACGGCCCTTTGTGCGGATCGTTGTCGGCTGACCATCGCGCGTGACCGTGGGTTGTTCTCGGGCAAGGCTGCTGGTGGGTTTGATCGCTGCGCGCAGCACAATCGGCATCCCGGAACTGATACCGCCCAGCATTCCTCCGTGACGATTGGACGACGTCAGAATTTGGGTTCCGTGATCGACAGTTTCTGCCACAAAAACATCATTATTCTGGCTCCCGCGCAGTTCCGCACAGCCAAACCCAATTCCGTATTCAACCCCCAGGACTGCGGGCAGGCTGAAAAGAGCCTTGGCCAGATCTGCCTTGAGCTTATCGAAGACAGGCTCGCCCAGGCCAGCCGGAACATTCGAAACAACGATCTCTGATATCCCGCCAATCGAATCGGTATCGCGTCGCACTTCATCAATCAGCTCGACCATCTTCGCGGCTGCGGCGTAGTCGGGGCATCGCACGAAATTCGGTGAACCGTCCGGTAGTGTTTCTACCTGGTCCAAAGTGACAAGTTCAGGATTTGGAACGCTGGCTCGGATTGATCCGACCTGGGAAACGTAGCCGACCACTTCGCCACCGAATTCCTGGCGAATGAGTTTCTTTGCAATGACGCCTGCTGCAACTCGCGAAGTTGTCTCCCGCGCGCTGCTTCGACCGCCTCCACGATAGTCTCGGAAGCCATAGCGGGCGTCGAATGTGTAGTCCGCATGACCGGGCCGGTACTTGTCTTTGATGTCCGAGTAGTCGCCGCTTCGCTGATCGGTGTTGCGAATCAGAATCGCGATGCTCGTTCCAGTCGTGCGACCTTCAAAAACTCCCGACAGAATCTCCGGCTCGTCATCTTCCTGACGCTGCGTCACCAATGGACTTTGTCCAGGTCGCCGACGACGCAGATCGATCCGAAGGTCATCGACGGAAAGCGGAATTCCGGACGGCACTCCATCAACGATCACCACGTTTCCCGGCCCGTGACTTTCCCCTGCGGTCGTGATGCGAAAACTGTGTCCGAATGAATTGCCTGGCATGAACTTGGGTCACGTGACTTAGATTAAGATTTGCGACGGAAAACAGAAATCTGCCGCTCGCCTAAGCAGAAGAATGAACTCTGACCGGGATTCTAGCCAAATTCACTGCGATTGAACACGAACCGCCCTCAAAGCGACACAAGCTGCTTCATTTCGCGCACGGCACGTTCAAAACCGACGAGCACCGCATGAGACACGATCGAATGCCCAATGTTGAGTTCCCAGGTTCCCTGAATCTCGGCGACGCGGCGGACATTGCGATAGGTCAGCCCATGCCCCATGTTCAGCCGTAGTCCCTGAGCCGTAGCGAACTGTCCGGCTTCGCGGAGCTTATCGAATTCGATCTCCACGTTGGTGTGCGTTTTTGCATCGGCATACGCACCTGTATGAATTTCAACGGCTCTGACACCCAGACTTTTGGCCGCTTCGATTTGCGAAAGATCAGGATCGATGAACAGACTGACTGCAATTCCGGCACCATGCAACTGATCAATGCACTGTCTGATGCGGACGAAATGTGTTTTGACATCCAGCCCACCTTCGGTTGTGACTTCTTCACGCCGTTCCGGAACGAGTGTGACCTGATCAGGCAGCAGGTTCAGCGCGATTTTCATGATCTCGTCAGAGACCGCCATTTCCAGGTTCAACCCAACGCGAGAAATCTCGCGTAACAATCGCACGTCACGATCCTGAATATGGCGGCGATCTTCACGCAGATGCACTGTGATGGAATCTGCCCCACCGATTTCTGCAAGCACGGCCGCATGAATCGGATCAGGCTCATTCGTCTGTCGCGCCTGCCGAATCGTGGCCACATGATCGATATTCACACCCAACAATGGCATCGCTATGTTCCAAACCTGGTTTCTTTGCACTCAAGAATCAGCAGATCCGTAAGACATCGGAGCCTACTTCGCCGCAGATGTTGTCTGTTGTTCCACAGTCTGGCGTCCCACCATCACGTCGGTAAACCCTTTCAGGTCCGTCCAGAACGTCCCTTCACCAGCGTAAATTGTATCCAGTTGAATGTCTTTCGGAAGCCCCATGGCGAACTTCCATTGGTTGTAGGCGGAACCGGATCCGAACGCTGATACGGCCAGAGTGAACAGTTCTGATGTTGCTTCGGCCTCCAGTTGTTTGGCACCAGCTTTGGCTTTACCAAGCGTCACGCTGGCTTCGGCTTCCAAGTCTGCAGTTTTGCGTGCGATGACGGCGGACAACTTCAGGGTCTCGGCCTTTGTTTCTTCGGCCTTTTTATCACCTTCGGCTTCTGCCTGAGCAACCAGCTTTTTAGTCTCTGCCTTGACGCGTTCGGTTTCGAGGTCGACTTTTTTCTCGGCTTCACGCAGTGTCGCTTCAGTGCCCGCCGTCAGCAATTCCTGATCGCGTGTCAGTTTCAATTCATCGGCGACAAATTTCTGCTGAATCGGTTCACGCACATCCAGCGGAATGTGAATATTTCGGACAAAGCCGTGCAGCAGAGTCAGTCCTTTTTCTTCAAGAATTTTTTCGAATGCGTCGGACACTTCTTCCTGAAACCTGCGGCGTGTGTCGCCGACCAGCAGATCGACGGCTCCCAGCGATGATCCCTGATTTCGGCAGATACTTTCAATTTGTGGAACCACGACTTTCGATTCGACGGCTTCCAGTGTCCCAAACTTCCGAATCACGTCCCCTGCCTGATCAGGCATGATGCCCCAGACCGCCGTGAAGTCCATATGAATTCGGAAACCATCATTGGACGGAAATGAGATTCCACTTTCATCGTCCACAACTGCCGGTTCACCGCTTTCATCCAGAACAGGCACTCCGTTCAGGCTCTTCAGATTCGTCCTCACGGATTTTTCAGCAAAGCCAATGCCGACGATGTCTACATGTTGCTCGTTTGGGTTCACGGGGTACAGACCTGGCTGCAGCACCTTTTGCTGAATTCCTGGGACCGCTTTCGTGACCGGATTGTCGGTCAGATTGGTCACGACGCCGACGTATCCGGCAGGAATCGAAACCCAGCCCGCATGTTTGACCTGCAGACCGGACTTGATTGTTTCTTCTTCAATGACCTTCACGTTGTAGGCATAGTCGTTGATGCGATATGTTCCCGGTCCGAAGACTTTGCGAAGAATGCCTTTCATTGTGGTCTGGTCCAGATCACCGTCTACAAGGAATTGACCGTTTCTCAGATCTTCTCCCATTTTGCTGGACACAACTGCGACTTGTCCAGGCTTCACTGTGACGTCGGGAATCTGTTTAGTTTCCCACCATCCGATCCACAGGAAGTGTCGGCCCGGTCCTCGCATTTCTTTCAGGATACCGATTTCCAAAGGCCGTCCGTTTTCATCGACTTTCGCAAATTGACCCGGCTGTGCAACTGGACGATTGCCCGGAAAAAATGGAAGCGGCGGACCTTTGTACCGTAGAACCAGGCTGTATCCCTGTGGCACATAGACACGATTGAATGTCCATTGAAACAGTTCAAGGCCCAGAAACAAAAGTACGACCACGGGCACTGCAAGGCCGAAACGAGACCACTGATTGGCTGATGTTGTATTCATAAATGTGTCTGCCTTTGTAAGGTCTCTGTTCTCGTAGTGGGATTCGCCAGAATTCCCTGCAATCGCGGGATCTCCGGCGAATTCATTAAGGCTTTTAGTCCATGGGAAGCAGTGTGGGACAAGAGAGCGAATGCGAACACAGGCACACCAATCCTGCTACTCCGCTGCCGGTTCTGGTTCTGTTGGCGACGTAGATTCTGGTACTGGTGGTTTTGCGGCGGTCGCTTCGCTTTCTGCTGGAGTCGCCGCCGCTTCCTCGACTGATGTCGTTTCTGCAGGTGTGTCCGTGGATACAGGCTTCACTGGTTCACGCACAGGTGCAGTCGCCGTTGCTTGTTCCGCTGCCAATGGCGCGGCACTGGAAGGTATTGGATTCTTGTTCGCAGTGCTTGTGCTGTTGAATGATTCGAAGATACTCATGATCGGGCTGTCGGCTGTATTGATCATCAGGCGGCGGTACGACGAGGCCAGTTTTTCGAACATCACGTACTGCGCATAGCCCCTGCCGTCTCCGTCAAATGCCGTGACGGCTTTCTTCCAGCCTGCCGCTTCTGCGGTATTGTTGAATCTGACAACGTCTGCCGCCGCTTGCCCGCGGGCGGTGATGGCTGCTGCTTCGTCGATCGAAGCATCCAGTTTCAACTGAGCAACCGCCAGGTTTTCATTGGCTTTCGTCAGAGCAACTTCCTGTTCCTGCATCGCCTGCGTCGTAATCTGCACGACCTTCTGATCGGCACCCACCAGAGCTTGTTTCTGATCGACCAACGCTTTTCCGACCGCGAGTTTCTGTTCCGATTCCTGTTGCAGGGTCTGCTGCTTGTACTGCAATTCCTGTTGCTTCGCGATTTCCCGAGTTCGCACGGGCAGCGCAATCTGTTCGGGCGGTCGTATCCGGGTGATCAGAGCCTGAATAATCTCAATGCCTAATGGCTGGCAGGCTTCGCGCATCGAAATTTCAAACGCTTCCTGAAATTCCTTGCGAGTCTGTCCCTGAATAAACTCACGGCCCGAAGAATTCGACCCTTGCAGACGGCAGAAGCTGCGTGCATTCGGCATGATGACCGTCTTGACGATTTCTTCATCGATCTCCTGACCGTTGTCAGCCTGATTGAATAAGACATAGACCTCAGCGGCTTTCTCAGGATCCACGCGGAACTCAATCACTCCGTCAAGACTGACCCAGAAACCGTCCTTCGATGGAAAGCCCATGTCGCCTTCTTCACCAAGATTGAAACGCTGACTTCGACAATCTACCAGGTCAACGCGGTAGACATAAGGACTGAGATAATGTGTCCCCGGTTCCACTGTGGCACTCTGAACGCCACGTTCACCAGCGTCAACAAGTAGTCGATTCGGTTCGTCGGCAAGTGGTGCGGCGAGATTTGTGATCACACCTTTGAAGCCTGCCGGAATTGCGACGGGTGGGTGCTTTTCCACAGAATACAAATGAGGATTGATCGGGTATCGTCCCGGATTCAAGACACCCGGCATGATGCCTTTCGTCGTTGCATTGCCTTCAGCATCCACTTGAGCGAGGTATTCGCCGTATCCCAGATCTTCACCGGTCATACTGATCATCACACCCATTTCGCCGGACACGATTTCAGTCTGTCGGACAACTTCCCACGACCATGAATACGGGTTGTAAAAGTAGCGACCTTCGGTGAGGACATTTTTCTGAATGCCCTTGTACGTTTCATCGGGGGCGACTTCGTGCCCGTTGACAAGATCCTTGCCGGTCTTGTGTGTCAGGATTGCGATTTCACCGCTGCCGACATCGATTCGAAAGCTGGAGTACACCATCCAACTCAACGCGACAGCCAGACCTGACAACAGCAGCACGGCCAACAATCCCGTTCCCGCGTTACGATTGTTCTGATTGAAGGGAGCGCGCGAAATGTTTGACATAAAAGAATCTCCAACAGCCTGATGTCTGCATTGAGGACAGACATCCAGGTTCAATGGCATGCGAAAACGCGGCACAGCGCGACTGATCCACGAGCAATCTACCACGCTCAAACGCAACGCATGTTGCTGCGGATCAAAAAAGGATAGTTCGCGATCGCGAAAATGAGGACAAAATCTGCTTTCGCCTGCATGAAACTCAGGAAAACACGCGGTTCCGCTCGAATCCAACGTTTGTTCATCAATCAATAGCTGCTGTATCTGCGGCAAGGCGTTCGTAAACAACCTCCCCCACGCGGAGCGTCTGGGGGAGGTCGGGCGAGCGGAGCGATGTCCGGGAGGGGGCTTGCTTCGTGGTTTTCTGCGAAGGCAACGAATAGATCTCTTCGGGAAGATTTCAGCGAGCCCTGGCCGGTGCTGTTCTACGTTCGATCACTCACTCCCGACTCCGAAACCCAAGTGAATCCAGAATTCACATCTCGCGGACGCCCTCCCCCGGTCCATTGCTACGCTCGGCCCGACCCCTCCCTGCCTTCGGCGGGCGGGGTTGTAAAAGGGCGACAGTCAATGGTCGAACGATCCTTATTCGTGGCGCAAAGCCTCGATCGGGTCCATTCGCGCTGCGGCGCGGGCGGGGTAGAGGCCGAAGATGACTCCGATACCCACGGAAATCCCGAAAGCCAGAGGAAGACTGCTCCAGACGATCTTTGGAGACAGACTCAGAAACATCGTACCGACTTCTGACGTCGCCTGTCCACCTTCCAGCATGAACTCCTGTGCCAGCAGTTTGATACCTTCAAAAGCTACGGGTGTCAGCAATCCCAGCACCACACCAATCAAGCCACCGCTGCCGGCAAGCACCATCGTTTCCGTCAGAAACTGCGCTGTGATATCACTCTGCTTGGCACCCAAGGCACGGCGGATACCGATTTCACGAGTCCGTTCAGTGACGGTGGCAAGCATGATATTCATGATCCCGATCCCGCCGACAATCAAACTGATGGCCGCGATGGAACCGAGTACGACGTTGAAAATCACTTTGATCTGCTCGGCCTGCCGCAGCAGTTCCTGAGGCACCACGATACTGTAATGATCCGGATTCTTGTGATTGTGAGCAAGGCTTTCGCGGATGACGGCTGCGGTCGGGACGACCTGATCCTTATCAGAAATTCGCAGTGTGATCTGATTCAGTTCCACCTCTTCCGCGCTGAAAGAGCCCGTCCGGCGATCAACGTCCAGATCGCCCATGCGGACTCGCAAAGTTTCCAGCGGAATATAAATGTCGTTGTTAAAATCCTGTCCCGACATACTGCCGCCGATCGCTGCGCTGGCTTCGCGAGATTCCGTCACGCCGACAATCGTGTACCGTCGATCGGCAATTTTGACCGTTTTCCCCAGCGGGTCTTCATATTGGAACAAGGTCTGCGCGGAACCCGCTGCCAGAACGGCCACGTTATCTTTTTTTCGCCGGTCCTCGTCAGAGATAAAACGTCCCTGTGCCATCATCAGATGATTCACGTCCCGGTAGTCCGGAGTACAACCGACGATGCGACAATTCATTTCGCGATGCAGATAGCGGCACGGCTTTGTCAGTTCGCGAATCGGAATCGCCTGTTCCACCGTGGGAATTGTCCGAGACAGCAGATCGTAGTCCGCACGCAGTAGTCCGTAACGCAGCACAAAAGAATTCTGCGAGGTGCTGCTGGCATTTTCACGAGGTGGCTTGACGCTGCGAATAATGATGTTTGTGGCACCAAGTTTCAGGACTTGCTCCTGAGCCTGCTGACTGGCACCTTCGCCGATCGCCAGCATCGCGATCACAGAGAACACTCCGAACACGATTCCAAGCATCGTCAGCCCAGACCGCAGCTTATGCAGCAGCAGGCTTTTTAATGCCAGTTCGATTGTTCGAAGAAGGTTCATCATGGCAGGAAGGACTCGAATTCAGAGTAAAAGTATTTGTTTAGGTTTTGAGTTTTAAGTGATACGCGAAGCGGCGAGGCCGACCTGGTCCACGCGATTCACCAGCCTCCCCGTTGGGTCGGGTTAAACGAAAAATCCACTCATTTCAGACCGCGTAGTGTATAAACTATCCTGGGAAGATGCCCTCTCCGGCAACCACACCATCCTTCATATAGATCTGTCGTTTCGAAAGTTTTGCGACATTCGTTTCGTGAGTCACCATGATGATGGTTCTGCCTTCGCTATTCAGCTTCAGCAGCATCTCCATAATCTCATGTTCCGTCTTTGAATCCAGATTCCCGGTCGGTTCGTCCGCCAGAATAATCTCGGGACTGTTCACAAGAGCACGCGCAATGGCGACGCGTTGCTGCTGGCCACCCGATAACTGGAAAGGGCGATGGTCCATGCGATCACCAAGCCCCACCATTTCCGCAAGATGCTCAATCCACTTGTGCTCGGTTGCTCCGATCGACGGATAACCTGCGCGGTAGTGCAGCGGGACTTCGATATTTTCCAGGACCGTGTACTGCGGAATCAGATTATATGACTGAAAAATAAAACCGATCATCTCATTTCGGATCGATGACAACTGATCGTCAGTCAGCACGGAAACGTCTTTGCCGCCAATGATGTATTTCCCATACGTGGGACGATCCAGTGCGCCCAGTAGATTCAGAAGCGTACTTTTGCCACTTCCCGACGAACCCATGATCGCGACAAAATCGCCCTTTGGGAAATCAATCGTCACTCCGCGCAGGGCTTCGACGGTGACCGTTCCCAGCAGGAAATGTTTCTTCAGATCCAGGACTTGAGCGGCCAGTTCCATAGGAGTGCGAGTGTCGGTAAATGGTAGAAGAAAAACGATGAGTTTTTTGAAAGTAAGTTTGGCGAGCCGGAGACGCGACTGGCTGTTGACTTAGTGATTTTCGTTTAACGGCAATCCGCAGGCGACTGAGTTCTTGCGGCTCCGACGCCTTCGGCTAGCCGTTAAACGATTCAATCAACAGCCCGATCAGTCACCAGTTACTCTGGCTTTTTGCCTTGTCCTCGACGTTGAAACGCCTGTTTCAATTCCTCCAAAGTCAGTTTTCCGTCACCATCGGCATCCGCGCGATCGAAGGATTCGGGACGCGGATGTTCGTCCTTCGTAATGACGCCATCTTTGTTTGTGTCCATGCTCTCAAACATTGTTTTCGGATCCGGCATTCCGCCGGTTTTGGCTGCTCCGTCACCGCCCGATCCACCTGCTGCTTCAGATCCACCTTCACGTTGTGGTGGCTTTTCCTGACCTTTGGGGTCACTTCTTGCACCATCGCCGCCTGATTTGTTCTGTTTACGGTCAGGCGTCTCAAATTTTTCACGATTTGCCTCAACTTCCGCAGACAGCTTCGATTCAAGTTCGCTGAGTTCCTTCGAAAAATGAGTTCGCGGGTTCATGATGACGAACTCACCCTCAGCCACGCCGTCCAGTATCTCCATATATTCGTCATTCGCATCACCAATTTTCAGTTCGCGACGTTCGGCCTTACCGCCAGCAGCGACGAACGTAAAGTAATGTCCTGACGTCGAAATCACGGCCTGAATCGGAATCTGCAAAACTGGTTCTTTACGATCTTCCACGATGATCCGACATTCCGCGTTCATACCGGGCTTCAAGGTTTTTACGCGAGCAATGTCGTCTTTGATTTCGATTGCGGTTTCGTATTCTTTCAGATCGGTATTGGGCCAACTTCCGGGTGTTGGGACTGATGACACTGTCGAAAGCACTCCATGGAATGGTTCTCCGGGGAGAGCATCCACTTCAATTTCGACTGGCTGTCCCACCACAATGCGGCTGATTTTAGACTCGTGGATACGGGCATCGATCTTCATGTTTTCGACGTCCGGCAGATTGATGATCGCCTGCCGCTGACGGACAGCAGCACCTTCTTCGATGATGACCGGTTCGCTGCCACGCGAACTTTTTTGTGAGGCGTACACGACTTCTCCGGCCTGCGGAGCCACGAGGCGACAGGCCAGAATCTGTCGTTGCAGGAGTTTCCATTTATCCAGTTCAACACTGTAGGTGAGTCTTGCTGCTTCCAGTTCTGCGCGAAGCTGCGTCATCATTGCTTCGCCCTCTTTGCCTGCCCTCAAGGTCTCGCGCTTCGTGTCGTCGGCAGCCTGCTGCAGTTCGATAAGCTTTCGTTCTTTCATGAAATCCTGAAGGACTTTCAGTTTCCCGCTATTCACTCGCTGCATGATCTGGGAATTTGTGACGGCGAGCCGAGCCGTTTCGAGTTCATTGACATTGCTGTAGCCAAGCCGAGCCTGATTTCGGACCTTTTCGTACTTCTCCATATTCATGGACAGTTCTTCTTCAGTTTTTTTCAGATCTCCCTGAATCGTAGCTTCTTCCTGCTCGTATTCGCCTCCCGGTGCCTTGTATTTGATCAGGTCCAGTTCGGCGAGTTTCTCAAGCGACACCGCCGTTCCGACTGCGCTTTGGTTTGTCGTTTCCTGAATCTCGATAGTGATCTCGGACTTTTCGACAGTGGCTTTCGCGGTCGTGACTTTGATCTGCTGCTCTTTTTCTTTTTCGACCAGCGTCGAAGAATCCAGTTCGCAGACAACATCACCTGCGATGAAATCGAATCTCCGGACAGCCTGTCCATCTGTTACAAGAATCTCCGAGAATTTCCCCAGCACGATTTCGAAGATCTTCTGCTTGCCGTCTTCGCCGCGGAGTCGGATGGTTTTGGAATTCTCCGATGCCGAATCCATGAACTCGACAACCCCGTCGAAATCGGCGACTGTCGGTGCGAGGACTCGAGTTCCTTCCGGAACAAGCGTGATAATCGTGGTACTGCCTTCCACGCTGTTACTCAGCACAGCGTTTCGCATACTGTCCACCGTACCGTTTTCGGTGATCATAATTCTGAACGGGCCTTTTTCTGCCTGCTTCAGAATGTATTGCGAATTCAGTACAGGCTCATTCATGCCCATGACTGAGAGCAATTTCTCTCTGGAATATGGCACAACGAACGCCACGACGGCTGCGACTGTCGTCAGCAACAGCAGGATGATGACCGGGGATTTGCCCGAGCGCGTTTTTGGAAATGATCGAAGCATCCTCAGAGACCTTCTGTTAGTTCTGTGGTTGCGAAGTGGGGGGAACGGCTGCGGGAGTTGTTGCAGGAGGAACAATCGCACTGTCATCCTGCATGTCGTTCAACTGCAGGTACCAGGGATCGTCCCAAACTCCGCGAGGATCAAGCTGCATGATACCCATGTCGCGGAAGATGTTAAGCCGATTTGTCTCATAAGTGATCCAATCTCCCACAAGGTTATTCTGAGCATTGAGGACCGCACGGAGGGCATTCAACAGACTCAGGGCGTTGTTTTGTGGCCCGGATGCCGCTTGTAGTGACGCGATGTCGTATTGCAACGCGGCATTTCTGAGTGCCGTTCGGTCGATTTCGATGCGATATTCCTGAACCTGCAACTGACGCCAACTCTGACGTATCCCCAGTTTTACCTGGTCTTCGAACAGCATATACGCACGTCTCTGCCGCTGAAATGAGATCAGCGACGTGCGGTAAATGTTTCGCTCATCAATCTGATCCAAAGGCGTCGTGAAACTCACACTGGCCGAATTCACAGGACCGCCAGACCCGGCTCCCAATCCTTTCCTGCCTTGAAATGACACATCCAATGTCGATTCCAAAGTATTGGCTGCGATTTCCACCTGTCGGCGGGAATCCATCACCTGCGCACGAACGTTCATTAAATCGTGACGATTCTCAAGGCCGAGTTCGACGACCTGCTCAATTTCAGGAAACTCCAGCGAGTCAGAAAGTGTAAATCGATTGATAGCGATGGTCTCAACTCGCAAACCGGCTTGGACCACCTCCAGTTGCTGTGCCAAACGCAGCATGTATTCATCACGAAGGATTCGAGATCCGTCGCGAATTTCGGACAGCAACGCGCCAACGGCGTAAGTATCCGCCTGCCTCCTTGTTCCGGTGCGCGGCAACTCACTCCACCCGTCGGGTAACTCAGAACTTTCAATCATTCCATTCGAGTCGCTGTCCAGTTTGTTCAAAATCCCGTCCAGATTTTCAATATCAACGAGTTGTACCAGCATGTCCAACTGGTCGGATCGGATCGCGAATTCGTGTTCTGCACGGTTGAACGTACCAAGATCTTTTTCGAAGTTGTTCAGAACCCGCAAACGCTCCGCTTCACTACGAAAGTAGCGTTGACCCGGACGACTCGCTGCCCAGTCATCTTCAGTTGCATCCAGAATTTCGCGAACCTTCTGAAAGTCGCTTTTCACGACGTTGATTCCAGTTTCGATAAGCTCGTCACGCAGGTTTGCCAGAGCCTTGAGGTACTTTTTCAGCGTCTCAAAATCCGGTGGCGGCTCGACTTGATCAACGCCCCGATCCGGAAGCAGATCTTTACCGAGATCCTTCTGAAGCTGACGAATTCGTCGTTCAAGATCGATCAGCTTCCAGCTAATCAGTTCGAACGGTCCAAGATCGGTTTCGTTGATTTCAAGTTCTACGTTCGGTGGCAGCCCAAGAAGGATTTTCAGCAAATCCTGCTGTTCAGCCAATTGTCGCCTGCTATTAGCAAGACCGGCCTGCGCCTGGTTGAGATCGTTCAAAAGCTGATACGAAGAAAGGCCGGTCGCGTCCCGGGATTTAGAGTCAATCAGATTCTGAATCGCGGCACGATAGGCTTCGTCTTCAGAAAGGCTCCGCAACCGCTGTTGATCCTCTTCGGTCAGTGGACCTGTCCACTTCAGAAACGTGCCATCGTATTGAAAATGTAGTTTCAGATCGTCCGGGATTTCGAGTCCCTGCGCAAAATCCTCGAGCTGTTCTGTCACGGTACCCGGGGTTTGCGAGTCGAGTGCTTTTTGCTTTTCGTATTGCTCGTCCAGTTGCCGAATGTTGTTGATCGCGTTCAGAATAATCTGTCGTTGCTGCAGCAGACTCAGATAACTGACGGAAACCTGGGCAAACAGCGTCTGTCGATATCGCGCGAGTGATCTGGCACTGTAAAGAACCGAGCGCTCCGACTGTGTCAACGGTTCCAGTGCGACTTTTCGACCTGCGCGAAACAGCAATGGCTGAGTCACGCTGTAGCCGATGGTCGGTGCTGTAATACTTCCGTTCTGACCAAACGCCCACGTGACCGTGTTCGCCACTTCGACCGCCAACTGCCCTCCCGCAGGAAGTAACTGGCTGACACCAAAATTCTGTGCCGAAGCCCCGAGGCTTCCCGGTCGAGAAAGCGGAACCGTCGCACTCGCACCAGGTTCGGTTCTTGTCAGCCCAAGAAAACGGACGCCCAGGTTGTAGCGTTGCTGCGTCAGGTTAAGAGAGTTGAGATAGAGGTCTTCGAGGTTGGTTTGATACTCTCGGCTGTTAATGTAAGCCAGATCGACCAGTTCGGGCAGTGCAACCTGCAGCAATTCAACCTTCGAATGCCCATCGACGGGATCTATTCCGTTCATGTTGATGCCGTAAGATTCCAGCCAGTTCGGATTTTCAATCGCAAAAGCTGTCCCCAGTTTGTGCCAGTTCTTGTAGCCTCGATGCCCATTCACCAAGTGCATGAATTCATGGGCTGCGGGGTCGTCTGGTGGCAACGGTTCTTTGTCAGGATCATACGGATCATAAAATCGACTGCGCTGGTCGGGAGTCAGATTGATGCGAGGCAGTTGCCAATGCGGATTATTCAGCTTTTCGGCAATCGCATTGTACGAATCCGTGTCGGCCTGCTGGCGCCAAAATTGGCGCGAACAGCCGGACAGTGATGAAATTCCCATCGTTCCTGCGATCAACCACATCATGGTTCGGCGTGCGGTTCTGTCCATGATTCGCGTCAGCATCCTGCTGTTCTCCAAAACCAAAATTGCGTTTCCTGAGGAATTCCCGATCGTTTCTCACGGATGTTGCAGGTCGATCGTTGGGATCAGAAGTGATAGAGCACAACGACCGTTCGTTTCGCAAATCCTGAATTGCCGGGAACATCACGTTTCCGGATACTTCGGATTTCGACAGTCGCACGTCCTGTGCTTGATCTATCGATCAGCCTCGCCGTTGAAGTCCGCAGAATCGGTACGCGATACAGCAGCAGACCGCTACCACCAGCAAACATCATCCGATGCGTCAGATCCGGATAATCCGGATAACCGCTATAACTTCACATGTGGGTGGAAGCCGTATTCGGCGAGCTGGCTGTTGAATTATCCGGCACTGAGTTTACCTCCGTGAATTTCAGGATTCTGCACTACCGGAATTCAAAGGGTTTTCGAGTTGTGCAGAATCCCGAGAACCACCGGAATGAATCCGGTGGCGAGCAAATCAACGCCACTCCGCTTGCCGAGGCTTATTCTTCCCCGTGCGAATTGTGATTCCACCGAATTCGTTGACAGCGGTAAAGAACCCGACCTGAGGAGAGGTCGGGCTCCGCAGAGCGCTACAGCATTTCCGAATCCGAATTGGATGCCTGCTGCAGCCACTTTGCAAGATCTCGCTGAAGCAGGAGCAGGTTTTGAAAACGGTCCCAGGAAATCTCCATTTCGCCGTCACCGGATTCGTCACGTTCCGCCGCTTCAAGGATCACATTCTGGATCTGCTCATGGATACAAGTCAGCACATCCGACATTCGCGCCTGTTGAATCGTCGTGAGATCCGCCGGTAGCGGCGGACGTTCAGTGAAAAACAAGGGCGTCAGCATATTGTCGCCGCTAAGATTGTCCGCCAGGCTGAATTCCGCATCCGGTAATCCCCCTGCCTGGAGTTGCCGTCCGTGAGGTCCGGAGAACGGCAGCAGGGCTTCAATCTCAACCCCTAATTCCCGCGCACGTTCCGCAATTTCCTCATTACTTCCATACAACAATGTACAACGCCCCAGTTGCAAATGATCTCCTGGCCGCAGGATTCGCAGATTTACCGGGTGGCCATTGATGCGACTTCCGTTCGTACTGTTCAGATCTGTAAAAATCACGTGGCCATGATCGTCCTGAAGTTTTGCATGAAGGCGACTGATACGCTCATCATTCAATTGCACACTGTTGACTTCCTCACGTCCGATGGTGATCGGAGTCTGAAGTTTGCGAAACACATGGCCGCGTTCAAGGCCCTCCAGAACTGAAAGTGTGACACTGGCCATAACAACTGGATCTTTAACAAAAAGAGCAGGTCAGATAAACGGATTCATGGCCTATAGCCCCAGAACGTCCGCCATGGAATACAGGCCCGCACCTTGTGAAACAACGTACTTAGCGGCAGTCAAAGCTCCGTAAGCGTAACTGTCTCGCGTATGACCACGGACGGTCAGATCGATTGTTTCCCCCATCATCCCGAACACAATGGTATGTTCACCAACATTGTCGCCAGTCCGCACGGCATGGTAACCAATCTCATTCAACGGTCGCTGTCCAACTCGACCATCACGACCATGCACGTGATGTTCCTGACCCATCTGTTCTGCGACGATTTGCCCGAACTTCAATGCCGTACCACTGGGTGCGTCTTCTTTGAAACGATGATGTCGTTCGATGATTTCCACATCGACACCATCAGAATTATTGCGGAGTACACGCGCCGCGTCGGATACAAGTTTCATCAGCAGATTCACAGCGACACTCATGCTGGGTGCCATCACAATCGGTGTCACCTGTGAAGCCGTCAACACCGAAGCACGCAGTTCGGCGGAGATGCCCGTTGTGGCAACAACCAACGGAATCCGGCGACTCTCACAAAGTGCCAGCACGGACGTCAATCCTTCCGGCGTGGAAAAATCGATGATGACATCGACAGGTCGATCCAGCTCAACCGTGATGGGCACACCGGCCTGTCCGGCCCCGGCAACGTCTCCGGCATCACGCCCCAATAGCGGACTCCCCGACCATTCCAGCGCAGCGGCAAGTGACAAATCATTGTCCTTCATGGTCAACGCGACAATCCGCTGTCCCATCCTGCCGCCCGCACCATTCACGCCGACTTTGAGCGGCATAGTAGAGATTCCTGATTGAAACGAGTCCGATTGCGCCATTTGGCTGTCCCACTTCTGCTGCGACATGCGGCTATTTGCGCTGCCCCATCGGCACATAGTCGCGTTCCGTCGCGCCAGTGTAGATCTGTCGCGGTCGGGAAATTCGGCTTGTCTCTTCGTCACGCTGTTCGCGCCAGTGAGACAGCCAGCCAGGCAATCGTCCGATTGCAAACATCACCGTGAACATGTTCGTCGGAATTCCCATCGCCCGGTAGAGAATGCCGCTGTAAAAATCGACATTCGGATACAGTTTGCGACTTACAAAGTAATCGTCTTCAAGGGCAATCTTTTCCAGGTTCATGGCGATGTCCAGAAGCGGATCGGTGATTCCCAGTTCGTTCAGTACCTGACCAGTCATCTTGCGAAGTATCGTCGCACGCGGGTCGAAGTTCTTGTACACACGATGGCCGAAACCCATCAGCCGGAACCCACTGTCCTTGTCCTTGGCCCTCGACACATACTTCTGATAATCGCCGCCATCAGCATGAATCATCTCCAGCATTTCCAGCACGGCTTGATTCGCTCCGCCGTGCAACGGCCCCCACAGCGCACAGATGCCTGCGGAAATCGATGCAAAGATATTGGCTCGACTGCTTGCTACAATGCGGACTGTTGATGTGCTGCAGTTCTGTTCATGATCGGCATGAAGAATCAGCAGCATATTCAGAGCTTTGACCAGCACCGGATTGATCTTGTATTCCTCCGCCGGGACGGCAAACATCATGTTCAGAAAGTTGGCACAATACGGCAGGTCGTTGCGAGGATAAATCGTGGGCTGTCCGATAGATTTTTTGTAAGCGTAGGCCGCAATCGTGCGAACCTTCGCAATCAGACGCACGATGTTTACGTCTGATCGGTCGACTTCCGTGCCGGGATAGTAGGTAGACAGGGATGCGACCATTGCTGACAGGATCGCCATCGGATGCGCATTCGGCGGGAATCCTTCGAAGAACTTTTTCATGTCTTCGTGAATCATACTGTGGTACGTCAACTGCGCTCGAAACGCCTTCAACTGCTCGGCGGAAGGCAGTTGACCGTAAAGAAGCAACCACGCGGTTTCGACAAAGTCGGACTTTTCTGCAAGCTGTTCAATCGGATAGCCGCGATAACGCAGAATTCCTTTGTCTCCGTCAATGAAGGTGATCGAACTTTGACAGGCACCCGTACTATTAAATCCGGGGTCCATTGTGATGGCACCCGATTGCCCCAGTAGCTTGGAAATATCGACTGCCGTCTCATCTTCGGTGCCGCGAATGACCGGCAATTCGTACGATTTCCCATTCAGATTCAGACTGGCCATCGACATGTCACGAATTCCCTGTGAGCGAAAAAACTATCGGAGATATGCAAATTGTACCGGCAGTACCCTCAGACTGCCCGCGTCTGAGTCGTATGGCTGTGCGTTTGTCGGGAAACGGTATCACGAGCCTGCCAAAAGTAAACTGTGCCGACGTTCCTGGCCTTTTTTGAGACCCATTGCGGCCAGTTTGCCCCGATTCAACCACGGCGAAACATAAAATAGGCCGCTCCGGCGATGCACAATGATGCCCACAGGTAATCCAGCGTGAGTCTCTGTTTCATATACAGAATTGAAAAGGGAACTTCGGGTTACCACTCTCTCCGCAAAAGCAGCCCGAAGCGTCAGCGAGGGAACCAGCTCAATAAGATTCACTCGCTTACGCTTCGGATTACAAAAACACTTGGTTTCCCAAACAAATGGTGCCAACCAACTGATTACTGCGAACAGCAGCCGCCACCTGAACAGTCCTGCACTTTCAGCGATTTGTTCCACGGCATCCTGGCAAGAATCATTCCCATGCCGCACGTGTTGCTCAGACCAGCAAATGTGAGACCTGCACCGACAAATCCGGGGATTACCAGAAACCACGGACTGACGGCCGCAGCGAGAGCTGTGCCTGCGACGATCAGCAGCCCGGCGACAATTCGGACCTGGCGTTCCAGCGAGATCATCTTCTTTGTGCCGCGATTGACGGGCAAAGTGGCGGCAATCCAGGCGAGTGTTCCTCCGTCGATGTTCACGACGTTTTCAAACCCGGCATTCACGAACGCCTTGCACGCCTGAGCCGAACGGCTCCCGGATCGACAGATCACATACAAAGGTTCCTGAGCGCGAGTTCCTCGGGACGCCATGATTTGTCCCGGATTGAGAGTATCCAGCGGCACGTTGAGTGAACCAACCGCATGGACTTCATAAAACTCCATTCGCGTTCGCACATCGATCATATCGAAGCCGCCCTTCCTGCTCAGCGGTGCGAATTCCTGACACGTCATTGTAGTGGCCATTGTTTCAACTCCCTGAATCGTTTGAAGTGATCTCGATGCGCCATGAATATACACCGTCGCCTGCGGAGAACCAATCGCGTTGCGTGGTTTATCACGTTTACGAGTCTGCCAGTTTTCGCTCCGGCTGCGTAAGGACTTTCCATTCACCAGGTGGCAGATCGCCGAGAGTCAGACGGCCGATCCTGACGCGCATCAACCGCAGCGTGGGATGACCGATGGCCGCCGTCATCCGCCGCACCTGCCGATTTTTGCCTTCGATTAACTCCATTGCGATCCAGCAGTCCGGTACGTTCCTGCGAAATCGGATCGGTGGGTCGCGAAGCGGGATGTCAGGTTGAGGCTCAAGCGGCCACGCGCGGCACGGTAACGTTCTGCGCCCCTGAATCAGAACTCCAGCAGCAAGTTGTTCCAGATCTTCAGCGTCAGGAATTCGCTCAACCTGCACCCAGTACTCGCGCTCATGCGCGTGACGTGGTTCAAGAAGTCTTGCGTTCCAGGCCGGCTCGTCACTTAACAGCAGCAGACCTTCGGAGTCTGCGTCGAGGCGACCGATGGAGTAAACGTTCTTCGGAAACCCAAACTCTGCCAGCGGACGATTCCTTGAACCGTCGGACGTAAATTGCGAAATCACACCGTAAGGTTTGTTGAAGGCGATTAGCATAGGTTGCGTACAGGATTGATTGCCTACCTGTCGTGTCGCGGCTCAGCCATGCGAAACGTCAGAAGTCCACCGCAGGCGATGGTGCCACTAACGACAAGGAACGGCAACTGCCATGGAATAAAATCGATCACGACTCCCAACAGTGGAGACAGCAGGAAGGGAATTGTATAGCAGATCGTCATCGTGCTCAGATATTGTGGATGCTTGTCGCGCGGAACCAGTTCCAGCGTGTAGTTGGAGATCGTCTTCATGGTGACAGGGGTGATGCCCAGAAAGACGTACGTGATCCAGAAGCATTGACGACCATAGGGAAACCACGACGAAGCCAGAATCACAGCGATCAGCGGTGTGAGTGCTGCTAGAAACGCAGCGATGCGGAGAGTGATGCGGTTTCCCCAACGATCGGCGATGCCGCCAAAGAACGGGCTTAACAGTCCGACACTGATATTCTGCGCAATGACCCACCAGATGATGTCGATGCTTGACGTCCCAAGCAGTTCGCGAGCCATGGACTGATAGTGAGGAAACAGCAGGAGACCCGACATAAACAGCGTCGCCACCCCGGCGGCTCGACGAAATCGCTGGTCGTCCCTGAACGTCTGCCACGCGCGAACGAACGGAGTCCACCAAGGTGATTTCTCGTTCTGACTCACCACACGTTCGTCCGGTTGTTCATAGCATAAGTTTGCCATCAACCCAGCGATCACATACGCTGAACCATTGAACAGAAAGATGTAAACAAAGCCATCGTGGTTTGGCAATTGAATCCAGGGTCTCAGCAGAAAATAAGCTGCACACACGGCACCAGCGGAACCAATCAAGCCAGCGATGCCAAGCAGGCGACCACGACGTATCGGACGAATCAGTTTGCCTTGCAGCGTACCATCCACCAGTTGATTCAGTCCGGTCGCCGAGAAGAAGACGAAGTACAGGGCCAGAAACATCACAACGAGCCATGTTTGGCTGCGATCGTCCAGCCACCACCAGACGCAGGCAAGGATCAGGAACGGGAACGCCATTCCCAGCGTCGTAAAGATGAGGGCTCTCTTCTTTAGCCGAATGTCTCGAATGAAATCGGCGGCAAGCAACGGCGGAAGACTTTGGCCCAGGCGATTGAGGACCGGCAGAAATCCTCGGGCCCACGCAGCGTTTCCGGAAATGACGTCAAGGACATGCGGAATAATGACACTCTCAGTCTTGAAGATCCAGCCGATCCGCATGATGATCAACTGCATCGCCAGAATTCCGAGATTGGCAGATTCGTGATGAAGCGGTGAAGTTCCATCCGCATCGACTTGTCCATCGTCGGGCAAAGTCATAATGCGGCAGGCTCCACGGGATTCATCGATTGCATCGTAAACAGTCACAGCAACACAACGAATGCGATTCAACGGACGGAGCCAACATCCACGCCGGCCAGCCGTGTCAGTGCTTTGCGCATTTCCACGGCGCTCTGGAATCTGGCGCTCGCATCGTGCCGCAGCCCGCGATCCAGAAACTGCACAAGCTCCGGCGGAGCATCGGGCATATGTGTCTGAATCGGAATCGGACCTTTTCGTAAAATGACATCAATCGGCACGCGACCGTCACTACAGTCATACATCTGTGCGTCGCTGATGAGCGTGTACAACGTCGCGGCGGCAGAATAAAGATCGGATATTGGCGTCGCATGACGACTGCATTCAATCTGTTCCGGAGCCATATAGCGAAGTGTGCCCTTGACTTCGTTTTCTCCACTGAAGCGACTGAGACCGGCATTCACGAAGTTCTTTGCCAGACCAAAATCCGCCAGCCTGGCTTTGAGTCCATTTTGCTGTTGAGAAACGAGAATATTCCCCGGTTTGAGGTCACGATGAATCATTCCGGCGTCGTGGGCGTGACTGAGTCCGTCGAGCACCTGACGCATCAAACCACAAGCGACTCGAATCCTTGCATCAGGCTTCATGGTTTGAAGCAGGCACATCAGATCGATCGCGGGCACGTACTCCATAATGAGATAAACCCGACTGGCTTCAACGCCCGTGTCAATAAATCGCACGATCCTCTTGTGTGCAAGTTCACGCAAAACCGAGGCTTCGCGAATCATGGATTTCACGACGATTTCGTTGGTGATCATCGCGGGAGCAATCAGTTTTATGGCGACAACTTCGCGCGACTTCGAATGGACTGCTCGATAGACCACCCCCATCGTCCCGCTGCCGATTTGTTCGGCCAGCATATAGCCTTTAATGGACGCCGGTGGCAATTCCATTAAGTCTGTTTTGGCAAGCGACACGAATGCGTCCGGTTTGTCCAGACAATCCAGAGGATCGGCCGCAGGCTCTTCGATGAGAACCCGAATCAGGGTCTTGCCGCCACTGACCGTATCGCCATTCTTCAGCAGCCGTTCGGCAACTCGCTCCCCATTAACAAACGTTCCGTTTGCGCTCGACAGATCACGCACGTAGCATCGCGGAGGATCAATTTCAATCTGCAGATGATTGCGCGAGATGACGAGGTCGTCATCCAGCCGCAGACTGGAATTGTCCGAGCGTCCAATGGAAAATGTCTTTTGGCCCTGGAACCGGAACACTTTCCCGGCCGCCGGCCCATCCACAACTTCAAGTACCACGGCTGGCGAAGGCATGGCAATAACCCTCCAGTAACCCTGCGCGTCGTCAGGAAAACGACCCTAGGTGCAGGCACTGGGATATCGTGGCACCCGACCAGCGGTTTGGCAAGTGCGAAACCTGAAAGCATCAATACCCGCTGGAAAATATCGTCCGGCGTTGAAAGAACAGAATCATTTCGTCTTTGTTTCGAGGATTTGGGACAGCACTGACCATTTGCCAGCCGCGATCTCCGAGCTTGGAGACATACCCGCCCTTGAACGTGCCCTCTTTGTCTGTTTCCAGGTAATACGTCATGTATTCCATTTGCGGTTGAATCAGCCCATCAAACAGAAGTCGCGTAAAAAGTTCTGCCGACCAGATCGTCAGGATCAGAAGAAACAGTTGTCGGTAGCTCATCGCTGTTTCCTTTCTACTTGAGTTCCGCGTGACCTGCGGCACGTCGCTCGGCATTGCGTTTTTGTCGGATCGACTGTGCGGTGACAGGTCCTGAAGGCGTCGTTGACGGTGAATCCACTTGTTTCGGATAACTGACGGCATCCAGAAAGTCGTCGAGCTTTTTCGGTTCTTTGGGTTCCGCAGGGGTTGGCGGTTCTTCCTCAGACTTCGGTGTTGCTGGCGGAACTTCCGGATCAGGTACAACAAGCTGCAATGCCGCAGGTTCCGATTCAACCGGTTCTGAAAACGTCTGATTCAGATTTTCAACGGCACCCGGCTCAAAGGGTCGAGCGGAATTGCCAAGCGATTCCCAGGAATTTACGTCCGGACCTCCGACAAATTCTTCCGGTACCGTCCGCAAGTGAACGTTGTCCAGGGCGTGTGACATCGCTTCGCCGCGAATTCTGGCGTCTTCGTAGGCTTCCGGATTCCATTCCCCTTCAGACAGAAAAACTGAATTTGCGTGCAGGATCGCTCCCTTGGAGAAATTCAAATCGGTGATGGACTTGTTGTAGTCAACAATCAACTTCAGATAACCCTGATCCGAATCACGACTGGTGATCTTCGCTTCCAGCACGCGTCCCAGCGATACGGGGTCGCGCTGGTTTTCAGCATTGACGCGCCTTAACGACGTTTCCGCATATCGCTTGGCTGCCGCCGCCTTCTTCAGGCCGGTTTCGGCCAGCAGATAATTCTGTTCCATATTGATCATGGCATCGCTCAGCTCATAGCCGATTTCTTCTTCCTGTTTTGCGAGGACCGCATGGGCTTTCCGAAGTCGCAATTCGTAGTTCCGAACCTGAGCACGTGCCAGACGCAGTCCAAGCGGCATCGAAAACGAAACGCCGGTCGTCCATGTCGTGTTGTTTCCCTGGCTGAGGGATTCATAGAAGCTGTTATAACCCACGTCCGTCACACCATCATCGTCTTCTCGGCCACCGAGATGTTTACCCATGCCGTTGACGCGGTATTGTGATACCCAATCCAGTCGAGGCCGCGCGAGATTCTGTGAGGCTTTGTACTGCAGCTCCAAACTGCGGATCTCCCATTTCTGACGGCGCAATTCATGACGATTCGAAAGTGATTCCAGCAGACTGGATTCCCAGTCCAGTTCCAGCTTGGCAGCCGAAGGCACATCGACAGGCGTGATAAACGTGCTGTCGTTCAGTGGCAATCCAAGTAGCCTTCGCAGACGGTATTCCGATTTCAGCACATCGCCAAGTGAGCCTTTGATTCTTGCCTCGCCTTCAAAGATGCGATTTTCTGCCTGAGCGACGGCATCGCCAGGTTCGTCGCGGCGAGACAATTCATCGTAGAACCGCACGAGATCACGGAAGGTCTCGATCTCAGATTCATACAACTGCAGATAGAGGTACAGATCCCAGTAGCGTTTCTCCACGTCACGCAGCAGAACCGCAACGGACTGCTCGAATTCCAAAGTCGAAATGTCGGAGTTAATTCGCGAGATCAACACCCCCTGAGCCACTCCGGAAACACCACGAAGATTCGATTGAACCGGACCGGCGATTCGAGTGAACTCCACACCAGACCCGGAAAGGAGTGGCTGGCGATATTCGGCCTGCACGGATCCCGTATACACGCCATTATTGAAGAGTTGTGTCTGATTGCTGTTGCTGAAGTTGACGTCGTGCTCGACGGCCAGTGAACCTGCTGTTGCCAGTGTTTTCTCAAGTCGAGTCTGAAACTGGGAGTTATTATTCTGCAGCGTTCCGCCTGCCGGGATTCCGATGTTCTGAGTCGTCTGCGGATCTTCCGAAACTCCGCCTTGCAGACTGCTGGTCAGAACCGGGTCGAAGTTTGACAATGCGGCTTCGGTTCCCAGATTGCCGAACAGGAACCCCGTTTCCTGAATTGCGTTGTCCCAGACAGACGCCACGCGACTTGGATTTCCAAGCAGTGGATTGGATGGTGAGCCAAAACTCTGGTCGTCAATAATGATATCCGCGTTCGTCATTGCCATGCGGATGCAGTCATTCAACGTCATCTCGCGCGGTTCCACTTCGTCCAGACTGGTGATGCTGCGGGGGCCACGCAAGAGTTCAGGATTGAGTTCGTGCTTTTGTGTTTCGGTGGGATACTCGATGCTCGTCGCATAGTTCTCGTAGTGTTCGAGGCCGCGATCTTCGCCAAGCAGATATTGCAATCGTGCCCCCGGTCCGGCGCAGCCCTGACCGAACATTGCGAGCAGCAACGTCAGGGCTGTTGAGCGTTTCCATCGATTCGTTGTCACGCCAAACTCCAGTGGGAGGGCATCCATAGTGTTGGTCGCACACAGATGACTACTGCGACAGTTTCCTGCGGTGCTCCCGTCTCCTGCGCAAAGGCAGCGACACGGCAAAGCTTCATAATCGTTATCGTCCGGATTACCGTTAAACTTTGCCCAAACTTTCACACTTCGCTTTGCGCATGAAAAAGCCCGCGTCGGAACGCGGGCTTAGTCGTTTTCTCGTGGAAGTCGCGGCTGTTCTCTTTGCGTCCCCTCGCGGCATTGTCCTGAACTTTTGCAGGATTTGTTGAGAGAAGAGAAGCAGCACGATCCACGAAACTGGCATTCTGACTATCGGTTTCGAAGAATTGATAACTTGCGAAACGGCGGCAGGATATTTGAATTACGTGAACTCTCCGGTCTGCTGCGATCTGTGTATCTGCCATTTGCTGCCCGATGTGCCATCGAAGATGCGAACAATGCCGGATTCGGCTGCGCACTTCTGAAATTCATTCAAGCCTCCACATGTTTTGTCCGAAACCGAGTATGCGGCATCTCTGCGGCAGATTCTGCCGATGCGCGCCGATTTACGTTTCCGAGGACTCACACTTTTCCAACCAGCTCAACCATGCACACAGACCGCAAAATCGGTTTTGCAATGGGCATCCTCCTGATCGGGATTGTGGCTGCGCTCTTCTTTCGTAACGAACCTTTGATTTCCACGAAAGTTCCAGGAGTTCGTCGAGAACGCGAACTGAATCAGAGGCTGCGTGAACGCGATGCTGCAGTCTATTTGAACGACAAAACTCCGGATGCGGTGTCAGAACAATCGAAGGATACTCAGCCATGGACTTTGCGCGATGTGCTGGAAAAAATGGATGCACGTAACAAAACTGCCCCAGTGCCCGTTGGAGCAGGTTCATTCTCTCAGCGTTCAGTGAATGAACTCAACCATGAAGTACTCGACGGCTATCGTCCCAAAAAACGACGAAATCCGGTTGAAAACCTCAATGCCAAATCACCAGAACCTGATCAGCGTCTGCGTTCTCAGCCGGTGGTTTCAACCCCTGATGATCGTGCGTTCGGCGCGCTGCCGCCGCTGATGCCAATTCAAACCGATCAGCCGGAGAGAATTGCTCTGCCGGAATTGTCTGGCGGCGACCTCCGTATCGCAGAGACCAATCTCGGGAAATCACCGCCGGACTTCGATTTTCAGCCGCCGGAATCCTTCGATGAGTACGTCGTCAAATACGGCGACACGCTCTCAGGAATCGCGCAGCGAATTCTGGGGGCTCAAAAAAAATACATCGACATCTACAATGCCAATCGCGACCGGATGTCCAGCCCGGATCGGCTTGAAGTTGGCAAGCCATTGCGAATTCCTCGTGTGGCAGAAAGTGATCGAACGCGTCTGTAGCATTGATCAACTTCGCTTTTTTCTGCTCCAGTTTCCGTTACGATTCATGGGTCACCGGAATCCGGCGACGGTTTTCGATTTCCTGCAACGAACCATATCAGTCCTGGAGTGTTGGTTACTATGTTCGCGTCAACCGCCTGTGAATCGACTCAATTATCATGGCACGACATGGCGGACAGTGTCTTAAAAGATCAACCGCTGACACGCGAGGATGCTTTACGAATCCTGCAAGCGGACGACAGCGAACTACTGGCGATTCTGGATGCCGCGTATCGCGTGCGACAGCGACACTTCGGGAAGACCGTGCAACTCTATTATCTGAAGAATGCCAAGAGCGGTCTGTGTCCAGAAGACTGTAACTACTGCTCACAATCAAAAATCTCGGAAGCTCCGATCGAAAAATACGCCATGTTGAATGCCGAGCGCCTTCTCGATGGTGCTCGCAAAGCTGCCGAAAGCAAATCCCGGACGTACTGTATCGTCGCCAGTGGTCGTGGCCCGACAGATCGTGAAGTGGATCACGTGGCCAGCGTTGTGCGGCAGATCAAGGATCAATACGGCCTGCATATTTGCTGCTGCCTTGGTTTGCTTAAGCCGGAACAGGCGGTGAAGCTGAAGGAAGCCGGCGTCGATCGCGTCAATCACAACCTGAACACCAGCGAACGCTTTCACGATGAGATTTGTACGACTCATACATTCAAGGATCGACTGGACACACTCGACGTCTGCCGCAACGCCGGATTAGAGCTTTGTGCCGGAATAATTGTCGGGATGGGCGAAGTGCATGAAGACGTCGTCGATGTCGCGATTAAGCTCTCAGAACTGAAGGTGGAATCGATTCCGGTGAACTTTCTGAATTCGATCGATGGCACGCCGCTGCAATCCGTCCATGAACTGGACGCCAGATTCTGCCTGAAGGTGTTGGCCATGTTTCGCCTGACGAACCCCAGGGCCGAACTTCGTATCGCTGGAGGCAGGGAAATCAACCTTCGCTCCATGCAGGCAATGGGTTTGTACCCGGCGAATTCCATGTTTGTCAGCGACTATCTAACCACACCGGGGCAAAAGGCCGAAGAAGATTTCCGGATGATTGCCGATCTGGGATTTGAGATTACAGCAGGCGACTATGAATCGTCAAAGCTGATTGATCTCTGGAATAAGACCAGCAACGAAACTCCGGCTACGGCAATCTTTTAATACGAATATTGCGGAACGCGACGGGATCGTTGTGTCCGGCAAATCCAAAGAACCCACTCGGGCGATCTTTGCCGGGATGAGGCGAACTTGCCATAAACTCTGTGACGGTCGCAAGGTCGGTCTTCAAAATGATGTTTCCATTCAGTTCAACGCGAATCGCACTGCCGTCCACAGTGACTTCCTGAAAATTCCAGGTGTTGGGCTGTCGCAGAAAACCGCGTTTTGCCGCCGCCATTCCGTACGCCGAGCCATGATACTGGCGAGGATCAAGATTGGCGTACTTTGCATCTTCGGAATCCAGTACCTGCAATTCGCACATCGCATTGTATGCAGCGTCTCCGGTGCCATTGGTGCGAATCGCAAGACCGTTGTTGCCTCCTGGCGGAACCTTAAATTCGAGGCGTACCACAAAGTTGGCGAAATCTTCTGTCGTATGCAAAATCCCACCATGCGCAGCTTTACAGCGAATCGCCCCGTCAACCACTTCGTAGTTGTCTGAAGCACCATCCCAGCCAGTCAGATCCTTTCCATTGAATTTGGATTCAAAACCTTCAGCTCGACTTTCGGCGAGAATCTGATTTGCCTCTTCTGCCGGAATCTCTCGCAGATAGATACTTCGCCAGCGAATTTCACCGCCGTGCGTCTGAAGACAAATCGGGCCTTTGGGAAAGAGCGGATTTTCGCGATCAAAGTAGTTCTCCATGATCGCGTTATCGACGACGTGTTTGCCGTTCAACCAGACACTGGTGCGTGCACCGATCTGACGAATGCGGAGGTTGTTCCATTCTCCGAACGGCTTGTCAGCCAGTTCCGAAGGATCCTTCCCTGCCGCTCCCGCGCTGTTGTTCCACAATCCGCCGCTGCCTTTATTGGCACCGAGACTGAACTTCGCTTCTTCTGTATAATCCCAGATCTGAACCTGAGGGTTGGCCTTCAAATAGATACCACTGTCGGCCAGGGGAACCGTTTTGTAATCAATCTGCAGTTCGTAGTCGGTATACTCGGCATCAGTGACCAGATAAGCGCCATGTCCATCGTTTATCAGTTCTTCGTTCTCGACTGACCAATGCTGCTTTGCGTCGTCGGTCCATTCCGCAATTTGCTTCGCTCGATTCTCCGGCGTCATCTTTGCCAGGTCGCGAGGATCGAAGTGAGGCATTCCATGCCAGCCGGTCAAATCCTTCCCATTGAAAACTGCCTGAAAACCTGCGGGCACTTTCGTCGCTGCGGCGACGGTACACGCGCTGAACACCAATGAACAAATGATCGCAGGAATTGAGATGGTTTTAACGAGCATCTGAAGCTCCGTGGGTGGTCTGAGGGCGGGTGGCAACGGAGTAGACCCCAGAGAAGTCCACTTACAGATTTGATTTGAAGTAAGTTAGCGAATTTTCTCCAGATCGAAAACCTGGCGTCGATGCGTTCCTGGCTTTCCGAGTTCTGCAACCGCTTCGGCAGATTCTGCCGAACTGGTCTAGGCAGGTTTTTGCGAATTCTTTACAGTCGGCGGGTTTAGGCTGTCCGCAATGGATCCTGCGGGGATTTGCAGTTTTTTTCGTGCAGGGAGGCATGGATGTCTGTCGTTCGATTTTTGCATACCGATTCACTTCGACTCGGCTCCCCAGTTTCGGGACTTTCTGACAGTCCGGACTGGCTTCGAAAAGTTGCGTCGTCCGCAGTGCGAACTGCCGTTACGAATGTGATCGAAGCCGCCATCGCTGGCCGCTGCCATCTGCTGTTGATCGCTGGCCGCATTACGGAATCCAGCCAGGATCTGGATCTTGCGATCACTTGGCTCAAAAGCCAGACCGTTGCGCTTCAGGAACACGGCATTCGACTGGTCATCGCCGGTCATCCGGAATCAGACCATGTCGCGTTGCGCCGTCTGAACGCGGTGCTTCTGGCACCTGGACAGCGACTGGATGTATGGTCTAACAGTGCGGACCGCATCGAATGCAGTATTGCCTCTGTTTCAGCCCCCGGCCGCGCGGGTGTTCTGGGCATTGAAATCGGCACGGGCTCGGGACATCGGTCGCAGAATGAACTGACATATATCGCGATCCCTTCCATATTGCCATCAGTGACCTCCGAGACAATCGAAGGAGTGGCTGCGGCGCACGACCGTTTGCTGCGAATTTCTGCCGGGTGCCCGCAATCGATCGGACCAATGGAGCGAGGTTCTTTTGGTTGCCAGCTTGTTGAAGCCGATGTGTCGCGACAGTCGTTGACGGCTCGGGCGTGTCCGACAGACGTCATTCGTTTTGCTCAGGAACTGATCCCCTGCCGCGAAGGAATGGCTGCGTCACAACTTGGAGAGTTGCTGAAACAACGCAGCCGTTCGCTTTCGACGAATGGTCGGCGAACAACTGTCGTCGAATGGATCGTCGATGGACATCTTACACTTTCGAATACGAAGACGGAACCGTTGAACGAGATTGATCTGCTCCGCGATCTTCGCAGCAGCCTCCACGCGGGGCATTCCGGTGCATGGCCGTACCGAATTCGATTTTCAGATCACTGCACTGTTGATGCAACTCGGCATCCTGCGATTGCCGCAAGAGAATTTGCGGCCGTGATTCATGGCCGAATTAAGAACTACGGTCAACGCGATCGAACGATTGAAAACTCATCGATCAGGATTCCTTTAGGGGCTGGCAGTGAAGCGGCGGTCGGGCTGGACGTGCTGCGAAAGGTGGCGTGAGCCATTCAGGGACTTGCCATCGGTCTCCGCCAGATCACACGAATTCAATGACGATTCCAACATAGAGCCGCATGTTTCCACGAAGGATGTCGACGATGCAACTTACGGATGTTCAACTTGATCGATTTGGAACACTGAATAGCGTGTTCGTAGAAAACCTGTCGCCTCGAGTCACGTTGTTCTGGGGACCGAATGGCTCTGGGAAATCGACGTTTGTCCGATTCCTCCGTGGACTGATTTACGGCTACCGTCAAAATACGCCAGGGACTGCTGCAGAACTCCATCAGGAATCGGGGTTTGCACGGATTCAAACCGCTGGCGGATTGCGGACCCTGCGTCGATCCTGTTCGGCGGTTTCCGGCGAACAGTTTACGATGAATGACGAATTCGACCGACCCGCCGTCTCCGGGCAGGGAAATTCGCTTCCGGCGTGGGTCACGGAAGAAGTCTTCCGCGAAATTTTCACGGTGGGCTACGAAGAAGCTGAACGTTTTGACCTGCTCACACGACTGTGCATCGAATCTGGACCTGGCCGCAGCGACAATGATACTGAACTGCGTCAGGCGGAAGCCGCCATGGCTCAGACGTTGCGGACCCGTGACGGCAACGGTGTTCAGGGCGGAGTCGTCCAGAACATTTCCGAACTGCGGCGTCGGCAGGGAGATCTGCAACGCGAAATCGCCGCCTTGCAGCGTCCTGCTGCCGATTTGCCGTCACGAATCGAACAACTCATCCGCGAAATCGACGAAGCTGGTGTTCGGATTGAACGCATCGATATGCGGGTTCGTGAAATTGATGCAGAAATTCTGCAGCTCGAACAGATGCTGATTGAACTGCGTCGTCGAAATGTTCTGCCGCTCAATCGTCAAGCTATTGAAGGAGAAATTCGCACGCTGTCTGCCAAACTCGATCGCTGGCGAGAGATTCGCGGACTCATCGGCCGCCAGCACACCGACCATCGCACAGGTGCTGATTCTCATCTGCGTTCTGCCGATTCTGTCTGGACAATTCGCGCGATTGTGTCGCGACTGGAAGAACGAAGTCAGTCTCTGACCGAACGCCAGCACGGTTCAGTACACGCTGAGTCTCAGATCACTCGCGATGCAGACGTCATTCGTCATTTGCGTGGAGAGGTTGCGTCGCTGTGTTCTTACTTTGGTCAGCACGAGCAGTCCACGGCCCGACATTTCGAATCGCTTCAGAAAATGATCGCGGATCGGACGAGCGCTGACGCCACAGAAATGGAACGACTGCTGGAAGCGCAAATTGCCACCCTGCGAGATGAATTGTCTCGGGCAGAGAATGTACTCGCAATCAATGCGATTCCACGAAACGACGTCGCCTGTCGCTTTGTCGGGCATCAGGAGTTGATGGGTAACAATGGTCGGATTCCGTCCGGAAATCTGACTATCGCCGAAGTGGAAGCTCAACTGGAACGCCTTCGAGCGGAACGAATTCGCCTGGTCGCTGAACGGGCGGGGATCGAAGAATCCCGAAGCAGCAAAAGAGTCCTGCTGGAACGACTGCGCCATGAACTCGCAGGCACCGCGACGCTGGAACAACTCGACGCACTGCGTTCTCAGATCGCTCAACTGGAAGCAGAAATCGTCCTGCTGGAAGATCATCGTCAGCAACTGGATCGAACGGAAGTCAGTATGCGGGAAGTGATTGAACGGCTCAAAGGTCGCGGCCATTCCCGAGTACTCGAACTGGCTTCGCAATATGTTCAACGACTGACGGACGGAGAATGCCGCCGAATCTCAGCAGCCCAGCCCGCTCGGATTCTGGTTCAGACGAATCACAACGAAGAGGAACTTACGCTCCAGCAACTCAGTCGAGGAACTCGCGATCAGGTCGGCCTGGCACTGCGACTGGCACTGATTCAGGTGCGTTCAGAAACTCACGGACGGGTGCCGCTGATTTTGGACGATGTGTTTGTGACCTCCGACGATGCCCGTGCCAATGCGGCTGTCATGCTGCTCACGGAGCTGGCACAACAGGGACAGCAGATTCTCTTTTTCACTTGCCAGAAAGACGTGCGTGATCTCTTCGCTCGATTCCATGCCGATGTGCGAACATTTGACTATCGTGCGGAATTGCCCAAGCCCGCTCCGATCGTTCAGCCGGTTTATATGCCGCAACCGGTACTTCACGCGTTCGTTGAACCGCATCCGGAAGTCCATCCGGCTGTCCTGCCGCCAGTGGCTGTCGTTCCGCCGGTTGAGCCAGAGATTCATCCACATGGAACAAACTGGTTGTTCTATCTGGAAGTCGATCACGGCGTGGAAGACCTTGCCGGAATCACGCTGGGTGAACTGGAAGCCCTGCGAACTTCGGGAATTCTGACGATCAATGATTTGCTGAATCGTACAGTTCCGCAACTTCAGGAGACAGCTCGACAAAAAGGTTTCCTGCTGTCCGTCGATCGGTTACATGCCCTGCGTGGTCAGGCGGAACTGACGACTCGCGTTCCGATGCTGCGTCGCAGCGACGCGGCTTTGTTGTATGCGTCGGGAATTTGCAGCGTCGAGGAACTCAGCCGTCTGCGTCCCGAAACCGTGTTTGATCGAGTCTCCGAATTTCAGCGATCGGAAGCTGGCAGTCGCTACCGTCGCGGTGGACGGTTGATCGATCGTCAGCAGTCTATCAACTGGGCTCGCTTTGGTCAGTTCTCCCGCAGTCTGGATGAGGCTCGACAAAATCGCTCACGGTTTTCCGTACGACCCGGCTCACGCACAACGTCGTACTCCACACATTCAGGACACGTCGCCGCGTCGGCCCTGATGTCACACGATGACGAACATGGTGGATTTGAAAATGGTCGATCGATGGGTAATGGTCACGGGGACGCCGAAGGACGCGAGCGAAGTCGTGATGGTTCTCAAACTGCCAGCCGTCGTCGTCGCGTGATCAGTGGAGGTGTGGATGTCGCGGAACGCCGAGCACGCCGCCTCGAACGTCGCCGCCGTCAGACATCTCGCCTGCGGACAGAAAACCATGATACAGATGAAGCCTCCGGGGCTGTTGAACAAACCGGTGGATTGCGTTTCTTTCTCAGTCGGACAAGCCACATCGAAAAAGCACCGTCAATTGGTCCACGCACGGCGACGATGCTGGAAGCAATCGGGATTCACACGGTTGAAGATCTGATGAGCATGACACCAGAACGCATCTCGGAAAAGCTCAGCCATCGCCGCATGACACCTCAGATCATTCAGCAATGGCAGCATCAGTCACGAATGATGTGTCAGGTTCCGGAACTGCGTGGCCACGATTCACAGATTCTGGTCGCCTGCGGCATTACGACGCCTGAAGATCTGGCGGCAAAGAACCCAGCAACGCTGTTGTCAATTGTTGAACCGTTTGCGAGGACAAAGGAAGGCGAACGCATTATTCGGAACGGCAAGAACCCGGATCTGGCGGAAGTCACGGAGTGGGTTCAGTGGGCAGCAAACGCCCGTTCGTTCAAGGCAGCGTAATTGTGTTTCTTGTATGCTTATACCTGGTGGTTTCGCGATTGCGATTCAGTCCCGGCTACCCATCAATCAATGAATTTCGGAACTCTTCCTCCGCGAACTTTATCCCATGACTGTCACAGTGAAACGCAAATCAGAATCTGTCCGAGTTCACTATCGAACGCTGCGGTCATTGCTGAGCGCTGGCATAGTCGCGACGATCAGTCTCGTTGGCTGCGTAAGCCCGCAATTCATGCGATATCCCTCGCTGTTTAATCAGTTCCCTGCGGCTGAAAATGCCGCATACAGCCGCCAGGATCCGTTTCCCGATCCGGACATTGGTCCATCAACTGATTCTTCCCCGCGCGGCTACGAACGTCCGCGCAGCACTGCGCGACAGGCCGCGGAACAGCGGATGCTGCAGGGCGTTCCTGTTGGGCCGGAAAGTGTGCCTCCCGGTGCACCGCAGGGCAGCAGGAATAACTCGCAGGCAGTTTACTAATCTCGATCCAGTGGTTAGTGTGATGTTCCGCCGACAGGCACCGGGCAATCATTGTCTGCATGTTTCCTGGACCTGGCTGAATTGTAGTAACCGTCGGATTTCGCTGGCTGCACCTGATGCTTCGAACACATTTACCAATCGTTGCACTGGGCGTCATCGCAGCAGCGACTCAGATCGCTGCTGATGACCGGCCCAATGTCGTGCTGACGCCTGAAGGTGCGAGAATTCATGCCGCCAGCATGTTGTTTGACGGACACAACGACCTGCCGTGGGAAATTCGCGTCAAAGGAAACTCTTCGTTTGAGACGCTCGATATTTCAAAATCGCAGGCCACGCTGCACACAGACATTCCGCGATTGCGACAAGGAGGTCTCAAGGCCCAGTTCTGGTCCGTCTACGTTCCGGCAGACCACGACAAGTCCAGTGATGCTTTTTCGCAGACGCTGCATCAGATTTCGATCGTGAAAGCGATGATGCAGCGGTATCCGGATACCTTTGAACTCGCATCAACAGCAGACGATATTCAACGCATTGTGAAGTCGGGAAAAGTAGCCTCCATGATGGGTATCGAAGGTGGCTACAGCATTGAAAATGAACTTAGCAACCTGCAGCGACTGTACAACGAGGGATGCCGCTACATGACGTTGACACATTCCAAATCGCTGTCCTGGGCGGACTCTGCAACCGACGAACCTGTGTGCCACGGCTTGTCACGGTTTGGGCATGAAGTGATCCAGGAAATGAATCGTCTCGGAATGCTGGTCGATCTCTCGCACGTGTCGCAGGAAACCATGAAAGCTGCACTTGCCGCAACCCAGGCACCAGTGGTGTTTTCGCACTCCAGTGCACGTGCGATCTGCGATCATCCCAGGAATGTGCCCGACGATGTTCTGACGCTGGTTGCCGAGAATGGTGGCGTCGTGATGGTCAATTTCTATTCCGCGTTTATCGTCCCTGCAGATCAGTTGAAGTTCGACAGGGAAGCTCGCGGAACTCTGCACGACGTTGTCGATCACATCGACCATCTGGTGAACGTCGCTGGAATTGATCATGTGGGAATCGGATCGGACTTTGATGGTGTGCCGCGTCTTCCCGAACAACTGGAAAGCGTCGCATCGTACCCATTGATTACTCAGGAGCTACTGAATCGCGGATACGATGAGACATCAGTTCATAAAATTCTGGGTGGCAACATTCTGCGTGTACTTCGCGTCGCGGAAGAAGTTGCAAAATCTCGAAAGCAGGAGTAGCAGAGACACGTGACCGCTGTAGTTTTGATCGATATCGTCTCTGTTCCGCCAGGCAATTCTGCTGAAGTGGTCGCGGATGGAAAGATCTTTGCCGTGTTCAACGTCGATGGCACGTTTCATGTCATTGATGGCATCTGCCCGCACGCAGGAGGTCCACTGGGCAAGGGGAAATTGCAGGGAAACACAGTCACTTGCCCATGGCACGGCTGGCAATTCGACGTCAGCACCGGACAGCATTGTCTCAACCATCGATTGTGTCAGACCAGATACGACGCCCGAATTGAAGAAGGAAAAGTGGTTGTCGATATCGGCGGCTAAGGATCGTTCTGAAACAACTGTCCGATTTCGATTGTAGCTGCCGTCGCCAGACGGCGGATCTCCACGCTCTGGCGAGCGTAACCACGACAGTTATTGATCGAGCGATCCTTGCTCTTTCGGAGCGACCTTTTGCTGAATTCTTCCGTCCAGAATACAACTGATGTTGACATCGCCAAGCACATTGATCGTCGTCCGGCAGCGGTCGAGGAACCAGTCGATGGCCAGAAGCAGTGCGATGTACTTGACCGGCAAACCAACGGCGGTGAAGACCAGTGTCATCGTCACCAGACCAGCTTCCGGAATTCCGGCCGCTCCGACCGAAGCGATGATCGACGTGAGTACGACGATCAACTGCTGGGTGATCGTCAGATCCTGACCAATCATCTGCGCGATAAACAGAGCGGCCATCGCTTCGTACAGGGCCGTGCCATCATTATTGAAGTTCGCTCCGACCAACGCACCCATGCTTGCCGATTCTTCGCGTACGCCGACTTTTTCTGTCAGGCAGGCATAGGTCACCGGCATTGTTGCGGTCGAGCTGGCGGTCGAAAACGCCATGATCAGCGCGTCACGCATATTTCGCAGCACATGCACGGGCCTTGCCCAGGAAAACAGCCGAATGCGAATCAGATACCAGGTCGTCTGCAACAGCAGTGCCACGAGAACTGAAACGATAAACGCACCCATTGCCTTGAACGGACCGAATCCTTCTGTTCCAACCACTTTGGCGACGATGGCAAAGACGCCCAATGGCACGAGCGCGATAATCCAGTGCAGAACTCTCAGCAGGATCGCATAGGCGATTTCCACAACGTCCTGCACATTGTGGATTTTTCGATCCCGCAGCGCGCGCAACGCAATTCCAAAGGCAATGGCAATGAGGATCACGCCAATGATGTTGCTCTTGTCGCCCAAAGGCCCAAGAATGCTCTTCGGAACGTTTTGCACAATTAAGTCGACCGGAGACTGTGGGCCATCATGTTTTTCGCCCGCTACGGGTTCCTGGGGCACATCAAGTTTTGACCATGTACCAGGCTGCATGATGTTCGCAACACCCAGACCAATCAGAATCGCGACGGTCGTGTTGAGCAGCAGCAGGCCGGATAGCCTTCGTGCAACTCGTCCGGAAATCTCTGTCGTCATCAGGACATGCGTCACCGCGATCAGAATCAGCGGTGGAGCCAGCGCGCCGAGCAACTGCAAAATAACTTTGCTCGGCAGTTCAAAAACAATGGCCTGCTTGCCCAGCAGCACTCCCGTGATGACTCCAAAAACCAGAGCAATCAGGATTCGCCAGTAAAGCGGTGTGTTATTCCATCTCGCTAAAAATCCGTTCGAATGTGTGGTTTCCGACATGTGATTACCTTGTCATGCTGAAGAAGAGTTCTGGCTATCGCAGGCCGGACCTGGGGTGGGCGACAAATAGGAATCTGGCAAAAATTTTCTTAGGTGAGTTTTGTTCCGGAAGGAGGCGAATCGTTTGACCCGACTCGGAGAGGAGGCTTTCTCACGGCTGCAGTTTGTGCAGCGGTCCTCCTCTTCGAGTCGGGTCAAACGAAATCTTCTGCTGACAACGAAAACTTCCTCTGGAAAATCTCCGAATTTCCCCAAAACTGCTATTTGTCGCGCATCCCAGGCCGGACCGCAACGCAGCCGAGTTCCGGTCATCCGGCGTTCCTTCACAAACATCGCAGCGCAGCCTCTGGTGGAATCCCGCGAACCGTTTCGACATGTCC
>Ga0105047_10001310_pt1 | contig 44300 bp, 49 predicted proteins | sample MAT04_FD_78384 | JGI IMG/M metagenome (GOLD analysis project Ga0105047, IMG submission 78384) | Freshwater microbial communities from Lake Fryxell liftoff mats and glacier meltwater in Antarctica - MAT-04 (megahit assembly) | ecosystem: Environmental > Aquatic > Freshwater > Ice > Liftoff... | reverse complement strand
GGTCTGTTCGGATTCGGCATGAATTGGGACTGCGATTTCTCAAGCAACAAGAAGACGACACTCACGGGTCGTCCACCCCCGGGCCTCGGAAAGCGATGACTCTCCGAATCGGCAGCGGTTGATGAATCATCTCGAAGGTCGTTGCAGGGGCTAGTAAGACTGTTCGTGAGGTGGCGGCTTTGGGCGATTCTTCAGCCCATGATCTGCTGCTGAGCCTATCGATGTCATTGGGCGATGGCAGGAACGAGGGGGAAATGCGGTTCCCCGATTGACCTGAGTGAACCACAACATCGAGCGATTTAGTCGTCGTTTTGGAGACAAAAAAACCCCATCCGAATCATTTCGGATGGGGTTTTTGCAGGCAAGAAAGTCGCCGTTTTTGACTCCACCAGACTGTCTCCAGTGGATTTGACTCCACAATTCGTTCGGAGTCCGCGACGTAAGTCCTTACTGCATAAGGTGCGGGAAACAGGACTTGAACCTGCACGAGCTTGCGCCCACTAGGCCCTCAACCTAGCGCGTCTGCCAATTCCGCCATTCCCGCGGCGTGTCTGTCCCATCCTACCTCAACAGGGCCGACCTAGGGCAGTCTAAGTCATTTGCTCCAACCGTCAAGCGAGGGGCGGGACTGTCGGCTAAACATCGCCCATTGCTCGTTGAATCTGGGCCGGACCGGCGGAAGAACTGGCCGATTCTGCAGAGCAACGGCCTGCGATCTTGGCCCTGTTCTTAACGGGCACTGAGTCGCTTCGGCCTTTGGCCTGACCAAACGACGAGCGCGTAGACCACCGCGCCCACGCCGATCAGCCCGAGCCCGACCAACGATTCAATCCAGGAAGCAATAAACATGCTAATCAGGATCGCGACGTACGACACGACAAACAACGCCGGCAAGTAGGGATATCCGAGTGCCTTGTAAGGGCGAACCGCGTCGGGGCGACTCTTGCGCAACACAAATACCGCCACCACGCTGGCCAGGTAGAAGACCGACGCCCCGAAAATGCAGTAGTCCGTCAGCACGTCGTACAGGCGCTTATCCGCGAAACCCCACATGTCGACGCACACGGTCTTGTAGAGCAACCCGCCGACCATCAGTAGGATCGCCCAGCCGGAAAGCGCGGCGATCGCCACGGCCGGCGTCCCGAAGCGAGGGCTGACGCTTCGCAGAGGGCCCAGGGCCCGGTGATCTCTGGCGGCCGCGAACAGAACGCGCGGGCCGGTGAGGATGCTGGCGTTGAGCGCGCCAAACACGGAGACCACCAGCATGGAGAGCGTGAGCTTCGCGCCAAAGTTGGGCATCAGCTTGTCCGCCACCATCACGGCCGTCGGACTCTTGTTGTTGGCGTCAGCGATCACAGACGAAGGGAGGGTCAAGTGATACGCCAGGTTGGCGCTCGTGTAGAGCACAATCAGGAGCGTCAGGCCAATCAACAGCGCCTTCGGCACGTTGCGCTCTGGATTACGGACTTCCTCCGCAATTACGGGCAATTGGGCCCAGCCATCGTAGGCCCACATGATGCCGGATAGGGCTTTGCCAATGCCGATCAGCAGTCCCACGCGAACTGCGTCCGGCCACAGTGGCGACATATCGACCGACTGCGAGCCGATGGCGACGAAGGGCAACACGGCGAGAAACGCGACGAAAGCGGCCTTGATCACGGTCGTGATGTTTTGCACGAATCCGCCCCAGCGCGTGCCAATGATATTGACGACCGCCAGGCCGACGACGCTGGTAATGGCAATCGCCAGATCGCCGCTCGTAGATACCTCGTAACCGGCGGTTTGCGCAATTCGATTGATGCCGATTGCCATCGCGGCGGCGAGCGATGCGATGGCGCCGCTGCGCATCACGCAGAATTCGGCCCAAGCCCAAAGGAAGCCCCAGAGGGGACCATAGGCTTCGTTCAAAAAGACATAACTTCCGCCAGCGCGGGGGAACATGGCGGAAAGTTCGGCCATGGCCAATGCGCCGCAAAGGCTGACCAGGCCGCAGACAACCCACAGGCCGAGGATCAGTCCGACATAGCCGTCGGTCGCCTGGGCGACCTGGCTGGGCTTCAGGAAGATGCCCGAGCCGATCACGCCGCCGACCACGATGGTGATAGCGGTGAAGAGCCCGAGATTCTGTTTGAGCCGCGCGCTGGGACCGATGGGGAGATCGGTCATCGAGATCGGAGGTTCAGCCCGGTGCGGCTCGGTCATAGAGGACTACGATATCGGGCGTCGTCTGAAGTTGCTAGCGGTGGTTGCCAGCCCCTGCTGGATTGACCCCTCCATGATCGAAAAACGACAGGTCGGATGTATCGTTGTGACTCTTTTTTTGAACACAGTGTTGAAATAATGAGGCGCTGCCGTCCAAAATATTCACCATTCAACCAGGGGGTATGACCTCCCCATTTAGATGAACGTTGAAAAAAATCTGCGCGTAAGAAGCGTTGCAATAATGGCTTGCAGCGGATGCTGGAAGCGAGGTGGCCGGAAAATCGGCCTCCGCCAGATTGCGGCGCAGGATTAGCTATTGAGGGATCTTCCGGATATGCAAGGATTTGCGTTTTTTCAAACCCTTGTCTACCATAAGACTTATACGGGACGGGTAAGATAGGCGCTCTTCGCTGACGGAATCGCAAATTCGTGCCCGCGAGCGTGCTTATCGAGTCCACCCGTTCGGGTGCTGCAAGCCGAGATCAACAAACGAATACCCTTCGCGGCGCCTAACGGTTTCACTGGAACTAACGCTAATGACCCTAATTGAAAACTAGTTGCATCGCATGCAAGCGAGCAACTGATTGACGTAGCCAATTGTTCCGCGCTGGAATTGCAATTGCGGATCGATTGGTGTGAGGCTCTCAGATGTACGAGAATTCCAATTCATTCGCCGCTGCGCCTTCGGACGCAGACAATCCCACTGGGCATATCCCTTCTTGGGTGCTAGGCCGCAACACGGCCGTGCGCAGAATTGCGCAGCATGCTCAACGCGTTGCTGAAGTCCACTGCAGTTGTTTGATCTGTGGCGAGACCGGCACCGGCAAGGAAGTCTGGGCAAGCCTGATTCATTCTTATGGCGCGAGAATTTCTCGCCCGTTCGTCCCCGTGAACTGCGCCGCGCTCACGCCGACACTGGCTGAGAGCCAATTGTTCGGCCATGAGAAGGGCGCGTTTACCGGCGCCGCTGGCAGTTCTTTGGGTGTGTTCCGCGCCGCGGAAGGGGGCATTGTCTTCCTGGACGAAATCGGCGAGATGCCGCTAGAGTTGCAACCTAAGCTGTTGCGCGTATTGCAACAGCGCGAGGTGACTCCGGTTGGTTCCTCGCGTCCGGTGAAGATTGACGTGCAAGTGGTCGCCGCCACGAATCGCGATCTGGAGTTGGAAGTGGCCGAAGGGCGTTTCCGCGAGGATCTTTACTATCGGCTCAACATGGTTGAGCTGCGCGTGCCGGCGCTGCGCGAACGACCGGAAGATATTCCGGAATTCGTGGAGTTCTTTTCGCGCCGCTTTGCGGACCGCTACAGCCGTCCGGTATGGAAGCCGAACGTAGAAACCTTGCATCGCTTCTGCGAGTTTGCCTGGCCGGGCAATATTCGGCAGTTGTCGCAAGTGATTGAGCAATCGTACGTGCTGGATTGCGCGCCATCGATCCCGGACGTTTCGTCCCGCGCCGCCGCGTCTCCCACATTGCCGTTCTTGAACCTCGATCGGCTGCGCGATGAGTCGATTCGTCAGGCGCTGCGCGTAACCCGCGGCCACAAGGGCCGTGCCGCCAAACTATTGGGCGTGCATCCCAACACGCTGACGCGATTGCTGTCCCGGTTCGAGGGCCCTCTCTATTTGCCAGAGTCGTTCGACAAATAAATCCGGGCAGATAGTTCGGACTGAAAAATCCGAATGTCAGATCTTTGCCGAGTCCTTTGTCAGGCAAATTCCCGAGTAGATTGTCAGATAATTTGCCGCTGGCATAGAGCGGCACTTCTTGTTGCGGCATTGTTTTCGGTTGCTCTCGATCGATACCTCCGCACGATTCTTTCACGTGACTTCCTGCGTTCGTTCCGCGCTGAACGCGCGAATCGCAGGGCGGAGCAAAGTCGACTTTCGGACCAAAGTCTTAATCCACTAGAATTCTATTGAATTTGCAATGTTGGTTTGACTATACTCGCGCCTCGAATGACCCAAAGAGGCGAGAGAGAGCCATCGCGCGAGACGAAGCGCGAAGAATGGACGTTGCAGTTGTCACGAAAAAGAAACTGTGACGATTGAGACCTATCTGGTAACTGCGCGAGCGGGACGATCAGCGGACGCCCCGGAAACGCGAACGTTGGATGTTATCGCCGCAGCCCTAAATGCTGCGTCGGCGTCAATGAGCGTTTGTTGAGCTTGCTGAGTGAGCGACCAGTTGGGCGAGTGCGGTCTGAATTCCACGGGGTTTCACCTTTAGTCAGACAATGGTCTGGCGGCTCCGGCGATATGTCTTTCCGTCTTCTCGCGAATCGGAGTTGGGCGCGCATTTGCCTGCGCTCGATTTCAATTGGCTTCCGTCGTGGAACTGCCGCATGGGACGGAAACACAGGCCACAGGGCTTGGGTTCGCAATCGTTGCCTCGCCTCGCGCCCTCGGTGACCACGCCCCACTCGGACGCGGCGGCCGGCACGCCGCACAACGCGGGACGTGTCACAACTTCTGCGCACTCTTCAACGGATTCAGCCCCCTTGGACGCCGGGACAGTTGTCAGCGCAGGTCCTATCGCCCTCCAAAACCATTGGCTGCGATCGGCGTTTGAGACCAGTCGCGAACCGCTGTTGGTCTTCGACACGCTCGATCGTTTGCTCGATTGCAATCGAGCTACCTGTCTGTTTTTTTCGAGCGGCAAGGATCAACTCGTTTCTCGCACCATTGTGGAACTAGCGGAACTGGCCGTGAAGTCACTAGTGAACGCTCGATTAGCGCCTCGCGCCGCCGCCGGCGACTGGCGTTTGTACAGCATCGAGACAACGGCGCCGTCTCTCGGCTCACGCGACGCCATTAACACAGCGGCCCCCGTGACGCCCGCAGCCGAAGGCATTACGGTAAGTCCCACGGCGGAAGCGGCGGGCGCAACGGTGGAGAGCTCTCTGCAGATCGAGATTCATCACGCGCTTTCGCAACCAAGGCTTCTACTGCGCGACGTGATCGAAGGTTTGCCCGTGGGTGTTTGGGTGATTGATCTCGCCGGGAGCGTCGTGGCAGCCAACTCGGCCGGACGGCGGATGTGGGGTGGCGCGCGGAATGACTGGCGTCGCGATGGCTGGTGGGCGGAGAGTGGCGAAAAGATCGAAGCGGAGAATTGGCCCGGCATGCAGGTCTTGGCGAGCGGCGCCGCGATGGCGCCCACCGTGGCCGAGGTGCGGACGTTCGACGGAGTGCGAAAATCATTGCTGATCTCAGCAACCCCCCTGCGCGATGACCAACAACGATTGATCGGCGCGGTTTGCGTTCATCAAGACATCAGTTTACGCGTGACTGCGGAGCGGGCCGCCCGACAGGAGTTGCAAAGGAACGACCATCTGGAGCGACTGGCCTCGATTGGCACGTTGGCGGCCGGCATCGCGCACGAGATCAATAATCCGCTGGGGACGATCTTGCTGAGCGCGGAGTTGGGACTGGCTTCAGCGATCGGAGAGAACCCTGAACTCTCTCCAATTCTCACCAGTATCGTAACGGACGCAAAGCGATGCGGGCGGATTGTCCACAACCTGCTTCGTTTTTCGGCCCGCCTGGCGAGCGAGAAATCTCCCGGCGACTTGACCAGCGTTGTCCGCGAAATACTGCCACGGATTAGCAGTTACGCGGCGCAGCGCGGCGTTGCGTTGATTCTCGATCTGATCGAGCCTCTTCCGCTCGTCTTGATGAACGCCGAGGCCATGGAACAAGCCGTGACCAACCTGGTCCGCAACGCCATTGACGCAACCACCGCAGCCGAAACCCAAGTCGAGATCAGCACGCAGGCGTTGACGACGACGGTGCGGATCACGATCCGCGATCATGGGCAGGGGATCAATGCTCAAGAGCATTCGCAACTCTTCGATCCCTTTTACACCACGCGCCGTAATGCCGGGAGCGTTGGGCTGGGACTTAGCGTGGCGCACGGGGTTGTCCGCGATCACGATGGCAAACTCCGCATCGAAAGCACGCCGGGGCAAGGGGCTACCGTCTACCTGGAACTGCCAACAGCGTCGCATCTGATGTCGGGCGACAGTGCCTGGTGATGGCCCTGTCCGCACAGTGAGGCAAACGAGGCGTCCATCGGCGGCCCTCCCCACTGCCTCAGTGCAACCTCGGCTCGGCTCGCAAGGATTCATGCGGAGTCGTCGCCTGTTGAGAAAATCCGCAGGTTGTTAAGCTACGATCATGAGCGCTATGACACCTGATACGGACACGCCGCTGGTCACCGTTACGTCCTTAGCCAAGAGCTATGGCCCGCGCCGTGTTTTGGATGGCGTGAGCCTGACGATCCGCCGCTCCGAGACCGTGGCGCTGCTGGGTCCCAGTGGCGGAGGCAAGTCGACGTTGCTGCGCAGCATGAATGCGCTTTCGCCGTGGGACTCGGGCGAGATCCAGGTGGGTCCGCATCGGATGAGTGCAACGTCCGATCGGCAGACCAACGCCGCCGTCGCACGGCAGGTGCGTTTGCTGCTGGGGATGGTGTTTCAGGACTTTCAATTGTTTCCGCATCTATCGGCGCTGGACAATGTCAGCGAGGCGCCGCGTCGCGTCCTGGACGTCCCACTGAATGAAGCGAGAAAGCGCGCCCAGGAGTTATTGGATCGCGTTGGCATGAGCGCCCACGTCAACAGTTATCCGCATCAGTTGTCGGGCGGGCAAAAGCAAAGAGTCGCCATTGCGCGGGCGTTGGCGATGCGCCCGCAAGGGCTATTGTGCGACGAGATCACCAGTGCCCTGGACCCTGAGTTGAAGCACGAAGTCCTGGAAGTCCTTGAGGCATTGAAGCGCGACGGCATGACGTTGGTTGTCGTCACGCACGAGATTGGGTTTGCTCGCCGCGTGGCGGATCGAGTCGTGGTGCTCGCCGGGGGACGGATTGTGGAAGAAGGGCCCCCTGCGTCCGTGCTCGATGCGCCGCAATCGGTACGAACGCAACAATTCCTTAGGCGAGTGATGAACTAAGTCATGATTTTTTTCGCTTGGCAGCCAGGCTGATGTTTACCGCTGATTCCTTCGGCCACCCTTGGCCCTCGCGGGCGGAGGTGGTTAGACTACGCCCACGCTTGGAACCGACGCCCAGGCGAGGAACAGCAGATTACGGAACAGCATACTACGGAACCGGAGATGGCTGCCGATGGGTCTTAAAGACGTTTTTCGTCGCAAGTCAATCGAAACGTTGCTGGCCGAGATGGCTGGTGAACATTCCTTGCATCGCGTTTTGGGACCTACAGCGCTTACCGCACTAGGCGTCGGCGCTATCATCGGGGCGGGCATCTTTGTGATGACGGGGCGCGTGGCGGCTCTGGATTCTGGCCCGGCGATTATTATCTCGTTTACTATCGCGGCGCTCGGCTGCGCGCTGGCCGCGCTGTGTTACTCGGAGTTTGCCGCCATGGCTCCCGTGGCCGGCAGCGCCTACACCTATGCGTACGCTACTCTGGGCGAGGTCTTTGCCTGGATTATCGGCTGGGACTTGATGCTGGAGTACGCGATGAGTTGCGGCACGGTCGCCGCGGCCTGGACTCATTATCTCAATGCGTTTTTACAGGCGTTTACGCCCTACTTCATGAAAGAAGCGTGGGTGGTCAAGTCATCTCTGGTGACTGACCCTTTTACGGACTCCTCTGCTTATTGCAACTTGCCAGGCGCGCTGGTGATGCTGTTGATCACCATCGTCCTGGTCCGCGGCATCCGCGAAAGCGCCATGACGAACGCCGTCCTGGTGTTGGTCAAGCTGGCCGTGGTGTTGTTCGTGATCGGGCTGGGCGTTGGCTATATCAATACGGAAAATTGGACGTCGATTCCTGTCAACGAGCGGATCATGCCGGAAGAGGCAGCGATCGGACCGCTGGTCGAAGAGCGGGTGAACTCAGAGATTGCAGCCAACAAACTTCTCAAGGAAGAAAAATCCGACCGCGCCGGTATGCTCGAGAAGCAAGTTTTGGCCAGCTACAAAATTGATTGGGCGCGCCGCGAGGGAGAACGCATGCTCGCCGACGGCGAGATCACCGCGGCAGACGCCGAAAAACGACTGTCCGGCACGCTGACTCGTCATGAGGCCCACCTGCCGACAGATCCGGCGGACAAAGTGGTCGTCGGAGAGATCCTGGACAACGTAAAAGAAGAGGCGCCGGAGCGCGCTGCCACCAAGTGGGGCATGCTCGGCGTCCTAGGGCTCAATCGATGGCTGATCCCCATCGACGAGTCGACCCGTTCCCCGTTCATGCCGTACGGTTTTTCGGGGATCATGCTGGGAGCGTCCCTGGTGTTCTTCGCGTACATTGGTTTCGACTCGATTTCCACGCATGCGGAAGAGGCCAAGAACCCACAGCGGGACGTGCCGTTTGCCATTCTCACGTCGCTCGCCCTGTGCACGGTTCTGTACATTGCCGTGGCGGCGGTGATAACCGGGATGGTGCCCTATCCGGAGATCGATCGAAAGGCGGCCGTCGCGACCGCGTTTGGGGATATGGCCATACGCGAGGACAGCAACAGTCTCCGGTTTGCCACCAGCCTGATCGCCGCCGGCGGTCTGGCCGGCATGACCAGCGTGCTGCTGGTCACGTTCCTCAGCCAGGTGCGCGTCTTCATGGCGATGGCGCGCGATGGATTGCTGCCGCCGATCTTCAGCCGCGTTCATCCCAAGTTTCGCACGCCCCATCTGGCGACCATGTTGACGGGCGGCGTGATTTGCATCGTCGCGGCGTTCACGCCCATCGAGAAACTGGCCGAGATGGTGAACATCGGCACGCTGATGGCGTTCGTCGTGGTCTGCGCCGCGGTATTGCTGTTGCGAATTCGCAGTCCGGAGGTCAAACGGCCGTTCAAGTGCCCGATCATTTACGTGGTGGCGCCCTTGGGCATCCTGGTCAACCTGACATTGATGTTGTTCTTGCCGGTCGATACCTGGATTCGGCTTGCAGTGTGGTTGGGAATTGGCATGGCGATCTACTTTGCCTACAGCCGCTTCCACAGCAACCTCAACGGCGCCACGATGCGCGAGATCAAGTCCCAAGGAATCGGTCCGACCGACGCGCCGCTACACTAGATTGGTGAAGGGCGTATTGCGGTGGCCATCGCGCGTTCCAATTGTGCTTTGAAGTTCGCCTTAAGGTTCCGCGCGGGGACGCAAGGCACACCCAGGTGGATTTGTCCCGTGGCCACGCTTTACATTCCGCCACAAATGCGAGATCTGACCAGCGGCGCCGTCAGCGTGGCGGCGGACGGTAAGACCTTGGGCGAATTGCTACGCGCGCTGGAGCCTTTCCATCCTGGATTGAGCGCACGGATCGCCCCGGACGGAAGTCTGGCGGGTGGGCTGGCGATTTCGATCGATGGCGCGATGACCGCGCGCGGCCTGTTGGCGGCCATCAAACCGGCAAGCGAGGTCCACGTGCTACCGGCTATCGGCGGCGGGTGAATCTTCGCAGCGCGAAGGGGGCAGCGGCCAATAGCGCGCTTATTGCCAAGGCGCATGTCTGCGGCTCTGGCACGGCCTGAATGCCTGGTGGCGCGCCCCAGTTCAGGGCGATGTAGCCGACGTCGCCAATATCGACTCTACCATCGTGATTGGCGTCGCCGTCGATCTTGGTCGTCTGCCAGTTCGTGGCGACTATTGAGAGATCTGCGATATCGACCTTGCCGTCGCCGGTCACATCGCCTGGCGTGATGTAGGACAGGATCTGATTGCGATACACTGAGAGCTGGATGGCGTAGGTGGAATTGCCGAACACCGAAATTCCCCAAGGTTGACCGGAGAACTTGGTGTAGGAGACCATCAGACCAATCAATTCCCAGCGTCCGGCGGTCGTGTTGTACGAGAACACGCCGCCGCCCGAATCACCGGGCGTGCCGACGGCCTCGTAAGGGGTGGCGTTGGTTGCGGAGAAATTCGTGCTGAAGACAACATTCGAGGTGTTGCCGCTCCCCTGCGGAAAGCCGACAGCTTCAATGACGTTCGTGCCCCAGCGGACTTGATTGGTCGTAGACCACAGGTATCCGGTATAAGCGGCGGGGGGGTCAATTGGAGACCAGGCGCCAGTCCAGCCAATCAAATTCGGCAGGCGATCGCGGCCATTTCCGATCATCACCACGTTGTCGCCGCTGCGCGGAACACTTGCGCCGATGGGGATCGTTGGCAGATTGGGCGTGGCATTGATTCGATATAACAGCACGTCCGAATCGTCAGTAAACGTAGCGCCGGTCGGATTCTTCAATTGATGTTCAGAGCCAGGCAGGACGTCGTAGAAGACGCCATTGATCATCGTCGTGCCGGCGCCAACGTGATTGTCTGTCAGCATCCAACCATTGCCCAAATAGACCGCGCTACCGGTGCGGACCCACGTGGAAACAACGTTATTGAAGTAGGGGTTCGTCGTCGCAGGTCCGGTGACATTTCCGGTTCCATTTCCCGTAGAAATCAATACTGCGGAAGCGAGATTCGGCAGCGATACCAACAGCGCGAACGCGGCTACAACGCGATGCATGCCAGCTCTTTTCCCCCGGCAGCAATGAAGTTGGGCCGCAGCCGTGCAAGAAAATGAATCTCCCCAGCGCGTGCGCCGGGAGCGTCACAGACTTGACTCAACCTGATTCAGAGCTGGACGAGATCCCTGTCGTTAAATGAAATGACGAATGCTTCCGTCCCTCGAGTCATTTCCGATGCGTTCCTGCATTCAGAAAACAGACTCGTTGCGGCCCCCTAAAGTGGCAACGCTGGAGAACCCAACGTGGCCAGATACGGCCGTCGGAAAACACCCTACGTACTTTTGATTAGTTACCTAATTTTCTACACGACTATTTCGGCTGCTGAAAGAAAATTCCGTCCGAAATCTTCAGAATTTCAAGAAAAGTCTTATAACGGCATAGGGCCATCCAAACGACATCCGTACACTACTAGCCGCAGGGCAGCAGCCAAAGCGAACGAGAAAACGCCCAAATATCGGTCGTTTTAACGTCGAAGACAAAAACGAAATGAGAGAGAGGGCAAGGGATCGAGAGTTTTGCCCGTCCCAAATTCCCCGTACCTCATTTAGGCGTTCGGAGATAGGCCAGTAGGTCGGATAGTTCGCCCGGCGCCAGCAGCTCCAGCAAGTTCTCAGGCATGACTGAACCCTTGGCAGCGTGGGTTTCAGCCACCTCGTCCGCCTTAAGGGAGACGACATTTCCCTGAGCCAAGCCATATTGCCTCGATCCGTCGGCCTGTTCCCCCAGCAAGACGCCTGAGATCGTCGTTCCGTCAGTCCGAACGACATTCCAAACACTGAACTGCGGAGCGACCTCCTTCGAGGGATCGAGCAGAGATTCTAACAGCCGGCGACCGGTGAGCACGCGAGCGGCCATCGAAAGATCGGGGCCAATTTCTCCGCCACGGCCGTCGACCGAATGGCAGCGATAACAGCCCGGCCCGCGCGGGTGGTGATAGATTCGCTCGCCGGCCGCTGCGTCCCCCTGAGCGGCCATCAGCTTGTCCCACGCTTCCAAGTCTTGGCGCGGCGGAGGAGCAGGCGAGGCCGGTTGGCCGAGGAGCATCCGCACCAGCTCCGCGTCGGTTTTGTCGCCGCCGACCGCCGCAATCTGCGCGCGTTCGGCTTCGCTAAGTTCCACCCCGCGTAGAGAACGGAGCGCCTCGTGGCGAAGCGCGGGCCGCTTATCGGTCGTTAGAGCTAGCAGCAACTCGCGGCGTGCTGCGGTGTCAGGCGTCACTCCTACGATCGCCTCGGCCCGTAGACGTTCCGGCATTTCAGCGTCGGCGGCCAACTGAGCCACTCGATTGCGCGCCGTGGCGTCGTCCCGTTGGCGGAGCGTTCGCACGACTTCCAACCGGGTTGGCAGATCCTCGGCGCCAAGCAGTTCCAACAGTGTTGCCGTGGTCAGTTCAGGATTCTCGGGCCGGATGCTGCGGATGGCTCTGGCGCGCACGTCGGAGGACGTTGTTCGATCGGCGAGCAATCGCAGGACGAACTTGTCGCCACTCGATTCATCCTCCGGTCCCCGTTTGGAGCTATCGAGCCGATCAAGCGCCGCTAGCGAGGCCTCGAACAACTGCCGCGTAGTAGCCCCCTTTTGCAGTCCAGCGACAATCTGCGGGCGATATTGTGTCAGCTTCGATTCGGCCACCCATTGCACCGCCGCAAAGCGGACCAGCGGGTCCGCGTCCGCCAATAGTCTGGCCAGCGCCGCCTGCGCCTTAACGTCGTTCGATTGTCGTAGCAGCAAGACCGCGCCTAGACGCACCTCGGGCCTATCGGATTCGGTCCAATGGATCTGGTTCGCTACGGATGACGTTGCGGCGAGGGCTGAATGCGCCGCGCTGCGAACGAACGGGTCGTTTTCGGCGAGCGCCGTAAACAGAAGCGGTTCCGCCAACTTGGCGTTGAGTCTTCGCACGGCCTCGGCTCGGACCTCGGCTGGCTGCGACGCCGCGGCCAATTGGGCGAAGGTCGCCGGATCTTCCTTCATCAACCGCACGGCCAAGGAACGCAGACCGGCGGTCCCTTCAGCGAGGGCAATCGCGCGCGCCGCGGCGGTCCCGTGCTTCATTCGGGCCAGCCCTAGTAGTGCATCTGCGCGAATCTCCGGCGCGGCGTCCCCTAATGCGACTTTGGTCAACAGGGCCTGATTGGCTGCTTGTTCCGCAGCAGGTAGATCCGCTTGCGCCAATCGTCTTGCGGCGCGCTGCCGAGTGGGTCGATCAAGCGAAAGGATCGCTTCGCGCGGATCTGTCGGACGGGCGGCCGACGGTTCTTCTTTAGCGCCAAAATGCCAGACGGCGCCTTTGCCGTGCAATGGATAGGACTTGTCGACCCAATCACTCGCGAAGAGCGAGCCATCTGGCGCCAGCGCCAGGCCGACCGGCCGAAAATTCTCTCCGCCAGAAATTACGGCCACGGCCACGGACCGAAACGACGCGCCGCGCGGCTCCAAGCGGAACCGCTCAATGCGGTGGTCTCCCCAAGACGTCGACAGTAGCGTGCCGCGGAATTCTTCCGGCAGCAGATCCGAGTCGTACGACAGCATGCCGCTGGGCGCCTCGCCTGTGCCGGCGGTCATCGGCAGCGTGCCAGGCAGTTCGCCATTCCAGGCGGTGAAGGGATGAATACCTTTGCGTCCGTTGCGGAATCGATATCCGTAGTCTCCGCCCTGCACGACATGCAACAACCGGCAAGGTGGCCGAGAGTCTGGATCATTGTCGACGGCAAAGAGCCGGTCGTACGCGTCAAAGCAGAGGTGAAACGGGTTCCAAAAGCCAGTGGCGACGCGCGTTAGTTCGCTCCCATCCGCGCGGCAGCGATAGATGCTTCCCCCTTCGCCACCGCCACTGAGGGCGGCGCCGTCCGTGCCGACCAGGCGGTAGTCCGCGCCCAGGTTCTCGCCCAGGCCGAAGTAGACGTTCCCCAGGCCATCGAACGCAAAGCCGGAGAGGCCGTTGTGGGGATAATTTCCTTTGGTCTCCATCCGCACGATGGGCGTGTTTTTGTCGGCGCGGCCGTCGCCGTCGGTATCGGCAAGGCGAAAGACTTCCATCCGCGTGGCGACAAAGCCGCTGCCGTCTTCGTACACCGCCAGGTTCATCGTCGCTTCGGTCCCTTCGAAGAACGTGGTGATCTTATCGGCCACGCCATCGCCATTGGTATCGGTCATCGCCAGGATGCGATCGGCCTTGGGGCCGGCGTACCCTTCGGGCCGAAAGTGGGTGTGACATTCGATCACCAGCACGCGGCCACTTGCTTCGACTGCGATCCCAGTGGGCGTGACGATCTCCGGATTAGCCGCAAACCGCTGGATGCTCACCCGCGCGTCGGGCGAGGTAGGATCGGGCCGGTCGTCATCGGCGTTTGCGCTCGACGTGGCAATGAGACACGCCAACAAGATCCAGAGAGCTGATCGAAAACGCATGCGAGTTTCCTGCGCAGATGGGAGTAGAACGGCGCGCAATCAATGGCGCCCAATCGCAGCGCTAGCTTAGCAGCCGCGGATGAGGAATGCAGCGATTCCGCCGGGGCTTGGGACGCCAGGAAGTCCACGCTCAGACCGCCGGATTTTTGAGCCACGGCGCCGCGTCAGTCGGAATCGGCAAATGGACCTGCGGCGATCTCGCAGTCGGACAGGGCCTTTTGCAAGGCGTCCACTTGTTTTCGCGTGACGGGCGTCAGATCCAGAGACAGCTTTTTTAACTTCGACAGCCTCACCAGCGGAGTCAGGTCTTGGACTGGCGTGGCGCGGAGATTGAGCGATTCCAAATTGCGGAGCTCTGCCAGGGGAGTAATGTCGCGGACCTGCGTGGAATCGAGGCTCAGCGATTCCAAGTTCGTCAGGCTTGCCAACGGCGCGATATCGCTGACCGGCAGCCCACGGAGGTCCAGCCATTGCAAATTTGTGAGCCCCTCAAGCGGCGCCAGGTCACTGACCGCTGAATTATCGAGGTCGAGATAGTCCAATCGCGTGAGACTGGCGAGCGGCCTGAGATCTTCGAGCGAGAGAACCGGATTCCTGAGACGCCGGACGCGCTCTCCCAACAATTGCCGCAACGCGTTGCGTCCCCAGCCTTGCGGCTTACCCCGCGTGCGCAGTCTTACGGAATCGTACGGCCCGCCGATTTCGACGTCGTCAAAGGTGAGTGGCAAGAGTTCCGCAGCGATGTTTAGTTCGCGCTGTGATTGCCGACGCTCTTTGGCAATCCACGCCAGCGGGATCGCGATCACGATCACGAGGATCAATAGGGATCGCAGGCTGAAGCGGAACCAGCGACGTTGAAAAGGGCCTGCCATGGCTGCATTCTAATGCAACGCCAGGCCGGGCGCCGTCGCTAGGCCTTGGCGGGGCGGCAGAAGCGGAGGATGTGAAACAGCAGGGCCGCGGCGCCGAAAACCGCCAGGCCCAGTTCGATATCGCCCAGCACGCTGCCGGTCAGTTCGCGCGGCGCGGATTCAACGTCCGTCGCGGCCAGATTGGCGTCCGCGCCGGGCGCCGGCCTGACGCCTGCCGGCGTATTGCCGATGGTGATCTCTTGTGGCGTGATCGGCGGCTGGGGCGAAAGTGGGCGCGCGACCGGCAGCGACGCCACGCGCGCCGTGGCGACCTCGCCACCCAACGAAGCACCGGTAGACGCCACGGCCGGCGCCGACGCATTGTTCGGCCCTGCGCCGTTCTGGCCCGCCGCGGCGTTTGCCGGAGCGGACTTGTTGGCGTTATCCCGGATCGACGCCAGGTAGCTTGGGTCGCCCAGGTTCGCCTGCGGAACGACCGACGTCAGGAACGATTGCACTCGGCCACAATACGTGCCGCTGGTTGTCCCGAAGCTGGTGCCGAAGAGGACGCCAACCAGCTCGCCACGGCTGTTGAAGATCGGTCCGCCCGAGTCCCCCTGACGCGCGGCGGCGGAGACTTCGACCATCTCGTACGGATGATTCATGCCTGGCGCCACGTACTGCGTGCAGTAGCCGCTCGCCATGCGATAGTCGCCACTGCCGTATCCGGCGATGCTCAGCGGCTCGCCTGGTTGCGGCGGCCGAGTGGCCAGCGTGACCGGGGCAACGTTGGGCTTCCAGATCGCCAGGGCCGCCAGGTCCCAGGTTTTGTCGGTGGTCACCAGTTTGGCGGCGGAACGAAAGCCGTCTGGGAAGACAACTTCGATCGTCCCTTTGGCGTCGGCCACCACGTGCCAGTTGGTAAGCACCAGCGCGTAGTCCCCGCGGACGTCGATCAATGTGCCAGAGCCGTACGAGGTGCTGGCGCCCTCGGGCGCAACGATCCGCACCACGGCCGGATGGGGCGTTTGCCGCTGGGCTGGTGGCAGTCCCCAGGCAGCCTGCGCGATAGCCGGCAGAAGCAACGTCAGGCCGATCGCGAATAAGAACGCGGCGACCAGCGGCGCAGCGCAACATGCGCGCGTTCTGTCGAATTCCGCTGATACAGACAACGTACGCATGGAACCGCCGTGGTTGCCGCGCAAGTTGGGCGGCCGTGTTACCCGGGGTAACAGTGACTTAGGAGTTCGACGCGGTCATGCGCCGAGCTTCGTTTTTGACGATTCGCTGCAGCAGTTCCTTGCGCAGCCTTGCCAGTTCGGACGACGAGGAGGCCGGCTCCCGGTCAGAGGATGAAAGTGGTCGATTGGACTGAGTGCGAACTTCAGCCATAAGGCATCTATGCGGCGATCGGTCGCCCGCCTCGCAGGTCTTCGTCGCGGCGAGGGAAATCCTCGCCTGCGTTGTACAGAACCTTCAAACGCTGAAGCTCGGCTCGCAGCGCGTTCTCGGCCAATTTGGTCAGCGTCAGCCGCGCCGGAAAGCCGGCCAGATGAACGGCGGCGTCGCGGGCTTGTTCCAGCACGTCCACGGACAAATAGAGTGTCGCGCGAACTTTCGGCTCTGGTCTGTGATGCAGAGGGCGCATGATCAATTCAATGAACGGGGCCGACTTGCCTGGAACCTTCTCCAGTATTCAATAGTCGGACATGCGCGCACGAATGGTGAAACGTCAGACGTTAGCCGTCAGACCCTACCTAGCAAACAGGGTCCTACCTGACCGGCGCAGATGACATGGGCGGCGCCGTTAGAATCGCGCCGACCGGCCCCAAGCGTGGGGCGGTCGGCGCACTGCTGGTGGGGCCGATCGAAAGAAAACGATCGGGCAAACTTTGCGGGCTGAACAAAAACCGGGGCCGATTGCGCAGGTTAGTCCTGCGCGGCCAGGGCCCCGCCGTTGATCAGTCGCCGGTCGTGGGGTCGATGATGGCGCGGACTTCCGAGATGCGGTTGGCCGGAAAGCCGCCTTCTTGGGCGTGCTTTTCGATAATCGCCTTATCCGGGGCGATGTAAACGCAGTAGACCTTGTCGTCGGTGATGTAGCTTTCGACCCATTGGATGGTGGGACCGAGCTTCCGCAACACGCCGCACGACGTTTGGGCCGCCTGGTGCATGTCTTCTTTGGTCATGGCGCCGGCGTCGGGGATCTCGCGCTCGATTACAAACTTGGGCATCTCGCCTCTCCTTGCTCTGCGTTCTTTGATCGTTGGTGACAGCGGATTCTGCCGCGCGCAGGGTCGATGGCCCGCCGCCCAGCAAGACCGAATATCATACCCAATGTTCGGACCGGCTCTACCCCCGGCGAGCGTCTCTGAGGAGCGCGTTGGCCCGCCGATTTGCAAGCAGCGAGGCGCCTGGGCGGTGATCTGTCCGCTGCGCGGCGCCGGGCCTTGCGCGCTGTTATGGTGACATTCGCCCATCGTTTGGTTTTACGCCCACAGTCGACCGGATGAACAAAGGATTTTCTCTGTGCGAACGCAGCTTTTAAAATGGACGCTTGCGGCGCCGGCCGGCGTGCGTTCGAGCGTTTATTGCGTTGTGCCAATGTTCTGCTTACTGGCATGTTTGTCGCGATTGGCCGTGGGCGCTGAGCCGGGAGTGACGATCTCCAAGACGCCGCGCGGCGTGCGGTTTGGCGTGCTGCGAGATCCGCCGAAGGCGTCAGCGCCCACGCTGTTTCTGTTTGCCACCACAATCGAGACGACGCTCGGGGACGCGAACTACGCCGAGGTCGGCCGGCGGTTGCTCTCTTCGGGCGTGCTCGTGGTTGCGATCGACGTGCCGGGGCACGGACAGGACCGGCGCGAGGGTGAACCAGAGGGAATCTCTGCGTGGCCAGGCCGGATTGCGCGCGATGAGCCGCTGACGGCCGATTTTGCCAATCGTTGTTCCGAAGTGTTGGATCACCTGGTGGCCGAAAAACGGACCGACCTCAAACGCGTGGCCGCGGCCGGCACGTCGCGCGGCGGGTTCATGGCGATGCACTTCGCCGCAGCCGATCCGCGCGTGATCGCGGTCGCCGGATTTGCGCCACTGACAAGGCCGTCGGTGCTGCGTGAATTCGCCAGTATGGAAAAAGATCCACGGGTCGACGCACTTGCGCTGGCGGCAGTGGCGGACAGACTGGCCGGCCGCTCTGTCTGGCTGACGATTGGCAACGACGACGCCCGTGTGAGCACGGACGAGTGCATCGCGCTCTCGCGCCGTCTGGTAGTGGCCAGCCTCGCCGCCAAACCGACGGCCGAGGCCAACGCGGCGGTCGTGGACGTGCAGCTAGAAGTGCTACCGTCAGCCGGCCACCGCACTCCCACCGGCGCACACGAGCGCGCCGCCGCGTGGATCAAGGAGCGTCTTTTGGGTAAAGACGTGGCTGATTCGATCGCCCGCTAGCTACCCGCAAAAACAGGCCGGCAAAACGCAAAGCCTAGACCTGCCGTAGAGGCCAAGGATTCGGCAATAGAGGCCGGGAGCGGTCCGGCCTATCGTCGTCTCGCGTCCCAACCCGCTTCGAAGGCGGTCTTAAGCAGCGTCGTGACCCGTTCGTCCTCTTTTTCGAGCCCTCTGGACCATTCGATCCAAGCGGCCTCCAGTTCGGCCGGAGTCTCGCTGGCGGCGCGGGCGGTCGAGCCAGCCACGATCCGCGCGGCATTCTCGTTGGGATCCGGGTTATGCTGCTGATCGCGGGTCATAGTTTCGGGTAGGTATTCTGCTCTACCGTTTCAACACTGGTCCCAGTGATCACTATTGAGACGTTGCCACTCAATGCTGGCCCGACCCGGCAATCGACGTCATGACGCAACTCTCGTCCGCTGAAATTGCGGAACTCAATTGAAATATTCGACTCAGCCGTCGGATGAACGGTAATCGTGACCCTTTCTCTGGATCGCATGTCGCCTATCTTAAAAGATCCGCCACTGTAAGACACGACGACGGAGTCCAGTTGGTCCTTGCCCGTGTTGCGAATCGTCACGGTTAAGGGGCGGTTTAGCAAGTAGACGATGGCAGAAATGACCGCCACGACAGATACCGCTGCGAAAAGCATCCGCAGAAAGAACTGGTTCGGTCGAGTTGCATTCGGCTCTGTCATGCCTTGATTCTACATTCCCGGCCGAATCAGCGGGAAAAAACCTCAGAATCAAAGTCTACCAAAACCCTGGAATCCTCGATCTTGACAGGTTTACTGGGTCGGATATCCTAAGCGGTTCGCCTCACTGCGGAGGGCTCTATCGGGGGCTCTATTAGAGGGTTGGCCCTGGGATGCTTTGCAATTGCGCTCACAGGCGCTGTTGGGACTGCCAGGGTTGGGTTGCCGGTATTACGACTGCCCCGGGGTGAGTGCGGACGATAAACGGTTGCCAGGGCGTTCGTTACGTCGCCATGGCAGGCGCCTTTTACGCGAAACAACACGCTACAAATACGACCGATCCAATATCATTGCGGTGAAAACCCGAGAGTTTGCATGCCAACGATCAATCAGCTCGTAAAAAAGTCCCGGCGCCAGCCGCGTAAGTTCAGCAAGTCTCCGGTGTTGGAGCGTTGCCCGCAAAAGCGCGGCGTCTGCTTGAACGTCAAGACGATGACCCCCAAGAAGCCGAACTCGGCTCTGCGGAAGATCGCCCGCGTCCGGCTCTCGAACGGGAAAGAAGTCACCGTTTACATTCCGGGCGAAGGCCACAGCTTGCAAGAGCATTCCATCGTGCTGGTCCGCGGTGGTCGCGTCCGCGATCTGCCGGGCGTGCGCTATCACATTGTTCGCGGAGCGCTCGATACGCTGGGCGTCAACGGACGTAAGCAATCCCGCAGCTTGTACGGCGCCAAGAAGGGCTAGTCCCGCTGATGGCGTGACGGCAAAACGCCGCATAACTCCAAAACACAACCTAATCGCACAGTTTCGACGGAAGAGCACGCTATGGGCCGTATTACCGCCAGTCGCAAGTCGTTGATGTCCGATCCTCGTTACGATTCGCTGCTTGCCAGCAAGTTCATCAACTGCTTGATGTACGACGGCAAGAAGAGCACCGCGCAGGGCGTGTTCTATCGCGCGCTGGACATCGTCTCGAACAAGGTCAAGGACGCTGAGCCGATCGACGTCTTCACCCAGGCCATCATGAACGTGAAGCCTGAAGTGGAAGTCCGGTCGAAGCGCGTCGGCGGCGCCGCCTACCAGGTGCCAATGCAGGTGAACCGCAACCGCCAACAATCGTTGGCCATTCGCTGGCTCCTGATGGCCGTCCGCGAGAAGAAGGGGCGCCCAATGCACGAGAAGCTGGCCGAGGAACTGGTCGCCGCGTACAACCGCGAAGGCGCTGCTGTCTCGCGTCGCGAGAACGTCCACCGCATGGCCGACGCTAACAAGGCGTTTGCCCACTTTGCTTGGTAAGAGCCGGGCCTGGTGAGAACTGGGTCTGTTCGTGTTGGGATAGGTCCTGGCAAAGCTCGAATATCGTCGTTCGCCGTGAGCGAGCCTGCGGGCCCCGCGCACGGCGTTCTTTTTGCGCTCGCACGGCAGCTACCGCTGCTGGTACGTTGTAGCGCCCGCCGATTCAGGCATATTTAGCGTGGTCTGGAGTCGCCTCCGTCGAGAGGAGGCGCCTTCCGCAGAGGCCTCGCATCACCCGTGATTTCGTCGTGACTACTGACTATGGCTCGCAAGCTCGCAGACCTACGCAATATTGGGATCATCGCCCACATCGACGCCGGCAAGACCACGCTGACGGAGCGGATGTTGTTCTACTCTGGCGCCACTCACCGCATGGGTGACGTCGATAAGGGGAACACCGTCACGGACAGCAATGAAGAAGAGCAGGAACGCGGGATCACGATCTACTCTGCCTGCGTGACATTCCCCTGGAAGGACGTCGTCGTCAATCTGATCGATACGCCGGGGCACGTCGACTTCACCGCCGAGGTCGAGCGCAGTTTGCGCGTGCTGGACGGCGGCGTGGTGGTCTTCAGCGCTCGCGAAGGAGTCGAAGCCCAGAGCGAAACGGTCTGGCGCCAGGCGGATCGCTACAAAGTTCCGCGCGTGGCGTTCATCAACAAGATGGACCGCGAAGGCGCAGACTTCTTCGGCACGCTCGATGAAATCCAAAAGCGGCTCGAAGGCCATCCGATGGCCATTCAGCTACCCGTGGGCGTTGGGCCACCGCACGTGCCGAACGCTTTCCGCGGCGTGATCGATCTGATCACGCTCAAATTCTTGACGTTCTCGCCGGAGAGCCAGGGCTCGAAGATCGTCGAGACCGAGATCCCTGAAGAGATGGCGGACGACGCGGCGCTATGGCGCGGCCAGATGTTGGACCAGTTGTTTGATTTCTCGAACGAGCTGGGCGAGTTGCTGCTGGCCGAGGAGGAAGTGCCTGAGGACGTGATCCGCCGAGCAATTCGCTCCGCTACCATCGCAGGCCAGGTGGTGCCGGTGATGTGCGGGTCCGCGCTGGATCACACAGGCGTGCAGCCGGTGCTGGACGCTGTGGCGTATTATCTGCCCAGCCCGGCAGATCAGCCGCCGATCGAAGGAAGCGATCCGGCTAAGCCAGACAAAAAACTGCTACGCAAGCCGGCGAGCAGCGAGCCATTCTGCGGCTTGGTCTTCAAGATCGTGGCAGATAAGCACGGCGACCTCTACTACATGCGGGTTTATTCTGGCGAGTTGAAATCCAACAGCCGGATGCTCAATCCACGCTCCGACAAGAAAGAGAACGTCAGCCAGCTCTGGCACATCCAGTCTGACCGCCGAGAACAGGTGGATCGAGTCGAGGTGGGCGACATCGTCGGCATCATCGGCCTGCGGCACACAGTGACGGGCGATACCCTCTGCGATCCCAAGGAGCCGATTCTGCTGGAATCGATTGCCTTCCCAGAGACGGTGATCTCCATGGCGATCGAGCCAGAGAGCTCTGCTGAGCGCAAGAAGCTGCAAGAGACGCTCGAGATGCTCAAGCGGCAAGATCCCACGTTCCGCTGCCAAGAGAGCGAAGAGACGGGGCAGACGCTGATCTCCGGCATGGGCGAGTTGCATCTGGAAGTCATCAAAAACCGCCTGCTGCGAGATTTCAAGCTGAATGTGCGCGTTCATAAACCACGTGTTAGCTACCGAGAGACCGTGCAGAAATCAGTCGAAGTCACGGGCGAATGCCGGCAAATGGTCAGCGGGCAGCAGCTCTTTGCCAAGGTTCGCGTTCGGATGGAGCCATACGAAGGCGATCAACCGGTGCTGGTCACCACGACTGCCGGCGACTCGATTCCGGCCGCGTTTCATACCGCGGTGCTGGAGACCCTGACGCAACAGGCCGAAGGAGGTGGCTCGCTCGGTTTTCCACTGATGAAGACCAAGATCACGGTCACCGGTGGCGAGGCCAGCGAAACCGAATCCACAGACATCGCCTTCCGACGGGCCGCGGCGGACGCCTTTCAAAAAGGGCTGCAAGCCGCGGGCATCGTCCTGCTCGAGCCGATCATGAAGGTCGATATTGTCGTGCCGGAAGAATACATGGGCGACTTTGTCGCCGATCTGCAACAGCGCCGCGCCATGATCACGCACACCGAGGCGCGCGGCCGCAATACCGTGATCGAAGCCGAGGCTCCGCTGGCCAACCTGTTTGGCTACTCCAGCGCCATGCGAGGGCTAAGCCAAGGCCGGGCGTCCGCGTCCCTGTCGCCGTCGCACTACGGCCCAGCGCCCGAAGGCGTCCTCAACGCCTTTTTGTAGGTCGCAGGCGTTTTCGGTCGAACGATTTGTTGCTCGCGGTCTTTGTCGCTCGCAGGCTTTGTCGTTCGACGGGCGCCTTCAGAACCAACTATTGCGCAAGTAAACGCCGGGCTGGATGGCTTAACATCCAGCCCGGCGTCGTTTTTGAGAGCCGGTTGTCGAGCTCCTTTGCAAAAAGCCGTGGCTCTCTGAGTCTAGCGATTCGCGTTTTTCTAGGCAGTCTTGCGGCGCGAGCGGCGGGCCATCAGGCAGCCGCCGATTGCGGCCAGGCCAGCAAGGGTCCAAGTGGCTGGCTCCGGCACAACGGCGGTGTCGACACGCACGGCGTCGACGACCGAGTGCTGGTTCTGCGTCCACAAGACCTTGATGTCGCCGGTCCAGTTCGGCAAGAAGAATTCGTACTTCCATTGCTCGCCTGGGACTAAAAGTCCGCCGAAGGTGAACGAGCCGGTGTAGGAGTCGAGCAGCGTGATCGTGGCGTCGGCCGCGGCGCCGCCGGTCAGAGCGTTGCCCAAGCCGTCGGTAATCGTGAGCGTGCCTGGGAGAATCGAGAAGGCCAGTGCGGTCAGATCCGCGTTCGGGCCGACGGTCACAGCGGCTTGAACCTGAACTTTGGTTCCACCAGCGATTGATCCGGTGGGACCGCCGTAATTAGGGACGGTGGCGGTAACGGAGTTCTCGCTGAAGTTGTAAATCGCCGGGCTAACGCCGCCGAGAACCGAAAGGCTGGGCGTGCCCAGGCCGCCGTTGTTCAGAAAATTGCCCGAGGCAGCGAGATTGGCGGCGCCGGTCGAGCTGGTGAAGACGTCCCATTGCTGGGCGGTGGAAAGGGGATCGCCGACATTCCAGGTCGACGGCTCCGTGAACGCCGGCATGGTGGCCGGGAAATACGTGGTTGACGTGGCATGGGCCATCGAACCGAGATTCACCGCGGTCCAAGCGGCGACCAGAAGAACGCATCTACGAAGCAGACTCATGAGCTTACCTCTTTCAAAAAAAAGTTAAACACATTACACGAAGAAAAACCTCTAGCGGTAAAGCCTTACGTTCCGCGGACCCAATCGACGACGGGCGGCAAAGCGCCCATCGCTACGCGCAGACCGCGACCCTGGGACTCAGAACGAAAGGATCAATCGATCAAGGGAACCAAATCAGTGCCTGGCCAATTCAGTTGGCCGAGACTTGGGGCCGTTGCAAAAAAGGACGCGCAAGCGCGACCAACTGTGACGGATTTTGGATGTCCGTTGGGGCATCCGGGGGGGAGCGAATGAACGCCAGTAATTTAACGCCGCAACTCTGTGCGTGAGTAACACGCGAGCGGGCGGGCCGGAGCGCCTTGGATAGGGCTCCTGAGCTGGCTAGCTTCCAGAACTATTGAGAATCGTTCTCAATAGCGGCGATTCTAATTGAGATTCGCAGGGGGTCAAGAGGGTAGCGTCCGCATTTCTGCAAGAGGGGCAGTTTTGCCCAGTCGGATGGGTTTGCCCACCCGTTCGATGGCATGCAACGCGCGCTTTTGGTCGCGAATGGAGAAGAAACTTGGTTCTCTTGCCCAATACCTGGATATTCCGGCCGATGGGCCGTTGACAGTTTTTTGTAGACCCCTTAATATTTCCGATTCGCCCCTGAGGGTTGGGGCCTTGCCTGTGCGCGTTTTGGTTGGCGTTTGGCAATTTGGCGGTGAAGACTCCATAGGAGCGGACTGTGTCTGGACATTCCAACGAAACAATTCGCATCCGAATGGAAGCCTACGACCATTCGGTGCTTGATCAAAGCGCGGCCGAAATTGTCGATACCGCCAAGCGAACCGGCTCCGAAGTGCATGGTCCGATCCCGTTGCCAACGCGGATCGAGCGATACACGGTCCTGTCGGGTCCGCACATCGACAAGAAGGCTCGGCAGCAGTTCGAGATTCGGACGCATAAGCGTCTGATCGACATTGTGCAGTCGACCGCCAAAACAATTGAAGCATTGAATAAACTGAGTCTGCCGGCTGGCGTTGATATCAAGATTAAGGCATCGAGCAGGCACTAAAAAATAGATGGGTTCGGCCAAGGCAGGTTCGCCTGTGTTGGTTTAGCGATAAGAGGCTGGACGGCGAGTGCAAAAGGATTGACCCGACGTGTGTCGGACACTCAACAACCTACTGAGCACAAACGATATGCACCGGATGCCAGTTGGGTAAGGCGCGGCTAATGGCTGCGGACTCCCAGACGGCAACTGACCACGAGGCAAACGCGATGGCCATCGGATTGCTCGGCCGCAAGGTCGGGATGACGCAGATATTTGACGAGAGCGGCAAGGTGATTCCGGTCACTGTGCTACAGGCTGGCCCGTGCCATGTCCTGCAGGTCCGCACTCAAGATCGCGACGGGTACGAAGCCCTGCAGGTGGGCTTCGGCAACAAGCCTCGTCGTTTGGCCAGCCGCGCACAGCGTGGTCACGTAGCTCGCTTGGATAGCAAGCGATCGAAGCGCCTTTCTGGCGCCGGCGTAGAACTTCTGCCGAAGGCGGATTGCGAGCCGCAACAATTCATCCGCGAGTTCCGCGGTCCGGCCGCTGATTACAGCGTCGGACAAGAGTTGAAAGTGGCCGTCTTCGCGGACATCAAGTCGGTCGACGTCGTCGGCATCTCCAAGGGTCGCGGCACGGCCGGCGTCATGAAGCGTCACGGCTTTAGCGGCCAACGCGCCACGCACGGCGTGAAGAAGGTTCATCGTCACGCCGGTTCGACCGGTTGCAATACTTTCCCGGCTCGCGTCTTCAAGGGTCGCCGCATGGCTGGCCGGATGGGAAACGAGCAAGTCACGGCCCGTAATCTGAAGGTCGTGCGAATTGATTCCGAGCGAGATCTGCTGTTGGTCCGCGGCGCAGTGCCGGGGCCAAACGGTGGTTTTGTTTTGATCAAGCAAACCAACATCATGTAGACGGAGCGGATCCTGGCGGCTGGCAAAGGCTAGCTGCCAAGAGTGTTTCCTCCGCGATCAACGCAAATTCAACACGTACGACGAACGAGCGACAAGATGGCTAGCATTCCGGTATTCGACAAGACAGGCAAGGAAGTCGGCACGTACGACATCGAGTCGACCGAGCTCGCTCCGCGCATCAGCAAGCAATTGCTGCACGACGTCGTCGTGATGTACCAGTCCAACCTGCGTCAGGGAACGTTCAAGACCAAAAGCCGGGCCGAAGTGGCCGGTTCGACCAAGAAGATGTATCGCCAGAAGGGCACCGGTAACGCCCGTGCTGGTGGTCGCCGCAGCGGCGTCCGTCGTGGTGGTGGTCACATCTTTGCCAAGCGACCGCGAGACTTCTCGTACCGTCTGCCACGCAAGGCCGTTCAGTTGGCTACGCGGATGGCGATTGCGTCGAAGCTCCGCGACAATCAATTGGTGGTCATCGACCAGCTTTCGTTCCCGTCCCCCAAGACCAAGGACATGGCCGCGATTCTGGCGGCCCTGAAGTGCAGTGGTGACAGCCTGATGGTCGCCACCGCCGCCCATGACGAGAACGTCTACCGCAGCGCCCGCAACATTGCGGACGTCACGGTCTCGCCGATCGAGGGCTTGAACGCCCTGAACGTGCTGCTGCCGACCAAGCTGTTGGTCACGCGTGCCGCTTTGGATTCGCTGAAGAAGCGAGCCGCGGCTGCGATGGCGGACCGTACTCCGGCGGACGAAGATCCGGCCCCGGCTGTAAAGTCGGGCGCGAAGAAGTAAGAGCGATCAGTCAAGGAATAGTCGCATGAGTCCAGCGAACGTAAGAACCAATCCAGCCGCCCGCCCGGCGACGCCCAGCATTGTGCTGCCGCCGCACCAGGTGATCCTGCGTCCGCTGGTGACGGAAAAGGGTATGCATCGCTCGACGCGCTACAACGCGTACGCGTTCGAGATTAATCGCCAGGCGACCAAGGACGACGTCCGTCGCGCGGTCGAAGAGTTGTTCAACGTCAAGGTGGTCAAGGTTCACACGCAGAACCGCAAGGGAAAGCCGCGCCGGACGAAGTTCCGCGCTGGCCGCACCAAGGATTGGAAGAAGGCGATCGTCAAGCTGGATTCGGAACACCGGATTGACTTCTTCTAAGGATCCCAGCGAACTGTCAACCTAGCGAACCGTAAGCAACGTCACTTAAGCGAAGCCGCGATCAAGCCAACTGGCCTGACGCGAATCGAAACGAAGGGCTGGCCATGGGCCTCAAGCAATACAAACCAACCACTGCAGGACGCCGCGGCGCCTCGGTCAGCGACTTCAAGGACCTGACCAAAGGCTACAAGCCCGAAAAGTCGTTGTTGCGCCCCAAGGTGAAGACCGGCGGCCGCAACAATCAGGGCAAGATCACAGCGCGTCATCGTGGTGGTGGTCACAAGCAGCAATACCGTTTGATTGACTTCCGTCGCAACAAGGACGGCATTCCGGCACGCGTTCATTCGGTCGAATACGATCCGAACCGCAGTGCCCGTATCGCCCTGTTGCACTACGTGGATGGTGAGAAGCGCTACATACTGGCGCCAGCCGGTCTAAAGTCTGGCGATCCCATTCAGAGTGGTCCGGACGCTCCGGCGGTCCTGGGCAACTGCCTGCCGCTGAAGAACATTCCGTTGGGCATGACGATTCATAACATTGAGCTGCGGCCAGGTGGCGGCGGCGCCCTCTGTCGTTCGGCCGGCACCAGCGCAACGCTGGCCGCCCGTGACGCGGACTGGGTGCAGATCACGCTACCGAGCGGTGAAGTCCGGCGTATTCCGGCCGATTGCCGGGCGACAATTGGCGCCACGGGTAACGCGGATCACATGAACGTTGTGCTCGGCAAGGCCGGTCGCTCGCGCTGGATGGGGCGTCGTCCTCACGTCCGCGGCACCGCGATGAATCCAATTGACCATCCGCACGGTGGTGGTGAAGGTCGCACAAAGGGTGGTCGCCATCCGGTAAGCCCGACGGGCAAGCCGGCCAAGGGTGGTGGAACCCGCAAGCCGCGCAAGGCCTCGAACTCGGCCATCGTTCGCCGGCGCCGTTCGCGGCGTTACGGCCAGCTGAAGCTGCACTAAACTGTAGCTGGCTGAGAAGGCTGAGAGACAAGAGTCACTACAAGAAACCAATCGATCCAACCGGTAACGAGCCAGGCCCCGCGAGTGGGGTGGAGACGCATAAGCGATGGGAAGATCACTTAAGAAGGGTCCGTTCGTCAACGCCAAGCTGTACCACAAGGTGGAACAGATGGACGCTGGAGGCGGCAAGTCACCGATCAAGACGTGGGCTCGCGCCTGCACGATTGTGCCGGAGTTTGTCGGCCACACGTTCATGGTGCACAACGGCAAGTTGCATATGAAGGTCTTCGTTACAGAAGATATGGTCGGCCACAAGTTGGGTGAGTTTTCGCCAACGCGAACTTTCCGTGGTCACGGCGGTAAGGGCAAGAAGTCGCCGTAATGGGTCGACCGTAGCGGCCAGTGATGGCGAATTACGGGTCGAATTGATTGAGATCAGATCTGGGCAGTTATGGTTGTCATGGGACGACCAAGGTAGCCTGGCTGCCGACAAGAAACACGAAGCAAGACCGAGACAGCGAGAAGGATACGGACCATGGCCTACGAGGCGACGCATCGACACGCCCGCATCAGCGCCCGCAAGGTGCGCGCGATTGCGGACCTGATTCGCGGCAAGCACGCTGACGAGGCGTTGGACATCCTGAAGTACATGCCGCAGCGTGGCGCCAGGATGTTGGAAAAGGTGCTGAAAAGCGCCTTGGGCAACGCCGAGGATCGACGCGCTCCGAACATTGACAACCTGGTGGTCATCGACGCTCGCGTTGATGGCGGCCCGATGTTCAAGCGAGTTCGCCCGCGTGCCCGCGGCATGGCGTTCATGGTCAAGCGTCGGATGGCCCATATCCACATCAAGGTGGCGGACCTGGACGAAGTGGCCAGCAAGTAATACAGCGTTAGCATACCAGCGTTTCGTCGCGCGGCGTTGATCCAACGAACACTGAATCGAGTGAGTCATGGGACAAAAAGTTAATCCGGTCGGTTTTCGCACGGGCATCATGATCGGCTGGAAGAGCCGGTGGTACGCCCCCAAGAAAGAGTTCGCCGACCTGCTGATCGAAGACCACAAGATCCGCCGCTTCGTCAAGGACAAGTTCCGCTATGCCGGAATTCCCAAGATTGAGATCGAGCGGACCCGTGACGAAGTCAAAGTGATCCTATTTGCGGCTCGGCCGGGCATCATTATTGGCCGTAAGGGACAAGAAGTAGAGCGACTGCAAGCGGAGCTACAAGAGCTGGTCGGACGACGCATCAATGTGAAGATTGAAGAAGTCTCCCGTCCGGAAATTCAGGCGCAGTTGGTCGCGGAAGATATCGCCGAGCAATTGTCGAAGCGGGCAAGCTTTCGTCGCACGATGAAACGAGCGATGGAGCAAACGATGGAGGCGGGCGCCAAGGGAATCAAGGTTCAATTGGCTGGTCGGTTGGGTGGTTCGGAAATGGCGCGACGCGAGAAGCAGAGCTCCGGCTCGATTCCGTTGTCAACGTTGCGAGCCAAGATCGACTACGGCTTCACTGAAGCCAAGACGGCCCAAGGTCACATCGGCGTACAAGTGTGGGTCAACCAGGGTATGTATCAAGAGGACGAGACAAATGGCGCTGATGCCCAAGAGGGTCAAGCACCGAAAAAGCCAAAGAGGACGTATAAAAGGTAATGCCACTCGCGGCAACCGCGTCGTTTTCGGTGAGTTCGGCTTGCAGACCACGCAGGGAGGTTGGGTTCCGGCAGCCACGCTGGAGGCCGGCCGCATCGCCGCGCAGCAATACCTGCGCACCGAAGGGCGACTGTACGTGCGCGTCTTCCCGCATAAGCCGATCACGTCGATTCCTCTGGAAACCCGCATGGGTAAAGGAAAAGGCGAGCCGGAATATTGGGCGGCGGTGGTGAAGCCTGGCAGCATTTTATACGAGATCGCAGGCGTCAGCGAAGAAGCTGCGCGTCTGTGCTTCCGTCGGCTCGCGCACAAGATGCCGGTGCGCGTGCGGTTCGTGAAGCGCAAGGCGCTCTAGTAGTGCGGCCTGGGCGTGATGACGCAGTGCGTCCTGACGCTGGCAGCAGACGCTTGGCAGGTGATTAAAACGCGGTGTAGATGGAAATGCAGTTGGCCGGCAACGGCCAGATCCACATAAGCTAGCGATATCGCAGACAGCAAGAGAGTGACGGGATGAATACGGCCGCCGAACTTCGCGAGATGAGCGACGAACAGTTGGAACTGACTCTTAAGGAGTCCGCCGAAGCGCTGTTCCGCCTGCGCATCAAGGCACAGACCGAGCGTTTGGAAACGCCGAGCGAGCTGCGAAAGCACCGCCGGCTGATCGCTCGGCTGAAGACGATTCAGGGTGAGCGTCAAAAAGTCGCGCAAGCAACTAGCTAAAGCTAATAGGTCGCGTTCGCCGCGGCCCAAGAGACACGTCGGGTAAACCGCACGCATAACTACCAGGAAGTCGACGGATGCCGAAGAAGATTGCCATTGGAACCGTGACCAGCGACAAGATGGCCAAGAGCCGCCGGGTCGAAATCCCGCGATTGGTCAAGCATGCTCGTTACGGCAAGTACCTGAGCCGCAAGACGGTCTGCCACGTCCACGACGAGGAAGAGACTTCGTCCATCGGGGACACTGTTGAGATCGTTGAGTGCCGGCCGATGTCGCGATTGAAGCGTTGGCAGTTGGTCCGCGTGGTGAGCAAGAGTCAGGCGGTGGACATCGCGGCCATGCGTGCCGCATCGAAGTTGGAAGACGCGGCCGCTGCTGCGGCAACCGCCGAGGCTGAAAAAGCCGCCGAAAAGGCCGCTGGGAAGGCCGCTGGGAAGGCCGCTGGGAAGACCAAGGCCTAGTCGGAACACCCCGGCAGCAACAATTAACGCAGCGGGCAACTAACTAAAACATTCGGGTCGGACGAGCATCGCAAGCAGCGATCGCCCTGGCCCAGGGTAAGTACGGATTCAGGTGAGCCAGCCATGATTCAGATGCAAACCAAGCTGAATGTCGCCGACAACACCGGCGCGAAAGAGGTCGCCTGCATCAAGGTGCTGGGCGGCTCGCGTCGAAGGACGGCCGGCCTGGGCGACATCGTCGTTTGTAGCGTCAAGAGCGTGATTGCCGGAAGTGACGTGAAGAAGGGGGCTGTGGTGCGCGGCGTGATCGTTCGCTGCAAGCAGCCCACCCGCCGCGCCGACGGCAGCTACGTGCGGTTTGACCACAACGCGTTAGTGCTAATCGACAATGACAAAAACCCCCGCGGAACGCGCATCTTTGGCGCCGTGGCGCGGGAGCTGCGCGATCGCAATTTTATGAAAATCGTCAGCCTGGCGTCTGAGGTAGTGTGATGCACATTAAGGTAGGGGATACAGTTCGCGTGATGACGGGCGACGACCGTGGCGCAACCGCCAAGGTGTTGAGCGTTAATCACAAGAGCGGCAAGACAATCGTCGAAGGCGTCAACCGCGTGTACAAGCACATGCGGCGGAGCCAGCGCAATCTGCAGGGCGGTCGGCTCTCGAAGGAGATGCCGGTTCAACTGTCGAACGTGCTGTTGGTCTGCCCGACGTGTGGCCAGGCGTGCCGCACCGGCGCACGGCTGACCAAGGATGAAGGCAAAGAGCGGTTCTGCCGCAAGTGCGGAGCGGGGATTGGCGAGCTCTCGCCGCCGCCGGACAAGAAGGCCGCCAAGAGCAAGAAGTAGCCGCCAGAAACCAACGAATATTCGGTCGATTACGACTGCCAGCGCAGACCAGGCGATCAGCAGATTGCCCGTCGAGCGCGACAGTAACCGGGGGAAGCGAGTTAGCTATGTGTGCCGCGAAGAAAAAAGCCGATGCAGGCGCTGAAGAGAAGCAGGGACCCGTCCCGATGCCTCGGCTGAAGCAGCGCTACCAAGAGGAAATCGTTCCGGCCCTGGCCAAGACGCTGGGTCGCGAAAACCTGCTCTCGTTGCCCCGCCTGCAAAAGGTGGTGGTCAACATGGGCGTTGGCGCCGCGATCTCGGAAAAGAAATACATGGAAGAGGCCGTCGCCGCGCTGACGCAGATCACCGGTCAAAAGCCGTTGGTCACGCGCAGCCGCAAGTCGATCGCCAACTTCAAGCTCCGCGAAGGTATGGAGATTGGCTGCAAAGTCACCCTCCGCGGATATCGGATGTACGAGTTCCTGGACCGACTGATCTCGCTGGCTCTGCCGCGAGTTCGCGACTTTCGTGGGCTGAGCACCACGGCCTTTGATGGCCGCGGCAACTACAGTCTGGGACTGGCCGAGCAGTTAGTTTTCCCGGAGTTGAATCCAGACAAGTTCAATCGCGTGCAGGGGATGAATGTCACCATCGTCACCAGCACCACAAGCAACGATGAAGCGCGGGAGTTGCTCCGAGCGTTGGGCATTCCGTTCAAGCAAGAAGAAAAGCCCCAGGGTCGCGCAGGCGAAGCCTGAGGTTGAGTGATCAAAGGGAGGACGGCCGAGCGGAGTCCGGCGCCGTCTGACCGCGAGCAGTAGAAACGCCGTACATTACAGGACAATCGATGGCAAGCAAGTCAAAGATCGCCAAGGCCAGTCGCGTGCCAAAATTCTCGACGCGTCGTGAGTCGCGCTGCAAGCTATGCGGCCGGCCTCGCGCCGTGTATCGCAAGTTCGGCATTTGCCGAATCTGCGTTCGGAAGTTGGGCGACCAGGGCTTGATCCCCGGATTGAAGAAGGCGAGCTGGTAAAGGGACCTATACGACCATGATGACCGACCCTATCGCCGACATGCTCACCCGCATCCGTAACGCGGTCCGTGTAGAACGGCCCGTGGTAGAGATGCCACTTTCCAAGGTGAAGCGCGGATTGGCAGAAGTCCTCAAGCGCGAGGGCTACATTTGGGACTGGGAAGAGCTCGACGAGCTGCCCGCCAAGCAACTGCGCCTGCACTTGAAATATGGACCGAATGGCGAAGTCGTCATCCGGCACATCAAGCGCGTGAGCAAGCCTGGTCGTCGCATTTACAGCGGCGCTACTGCATTGCGCCCCGTCCTTAATGGACTGGGGATCTCAATCATTAGCACCAGTCACGGCGTGGTGAGCGACCGCGAAGCGCGTCAGCGAAACCTCGGCGGCGAAGTTCTCTGTGAACTGTGGTAGGTGAACTGCGGCAACAGTAACTTGGCAGATAGCGGCAGGGCAGACAGCAACTGTGCAAAAACACTGGGCCGTTTGAGTTCGGCCGCCTAATACGCACATCAGCTTAACAAGCGAAATAAGGCAGTGGATTATGTCTCGGATTGGTAGAAAACCTGTCGCCGTGCCGGCCGGCCTGAAGGTCGACGTCAGTGGCAAACGGATCGCGGTTGAAGGTCCCCAGGGCAAGCTGGACTGGACGTTTCATCCGGAGATCGACGTCGCGTTCGACGACAAATCTCGCCAGGTGGTGGTCAGCCGCAAGGAAGACAGCCGCCAGTTGCGCGCGTTGCACGGCCTGACGCGGTCGATGATCCAGAATATGGTCGAAGGGGTCAGCAAGGGCTACGAGAAGAAGTTGGAGATCGTCGGCGTCGGTTACATCGGCGCGATCCAAGGGGGCACGCTGCAATTGCGTGTCGGGTTCGCCAACGAAATCCAGAAGCCGATCCCCGCCGGGCTCAAAGTCACCTGCCCTGACCAGACGCACATCATCATCAAGGGCGTCGACAAACAACAAGTTGGCCAATTTGCCGCCGAAGTTCGTTCCGTTCGCAAGCCGGAGCCTTATAAAGGCAAGGGCATTCGCTACGACGGTGAAGTCGTGCGTCGCAAGGCAGGTAAGGCCGTCACCAAGTAATCCTTCATTAAGTAAATAATGCCGCCCGCAAAAATTGCGAGCGACGTGAGACCAGTTCCCAGGCCGTTCGATAGCCGAGCGTCCGACCCAAGAGTAGAAGTCGAGCAATGAATCACGAAAAGAGCATTGGCGGTCAGCGACTGCGTCGTCGATATCGCGTTCGCAATCGTATCAAGGCGGACGCCACGCGTCCCCGTTTGATCGTGTTCCGCAGCCACAAGCACACGTACGCTCAGATTATTGACGAGAGCGGTAATAACACCTTGGCCGCGGCCAGCACTGCTCAAAAAGATTTGGGTTCCGATCTGAAGTACGGTGGCAACAAAGTCGCCGCTCAGTCGGTGGGCCGGGCCATTGCCGAGCGCGCCCTGGCCGCCGGTATCAAGGATGTCGCCTTTGATCGCCGCGAGTATTCCTACCAGGGCCGCGTCGAAGAATTGGCCAAGGCCGCTCGCGAAGCCGGACTGAATTTCTAGTCGATTCAAATTCGTCGGTTAGCGAACCACACAATACAACAACCATAAAACCAACGGGCTCATTAGCGGCTTGCCGGCCGCGGACCTGAAACCTGCCACTTGCGGTTCTGACCGAACAGTCGGTCGTTCACCGCCAGACTGGCGCATACGGGAGCGAACGTGTCCTCAGCACCATCATCCAAATCTCGCGGCGGTAGCGGCGGTAGCGATTCCGGTCGTGGTCGTGGCGATGGCCGCGGTCGCGGTGATTCGAAAGGCCGTGGCGAGCAGCGTGGCGACCAGATTGAGAAGGTCGTCCAGATCCGCCGTTGCGCCGCTGTGGTCAAGGGAGGTCGCCGCTTTAGCTTCTCGGCGATCGTCGTTGTCGGCAACGGCAAAGGCAAGGTCGGCTGGGGTTACGGCAAGGCGAACGAAGTTCCGCCGAGCGTCGAGAAGGCCACCAAAGATGGCGGCCGTAAGATGGTCGAAATCCAACTCAGCAGCGGCGGCACCATTCCGCACACCATTGAAGGTCACTTCGGCGCCGCCCACGTGATCCTGGTTCCGGCCAGTCCCGGTACCGGCGTGATTGCAGGCGCGCCCGTCCGCGCGGTTTGTGAGGCTGCCGGCATCCACAACATTTTGACCAAGAGCTTTGGTTCGACGAATCCAGCGAACGTGGTCAAAGCCACGATTAGCGCGTTGACCAACCTCCGTTCACGGCAGGACATTGAACGCCTGCGAGGAGTGTCGCTGGTATGAAACTGAATGACGTTAACCGCGGTATTCATAAGAATAAAAAGCTGAAGCGCGTCGGTCGCGGTCCCGGCTCCGGGCACGGCAAGACATCGGGTCGCGGCCATAAGGGCCAGGGCCAGTTGGCTGGCTGGACCAGCCATCCCGCGTTCGAAGGGGGACAGTTCCCCGTTGCGCGGCGCGTTCCCAAGCGTGGGTTCAACAACAAGTGGGCGCTCGTCGTTCGCGCGGTCAATCTCCGCCAGTTGGACGAGGCGTACGATAGCGGCGAGCTAGTCACCCTGGAGAGCCTGGCCGAGCGCGGAGTCGCCAAGGGGCGATTCGACGTGCTCAAGGTCCTGGGAGACGGCGAACTGACCAAAAAGCTGAAAATCTCCGCCCACCGCTTCAGCGAGTCGGCGTTGGCCAAGATCCAGGGCGCCGGCGGCGAGGCGATTGTCCTCCCCGGTAAGGCGCCAGTGGTCAAGGGCGAGCGTCGAACCAAGAAAAAGTCGGACTGAGTTATCCGTTAACGGATTGAGTTCCCCCTAACGGATTGAGTACCCCCGCTGACGGGCGGAGTTTTTCGCTCGCGTCCGTCCAGGGCACGGCCGAAGTGGGGCCGTGGTCGGAAAAATCTCCGGCAAAAATCCGCAGTCTACCCATTGCGTTGCGACGTCCTTACCTATCCAATTTTCTGTCGACGCCTGACGCGTCAACTAAAACTCTTGTCGGCGCGGAGCGCCGGCACAACCGCCAGCAGGATGGAGCGAACCATGTGGGAAAAACTCCGCGTCGTCTTCACCATCCCTGAGCTGCGGACCAAAATTCTGCTCACGCTCGGGTTGTTGGCGATTTATCGCGTTGGTTTCTGGATTCCGCTCCCCATCGTCAACACGGCGGAGATGGAAAAGTTCTTCAGCGCCGGTGGCGCTGGTGGCTTGGGCGGCATGCTTGAGCAGGTCGCCACGTTCAGCGCCACGCAGTTGGATCAGGCGACGATCTTCGGTCTGGGCATCATGCCCTATATCTCGGCCTCGATTATCTTCCAACTCCTCAGTAGCGTGTGGAAGCCGCTGGAAGAGTTGAAGAAAGAAGGCGAGAGCGGCCAGAAGAAAATCAACGAGTACACTCGCTACGCCACCGTGATCTTGTGCATGGGGCAGAGCTGGGTTTACGTCGGCTTCCTGGCGGCGAAGGGTTTGGTGCGGCCAGAGTTCATGAACGCCGACGGCGGCTTATACTTTAGTTGGTACATCGTCGCTGTCATGACGATGACGGCCGGCACCGTGTTCTTGATGTGGCTGGGCGAGCAGATTGACGAGTTCGGTATTGGCAACGGCATCAGCTTGTTGATCATGGCCGGTATTCTCGCTCGCATGCCTTCGGCCGGTTACAAGCTCCTCAAGCCGATGTTCGATGGCGGCTGGAAGGGGATGTCGCTCGGTGGTGGCAGCAGCAATATGGGCGTCGAGAAGCTGATCGTGCTGATCGCCTTGTTCGTGGCGGTAATTTGTGGCGTGGTCTTCATCACGCAAGGTCAGCGACGTATTCCGACGCAAAGCGCTAAACACATTCGCGGGCGCCGCGCCTATGGCGGCACTAAGCAATACCTGCCGCTCAAGGTCAACCAGGCTGGCGTGATGCCGATTATTTTCGCCAGCAGCTTGTTGATGTTCCCGGGCTTGATTTTGAACTGGTTGGCCAATCAGTTCCCGGAGAATGGCATCTTACGTGACATCACCACGGCGTTCACCAATCACGCTGCATTCCTGTACAACATTTTGTACGTGCTGTTGATCTTCTTCTTCTGCTACTTCTGGACGGCCATCTCGTTCAACCCGAAGGATGTGTCAGACAACCTGAAGAGCCACGGCACGTTTATCCCTGGTTATCGCCCGGGCAAACGGACGGCGGACTACCTGGAAAAGGTGATGGTCCGGATCACTTACGTCGGCGCCGGCTTCTTGGCGCTGGTGGCCATTCTGCCGACGATCGTGGCCAATGGCATCAATATTGATTATCAGCTCGCCAGCTTTTATGGCGGCACCGGACTGCTGATTGCGGTAAGCGTGGCCTTCGATCTTGTGCAGAAGATTGACAGCCATCTGGTGATGAGAAACTATCGAGGCTTGCTGGAATAACACGCGGCCTCGATGGGCGCGGCCTCGGCGATCGTGGCCCGTTTGACAATCGAGACGCGCAGGAATCGAACTGGCGGCGGGGGACGAACACGGCAATGAAAATCGTCTTCATTGGCGCGCCAGGCGCAGGCAAAGGCACTCAGAGCGAGCGACTCGTCAGGCTTCTTGGAGCGACGCATCTCTCGACTGGGGACATGCTGCGCGAGGCGCGCGAGCGAAAGACCCCGGTTGGGCTTGAGGCCCAGGGTTACCTGGCAGCCGGCAAGCTGGTGCCTGACTCGGTCGTCGTGGATATTATTCGCGAGCGATTGCGGATGCCGGACTGCGCCAACGGCGTGATCTTTGACGGATTTCCGCGGACGGCGGAGCAGGGGCAAGCGCTCGATGTGCTGTTGGCGGAACGGGGCACGCCGCTCGACATGGTCGTGGAGCTACGCGTGGTCGATGACGAAGTCATGCGGCGCCTGACTGGCCGCGGGCGCTCGGACGACACGCCCAGGCTGATTGTCGAACGTCTGCAATCGTATTGGGATCAGACGCGGCCGCTATTGGACTATTACGCCCACAAGGGCATTTTGGAGAGCGTCGACGGTCAAGGTGGCCCCGACGAAGTCTTCGCGCGGATCGAAGCTGCAATTCGGCGTCGCCGCAAGGGTATTGGAGCCTGAGAGAAACGTGGTCACGTTACGTTCGCCGCGAGAAATTTCGTTGATGCGGAAAGCTGGCCTGGTGGTCTGGGAAGCCCACCAGGTGGCTGCGCGCTTGGTCAAGCCGGGCGTGACAACCGCTGAGATTGACGCGGCTATCGAAAAGTTGTTTGAGGAGCGCAACGCCCACCCGCTGTTCCGCGGGGTGCCCGGCGTCGTTCCTTTTCCGGCCGTGACCTGTATCTCAGTGAACGAAGAAGTAGTCCACGGCATCCCCGGCCCGCGCAAGCTGGTCGAAGGGGACGTGGTGAGCATCGATACGGGTTGCCGGGTGGAGGGGTGGTGCGGAGACGCCGCCATCACGCATCCGGTCGGCAAGGTCGATCCGAAGGTGATGAAGCTATTGGACGTCACCAAGGGAGTGCTGGACCTGGCGATTCAGCTCATGGGGACCAAGAAGTTTTGGAGCGAGGTGGCGACCGAAATGGAGGCCTACGTTGTAGGCGCCGGATTCTCAGTCGTCGAGAACTTTGTCGGCCACGGCATCGGTCGCGAAATGCACGAGGAACCCCAGGTTCCTAACTTTTGCAGCAAGAGCCTGCGGCGCAATGGAGACTTTGAGCTCCGGCCCGGCCTGGTGATTGCGGTCGAGCCGATGGTCAACATGGGGACGAAGAAGGTCAAAGGGATGCCGGATCACTGGACGCAGGTGACCCAAGATGGCATGCCGAGCGCGCATTTCGAACATACGATCGCTGTAACGGACAATGGCCCTGTTGCACTGACGGCCGGGCCTCCTTAGAGGACTGTTACAGTTGAGCGAACTCAGCTCAAAACGCGGCCTGGATGGGGCGCCAAGCTGGGATGGATGGCGGGTGTTGAAAAAAGCGTGCCAGAGGGGGCTTGATGGAGTTCGCTGAAGCGGTTTATACTAACCCGCTTTCGGCCACCGGTTTGGGGCCATCAGGCCTGTCACGGTCAGATTGTTACATGAAGTGCCGCCTGAGGTTAGGGCGGTTTGCGATACGGATTGGGAAGGCCGAAGGCTATGAAGATACGCGCCAGTATTAAACGGATCTGCGAGAAGTGCAAAATCGTCCGCCGCCGTGGGGTGGTGTTCGTCGTTTGCGACAATCCTCGCCATAAACAGCGTCAGGGCTAAGAGTTGACTCGCTGCTTCACTCCGCGGTTGGCGTGGTTCGGCGGTTTGACTGACTCTGTCTTGCGTTGACATAATCGAAACAAATAATTTGCGTCTGGCTTGCCAACATTGCGAGCTGGTTGCAGCCACGAAGTAGACGTCGCCCGGTTTTGGGCGGGTCTGTTTTGCGGATGGGGCCCATTTTTGGAGACGGACTCGTATGCCGCGCTTGCTCGGTGTTGATATTCCCAGCGATCGACCGACGATCATTTCGCTGACGTACCTGTATGGCGTCGGCCCGAAGGTCGCTCGTGAGCTCTGCCACAAGGCGGGCGTTGATCCGCAGGCGCGTGCCCGTGAGTTGGGTGAAGACGAAGTCGCGAGGATCGCGGCTCTGCTCGACAAGGACTACACGGTAGAAGGTCAACTGCGTCGCCAGGTGGCGCAGAACATCTCCCGTCTGCGCGACATCGGTTGCTACCGCGGTATTCGTCATCGCCGTGGACTGCCGGTTCGCGGTCAACGCACCAGAACCAATGCCCGCACTCGCAAGGGTCCGAAGAAGACCGTTGCCGGTAAGAAGGGCGTCAAGGATATGAAGTAGTCGCACTAGCTGTGTCGCAACAGCGGTGTTCAGCCGAAGTAGTCAAACTGTAACAGTAAGCCAACAGGGATTTGCAACCGTCAGGGCACGTGAGTTGTCCGCGGCGTGAATCCAAATGCCGCGGCCTTGCAGGCCGGATGGTTGAACCAAGGGAGAGCGGACAAACGCTCAATTTCGATGGGTAAGAGCAAGCGACGCAAAGTTCGACGCAACGTCACGTTGGGAGTTGCCCACGTGCGGGCGACGTTCAACAACACCACCGTGACGATCACCGACAGCAAGGGGGACACCCTCTGCTGGGCGAGCGCCGGGACCAGTGGCTTCAAGGGAAGCCGCAAGAGCACCCCGTTCGCCGGTCAGTGCGCCGCGCAGCAAGCGGCCGAAAAGGCCTCGAAGTTCGGCGTCAAGGAAGTAGAAGTCAAGGTCAAGGGCCCAGGCAGTGGTCGCGAGAGCGCGGTCACCGCTTTGCAAGCCGCCGGCCTGAACGTCAAGAGCATCGAAGACGTCACTCCACTGCCGCACAACGGTTGCCGTCCGCCGAAGAAGCGTCGCGTCTAACGCTTTGGTCGCTTGGCGCCGCTGGTCCTCACCGGCCGCGTTTGCCAGCCTGTTGCACCGATCCAAACCATACATTTTTCACGCCATAGCTGCCGCGGCTGTTTCGCGGCGGATGGTGGCTGTCTCCTCAAGCCGCTGTCTTTCAGGGAGGCTTGTAATGCGAATTCGTTGGCGCGGGCTCGAACTGCCCAGTGTCGTTACTTGCGAACAGAAAACTCTTACTTCGACATACGGTAAGTTTGTCGCGGAACCGTTCGAGCGCGGCTTCGGGGTCACCGTGGGCAATAGCCTGCGGCGGATTCTGTTGTCGAGCCTCGAGGGGAGCTCGATCACCCAGATCAAGATCCACGGCGCTCAGCATGAGTTCACCACCATCCCCGGCGTTGTCGAGGACATGACGGACGTTGTGCTCAACGTCAAGTCGCTGGTGGTTAAGAACCATACCGAGTCGACCCGCGTCGTTCGTATCGAGAAGAACACCAAGGGTCCGGTCACCGGCCGTGACGTCCAGACGGACGACGCGATTGAAGTGATCAATAAGGACCACGTTATCGCCACGCTGACGGCCGACGTGCCATTTGTGGTTGAGATGGTGATTGAGAACGGCCGTGGCTACGTCCCTTCGACGGAACACACGCCGCAATCGCAAGAGATCGGCATCATTCCGGTCGACGCCGTCTACAGCCCTGTTGTCCGCGTGCGCTACGAGATCGAAGAGACGCGCGTCGGTCAGAAGACGAACTACGACAAGTTGACGATGGAAATTTGGACCAACGGATCGATCGGCCCAGAGATGGCGCTGGTGGAGTCCGCCAAGATTCTCCGCAAGCACTTGAATCCGTTCATTCAGTACAGCGAGTTGGGTTCTACCGTGCACGCAGAGGGTCGCTCCGGCGGCAGCACTGGCGATGCCTCGATCGAGCCCAAGCTGAACATGAGCCTGGCCGAGTTGAATCTCTCCGTCCGGGCGAGCAATTGCCTGGAGTCCGAGAACATTCACACGGTGCGTGATCTGGTCACCCGCAGCGAAGATCAACTGCTGGACGTCCGTAACTTCGGCGAAACCACTTTGAACGAAGTTCGCGAGCGGCTGCAAGAGCTTGGCCTGCGATTGGGCATGCGACTGCCGACGTCAATGAGCGTTTAGGGACGAGCGTCTAAGAACATTCCACTGATACCAAATTGAGCCGCTTTGAAAGTCGGACGAAAGATCGCCGACGTCCACTGCGGACCAACACCTTAGCCCCGATAATTCCATGAGACACCGCAGAAAAGGTCGCACGCTCGGTCGCTGCCCAAGTCACCAGCGTGCATTGTTGCGCAACCTGGCCAGTGCGTTGTTCCTGACGGAACGCGACGCGGACCTCGACGACAACGCCCCCAAGGTCAAGGGTCGGATCATCACCACCCTGCAAAAGGCCAAGGAAGTTCGTCCGCTGGTCGAGAAGTGCGTGACCCTGGCGCGCAACAGCATGGAGCACACCCGCGCAGCCGCGGAGTTTGCCACTAGTGCTGCCCGCAACTCGCCGGAGTGGCGTTCGTGGCGGACCAGCGATCGCTGGCAGAAGTGGGCCCAGGCGATCTCGCCGGTGGTCAACGCTCGCCGTCGCGCGTTGGAAATGTTGGGCGACAAGCAAGCTGTGCGAATCCTATTCGACACCGTGGCGCCGCGCTTCAGCGAGCGTCCGGGTGGATACACCCGCGTGATCCGTTTGGCCAAGCCTCGCTTGGGCGATAACGGAGTTCGCGCTGTATTGGAGTTCGTCGGAGTTCGCGATCGCGTGATCGAGCGTTCGCAGGCGCCCCAGTTCGAAGGCGCGGCAAAGACGGGCGAGTAATACCGTCGGCTGGTCGGTGACCTCCGACCGGCATTGAGCGGGCAGCATCGAACGGGCAGCGGCAGTTGCGGACGGGTGGCAGTTGGAAGGATCCGGCCACTGCTGAAACAGCGTAGCGGCGGAGCTTGCCTGTGGGCCAATCCAGAGGCCTCGACTTCAGCGCTTGCATGCGTCGCCTGTGTGGCGACATTGCCGCGCGTTTGCCCGATCTGAACCACGTGGTCATGGATCGCGTGGCCATCCGCGTCTGCCAGACGCGCAAGCCTGTTCAGCACGGCATCTATGCCAGCCTTACGCCCTTGCGATTCGCCGGGGGCGAGCGCGTCCTGCATCGCCGCAATCGGCTCTGGACCATTCCCCCTTTGTTCGATAGCACCGGCCGGGAGTTGCTCTACTTGTTGAGCTTCTACTTGCCCCGGTTCTGCGATCAGCCATTGGAAGAGAAGCTGAGCACCGTGGTCCACGAGCTGTGGCACATTGGGACGGACTTTGATGGCGACCTGCGGCGTCTGCCGGGCCGCTGCTACGCCCACGGGTTGAGCGAGGCAGAATTCCACAACCAGATGCGCGCGTCGGCCCAGCAGTGGCTGGCGCAATCTCCGCCGCCAGAGCTCTACGCATTCTTGGATGGCGACTTCCGCCAGCTTTGCCAGCGTCATGGTGGGGTGTTTGGCGCCCGGATCGCCACCCCCAAGCTCGTCCCTGCCCCGGCCGATCTTGCCCAGCTCGCCCCGCAAGCCCGCAGAACATAATCCGCGTTGACGCAAAACGGGCCTACGGTTAGCCTTCCGCCGCAATCAGTCGCCGGGCGTGCGCGCCGCGCCTGGTCATGTCTGTGGTTCACTTCTGGCGGTCTCATTCACTTCGGGCTGTTTCGTCTGCATGCAACTTCTGCGCTCGCTGCAACTGTTGCGCGCTGTGGGAATTGTCTGCTGGTTCCTCACCGGGGCCGGCTGCGCCGAGCTGCGCACGGACGGCAAGTCTCCCCTTGCTCCGCTGGGCATGCAGCAGGACAGCATCCAGATTGAGAAATACTCTGTCCGCTACCCTTACGCGGACACCGAGCTGAACGAAGCGATGTGGTCCGAGATCGACGAGCAATTCCTGCCCGTCGAAGTGCGCGCCCGGCTGGCGGCCAATGGCTTTCGGGCAGGCGTGATCGGAATCAACCTGCCGGCGGCGCTGGCCAAGGTACTGCGCGACAACCCGGCCGAGACCGTGTCGGAATTCGAGGAAGAAGAGATCGACCTCAACGAACTCGGAACGGATCCATTGACCGGCGTGAAGCCGCTCAATTTATTGAACGATTCGAAGGTCCGCCGTGGCTTTCTGCAAACCCGCGCAGGGCATCCGAGCAAGATTATCTCGGCGGGCGAGAAGGCGCGGATACCGCAACTGGCCGTGCTGCTCCACGGGGAAGATGGCCGGGTGACCGGCCGAAACTACGAAAAAACGCTCGCGCTGTTTTCACTGATCTGCCATCCAGAGCGCGACGGCCGCGTGCGGATGGAGCTAGAGCCGGAGCTGGAATACGGCGAGCCTCAGCAGCGCTACACAGCCGGCGACGGCATGTTCCGCTTTGAGTTTCGGCCGGAAGCCAAAGTCTTCAACGAGCTGAAGATCATGGCGCAACTTCAGCCAGGTCAGACGCTCATCGTGGCGGGCCGAGCAGACAAGCCTGGCAGCCTGGGCCATCACTTCTTCACGGAGCAATCCTCCGGCCAGCCCACCGAGCAAAAACTGCTACTGCTGAGGCTGATGCGTTCTCCGGGGGACGACACCTTCCGCTCGACTGAAGTCCCACCGGCGCCTGCCGGATTGGCGCAGGGTAATTAGAACTCGACCGAGTCGTTGGTCGTGCGATTACCGCGGTAAAGCGCGCGAATGTGAGTCACTTACTTCTCCCCTGGCGGGACGTATTGCTTCAGCCATTTGAAGATTTCGTTGTGCCAGTAGAAGCTGTTGGCTGGCTTTAACACCCAGTGCCCTTCGTCTGGGAAGTTGATCATGCGCGATGGCACGCCCAGTCGCTGCAGCGTGGTGAAGAGCTGGTAGCCTTCGCTGACCGGGACGCGGAAGTCCAGGTCGTTGTGGATGATCAGCATCGGCGTTTTGAAATTCTGCGCGAAGCGGTGGGGCGAGAACTTCTCGTACGAATCGCGATTCGTCCACGGCGCGCCGTGATGCTCGAACTCGTCGAACCAGAGCTCGTCGGTCGTGGCGTACATGCTATCGAAGTTGTAGACGCCGCAGTGCGAGACTAGCGTCTTGAACTTGTCGGTATGGCCAGCAAACCAGTTGACCATGTAGCCACCGAACGAAGCGCCGCAGGCGCCCATCCGCGTGGTGTCGACATACGGCTGCTTTTCCAGGTACTCCACTCCGGCCATCAGGTCTTCGTAGCACTTGCCCCCCCAGTCGCCACTGATCTCATTGGTGTATTGCTGGCCAAAGCCGGTGCTACCGCGCGGATTGGGCAGCGCGATCACATAGCCTTGAGCGGCCCAGACTTCGGGGTTCCAGCGGAAACTCCAAGCGTCTTCCCACGCCCCCTGTGGTCCGCCGTGCACCAGGTAGAGGAGCGGCCACTTCTTGGTGGCGTCGAATCCAGGCGGCTTGAGGATCCACATTTGCAT
>Ga0105047_10001309_pt1 | contig 44315 bp, 42 predicted proteins | sample MAT04_FD_78384 | JGI IMG/M metagenome (GOLD analysis project Ga0105047, IMG submission 78384) | Freshwater microbial communities from Lake Fryxell liftoff mats and glacier meltwater in Antarctica - MAT-04 (megahit assembly) | ecosystem: Environmental > Aquatic > Freshwater > Ice > Liftoff... | reverse complement strand
TGAGAGGTGAGAGGTGAGAGGTGAGAGGTGAGAGGTGAGAGGTGAGAGGTGAGAGGTGAGTAGTGAGAGGTGAGAGGTGAGACCTCGAAAGTATGTAGTATGAATTGTGGGTGAGGTAAGCGACGTGAAAATGTAAAGGCTTTTAAAGATGGGTTTGCTGAAAGAGGGGTGCGCCGGGAGAAGTTTTTATTCTTTTTAAAAAATGAATAGGCACATAGTATAATGAGTGAACAAGACAACATACAAAAACAGGCGAATGAAAATGGCAGTGGCAATGCTTTGCCTGCTGACTTTGGTGGCATGATTAATCCATTACCAGGGGTTGCTATTTTAGCCAATACTGTTTTGGAAGTTGGCGAAAAAGGCAATACTGCCCCAGGTGTTGGCGCTGCGTTAACTACTCCGCTGCAGGGCATGAACGGCATCTACTTTATTGGTATTGGTGGTATTGGTATGAGCGCCCTTGCACGATACTACCACTCGCATGGGGCAAGGGTACATGGCTACGACCGTACCCGTACACCCCTTACCACAGCGCTTGAAAATGTGGGAATGCACATTCATTATGTTGACGATGTGGCCCTTGTGCCTAAAGATGTTGACCTGGTGGTTTATACGCCTGCAATACCTGCCGATCATAAAGAATTGCAATGGTACCGGCAGCAAAATTATAAGGTAGTTAAACGTAGCGATGTGCTAAAAATAATTACCGAAAGCGCTTTTAATATTTGCGTAGGTGGTACACATGGCAAAACTACTGTTAGTACCATGATTGCGCATTTGTTGCGCCACAGCGGCTACGGTTGTAATGCATTTTTAGGTGGTATTGCCGCCAATTACGATACCAATTTTTGGAGCAGCCCTAACAATGTATGCGTAGTTGAGGCCGACGAATACGACCGTTCGTTTTTAAAACTGGTACCCGATGTGGCTGTAATTACCGCCATGGATCCCGACCATTTGGATATTTATGGTACACCCGAAGAAGTGGAGAATGCCTTTATTGAATTTACCCAAAAGGTAAAGCCCGGCGGATGGTTGATAAGCAAGTTTGGTTTGCCACGCAGCAGCGAACTAAAGGCAGCTCACCAGCTTACCTATCACTATAACAACACATTGGCCAATGTGTATGCAGCAAACGTACAGGCAGCCGATGGCAGCTACCATTTTAATGTGGTATCGGCCAACTGGCAGGTAACGGGGCTGGTGCTGCACATGGGCGGTTTGCATAATATCGAAAACATGGTGGCAGCTATTGCAGTTGCGCAATTGTTAAACATACCCCACGATAGCATTAAAAAAGCAGTAGAGGACTTTAAAGGGGTACGCCGCAGGTTTGAGTACAGGCTAAAGAGTGATACGAATGTTTTAATAGACGACTATGCCCATCATCCCGAAGAATTAAAGGCTTTGATAAGCGGGGTAAGAAGCTTGTTTGATCAAAAACTGGTGTTGGTATTTCAGCCGCACTTGTTTAGCCGTACAAACGACCTTGCTGCCGAATTTGCCGAAGCACTTGATATGGCCGATGAAGTGATTCTGCTGCCGGTTTATCCCGCCAGGGAACTGCCTGTAAAAGGTGTAACCAGCGAGCTGATTTTAAATAAAATGACATTGCCCAATAAACAGGTATTGGGTAAGGACGAATTATTAAAATGGACAACTGATAACCGCCCTACCCTAATGGTAATGGCCGGCGCAGGCGATATAGATGCCTTGTTACAACCCATTAAACAAATTTTGCAACCCTAAGCGTAGCTATGAAGCAACTGTGGAAAAAGAGGTGGATGAACGGGCTGTGGCTGCTGTTAATAGGTAGCACCATTTTTATAATGGTTGTTGCCACTACAAAAAAAGACAATAAGCAGTGCAAGGGTATTACAGTTGAAACAGTAGGTGACGATCATTTTTTTGTGACCGAAAAGGAAGTGGTGCAACTGCTAAACGCCAATGGATCCATACAGGGAAGCGCGATAGCTGGTATTAAAGTTAACATGCTCGAAAAAAGACTTGAGAACGATAAGTGGATAAAAAATGCCGAACTGTATGTTGACAATAACCAGCAGTTGCAGGTGGTAATAGAAGAGAATGAACCGGTGGCAAGAATTTTTACGGTGGGTGGCCAATCGTACTACATTGACAGTAGTTGTACAAGGCTTCCACTAAACAACAAGGTGAGTGTTAGGGTACCTATGATAACCAATTTTCCATCGGACCGCATGCGGTGGAGCAATGCAGACAGTGCATTAATGGCCGATATTAAAAACATGATGGTATATATCAACAACCATTCTTTTTGGAAAGCACAGGTAGCGCAGGTACACATTAACAATAACCGCGAGTTGGAACTGGTGCCTACCATTGGTAGCCATGTGGTACTGTTTGGAAAACCAACCGATGTGGATGCAAAGTTTAACCGCCTGTATTCTTTTTACAAACAGGTATGGGTAAACATAGGCCTTGAAAAATATACAACCCTTAATGTGCGGTACAGAGGGCAGGTGGTAGCTACCAAAAAGGGAAGTGATATTGTGGCAAGGCCCGATAGTTCATTAATAAGCAGGCAATAAAAAAGGAGTATAAAAACAACAGCATAACAACACAAACAACCACTCACAACAATAAACAACTAAACACATTACTATGAACCCAAACGAATCACCCATAATAGTTGGCCTTGATATAGGCACAACTAAGATAGCCGCCATTGCCGGGCGAAAGAACGAATTTGGCAAGCTTGAAATTTTGGGATTTGGCCGTTCTAACAGCACAGGTGTTCAGCATGGCCAGGTATTAAATATCGAGCAAACTATTAAGGCCATTCAACTGGCATTGAAAAACTGTTACGATAGCAACCCCGACCTTGAGGTAAGCGAGGTATATGTGGGCATTGCCGGCCACCACATTAAAAGCCTGCAAACCCGTGGCGATATTGTAAGGCAAGACTCCGAAATTGAGATTGTCCAGTCCGAAATTGATCAATTGATTGAAAACCAGCGCAAAACATTCATCCCGGCAGGCGACCAGATTATTGATGTTATTCCGCAGGAGTTTACGGTGGATAATATTCAAAATATTGCTAACCCTATTGGCTACAACGGGGTAAAGGTGGGCGCCAACTTCCACATTATTACCGGCGACCGTAATGCTATCCGTAACATTAACCGCGCGGTTGATAAAAGCGGGTTAAAAACCAAAGACCTGGTATTGCAGCCACTGGCAAGTGCTTCGGCTGTAATGACCGAGCTTGATTTAGAAGCAGGTGTAGCTATTTTGGACATAGGTGGCGGTACCAGCGACCTTGCCGTGTTTTACGAAGGCATTTTAAAACACACCGCCGTTATACCCTTTGGTGGCGAAAATATTACCAACGATATCAAAACGGGTCTTGGCGTACTAAAGCAGCAGGCCGAAGCTATGAAGGTTCAGTTTGGTAGTGCCCTTGCCGATGTTGAAAAATCAAATGCATATATAACCATACCCGGTATAAATGGTATGCCCGCCAAAGAAATAAGTGTTAAAAACCTGGCCGCCATTATACAGGCACGCATGGGCGAAATACTTGATTTTGTTACTTATCACCTTAAGCAGGTAGGTCTTGATGGCCGTGCTTTAAACGGTGGTATTATTTTAACAGGTGGTGGTAGCCAGCTAAAACATCTTATACAGTTAACCGAGTATGCAACAGGTTTGTTTGCACGTATTGGTTACCCCAACGGCCACCTGGCAGCAAACCATATTGATGAATTGCGCAAGCCAATGTATAGCACCTGTATAGGGTTAATACTAAAAGGCTACAGCGATTACGAACACAAGTTTAAAGAGTTTGAAAAGACCTTTAAAAAGGTGGTTGTTCCTGACACATTAATGCAGGGCGAAGCAAAAATTAGCGAGGTAACAACACCCGTGGAAGAAACAGTAAATACCGGTGCACGAAAGCCTATGACCAGGTTTTGGGAAAAGTTTAAAAACAATTTATTAGAGTTGTTTAAAGAAGAAGGCGACCAGGACTTACGATAGTTTGGGCAGCCAGCCACTGCACTTGTTACTAGTAATGAAGTAATTAACACGGTGGGGAAACTGAACAACGTTGTTGCAGGTTATGATCAGTTAGTATTGTAGATGTAGCAACGTGAAAAGGGAAAAATAGATCCTTTTAAACTTTGAAAAACCAACAACAACTTACCAACAAAAACAACTCAGTACTCACCATTAATTTCCGTTTTTATGATACACTTTGATCTGCCGAAGCAAAAGTCATCTATCCTTAAAGTGATAGGTGTGGGTGGTGGTGGTGGCAATGCCGTTAACCACATGTATTCTCAAAGTATTGATAGTGTGGACTTCATCATCTGCAATACCGATGCGCAGGCATTAGCCAATAGCAAAGTTCCCAATAAAATACAATTAGGCCCACACTTAACCCAGGGGCTGGGTGCTGGTGCCAACCCCGAAATTGGACGACAAGCCACCGAAGAAAGCCTGGAAGAAATTAAGCGCATTTTAGAAGTAAATACCAAAATGGCCTTTATTACCGCAGGCATGGGCGGCGGAACCGGTACCGGAGGTGCCCCCATTATTTCAAAAATTTGTAAAGACCTTGGTATACTTACCGTAGGCATTGTATCTACCCCCTTTACCAACGAAGGCCCAAAGCGTATGCGCCATGCCGAAGAAGGTATTCAAAAACTACGCGAAAATGTAGATACCCTGTTGGTGATCAGCAACGACAAATTGCGCCATCAATACGGTAACCTTAAAGTTCGCGAAGCATTTAGCAAAGCCGACGATATTTTGGCCACCGCCAGTAAATGTATTACAGATATAATAACCAGCAATGGCCAAATTAATGTAGACTTTGCTGATGTATGCACCGTAATGCGCAACGGTGGTGTGGCAATATTAGGCAGCGCCACTGCCGAGGGCGAAGACAGGGCACAACGCGCCATAATAGATGCGGTAAACTCGCCGCTACTAAACGATAGCGAAATTCGCGGCGCTAAATGGATACTGATAAACATTACTTCTGCCGAGGGCGATCATGAAATTACTATGGATGAGGAAGATGCTATTATGACTTATCTGCGCCAGCAGGCCGGCGATGATACCGATGTTATAAAGGGTATTGGTTTTGACGACTCCCTTGGCAGTAAAATTGGTGTAACCATTATTGCCACCGGCTTTGAGCATAAAGACCCCTTTAAAATGCCCGAAAAGCCAAAGCAGGAAGTAAAAAAAGAAGAAAAAATAATGATGCAGTTGGGCGTAGAAGGTGAAGAAAAGAAAATGTACACCCAGCCAACCCTTCCATTAAAAGATATCGACCCGTTTGCGCCCCGCCTGGTACAGCCCGAAATTCAGGTACACGTACAACCAACAATATATGCGCAGCAACCTGCGCCAAACAAAATAGCAGAGGAGCAAATAAGCGTACAAAAACTACAAATCCCTATACAGGAAACGCCTACCTTTCGCTTCAATATTGCAGCCGAAACAGAACCTGCACAAACTGAACAACCTAAACCGGTAGAGGCAGCCATCAGGCCCATTACCAACATTAATGTTCAAACCGACATAAAAAGCGAGCCTGCCCAAATAGCCGGTTCACTTCTACATAAACCATCCAATATATATGCAGAACCTAAGCCAGAAGAACCACAATCTTTAAATTCTATGGAAACTTCATCAACCTCAGATTTAAAACCCGAAAGTCCGGACTTTGAATTAAAATTGGTTATAAAAGATGAAACTCCTAATACGGCGGATGAAATTCAGCAGCCTCAGAGTTATGTAAAACCAGCCCATATAGAGGAACCTGCGATGCAGGACGATATAGAGGATCAAAAACGCAGGGCAGCCGAAAGGATACAAAAGTTGCGCAACTTATCCTTTAACATGAACGGCGCCGATGCCAACAACGAGTTTGAGACTGTACCGGCATACATCCGCCGTAATATGGAGCTTTTCGGAAACAACAAAATGGCCTCGGCCGAAAACTTTTACAGCAAATACACTGTAAAACCCGACGAAGAAAATAAAGGCGCCTTAAGTTCTATCAATACTTTTTTAGATGGCAAAAAGCCTGACTAATACGTTGGCATACCACACCGGTTGGTAACTGGTATGGGTATTATTGATTGTGTTTTTAGTTGTTGTACCCCCCGCAAAATCGGGGGGTTTTTTTTACAACAGTTTTTTTTTTGAACCGGGCGATATAACCTTTATGTAGCCCCCGTTGCGTCGCACTCGTGTACAGTAGTAATTCTATTCAACAAAGGTTTAACGTCCTTTCGCCATGTTGCCGTATGCCGTCATGTTGAATTTATTTCAACATCCCCTGAAAAAAACAACCCGGCAATTTTCATCTAACCCGGTACGTCAACCGCCCCGTCATGTTGAATTTATTTCAACATCCCCTCAAAAAACAACCCGGCAATTTTCATCTAATCCGGTGCGTCAACCGCCCCGTCATGTTGAATTAATTTCAACATCCCCTCAAAAAACAACCCGGCAATTTTCATCTAACCCGGTACGTCAACCGCCCCGTCATGTTAAATTCATTTCAACATCCCCTCAAAAAAACAACCCGGCAATTTTCATCTAACCCGGTACATCAACCGCCCCGTCATGTTGAATTCATTTCAACATCCCCTCAAAACTATGACCATTTAACATCAGCCTGTTGTACCAATCCCGGAGGGGTTAAGCAGAAGGTCTTGCTGCAACCTGGGGGATATCGATGTAGCTATCATCCTGGAGGGGTCCCTAACAAAACCCACGGGCGAAACCCGTGGCCAACCTATTACCCGGCAATTCAAACCCCCGAGGGGTACCCCAACAATAAACCCGTGGCCAACCTGATACCCTGTAATTCCAACCCCGCAGGGGCTACCTAAAATCGCCGCTTATAAAAAGCATATCCCTTCAATAAATCCCCAAAAACCCCCCAAAACAAAACCCACCTACATTTGCAAAAAAACCACCGGTTGTACATGCCCCCAAATAAATACGAAGAAGGACAGATGCTATTAATTGACAAACCGCTCAATTGGACATCGTTTGATGTTGTACGTAAAATTCGTGGACAAATAAAAATTAAAAAGGTAGGCCACGCCGGCACTCTCGACCCCTTGGCCAGCGGCCTGTTAATTGTTTGCACCGGTAAGTTTACCAAAAAAATTAACCAATACATGGGCATGGAAAAGGAGTATACAGGCAGTTTTACCCTTGGCGCCACTACACCCACCTACGACCTTGAAAGCCAACCCACCGAACACCGCAATATTTTGGCCATTACCGAACACGATATTCACCAGGCAACATTGCCCTTTACCGGTACCATACAACAGGTGCCACCTATTTATTCAGCCATAAAAAAAGATGGTAAGCCCGTATACCTCATGGCCCGCAAAGGCATTGAGTTTACACTGGAGCCACGCACCATTACCATAAACAATTTTACAATTACCCACATGGAGCTACCAGTTGTGTATTTTAAAGTAGTATGTACCACCGGCACCTACATACGCAGCCTGGCCCACGATTATGGTAAACAATTGGGTTGTGGCGCCTACCTGAGCGCACTGCGGCGCACCCGCATAGGTAATTATTTAGCCAGCAATGCGCTTACAATGGAGCAAATGGTACAACAAATGCAGTCCGAAAAAGCTTAGGCAAACATGGCGGCCATCTCTTCCATGCTTTTATTTACCTCGTAAAACGATACTATCCTTTTAATTACATCCTCCACCACCGCGTCGGGGCAACTGGCGCCACTGGTTATTAATATGTTTACCGGCATTTTGGCTGGTAAAAAGTCAATGGTGTACAACTCCTGCTGGTGGTGAAAGTCGTGGTGCAGTATCTCTTTCTCCGATAATATTTTGTCGGCAGCGTTAATATAAAACGTAGGTAATTTTTGTTCGCACAATTCAACCAGGTGGCTGGTGTTGCTGCTGTTGTAACCGCCCACCACAATGGCCAGGTCGGCTTGCGTATCCAACATGCCTACCACTGCGCTTTGGTTGTCGTTGGTGGCATAGCATAAAGTGTCGCGGTTGTCGGCAAAACGTTCCTGTACAGTTTGGTCGGTTAGCTGGTAGTGCTGTATCATTACGTTTTTCAGGTAGTCGGCTATTGCCTGTGTATCGCTGGCCAGCATGGTGGTTTGGTTTACCACACCAATGTGTTGCAGGTCGTTTTCAACCGTAAATCCGTCAGAAAACTGCCCTTTAAATTCGCTGTAAAAATCAGCCAAAGGTTTTTCGCCCGTTATATATTTAGCAAGCTGTTGGGCTTCGTCCATATCTTTTACCACCATCGTGGGTGTACTGGCTGCGCTGTGGCTAAAGGTGGCACGGGTTTCTTCGTGCGCCGGCTTTCCATGTACTATTACGCTGTAACCTTTCCGGGCAATTTGCTCGCTGCGGTTCCAAACCTTTTCTACAAAAGGGCAGGTGGTGTTGTATTTTTCGGTAGGTATGCCTATATCGTTTAGCTTTTTTTCAATGGCCAGTGTGGTGCCAAACGCGGGAATGATTACCACATCGTCGGCAGTCAATTCTTCAAAAGGCATTAATGGTTTGCCATATGTATCCTGTAAAAACTGAACACCCTTTTGCTGCAGGTCGGCATTTACCTGGGGGTTATGTATCATTTCGCTTAACAAAAAAATGCGTTTGCCGGGGTTTTCTTCTACTGTTCTAAAGGCTATTTCTATAGCGTTTTCTACACCGTAACAAAAGCCAAAATGGCGGGCAAGGTATATTTGTACCGGTCCAAAAGGTAGCAGGGTAGGGGTAAAATCTTTTTTAAGTTTATCTTGCCCGCGCCGCTGGCTTTTAATAGCGGTTATCAACGGGCTTCGGTAAGTAACAGGAACATTAAATTGTTTCATACAAAAATTAAGAGGGTAAAGTTACAATACAATACGGGCAAGCTAAGGGCTCATGTAACAAAATATGGCTACGGGCACGGTTGCTCACCGGTTGTGGTCAATTTTATTAGTATGGCACAACCTTGCGCTTCGCCTTAAAAGTTTTGTTATTATGTTTCTATAAATAGTTTCTACACCAAATATGTATTTTAAACAACTAATCAGGTATAAGCCCCGGTATTTTTTACTGGTAGTATTATTTGTGCTGGTGCAAATATTTATTAACCTAAAACGCGGTATGGTGCTCACGCCTTTTTTTCATTATGGAATGTATAGCCAGCAAATGCCCCCACAAAAAAGTTACGAGGTGCTGGAGGTTTGGGTAGATAGAAAAAAGCTTCGCGGCCAGGATTTTTTGCCCTGGCAGTGGGATAAGATCATGCAGCCGTTGGTGTATTTCAAAAATATTTCTGCCAATAATCTGTTGTATTATAGCAATGTAAAACGCATATCAGCAGCGGTGTTTTTACCTGCCGACAGTACCGATTTTATCATCAATTGCCAATACCCCTTGTTTGAGCATTGGTATAGCAGGTACCTGTCCACCATTTTAAAAAGGCCTGTTACCAAGCTAGATTTGGTAGTGCGCCACTACAACCTGCAGCAAGGCAAACTACAATCAACCATTCAAGTTCAACATCTCGCGTCCACATGTCGTTAACTCTCACCCACCGAAAAAATATCATGTTTGGTTATTGCATAATTTTTTATGCAATAATGGTAGTAAAATGGTCGGGTGGATTGTTTTTATTTCAGCTGCAGCCACCAATTTTTAATACGCCTTTTAATTTTGCTTCGTGGGTGCTAATGGGTACGGGCATTCACCTTTGGTTAATAAGCAACCCTGGCTATTGGGTGTGGTTCGATTTTGCATTTTACCTTTTGCCCGCGGTATACATGCTGGCTTTTTTTGTTGGCCAAAAACGTTCGCATTTTTTGGCCATCGCCATGCTGCTTGTTAACTGGTTATATATATCGTGCTATACCTTGTTTCCTACCAATTCAATTGAAAGTTATATTGGCTGGCTATTGTTTCCGGTGTTGTTTATAACCCACCAAATGCGTAGCTACTATTTTGTTTTGCAGGGGCTGAGGTATTTTTTTTTATACATAATGGTCAGCGCCGCCAGTTGGAAACTGGTACAGCAGGGTTTATTTAATGCCCAACAAATGAGCGGTGTTTTGTTATACCAGCACAAGGAAATGCTTACCTCATCGCCGGACCACTGGCTAACTAATGCGTATTATTGGCTCATCAATCATTGGTTAGTAAGCTATTGGCTGTACCTGCTGGCAACCTTGCTGGAAGCGTTTTTTATTATAGGCTTTTTTACCAGCCGGTTTGATAAATGGCTAATACTGGCTTTTGTGCTTTTTTTGGTGGCCGACTTTTTAGTTATGCGTATTTATTATTGGGAATTGTTACCCTTTATGCTGGCACTATGGTATGGCAAGTATCGTTTACCACCAAAGCGCAGCCAATTGTAGGTTAGCAATAATTTAGTGGAATAATTGCACATTTTAACTGGCGGCCCAATAGCATTATTGGGGTACAAGGTTCGCAATTCATAAATAGGGGGCATGCGCCTTGTAACCAGCGGCCCAATAGCATTGTTGCCGCACAAGGCAGTGACACAACCACCGATCAAATGTGTAATAAAAGCTGGTTCCCCAAAAAAAATATTGCTGTAATATGCTATTTAATTGCTGCCGGCAGTTTTTTGGGCAAAAGCTATTTACTTATCTTAGCCCTCTAAAACCTATGGTGGTTTTGGTGTTTTAATAAATCCACACTAATGACCGATAGTAGAAATAACTGGACAAAAAACGAAATTTCTGAAATATACAATAGCCCCCTGCTCGATCTTATTTACCGTGCAGCCACCGTTCACCGCCAATACAACGATACCGGCGAAGTGCAGGTTTGCACCCTGCTATCAATAAAAACCGGCGGCTGCCCCGAGGACTGTGCTTACTGCCCACAAGCTGCCCGCTACAACACCGGCCTTGATGTGCAGGCATTAATGAAAAAAGAAGAAGTAATGGCGTATGCCGAAAAGGCAAAAAACGCCGGCTCAACTCGTTTTTGTATGGGTGCTGCATGGCGCGAAGTGCGTGACAACCGCGATTTTGACCGTGTACTCGATATGGTAAAAGGCGTAAACGAACTGGGTATGGAAGTTTGCTGCACCATGGGTATGCTTACCGGGCAACAGGCCGAAAAACTACAACAGGCTGGCCTTTATGCCTACAACCACAACCTTGATACAAGCGAGGAGCACTACACCGACATAATTACTACCCGTACTTACAACGACCGTTTAAATACCCTGGGCAATGTTCGCAAGGCCGGCATTAGCGTGTGCAGCGGCGGCATTATTGGCCTTGGCGAAAATCACGACGATCGTATTGCCATGCTGCATACATTAAGCACCCTGCCACAACACCCCGAAAGCGTGCCCATTAATGCATTGGTACCCGTGGCCGGTACGCCCCTGCAGCACAATAAAAAAGCCGATATATGGGATATGGTGCGTATGATAGCCACTGCCCGCATCATTATGCCAAGGGCTATGGTGCGCCTGAGTGCCGGCCGTAACGAAATGAGTATGTCCGAACAGGCGCTTTGTTTTATGGCTGGCGCCAATAGTATTTTTGCCGGCGATAAATTACTTACCACGCCCAACCCCGCTTTTGAACAGGACAACGCAATGTTTCAATTACTGGGGCTAAAACCAAGGCAGGCATTTAAACAAGCCAAACAACCACACAAAGCAACGGAGCAAAATTTTGTGGCGGTTGTACAGTAACGGGCAGTTACCTCAACCATACATTAATCGACACCTGGTTAAACATTTTTTGCTGGTAAAAACCGCTGCCATAGCGCAATTGCAGGTGCTTTAGTAGTAGGCCGCCACCAAGCGTAAACCCATTTAACCCGCTGGTGGCATTAAACACTGTAAGGTTGTTGCGGCGTAAAAAATTGTACCCAGCCGTTACTTCAATTTTGTTGCTTACATAAAATTGTGTGGCCAACACCAGGTGCGATAGTATTTTTTGTAACGTAAATTTTTTACCGCCAACAGCAGTATTCCCTTCCTGGTTTTGAAAAAGTGTATCGTTGTAGTAAATATTAAATGCCTGCAGGTGGTGCGCCGTTAGCGAAAACTGTATAGGTGCATGTAACAGCTTTTTTGAAACCCCCAATTGTATATCAAAAGGCAATTCTTCGTTGTTGCTGCTGCCATTGTACGTTTGCAACTGGGTACCCATATTTTTTATAACCAACCCCAGTTGTAGTTGTTTGCTGGTATCAATATAATTTAAACCAACATCTACCGCCAGCCCGTTGCTGCTGTACACCCCATAGCTCGATTGCATAAATTTTACCGCTGCCCCAATAAACCAATAATCTTTGTAGGCGTGGCTTGCCGATAGTTGGGCCACATAATCGGCCGCCTTAAAATTGCCAAACCGGTTGCCGCTTACATCGGTTTGGGCAATACTTCCATAGTCAAAGTACTGAATGCCTGCACCAACATTGGTTTTGTACTTTTTGCTGGTGTAGGCAACAGCCAACGAGTAATTTTGAACACCGGCAAATAAATTGTTGAACGACGCATTTACCCAGCCATCATGTATTGGTCGTAGTAATGCGGGGTTTTGCATGGTAAGCCCAACATCGGTAGAAAGTTGCGAAATGTTTACCCCGCCCAGCGCCGATAATTGTGCCGAATTTGGTTGGTTAACAAAATTAAACACAGTATTGCCGCCCAGCGTTTGTGCCTTTAATGATAGTTGCCAGCACGCAAAGAGAGAAACGAAAAAAAACCTGACCATCATATTACACAAATTAACCTAAAGGCATAATGGTTTAAAAATGTTTGACCATTAATTACTTGCCAAAAGTAAAATTGAATAATAACTTTATACTTCTTCATTTATCACTTCACAAAAAAAGAAATACTATGATGGAAGCAAAAGCTTACGCCGCACAGTCGGCCAGCGAACCTTTGGCCCCCTACAGTTTTGAAAGGCGGGCATTAAGGCCTAACGATGTTCATATTAAAATTTTGTATTGCGGCGTTTGCCATTCTGACATTCACACGGCCCGTGGTGAGTGGCCCGGTACCGTATACCCTTGCGTGCCCGGCCACGAAATTGTAGGTAAAGTGGTGGAGGTTGGTTCCGATGTAACCAGATACAAGGCTGGCGATACGGTAGGTGTTGGTTGTATGGTAGATAGTTGCCAAACGTGTGCTAACTGCAAAAACGATCTTGAGCAGTTTTGTGTACAAGGCATGGGCGGTACCTATGGCGCGGCCGACCGTATTGATGGCACCAACAATTTGGGCGGCTACTCAAGCGATATTATTGTAAGGGAGGAGTTTGTGCTGAGTGTTTCGGACAAGCTACCCCTTGAGGCTGTTGCACCGCTGTTGTGCGCAGGCATAACCACCTTTAGCCCCCTGCGCCACTGGAAGGTTGGCGAAGGCCACAAAGTTGGGGTGGTTGGTTTAGGCGGTCTTGGCCACATGGCAGTAAAACTAGCCGCCAGTATGGGTGCCGAAGTAACCATGTTAAGTACATCGCCCAGTAAAGAGGAAGATGCAAAGCGATTGGGTGCTCACAAGTTTGCGTTAACAAAAGATGCTGAGCAACTAAAAGGCCTCGGTGGTTATTTTGACTTTATTGTTGACACCGTATCGGCCGCGCACGACTACAATATGTACCTGGCCATGTTAAATGTTAACGGGGTAATGATATGTGTTGGTGCACCTCCCAGCCCACAGCCGGTGTCCGCATTCAACCTTATTTTTGGTCGTCACAGCCTGGTGGGTTCCCTCATTGGTGGTATAGCCGAAACACAGGAAATGCTCGACTATTGTGCCGACCATAACATTGTAAGCGATATTGAACTGATAAACATTAAGGACATCAACACCGCTTACGATCGCGTATTAAAAAGCGATGTTCGTTACCGCTTTGTAATTGACATGAGCACCTTAAGCTAAACAGCTACCAAAAACGCTTTTTATCGAGTGTTTTTTTTGGGGCCAGGCAGTTTAAGCTGGCTTCAGCGCCGGTGGCGTCGCACTCTTGTACAGTAACATCATTATTTAGCGGTTTAGCTTGTTTTAAATGAGCAGCCCCTATATCATTCTTAAAACAAAAAGCCGTTGCCTGCATAAAGGGTAACGGCTTTTTTATGCGCTAAATCCAATGCCGGTAACCGATTGGATTAAATCATTTTTTAGGCAAACATGCTGTTTGCCGTGCAATATTTTGCATCTGTATGTTCAATTTACAATTGTTCTGCCACCATTAACTTATTACAACTTAATATTTAAAGCCATCATTATGTTGGTACCTGCCATAGGGTAATAAAAGTTTTCGGTGGATTGCGTGCCATTGTACAGGTAGCTAAAAGTGTATCCATTGGGCTCATATCTATTGTTAAAAACATTGCCTACCTGTGCAATCAACCTCATTTCTTTAAATACCTTTTTTAAAAATATATAGCTTACCCTAACATCCTGCACATAATAGGGGTCAAGGCTTCGGGCGTTATTTTGTGTATTGTCAAGGTACTGCCGCCCCACATATTTACTAACCAGGCTTACACTACCGTTTTTTATTGGGTTAAGCGTAATAGTAGCTCCACCCACTACCGATGGCGAAAACGATATGTCGGTATTAGTATGCACTATTTCGTTTTGCTTACCGGTGTCGTAATCATCAATATATTCGGTAAAACGCTTTATTTTATTTTGACTAAAAGTAAGGTTGGCGGCCAAGCTTATAAGCGACGAAACTACCGCGCTGCCCTGCATTTCAATACCCATGCGGTAGCTGTTGGGTATGTTTTGGCGGGCATAAGCACCCACATCGTTTATTTTGCCGGTAAGCACCAATTGGTTGCGGTAATACATGTAGTAGTAATTAATGCCGTAACTCATGTTCCGCTGCTTTTTTTCTATACCTGCTTCAATATTGTGCAGTGTTTCAAAGGTTGGTTGTTGCAAAATGCCTGCTTCAAAATCGTCGCGGTTGGGCTCGCGGTTGCCAAGGGCATAACTTAGGTACCACTGCCAGCCATTGTGGGTGTAGGTAATGCCCGCCTTAGGGTTTACAAAATTAAAATTGCGGTCTGCCACAATGCCGGGGTTATTTCTAAAGCCATTCATTTTATACCGTACGGCACGGTATTGAAGGTCGGCAAATATTTGTAACCTGTTAGTAAGGGTGTGCTGCCATTTGGTATAAAAGTTTACGTCGGTTTTAAAGGCGTTCAAATTATAATAACGGTAATTTTTTGGTATGCCCACTTCGGCCCAAATAACCTCTCCATAATGTTTACCATCGTACCGGTTCCAGCCGCCACCAAAGGTTAATTGGTTGCTGCCTGCGGTGTATTGCAACGAATATATTTGCCCGTAGTAATAATTGTTAAGCCATAGTTGGCGCACCAGGTCGGTGTTAGTTACCGGTGCGCCATTAATGGTTGGCCCGGCTATATTGTAATCGCCAAATGCTTCGGCGGCTTTGTATTGTTCATAATAGCCTTTACCCCTGGATAAAAAGGCAGCCGTGTTAAATGACAATGCACCGGACAGCTTATGATTAAAAAACAACTGGTAGTGATCCTGCTGGTAGTTGTCGGTTTCGTTGTCGTATGGTTCGCCGGGCTTTTCGGTGCCAACCGTATTAAAGGTGCGGTTGGTGGTCAGTAAATTTTCGGGAAGTCCGTTCCACGATTGATAGGTTTTTTCTTTGCCCGAAATAATATTGAAACGCAGCGATGATTTGTCGTTTACATAGGCTGTGGAAAAATAAAACGATTGCAGGTTACTTTTTGCGCGGTCAACAAAGCCATCGCTGGTAATACGGCTCAGCCTTGCATCTACCGTAAAATGGTTGCCCAGTAAACCCGAGCCAGCCTTTACGGTATTTTTAAAAGTGTTGAACGAGCCGTAGCTGTTGTTTAATTCGCCATAGGCCTGTGGGTTAAACTCGTTAGTGCCCAGGTTAATGGTGGCGCCAAAAGCACCGGCCCCGTTTGAGGAGGTGCCTACGCCTCGCTGTATTTGTACACTGTTAAGCGATGAGGCAAAATCGGGCAGGTTCACATAAAAGGTGCCCTGGCTTTCGGCATCGTTATAAGGTATGCCGTTAATGGTAACGTTTATTCGGCTTGCATCGGTGCCCCTAATGCGTAGCCCTGTGTAGCCTACGCCATTACCCGCATCGCTGTTTACTACCACCGAGGGTGTTTGGTCAAGCAATATGGGCAGGTCTTGCCCAAGGTTTATACTTTCAAAATATGCTTTGCTCAAGTTTAGTTTGGTAAATGGCGCCTTGTCGGTTGCACGGATAGATTTTACCTCTAATGGTTCAAGATAATAAGCCGTCGTGGTAAGTTGTACCAGTAGTTGGTTTACCGGCTGGTTAATGATAACCTCCACTGTTTTTTGTTGCAGGCTAATATGCTTTACTCTAACCCGGTAGGTGCCGGGACTGCTTACCGTAAATCTAAAAGTGCCATCAGCAACAGATACCCCACTGGCTGCAGTAGCATTATTTTTTAGCAAGGTAATAGTAGCGGCCTCCACAGGTTGGCTGGTTTGTTGGTCAACTACTTTTACAGCAAGGTTAAATTGAGCACTACCGGTTAGTGCTAAAAAGGCAAAAATCATTGTTCCCAAAAAATTTTTCATTTTGCGGTTTACTTTAAAAAATTAAAAATTGGGAACAGGGAAAACAATGCAGAGGAAGGAACACCAAAAAATTACACCTTCCCTTCGCAGGCATTACCCTGTTCAGGTTCTACGGGTATAATCTCAGCCTTACATAAGTAAAGCACCCCGGGTAATTGAAGCACATCTTCAATTATATGGCACAAAATTAATGGCTTAAAGCAAACAGGGTGTAACTTTTTTTTTATTGGTTCGTATAAATAACAAATTTATCCAGATGAAAAAATTGGTTTTGTGTGTATTGATTAATGCGCTTTTTATTTGCGGCGTACAGGCGCAACAAATTGTATACGATGAAAACGCAGAACAAAGACAGGTCGAAAACTTTACTGCCATTGAGGTATCGGGTTCAATGCAGGTATATTTGGCACAGGGTAGCGAAAATGCCTTAGCCGTAAGTGCAGGCCATGTTAAGTACAACAGCAAAATTAAAACCGAGGTAAAAAATGGCACCTTACGTATTTCGGTAGATGGGGGCGTTTGGAATGGCATGGGCTGGACCGACCGAAAATTAACGGCCTATGTAACCGTAAAAGAGTTAAAGAAAATTGACATTAGTGGTGCCTCTGTAATTGCTATTAGCGAAACTTTTTCTGCCGACGTTCTAAAAATAGATGTATCGGGAGCCAGTGAAATAAAAGGAAACCTTGCCCTTAGCACCTTAAATATTGATATTAGCGGAGCCAGCGTGGTCCGATTTACCGGAAAGGTTGCCAACGCATTAATAAGCGCCAGTGGCGCCAGCAGGTTTAACTCGTACAACCTGGTATCGGAAATGTGCAAAGCCGATGCATCGGGCGCAGCATCTATACAATTAACCGCTACCAGCGCGTTAAGTGCTAACGCCAGTGGAGGGGCCAATATTTACTATAAGGGTAACCCAACTACTATTAATGTACACAGTAGTGCAGGTGCATCAATTAAAAAACGGGATGGCGAGTAACAAGTAAAATTATTTTTAAAAACAATTAAAAAAATGTTGGCTGGTAGTTTGTCTGCCCCTATCTTCGCAGCCCGAAAAGCAGATAACGAGGTAAAACAAGTTAATTGACAATAGGAAAAAGCCCTTGCAGCAGGGTTTGGGTTTAAAAGCCCTATACACATTGACCTGAAAAGTTTTAACTTATATCGCGAAGTAGAGCAGCGGTAGCTCGTCGGGCTCATAACCCGAAGGTCGGAGGTTCGAACCCTCCCTTCGCAACTAACACCCTCCATTTTGGAGGGTGTTTTTGTTTATATAGGTCACCTGCATTTGCCGCATCTGTAGCGGTTTAATGCCCTAAAGAATACCCGTTTTGCTACCGGATATCCAGGTGTTTTGCTTACAATTTAAAGACTTGTGTTGATACCCTGCATTGTAGAGTTGAAATTTTAAAAGGGTGTTATAAAATCAACTTTACTTCAATTTTTTTTGCGTAAATCACAAATGTAAGGGCCTGAAGGGCCGAAATACCTCAGCCCTCCTAAACTTTAAAGGCTACGCGGTAATGAAAGTTCTGCAGGGGCGGAATAACCTTTTTTACACTCTTTGCAAAACTTTTTGACCAAAAGGTTTTTGCATTGTTAACACCACGAAAGGTTACCATAAACCAACCCTAAAATGTGAAAGGCCACCTTTTGCAAAACGGCCTTATTTTATAGGATTTGATGGAAAAGTTGCCCAAAAATTTGCCGTTGAACGGAGCGTCGCAACCATCGCCCTATTGAAATACAATAGTTGGTTTCAAAAAAAATTCAAACAACAACAAGTTATTGTGCGCCTTCGGCGCCAAATTTTTCGTTCCATGCCAGCATACCGCCTGCCACATTGGTGGTATCGGTAAAACCCAAATGCTCCAACATCAGGCAGGCCATTTGGCTGCGGTTGCCGGAGCGACAATAGCAAATTACCGGCTCGTTTTTTAGTGGCTCCAGCTCCTCAATTTCCATATCCTGTATGCGGCGTAACCTAAAATGGGTACCGCCAATATTAAAGTCGGCACGTTCTACATCTTCCCGTACATCTACCAGGTTTAGTTTTTCGCCTGCGTCAAGCCGCTGTTTTAATTGCTCTACCGTAATTGTTTGCATAGTATAAAATTTTAGGATGCTAAATGTTAAGGGGTAATAATATCGTTGGCAGATGAGTCGATAACCGGCCGGTCGAGGCTCAGCCAAAGGTCAATGTTTTGGCCAGGTTTTATAAAATTGGATTGCCGTTGTCCATCCATTAACTGCATGTACTTTTCAGGGCTTTGTTTGTATACAAAGGCGTTTTCAAAATCGGTTACGCCTGCATCGGGCACCGAAGTAAAATTTACATTCATTGGGGCTAACTGCGCTTTGGCCTCGGCAAGGGTAAGGCCAATAAGGTTGGGAACCGACATTTGTTCGGTACCGATACCATCGCCTAAAATAAAACTTATATTGCCGCCCATATAAATTTTAGTGCCGGTCGCTATGGGTTTGCCGTTGTACAATTGCTCTAAAACGGCATTTTTGGCAATGTCGGGTTTAAAGGTAGTATCGCCCAGGTGCAGTCCCAGGTTTTCGAGGTACATCTGCGCATTTCGTAATGAAAAACCTACCAGGCTGGGCATTTCTACCAGGGGTGGCATAGCGCGGTTAATAGTAAGGTAAATGGTACGATTTACTTTTACCGTAGCCTCGGCTGACGGAGATTGCCGGGTAACCGCCAGTTTTGGTAAACTATCAATATATACTGAGTCTACAATTTCTACTTCAAAATTCAGGGCCTCCAAAATTTTACGGGCATCGTTAACATTTTTACCTTCAACCGAGGGTACTTTTTGGTACTCGCCATGTTTGGTAATATAGGCAAGCGAACCAAAGAATAGCAATATCAATAATGAGCCTGTCAGTACCACCGCAACTATATTTACCCACAGCGGTTTTTTTGTTAAAAATGTAAACACAATAGCTTATTTCGTAATGAAAGTAGATTAATAATTAAAACATTCGTTTATTAAGGCCGTATAAAATTGCTGTAACGTCCAGCCCATGGCTTTAACCTGTTTTGGTACTATGCTTGCCTCGGTTTGGCCGGGTATCGTATTTACCTCCAGCATATATGGCTGGTTATTTTGCTGGCTGTAAATAAAGTCTATCCTAACAATACCCCTGCAATTTAATGATCCATATACTTTTTTGGCGGCCTGTGTTATCTGTTCGGCAATTGCTTCGTTTACTTTGGCCGGGGTAACCTCGTCGGTAAGGCCTGCCACGTACTTGGCTTCGTAATCAAAAAAGTCTTTTTTGGTAATAATTTCGGTAATGGGCAGGGTTATTATTTGCCCTTTGGTTTTAAAAACGCCAATGGTAAATTCGCGGCCTTTTATAAACTCTTCTACCAGCACCTGTTCGTCTTGGGCAAATGCTTTGGTAAGGGCGGCGGGCAGGTCGTTGGCGGCCATTACTTTACTCATGCCAATGCTGCTACCACCGTTGTTTGGTTTTACAAAAAGGGGTAATTGTAGCTGTTGCAATATAGCCCCGGGCGTAGTGTTGTTGTATTTAAAAAGATGCATGGAGTGGGCCACGTGTATACCGCCAAAAGCTGCTATGGCCACCGTGTAGCTTTTATTAAAGGTTAATGCCGAAGTAGCTGCATCGCAACTGGTATAGGGAATTTTTAACAGGTCAAAATACCCCTGCAGTTTTCCGTCTTCGCCGGGGGTGCCGTGTATTGCTATAAAAACTGCATCAAAAGTTATTTTTTGTTGCCCGATGGTTAGCGAAAAAACATTTTTGTCCACGGGTATATTGTTACCGGCTTCATCTTTAAACCACCAGCCGGTAGGGTGTATGTCAATTTTAAAAACATCGAACAGTTCACTGTCAAGATTTTTTTCTATTGTTTCGGCGCTTTTGTAACTTATGACCGCCTCGCCACTATAACCACCGGTAAGAAAAGCAATTTTCTTTTTTTGCATCAAAATGTTTTTTGCCCGGCAAAGAAAGTGAAAATAAATGTTGGTTTTACGTGCGTGTTTGGACGAAGGTAAAATAGAACACCACAGGTAAGCCATTATACTGCATGCAAAGGCACAAAAAAAGAGTGAAGGAAAAACCTTCACTCCTGAACGGGAAATATCACCCGCCTATACGATGCTGCCGTTTAAAGCAGCAATAATAAATACGATTGACATGCTAAGCTATCATTTATGTTTAATAGGAATAACAAATTAGTGGTAAACTTTTGCACATGTTTATAAATGCAGCTTTTCTTTTTTCACCATAAGTACTTCCACTGTTTCTTCGTACATCTCGTCAGGTACGCAGCAGTCTACCGGGCAAACCGCGGCACATTGCGGCTCTTCGTGAAACCCCTGGCACTCAGTGCATTTATTAGGAGTAATGTAATAGGTATCAACAGCAATAGGCTGCATACGATGGCTGGCATCCACCACTGTCCCATCTAAAAGGGTAAAACTTCCTTTAACAGACGTGCCATCGGTAATGGCCCATTCCACCCCACCTTCGTAAATGGCGTTATTGGGGCATTCGGGCTCGCAGGCTCCGCAGTTTATACATTCGTCGGTTATTTTAATTGCCATATTGTTAGAGTTTATAATGAAGTTTAAGGATGTATTTTCGCACCGCAAAAATAAGGGTGACAAATGACTTTACAACAACGAATTGAATTGTTGGTTCGGCTGGGCGAACATATTAGGGAGAACGGAGAGGAGTGGCAACTGGCACGGGAAAAAGCGTTTGCTGCAAATGCCTGGTTTTTGCCCGAATTTATTGAGCAATCGGGCAATACGATTGCTCAACAATTTTTGCAAAAAAACCAGTTGGATGCGTGGGCCACCTACTACCATTTGCCCGAAACCACCGCCAACCCAACAACGGTGGGGGTGGTTACCGCAGGTAATATACCTATGGTAGGCATGCACGATGTATTATCGGTTTTTATAAGCGGGCATAAACAGGCCATAAAGCTTTCAAACAAGGATGAGGTATTGATGAAGCATGTGTTAAAAACGCTTACCGCGTGGGATGTAAGGGTGGCCAACTACATTTTGCTACAGGACAAGATTGCTGGCTGCGAAGCTTATATTGCCACCGGCAGCAACAATACCGGCCGCTATTTTGATTATTATTTTGGAAAGTTTCCGAACATCATAAGGCGAAACCGTACCAGTGTGGCTATACTTTTGGGCAACGAAACTAATGCTGAGCTGGCTTTGTTGGCCGATGATATACAGTCGTACTTTGGCCTTGGCTGCCGAAATGTAACCAAACTGTATGTACCTATTGCCTACAATTTTGAACCATTATTAAAAGCCCTTGACGCATATAGCCGGTTTGGTGATTACCACAAGTACCGGCATAACTACGATTACCAATTGGCCTTATTAATGATGAGCAATACGTATTATATGACCAATGGCACCATTCTTTTATCTCAAAATGAAGGTTTGTTTACAGCCATAAGCAGGGTAAATTTTGAATATTACAACAACATTGACGCAGTAATGGAAACATTGCAAAACAACAACGATGTGCAGTGTATTGTAGGGCAGGGCAAGGTGGCTTTTGGGCAGGCACAAATACCGGGGTTGTTTGACTATGCCGATGGGGTTGATATTATGGCGTTTTTGAATGGACTTTAATTACCAGGTAATTGCGCCTTGTTACGTATTTATGCAAAGTTTGCGAACGGTTGTAACTTTAAGGTAGTGGCTGGTAACAGGGCCGTTGCTAAACTTTTACCACGGTTATTTGGTTTATATTAAAGAGATGATGTTACTGCCTTATTTTCGCAGGTAAGGCAAATACGACAACCTTCGTCAATAATTTGTTAAATGGTTAAATGATAAATGATACAGAACGTCACTTTATTTACTTTACCAATTGTTGAGCATAAATTTTGCGCTTTTAAAATAAAATATTTAAAACTTTCATGATGAAATTTAAACACATTGCTTTGATGGTCATTATTAGCGCATCTACGGCGTTGCTAAGTGTTTGGGGGTTTTCTACCTACCACGACAGGCAAATGGCAGGTATGCAGGCTAACGATAAACTGCCTATAAATTACGCTGGCTTTTTTGACAACGATAAGCCAAACGGCGCGGTAGATTTTACTGCTGCCGCCACCAGTGCAACGCCAGCCGTGGTGCATATTAAAACACGCACTAAAGCAAGGCAGGTAACTAATAATTTGCCTCGCGGCCGAAATCCTTTTTCAGATTTGTTTGGCGACGATTTTGGTGATTTTTTTAATTCGCCAAGGTCACAAACCATACCCGAACAACGGGCAAGTGGTAGCGGGGTTTTAATAAGCAACGATGGGTATATAGTTACCAATAACCACGTTATTGACGGTGCCGACCAAATTGATATTACGATGATCAACAAAAAGTCGTACAAGGCAACTTTAATTGGTGCCGACCCCAGCAGCGATATAGCAGTGCTTAAAATTGACCAGGGCGATTTTCCTTACCTGGTTTATGGTAACAGCGACGAGGTAAAACTTGGCCAGTGGGTTTTAGCAGTAGGATATCCGCTAACACTTGATGTGACGGTTACCGCAGGTATTATTAGCGCCAAAGCCCGATCGATAGGCGTTAACAGGCGGCAAAGCGAAACCCCCATTGAAAGTTTTTTACAAACCGATGCGGCTGTTAACCCCGGCAACAGTGGCGGTGCCTTAATTGATACCGATGGAAGGCTGATAGGTATTAATTCGGCCATTGCCTCCCCAACAGGCAGCTATGCCGGATACAGTTACGCCATACCTGTTAATATTGTAAAAAAGATTGTAAATGACCTGATTAAGTTTGGCACTGTTCAAAGGGCATTTTTAGGTATAAGATATGCAGGCGATGATATAAGCGAAGAGCAGAAAAAAGAGATTGGCTATAAAGAAGGTGAAGGTGTATTTGTAACAAATGTAACTGATGGTGGTGCTGCCAAAGAAGCAGGATTAAAGGATGGTGACATTGTAACCAAAATTAATGGAATTAAAGTTACTTCAGGCCCTGAAATGGTAGAGCAGGTTACCCGGTTTAAGCCAGGCGATAAAATTACACTGTCGTACCTAAGGGACAACAAGGAAAGCACGGTTAACCTGGTGCTAAAAAATAAAATAGGCAATTTTGATGTGGTAAAAAGCGAGACTATTGTAGATAAGATAGGCGGAAGTTTGGAGACGATTAATGCCAAACAGGCAAAATTGTACGATATAACAGGGGGCGTTTTGGTGAAAAGCGTAGGAAATGGAATACTTAGTAAAACCAAAATGCAGGATGGATTTGTAATTACAAGTATAAACGGCCAGGCAATAGCCAATGTGGAAGACCTGAAAACGGCGCTAGATAAAAGTAAAGGTGGTACTGTAAAACTGGAAGGTATTTACCCAGGTTACGAAGGAAGCTATGGCTACCCGTTAAACCTTGAAAAGTAAAACCGGGGGGAAATAAGGTTAACTGGTTTTAGCATGATTTTAAGTTATTTTGTTACAATCGAAGTTGAATATTTTAGATGATGTGTAAAGGCCAGGTGTCGATGGCCGAATACATAGTCCTCATTAATAAAAAAGCCTGATGAAATGCACCAGGATAAAATTTTGAAAAAAGGCCCTTGCAAATGCAGGGGCCATTTTTAGTTATTGGGCGTTGGTAAATACAAGGTAATCCCATGCATTGGCTTCAAAATGCTGCATGGCCTTAAATTGATAGGTTGTGCCGGAAAATATACTGGTGTAATTACCTTGCAGCTTTTCAAGTTGTACGGTAAATTTTAGAGGTCCGTTGTGCGATAGATTTAAAATAACCAATACCACGTTGCCGGTAGCCACCCGTGCATAGGCTAAAATTTGGCTGTTATTACTTGTTGGCAGCCTAATGGTTTCAACGTTATTGATAGCTACCGCCAGCGCTGCGTTATTGGCCCTTGCTGTTAAAAGCGCATGGTAAAATTGATGCAGCCAAACGTGGTCGCTCCACTGTAGTGCATCTTTATCAAAAAATAGCAGGCTTTTTTTATTGGGTAATTCCTGCCCGCTATAAACCAATGGAAGGCAATTGGTGTAAGTGCTGGTTAATACGGCAAACGCTTTAACTGCCGCACCTAACCGCTTGTACTCAGTACCGCTGTGGCTGTTTTCGTCGTGGTTGGAGGTGAATGCCAGGTGAATGGCATTGGGTGGAAAATGTTGCTGGTAGTTGTTTAGCACCATTTCAAAATCGTGAAGGTTCTGTTTGCCTTCGTACAGGTGTTCCATAGCATGCAATAACTGCCAACTGTACAAGGCATCAAATGCCAGGTGATAAACAACTTCCTGCGTTTCGCCCAGCCAAAAAAGACCCTCTTTCTCCTGTGCCAGTTCCTGTCGGGCGGTTTCCCAAAAATCGAGCGGTAGTAAATGGGCCATGTCGCATCTAAATCCATCAATATCAAAAGTGGTTATCCAAAACTTCATTGCGTCAATCATTGTCCTTCTCAATTCCATGTTTTTATAGTCAAGGTCAATTACATCAATCCAGCCATTATGGTCAAAAAAATGTCCTTGTTCGTTTAGCTTGTAAAATTCGGGGTGGCTTTTGGTCCAGCTATGGTCCCAACCGGTATGGTTGGCTACCCAATCAATTATTACCTTAAAGCCCATGGTATGCGCAGCTTTCACCAGTACAATAAAATCGGCCTCTGTGCCAAATTCCGGACTAATATTTACATAGCTGCTACAGGCATAATAGCTGCCAAGGGTACCTTGCCTTTTTAACACGCTAATAGGTGTTAATGGCATAAACCATAATACGTGCACCCCCATTTGCTGCAACCTGGGTAGGTGCGCTTCAAAGGCTTTTAAGGTGCCCCCGGCAGTATACTGGCGCACATTTACTTCGTATATATTGCTTTGTTTTATCCATTCGGTAGTAGTAAATGACCGTTTCATGGGGTGCAGCTTTTGGCGTTCAGTATTATTATAGGCTGGTTACAGCCTTTAAATGGTGGTAAAAATAGTTACTAAATAATAATGGTTATGCCAGGCAATGCCTACTATTAAAAAACCCGGTAAGCGGGGTGGCTTACCGGGCATATTGGTTTGCAAAAGCAAGTTACAGGTATTGAAGGTTGGTATCGGGGGTAAGGGTTAACAGGGTATCGTACATTAATTGAATGGTTTGTTCAATATCGCTTTTGTGCAACATTTCAACAGTGGTGTGCATGTAGCGCAACGGAATGGATATTAGTGCCGATGGGCATCCGTCGTTGGCATAGGCAAAACTGTCGGTGTCGGTGCCGGTGGTACGGCTGCTGGTGCGCAGTTGTACTGGTATTTTGCTTTTTTCGGCCACATCAATAATCAGGTTCAAAAGTTTGTTGTGCACTGCCGGCCCGTACGATAGCGATGGTCCTTTACCGCAGCTACAATCGCCCTCAATCATTTTGTTAATCATGGGTGTGGTGGTATCGTGTGTAACGTCGGTAATAATAGCCACATTGGGTTTAATGCGGCGGGCCACCATTTCGGCACCACGCAATCCAATTTCTTCCTGCACTGCATTTACCACGTATAAACTATAGGGTAGTTTTATATTATTTTCTTTTAGCAACCTGGCCACTTCTGCAATCATAAAGCCTCCAATACGGTTGTCCATGGCACGACCAATGTAATATCCGTTTGCCAATTCGTCAAAACCATCCTGGTAAGTAACCACGGCACCAACGTGTATGCCAAGGTCTTCCACTTCTTTTTTATTGCGTGCCCCGCAATCTAAAAACAGGTTTTCTACTTTAGGCTGTGGTTCTTTTTGGTCGTTATTGCTGGACCGGGTGTGTATGGCAGGCCATCCAAAAACTGCTTTTACCGGCCCTTTACGTGCGTGAATAATAACCCGTAGCGATGGAGCTATCTGATGATCGACACCACCATTTCTTTTTAAATAAATAAGACCATTATCGTTTATATAATTTACAAACCAGCTTATTTCGTCGGCATGTGCCTCAATTACTACTTTAAAAGGTTTGCCGGGGTTTATAATGCCTACCGCGGTACCATAGGGGTCTACAAATTGTTCTTTAATATAAGGGGTCAAATACTCAAGCCATATTTTTTGTCCACTACTTTCAAAGCCTACCGGTGAGGCATTGTTAAGATAGTTTTTTAAGAATACATGCGACTTATCGTTAAGTAGCGATGGTGGGGTGGTTATTGTTTTTTTTGCTTTTGCCATATAATTGATTTAAAAAAATAAGATACTAACTATGCCACAAACTCCTTTTAAAAACATTAACCCGTCTATTGCCAGCAGGTAAAACAAAATGCCCTGGTTGTTAATGGTTGCAGTAATAAGCAACAATAGCAGGTAGGGTATTGTTTGTATTGCGACAGCCGCGGGCCCTGCTTGTTGCTGGTACAAAAACATCCATAAAAAAATAAAGCTTAAAAGGGCGGCCGGAAGTACTACCCAACGGATCGCCTTTCCCTTGCCTAACAAAGCAGGGTATGTTTTAAGCTGCTGCCTCAAGTCATCCTTAAGGTCTTTTATGTCAAAAAGTACCGCGAGGGCCGAAATAAATAAAAAGTTCTAACCAAAACAACGGTGAGGGAAGTATAACCTGGTCGTACCCGGCACTATGTTGCATTTGTTTAAAAACCACCGGGTAAACAGTAACCAGGCCCGACCATGTAAAGCCAATAAAAAACGGTTTCAGCCAACCTATTGCCCGCAGTTGCTGCATGTTTTTTAGTCTAAAGGCTTTGTAGGTGTACAGGAAAGCGATCGTAGGAAAAATGATCATTAGCAACCACTGCATTTTATGCAGCCCACGAAACCCGGCCGAAAAGCTTACTATTATAAATAAAATATCGGCTACTGCAAGGGTGGTTAACACCATAATGGTTAGTCGTACCATGCCATGGTTTTGCTGGTACCAAAGGGTTCGTTTATTGCTGCTTAAAACATTGGTGCTGGTATAATAAATGCGGCTGTAGTAAAGTACTGTGGCCGCAAAAACCAAAAAATACAGATGGGGGCCGTTAGGCGGTAGGTGATGTTGCAAATTGGTTTCTAAGCAAAGTGCAAGGGCACATAAGCCATAAAAAACATTCCCGTAAAAAATTATCGGAACAATTTGCCTCAATAGCTTGGTTTAACGTAATATAACTATTGGATCGCTGGTAATGGTGTCACTTTTATTTTTTGCTTTATCGCGAATAACAAACTTAAAAATCAATGTATCGTTTTGAGGCGGGTTACCAGGGTTAATGGCCGATATAAGATAGTTTTGATAGCTAAGGTTAAGGTCTATTAAGCCGTTGGTTGTATTTGGTACATTAGGAAACTGTATGCGAAAACTATCTCTGATAGTGGGCCTTGTAATGCGGTTGGTTCGTATTTTTCTTAAAAAAAACGTATCGCTAATATCGCCTTCTTTATCAAAAATTTCAAATTCAAACCTAAGCGATCCGCCATTGGGTACCACGTTGCTGCTAACAGATTTTAGCACAAGTTTAGGCGTTGTGTTGTATTTATCTTTTTTGCAAGCTGCCAAAACGCTCATTGCAATAAGGGCAACCAATATCTTTGTGGTCATAGTACTATTTTACCTTTCAAATTTAATCAAATACCTTTATCGTTAAGTACCCATTCCATTGATTGTTAACAATATTTTTTCAGTCAACGAGGCTTCGTTTAATCATGTTGCCCTGCAGGTTTTTGCTTATCAATACCAGCAAAACCAGGTATATCGTAAATGGGTTAACGCATTAGGTATTAATGTTAACTCCATTATTTCTATTGCAGATATACCGTTTTTACCCATATCGTTTTTTAAAACTCACCAGGTAACTGCAGGTACTTTTAGCCCCGACATTGTTTTTACCAGCAGCGGTACCACAGGTGCTATTAACAGCCAACATTTTATTAAGCACCTACAAGTGTACGAGGAAAGCTTTAACAGGGGTTTTAATTTTTTTTATGGCGATGTGAGCGATTGGTGCATAATCGGGCTGTTGCCCTCTTATCTTGAGCGGTCAGGGTCGTCGCTGGTGTACATGGTAGATGCCCTTATCAAAAGTTCGGGCCACCCTTTTAGTAATTTTTATTTATATGAAATTAATAAGCTCGGCAATGTGTTAAGGCAATTAGAAACTGAGCATCAAAAAACACTGCTGGTAGGCGTAACCTTTGCCCTGCTCGATTTTGCTGAGCAGTATAACATTCCACTACACCAAACCACCATAATGGAAACCGGTGGTATGAAGGGGCGCCGCCGCGAAATGGTACGTACCGAAGTGCACCAGCAGCTCACCAATGCTTTTGGTGTGCAGCACATACACTCAGAGTATGGAATGACCGAGCTTTTGTCGCAGGCGTACAGTGCCGGTAACGGTTTATTTACCACCGTACCGTGGATGAAAGTGTTGCTTCGCGAAGAAGACGACCCATTATTGATAAAACAAACCGGCCGCGGCCTTATTAATGTAATAGACCTTGCCAATGTGCACAGTTGCAGTTTTATAGCCACCGACGATGTAGGCCAGCTATATGCCAATGGCAGCTTTGAAGTGTTGGGCCGTGCCGATGCAAGCGATATACGTGGGTGTAGCCTTTTGGCGGTATAAATAGGAATTTATAGAGATCACTACGGCACGTGTTTTCATTATCTCTTTTCATCTTCTTGTATAAAGATGATGGCACCATAGTAGCAACGGGGCTTGTTTTGGTTATCTTTTTCTTTGTTTTTATTTAAAGATGATTGCATCGGGTTGGCTACTTATGCATTTTAAATAAATCGCCTGATGCCGGCGGCCAACGTTGCATACGTTTCCCTAAACTCCCTGGGCGTGCATTCTTTCTTCTTTTTAAAAATACGGTTGAAGTTGGAGATATTATTAAAGCCGCATTTATAGGCAATTTCGGTAATGCTATGCGTGGTATCTATTAATATACGCGCGGCATGGCCCGGCAGTATGTCATTTACCGTATCAACAAACATTTTGCCAATACGCAGTTTAAAAAACCTGCTAAAGGCCACATTGCTCATGCTGGCAATTTTTGCCGCTTCGGAAAGGGTTATGTTTTTTTCAAAATTTTGGTTGATGTATAGCATTATTTTTTCAACGCGCCTGCTGTTGTACGTGGTGGGCTGGTGATTAATAAACGAATCGTCATACAATAACCGCATGTTTCTTGAAATAGAAATATCGTGCAAAATAGAAATTAGTTCCAGCACCAGGCTGAAGCTTTGGTTTTTTAGCAGGTTGTACAACCGGTGTTTGGTATAAAGGATCGCATCTTTCACAAACAAGTTATCTTTTAGAAAATGCGGGGGCTATTAAAATTAACAACCGTAAGCTGGCAGCAGGCAGGTGGTAGACTAAGATGGCTGCCATTGCAGCCAGCCATATCAGTGTTTTTATATAGCTTTCCATTACAACTACATTTTATTATGAATAAATTTTCGCGATTGCTTATTTGTGTGCTTGCAATTTTGCCGTTTGTGTATATGAAAAAACAGGAGAAAACACGCATTGTATTTTTTGGCGACTCCATTACACAAGCAGGTGTAAACCCCGGCGGCTATATTTCGGTAATGAAAGACATGCTGCAGGCAGAAGGCCTGACCAATACCTATGAGTTAATAGGTGCGGGTATTGGCGGCAATAAAATTTACGACCTGTACCTGCGTATGGAGGATGATGTGTTGGCTAAAAAGCCTGATGTAGTGGTGATTTGGGTAGGCGTAAACGATGTGTGGCACAAGGCTACCAGCGGTACGGGAACTGATGCCGATAAGTTTGAAAAGTTTTACAACGCGGTAGTAAAAAAACTACAGGATAATAATATTAAAGTGTACCTGACCACACCCTCTACCATTGGCGAAAAAACCGACAACAGCAACCAGCAGGACGGCGACCTGAACCAGTATGTTAAAATAATAAGAAAGATAGCCGCTGAAAAAAAGTGCGGACTGATTGACTTGCGCAAATCATTTTTTGAATACAACGTGAAGAACAACCCCGACAATAAAGAGTCCGGCATACTAACCACCGACCGGGTACACCTTAACCCCGCCGGCAATAAGTTTGTAGCCGAAAAAATGATGGAAGTGCTGATGGGGAAGTAAGTGTTTTATTTTGAATGATAAATGTTGAATTTTTAATGAAAAGGGAATTGTGAGTTGTGAGTTGTGAGTGGTGAGTAGTGAGTTGTGAGTTGTGAGTTGTGTGTTGTGATTAGTGAGTGGTGAGTGGTGAGTTGTGAGTTGTTGTAATTAGCGAGTGGTGAGTTGTGATTAGGGAGTAGTGAGTTGTGAAAAGTTGTGAGTTATAAATTAAGAGTTATAAATTATGAATTATGAGTTATGAATTATGAGTGGGCCGCCGTTGGTTGAGCGAAGCCACTGGTAAGTTTGGAATCGCGAGTTTATAGCAGGGAGTGATGAGCCGCCGTTGGTTGAGCGAAGCCGAAGCCAATGGTAAGCTCGGAGTCGGGAGTCTGTAGTTGGGAGTGATGAGCCGCCGTTGGTTAAATGTAGCCGAAGCCAATGGTCATTGTTTATATCGTTTAGCTTCGCAACCCTTTTGCCATTGTTGGTCGCCGACCAACAATTTATTAAGCCTTAATAATCCCATTAATATGGAATGAGATAATTTATAAAAAGCTTTTTTTTGATCAATTACTTCAAGTTTTCCATGTATTCTTTTATATCGGGGCAGTGTACGGCTGCTTGATTAAATGCGTTGGTGTTTTGATAAATTTTTATTTGCTGTAAGTATGAGGGATTGCTATTGCGTTTCATATACGGCGGTTTTTCTTTTCTTCCAAAATTGCTAAAGCGCCGGCAGGTAAGTAGGCCTAGCAAACACTTTGCTTTAAATTCTTTATTAGTTGATAAAGCAAATCCTTTGGCATAATTATCAGCAGCCGATTTGCACATATAGTAATTGGCACCATACTTTAAATCGTTGGGGCCGAAATTATAAAAACCCCATAAAAAGTTTGGATATACATTGTAATCATTTGGTTCATTTAATGATTTACCATAACTAAACATCATCCATGCTTTAACGTGATACGATGTATTAAACTGCACATTACCCAGTTTAAAATAGGCTGCGGCCCGTATTTCATTATTTGTTGAGTTGGTAATATTATTTAGTACGTTTACAACATCCTGTGTAATGAGCAGCTTGCTTGCTATTGGGTAGCGTGTTTTGTTTATGGTTGTATCAGGCGCTAGTCCGGTATAAGTAACAGGGGTTAGCGGCAAGTAATACTTATACTCATAATTGTTTTTCCAAAAGTTGCGGTCCATGCTTTTAAAAACTTCCAATGCTTTGTCATATTGTTGTTCACGAAAAAGGATTGTTCCTTTCAAATCTTTATACATATCGTCGTTGGCCCATTGCGATGGAGAAAGCAACTTTTCGAAAGCTGTTTTTTTTAATTTGTGCTTTAATGCTAGTAAACCGTCTATTGTAGGTGGTTTTGCAAACCGGTCGTACCACGCTATATGGCTGTAGCCTACATCCCCGTCCAACCATCCATCGTTGGTATTGGTAGTTATATTTGCTTTGGTATATAACAGGCCCGATGTAAGAAGGTCGCCCTTCATTTTATAAGCACGGCTTAGTATTAGTAAAAGTTCCGAAAGGTCGTCACTACGTTCTGCATCTTCATCATCCCAGCGGTCGTATATTTCTTTTTTCAATCGTATTTTAAAAGAAGGGTTTAGTTGCAGTAGTTGGTTCATATTGCCGGCAAGCTTTTCCTTTACGGCCTGCTGTTCAATATTTTTTATATGCGCGGTGACAATAACCTGCTCTATTAGTTTTTGGGTTTGGTATTGCTTGTTGCTATACACAGGTAACATGCCTAATAATCGGCTGGCACCTACATAATTTTGTTGCATATTGTATAAATGAACCAGGGCTAATTGTAAGGGAGGCCCCGGATGTGTTTTATTAAAATTTGTAAGAAACCCAACAACCTGGCTAAGATATTCGGTATCTGTTTTTTCAAGTAACTGGCGTTGTTTTTTGGTATCGTATGGTCCTCTTTCTTCAAGGTAGTAGTCGTAAAAACCTAGTATTTGGGGCGTAGACAGCCAACTCTCCAGTTTATTTATTTCACGGCCAACAAGTGCGGGTAAAAACTTACTACCAGGGTTTAATTTTGCAACCTTTCTAATATTTGCCAACGCCCTTCCATTTGTTTTCATTGCTACCATGGTTTGTAGCAGGCTATTGGTATAGTCGTTTTTTGTATTGGCTGCAAGTGCAGAAAGGTCTTTTTTATCAATGCGTAAAAATGCAAACTGTTTCTTTTCATCCGATTGGTCAAAAGCTTTTAGAAGGTAGAGCGTTTTTTTAGTGGGGTCTTTTTGTACCATAGCAAAATAAATGTTGGCCCATGCTGCAACTATTGTATTTCTACCTTCCAGGTAATTAAGGAATACCTGTTGCAGCTTTTGCATGGTAGGTGTATCGTCTGTACCGACATAAAACCATAGTTTCATTGCCTGAAAAGCATACCGTTGTTGCAGATAAACTGGTGCAGTTGCAATTTGTTTGTAGTGGAGGTTGGCAAGCGAAAGCACAGCTTGTTTCTTTCTTTCAACTGTAGTGTCCCAGGGGTCGGCATCTAATATGTCTACAGCCTCTGCTTGTTTAGCCAAAGCCATATAATGTAAAGCAGCACGGTTTTCTTTAAGAACAAGCCATTGTATAAAAGTGTTTCCCTTAAAATTTTGCCAGTTATTTAATTTGTATGCGTTTAAAAATAAGCTTGGTGGCGTTTTATATTGAATTTCGAAAATATCTTTTTCACTTGCTTTGTCGGAAGTGTATTTTTTCCACTCATTACAGTTGCGTTTAAAATCGGGCTGTTTTTCCGCTTCAGAAACATTGAATAGTGCATCCGAATAGGTAAATTCTTTTATTCCATAATTGCCGTTAAGGGCACTATTAAACAATAGAAAGCGTTCTTCATCGTTGCTTAATGTAGGTCCACAACAAAGTATACTATTCCATGGAAGCAGCAACGAAACGGCCAGCGTGCTAATACATCTTATATATTTTTTCAATTGTATTTTTGTATTGATTAGTCAATTGGTTATCATAATGGTAAAATGCGATGCGTTTAATATTTGGTAATTTGTCGCCTAATAGTTTACCAGCTTTTATCAACGCTTTTTCATCTGGAAATTCCGGTCTAAGTACGTCGCCATGCCGCAGGTATTGATTATTTATTTCAACATCGGTTTTCACAATTAAAATATTACCAGTTTTCACAAAATAGTTAGTATCGGCTAACAGTTGCTGGTGTTCGTTAGGGTATACGATGCCTTTAAAATTACCTGCGTTAAACCAGGCATACCAACCAAATACAGGCAGGGCTGCATCCAGCGGTAATGGATAGGGTGCTGTTGGGGTAAGGTACTGTTCAAGATCTTTAATATCGAAAACGGAATTAGTAGTGGTGTTGTGCCGTATGTTGCTCATATTGTAGCACATTAGCATACCCTTATCTACTGGCGGCACGCCCATTTTGCTGCGGTATTTATACGGGTACAGTCTAATAGTAACCGATATAATTTTATCGGGTAACAGTTGTTTTAATTTTTGTAGAAACGTAAAGTATCTCTCACGGGTAGTTTCCGTCCAGTCGCAATCAATTTGAATCTCCTGAGGTTCGTAGTTACTTATAATAATACCTGCTTGCTTTTGGGTTTGTTTTATTTTATTGTTGATGAAGACTATTCTGTTGCGCACTTTATAGGGTAAAGAATCTGCCCAATAATTGTCTATTTTTTCAAAGATTTTGTTGGTTATAAACACCACTGGGGTAAATTTTTTTTGTAAGAAAGGGGCAGCTTTGTCAATACCCGTTATTTCCGCACGGGGCACGGGCATCGATTGCTGATAACTCCAATCTACATCCATGTAGCGTAGGTAAAAGTGGTCTATTTGATTTTTGGCAATAAAAGTTTGTACAGTTGTATCGGTAGCAAAACTAGTTTTCCAATAGTAAAATGAATGCTCCACATCCGGCCGCATTTTGCACGAAATAAAAGCTGGCAGCAATAATGCATAACCGGGTAAAAACCTGAAAAACCTGAAAAGCATAAGGGGAGTAAAAAGGAAAATAAATATCGGGATAAAGCAGTAAGACTGACTGCTTTTTTTGCGGTTTTTTAATACTTGGCAACACATTAACAAAACACTGGTTTTATTGTGTCATAAGGATTTTGTTATGGCTGAATAAAGGACTAAAAGTAAAAGTGAGTGACACAACGATGTTTAATAGCACTGCAAATGCCAGCCCCCAAAAACTGTTGATTTTATTTATTGCCAATTGGTTGCTTTGGCGCAGCAGAGCTAACTAACAAAAATTAATGGCCCTATAAAACAAACCTTATATTTTTACTTTGGTTTGCCCAAAACAACCGATAGTAAACAGCAGTATAGCAGACCTTTGTAGCTAATTTTTTAAATGGTTTTAAAATATTACCGTCAGCGTTTTACACCGAAGTAATGTATAAATAGCCTCGATTATATTGTCCAGCTTCGCAACCCTTGTTTTACAAATTGAAAATTACGGACATCGCCGCCGAATTGCTCAAGGGTTTCTATTACTTTGTAGCGGGTGTTTACGGGGCAATAAAATATCATAAAACCGCCGCCGCCTGCACCGCTTATTTTGCCACCGGTGGCACCGGCTTTTTTAGCGGCGTGGTATAATTTTTCGAGAGATGGGTTTGAGATATTGGCCGCCATTAACCGCTTTTGATGGAAGCCAAAATCGAGTATCTCACCAATTTCGTGCAAACGGCCTTTTAGTAAAGCTTCCTTCATCATCCGCGATTGCTCCTTTAGTTGGTGCATCGCCTCTATTGACTGTTTGTTTTTTTGGTTTACGTTGCTTTGTTGCTCAATAATGATTTTGGCCGATTCACGGCTGGTGGCGGTAAAGTACAACACCAGGTTATTTTCCAGCTCGTTCAGGTATTCCTGTTTTATGCGCAAGGGGTTAACAATTACTTTATCGCCGCCAAAAAATTCCATAAAGTTGATGCCGCCAAAAGTGGCCGCATATTGATCCTGTCGGCCGCCGGCCAGTTGCAGGTCGTTGCGTTCAATTTCGTAGGCATAGTGGGCTATGTCGTACTCGCCCAGGGGCAGGCGCAGCATTTCGGCAAAGGCGCCTATGATGGCCACTACCAGCGTGCTGCTGGTACCCAGCCCGCTGCCCGCAGGCGCATCTACAAACGTAGAAAGCCTGAACCCCGATAGTGGCAAAGCATAATCTTTTTGAATGCGGTTGTACACCCCTTTCAACAGGTCTAGTTTGCCGGTAATGGGTAGCTGGTCAGCCCATTCATAACGCTCTTCTTCTTTGCGGTCCAGCGCCACCAATACTATTGCGTTCTCCTCAATAGGTTCTATGGTAGCGTAGGCAAACAGCGATATGCTTGCGTTTAATATAGCGCCTCCATACAGGTCGCTGTAGGGGCTAACATCGGTGCCGCCGCCTGCCATGCCAATACGTAAGGGTGCCCTGCTTCTGTAGATCATACTAAAAAATTAATAGGCAAAGTAAACGGTGTAGCCGGTTTTTAAGTTTTTATAGAGAGAATAATATTGTAGCGGCAATAATATTGTGACGGCAATATTATTGTGTCGGCAATATTAAGAATAATACCAAAGTATAAAATTCGAAATAATAGTTTGAGGATTTTATGTTTTAGCCCATTTTGCTATCAAAACCGTTTACCAAGGCTAAGCGATAGCTGCGTAATCGTATCGCCATTGCTATCGGTTTGTAAACCTGCGTCAAGGCCAATTGAAAGGTTTATTTTACTAATGGTGTAATTATAACCTGCCTGTGCGCTGCCGCCGGCTGTGTACGTGCGTTGGGGAGTTCTGTTGTTAAATTCAACTACAGGAAATGGAAGTCCTGAGCCTGCTGCAGGATAATAAATACCAAAGCCGTCGGTGTTTGACGAGGATTGATACCTAAGTAAAGGACCCAACCGCAACTGAAATTGGTGCTTTCCCGCTTTCAATAAATCATATCCCAAATAACCATTTAGCTGAAAGCCGGCAGTGGTAAAACGTATGGAACCGTCCACCTCATTGCCACGAAACGTGTAATAAAGTGGCTGTTGTCCGTCGTGAATGGAACCACCTATACCAACGATCCAACTAAGATTTTTTTTGAATTTTTTTGAATAGCTGGTGTTGAACACTATGCCAGGCAAATCGCCGCTGCCATGCTTGCTTGTGCCAATGGCAACACTAATTTGCTGGTTAGGTGGAGAATTTTTTTGGCAAAAAGTAAAACTGGCGATGGAAATTAAACATAGCATAAAAATGTATTTCATGAGGTGGTTTTGCATAAATATAGTTGTTGAATAAAACTAACAATATTAAAGTATTAATAACAGAGCTGCTATGTTACCTGCCTTATAGCTGCCACCAAATTATCCCAGCTATATTTTTTCTTTTCTTCTATCAGGTAAGGCAAAAAATGACCTTCACCTAATTGGTACAATTGTAATATACCCTCGGCAATAGCGATAGGTGTGGGTTCGGTTACAATGCCTGCCTGTTTGTGCGGCACCATTTGCGGAAGGCCGCCTACGTTGGTTACCAGCATGGGTTTTTCAAAATGGTAGGCGAGGGGGGTAACACCGCTTTGGGTAGCGTTGCGGTAGGGTTGAATAACAAAGTCGGCTGCGCTCAGGTAATACTTTACTTCGCTGTCGGCAATAAATTCGGTTTTTAAAATAAGCAGGTTACTGAGTTGGTATTTGGCTACCAGTTCATCGTATGTTTTGCGGTCTTCATAAAACTCGCCGGCCACCAGCAGGATAGGTATTTGTATTGATGGATCGGCTACCCTTTGTTGCTGCAGAAGATGCATTGCTTCCAGCAACAGGTCGAGGCCCTTGTACTGGCGAATGAAACCGAAGAATAGAATGATGTTGGTATCGGGGTCGATACCGAGGTGTAGTTTTGCCAGTTGCTTATCTACAATTGCGCCAAAGTTGTCGTACAACGGATGCACTACCTGCACGGCTGGCTTTTGGGTAAAGGTGCGCAGGTCGTTCATTACTTTATCGCTCATGGTAATAAATCCATCAACAGGTTTAATGAAGTATTGGGTAAACTGCTGATCGCCGGGGCGTTTTTCGTGGGGCAGTATATTGTCGGCAATGCACACCACTTTGGTGTGGGCATTGCTTTTGGCAAGGCGTAAAATGGTGCCCAGTGCAGGCCCCATAAACGGCAGCCAGTAACGCACTACAATTATATCGGGTGCCAGCTTTTTTAGCCGGTTGCCAACCGCCAGCCAGCTAATTGGGTTAATGGAGTTGATGCAAACATGTATATCAATATCGGCCGGTGCGGGCTCCGAAGAATATTGCGTGGTACCAGGAAAAAGAAAGCCGGGGTATTGTAGCGAAAAGGTAAAGATGGACGCCTGCCAGCCCTGCTGCTGAAACTGGCGTGCCAGCCGCTCGTTAAACGAAGCCAGTCCGCCCCGCAGCGGGTGCGCCGGCCCTATAATAACCACTTTGTTCATGGTGCAAATATCTGCCTATGTGAGGCATTAAAAAAGTGTAGGGTATAGGATTACAAGTATTGATTTTTGCCGGGGTATTGGTAGTGGTCCCATGCCAATAAGCGTTCTGTAGTCAGAGTTATAAAGTAAGTTTTAGCTGCCCTCCCAAACCTGTTTAAATAATTTTCATTAAAGTGGAAAGCCTGAGGTTGCGTGCATTGTTTTCAAGACGTGTAATGAAGGATTTGTTGGTGCTGCAATTTGCGGCAAGTTGTTTTTGGGTTAAACCGAGTTTTGGAGTGGGTTTTTAAAGCAAAAGGCCTAACGAGCGTGGCTTGCGGAAGTACAGGATTTAGTAGTCCATCCAGCCCGGAACCGCTGCTGATTAAAAAGGTTGATTGTTATTCCGTCTGCCAGCATAGCAGCAAAATGATTGTTCAAGGGTCCTAAAAGTTCAATTTAATGTTCAATAAAGTCAGCTATTTTATACCCTACAGGCAGGCCGGGTTTCGGTCAATCCCGGTTTACCGGGAAGTAGAATAAAAAGCCCCGATAGTCCCTGATTATCGGGGCTTCGTTTAGGGGCTTTTCGTCTACTCCACTTAATGTTAGGTGGCAGTTTTTGTCATTGAGTTGTTAATTCCTTATCAAAATTCTTAACGCCTTTTATTAAAAGCCATAGACAAAATGATAATTCACCAATAAAGATTGGAATAGCAAGATATATAAATACAGGATTTGCAAAGCCACTTGAAAGAAACATTGTAAAACTGTTTATAAGATATCCGAAGCCTGAAATAATATATAATATACCAAGAAATTTTGGAACCATTTCAGATTTGAAAATCACATAACCAACTATCAAACAGTAAACCCCGAAGAACACTAATCCTATAGCATATCCTTGAGCCTGTATATTTAGATATAATAGGGAAAGTGTGGCAAGTTGATTGGGTTGTAAGGTATTTAAGTAGGTGTCCTTACCTAATATTAGTAAAGATGAAATTTGATTTAATAAGTTTACAGCAATAACTGCTGTTTGAATGATAACAAATATGAGAGCAAGTTTCATCAAAAATTTATTTACTCGTTTAAATAAAAAGTAAATAATCAATACACTTGGCAAACCAATAACAAAATTTATTAGGTCTGCCACAAAACCGCAGCGGAACAACATTTCATGTGATTGTATATTATGTGCTGTTGCTGAGGCATCATTTGAAACTCTCAATGCTTGCCTTACAAAGACTTCTGAAAATAAACCTGTCGCAATTACTATTAAATAAAATAGTCCTGCTATCCGTGCTAAATTTTTGGTTGAAACCATTTTTATGTATTAATATAATTCGTGAAAATATTTTAAAAATCAAAATTCACGATATGTCACTTTTAAAATTGCCACCAACGTTGACGGCTTGGCGTTGTGGCAGTATTCTGTGTTCCTTCTGCCCACAACTGAAGCCGATTAAAGATATAAGTTTAATGGTTTCTACTGCTGCTAAATTTATAATATCAAGCTGGGACTACCGATGAATAGCGAACTGCTGCTGATTGCTCCAACTTCCGCCGCAATTGAATGAAGCCGTTTGTTGTAAGTAGGCTTTTTACTCGCACTCGATTTTCCTCGCTCAATCATAGCAATTATTCTTGTCTTTTCCTTTGCACTGACTGATATCCGTTATCTTAAAACTTAATGGGTCGCCTTCCTTGATGACTGTGCCCAGATAATAAACTTGACGTTTATCTTTTGCATACCCGCATCCCAGTAACTGAAAAGAAATATAATCAGCCAAGGGATATTTGAATACTGTATCTGACATCGCTTGTATGTAATAAAAGGATTTATCCTTCTACCAACTTTCATCCAAAACTTTAAAGGAGCTTACTTCCGAAACGTTCATTTTAGTTTGATAATAGTAGTAGTCATTTTGGTCTTTTCCATAAGGTCCATTATCTAATAGTTCAAAGCTTCTCCCATCAGCACTATCAATTTTTTTGTTTTGATAAAAAGCTGAAAATCCATCGACAGCATACTCATCAGCTATTGTTTGAAATGTCTTCGCATCAGCTCTCTTTATAAGTTTTCCTCTATAATATGCTTGGTTTTTGTCCTTTGCGTAGGAAGAATGCTTTAGAACTTTAAATGAATGAATGTTTACTTCAGAAAGACTTTTATAAAAATATCCACCTCCTTCATTCCAGTCTTTGTAAAGAACCTCGTTTTCCTTTAATTCATAGCCAGTATTACAACAGGTTATAGAAAAACGACAAGTGCTTATTAATATATATTTTATAATTGGTTTCAAGACTGTAAAAAATTAGGATTGTTACTTTATGTGAAGCTTATGCACAACGGTCCGGTACTGATGCAAGCAGGGAATTCATTGCTATGTCTGCCCCCAACCGCTGCTGAATAAAGATATAAATGTAAAAGTTAACAAATAAAAGCGAACCGGTGTTTGTCCTGCCGGAACCAATGCTGATAGCGAAAATATCAACGTCCTGCCCTGCTTGCAGCAATACCTTTGTATGGCAGTGCTTTATTTTTAAATTTTAGGCTTTTTAATATTCAAAGTTTTCTGCTTTATCCATTGGATTGCAATATCAACAGGTGCTTTATCATTGTCAAAAGAAGTATTGTGCCCTAATTTAGAAAACAAAGTATATTCGAAAGGTTTGCCTTGAACTTTCAATGTATTTAATTGCTCTATACACAGCTTTACTGGAATTTGTATGTCTTTCTCACCAAAAAGCCAAAGTCCGGGAATTGAAAGAGTATTCAGAGAAATTTTTGGGTCGGTTGCTGCAAATTGATAGCGGTCAGCATCATTTTTGATATGTTCACGAGCATCTGCTTCGGTATGATTTTCCCAAAAATTATTGTTTCCATTAGTATAAAACTGAAACCTGAGTTGTTCTAATGTTGTAATGGTGGGGCAACTAAATAAAACCATAAATTCTATTAGTGGATTTTTGCTAGATGCAATTGGGATTATCCATCCTGCCTGACTGAAACCAACTAACCCGATTGGTGTTTTTTTATCTTTCAAATAGGTTCGAAATGTATTTACCGCTGAACTTGCGTCGTGAGATAATAAATTAAGATTTGTTGTATCAATATTATTTGTGCCAACAGATGGTCCTACATACACACCCCCAGATTCTCCAACTCCACGTTTATCATATGTCAATACAGCAATACCTTTTTTAGCAAGACGTTTGGCGAACTCTAACTCTCTTTTTACAGGGTCAGATCCGTGAATAATTACAACTGCTGCAATTGTTTTTTTAGGCGTAAAAATTGAGCCTGCTAGAGTGACGCCTTGACTTTTAAACTTTACATCTTGAATGGTAAAGTCGCCCGATTGAGAAAATACCGTTTCTGGTAAAGTCATTAATAATAACCAAAGCAATAAGTTAGAAAAGAAGTTAATGTTCATTTTGGTTTAATAAAATATTGCGTTAAATTTTTGAGCCTGCGGTAGCATTGCCTATAATGTTACGGCTTGGCGTTGTGGCGGTATTTTTTGTTCCGTCTGCCGACAACTGAAGCCGGTTAAAGATAAAAGTTTAATGGTTTCTACTGCTGCTAAATTTATAATGTTAAGCTGGAACTGCCGACGGATAGTGAACTGCTGCTGATCCGCCGCGGCGGACATGCTGCCTCCATAATGACGAACTGATTTGCCTGTAGTTTTTTTGGGTGTTCTGTCAAACGAGTTTTAATTTGTCAGGTGGTGGATATTTAGTTGGAATTGAAGCCAATTTAAATGGTATTTGCATAAGTTCTATTTCGGAAAATTTGAGGTCCATTAAATCGTTTTCAATACAATAGCTTACGGTCAATTTTAAATAACGTCTAATAACCATTAATGGTAAAAAATCCTTCCCACGAAATGACATCCATTCCATTAAATCTTTTTTCCCTTTAGAACTATTGCAAGCTCTACAGGCATAAATTAAGTTGTCACCAATGTCTTTGCCTCCTAATTTTTGCGCCAAAATATGGTCTAATGTAAGATGATCGGTGGAATTGCAGTAATTGCATTTTGTCCCAAGTGATAGTTTCACTTTTTCATCGTCAAAAAGAGTTCGAATATTCATCGTACCAGTCAATAGGCCTTTATACAATTTGGCTCGTATCATAAAGTTAAACATGACATACTTTGTTTGTTGTCTGTTAACCGCAGTATGTGCCATAGCTAAATTAGCGTATGCCCAAAATAGATGCTCTTTAATTGTCTCCCTTTTAGTTTTTGTCATAGGTTTTTCGACTTGCAAAAGGTGTCAGATAACATTTCAGGCAACGATAAGTATTTGCGAAAGCAGGGAATTCATTGCTTGTCCTGCCCGGTACAAATGCTCAACTGAAAATATAATGTTGAAGTTAACAACTAAAAGCCAAATTTTTAAATGTCAGCCCGAACCACTGCTACTGCTTGTTACATAGATGATTTTTGATTGTCCAACCCTGCTTTTGCAAATACTTTTGTTGTGTGTAGCCAAAGTCAGTCAGATAGTGTTTGCTAAATCCACGTATGCACTAAATTAATGTCACAGCCTAATTTTTGTTTGAAGTCATCAATAAAGTTGTCTGTCAAACTTGACCAATTCCAAAACGTAAAACCCAAATCACTAAAACCCAATTCAGGAGTAAACTTAAATTGATGAATGTCTGTCCCAACATTGCACAAAGGGCAAGTCAAATTATCACTTTTATTGTCGCCCCATTCGCTTAAAAAATCCCAATCTTCGTTTGCAATGTCCTGCTTACAACTTGGGCAAATAAGTTCTTCAATTCCGTTTTGTCCTGTATGGAAAACTTGTCGCTCTCTTATTATTTTAAGTCGATTTGCTCCTAAGCCAAAAGGTAAATATTCTGGTTCTGTCGAAACAAGTTTTGCTCCATTTGAAATTTCATAGCCGTCATTTGAACTAAGAACGCAGTCAGAAAGTGTCGGCTTAATTATGTCAAGTGAAATAAGCCACTCTAAAATTTCTTTTACCTTAATTTCTTTGTCTGTATACACTGATTGTCTTGGTACAATTGAAATGCTATGGTCGCTCATAATTGATTGTCTGCTGATGAAAGTAGTGTCGGCAACTGGTTACACATAACGTTACGGCTTGGCGATGTGGCGGTATTTGAAAATCTTCAAGCCCGTAACTGCTGCCGAATAAAGTTACAAAAGTTGATGATAAAAACTAATGCCCGGCTTTATTCTTCTGCCGGAATTAAAGCCCAATAGCGAACAAAAAGCTGAGCACATATTCGTCACCCCGCCATATAGCCAAACCGATTGTTGTACGCATACCCTTTGTCGTGTCCACTAAAATGAACTGCGATTTTGTGTTATATACTCAATGTTTAGGTCATACAAATTGTCTTCGTATTGTAAAAATCTTTTGTCAAGTTGTTCCCAAACTTCGTCTGCTTTCTCTTCAATTTTCTCTAAAATTCCTTGTCGCTCTAAACTGTCTTCTGGAACAATTGAATTTGGGAATTGGTCAATTGCTAATTGAAGAATGTCTGCTGTCTTAATTGCATTTATTTGTCGCAGTGAAATAATTGTCTGCTGTGCAAAGTCTGCACTTGAGTTGTAGAAATATTGGTTGAAACCTCAGTTATTAATTTCTTTCTCTAAGTATTGGTTGAAATAAAAAGTCTTTTGTGGTTCTGTTAATTTTACCAATTCGTCTCCATAAGAAGATAGTTCGCATAAATATGTGTCAAGGTCTAATATTAATTTATCTGTGTCATTTAATAACAGGCTGTCAATATCAGGTTTTTTTATGCCTCATTCTTTTTATTGTCGCCAAATAGATTTTTTAAAAAACTCATAGTCTAACGAAATTTTGGTTTAGGGTTGCGTACAACTCGTATCTTGCCGCAGTTGTCGGCAACTTAAAAATAATGGTTTTATTGATTGTCAAACATTTACAGGGGTACATTTTTAAATTGTCGTTGCGGCAATCCTTTTTACCAATCGATAGGTTCATGTGCCATTCCATAGTGTAGGGTTTCAATATTCGGTCCTTTCTAAAAAATTGAATACCCTACCCTGGTATACTTCCGTTAAGCATTGCCTCACT
>Ga0105047_10001308_pt1 | contig 44325 bp, 41 predicted proteins | sample MAT04_FD_78384 | JGI IMG/M metagenome (GOLD analysis project Ga0105047, IMG submission 78384) | Freshwater microbial communities from Lake Fryxell liftoff mats and glacier meltwater in Antarctica - MAT-04 (megahit assembly) | ecosystem: Environmental > Aquatic > Freshwater > Ice > Liftoff... | reverse complement strand
ACCGAGAAGGTCACGCCCAGACGATGCACCAAAATCGACTTGACGGGCGCCATCAATCAACGCCGCGATGGCACCTTGCGCATCCATCGTTGGCGGTGGTGGTGGCGCCAAAATCGACATGAGAAACCCCCTCCCCTTCCCCTTTGACTCCAACCTATTGCAGGACTCTGACAACGGCCCACCCCTCATTGGGCGCTGTGGAAATCGTCTCGTCGGTCGTGACCAGTGGATAACTCACTGAGGAGTTCAGCCGTTAGAGTCGAACCGATTAGTAATCAGAGCTGGGCCCAATCAGAGCGTGCCGAAATGTCCGACCTCTTCGAAGAAGTCGGCCCCGACGCACCGACGTTGTGTGGTGGCTGCACGACCCGCGATCTTGCTGCTCACTTGGTCAGTATTTCGTCCATTTGGAAGATGTGCGCCGAGCAGGTGATCAATGGGAGCCCCGTGACTTGTCGCCCAAGCTTCAGGATGCGCTTTAGAAGATCGTCTCCGGTCGTGCCAAGGGTTTCTTCCGAAAGGCCTCCGTCGGCGTGCAGTTGGCCCGCACCGATGGCCAGGGCGGAACCGATGCGGAGATCGCTGCGCTGAAGGCCACGAACCTCAGCGTTTAACGTCAGCCGAAGAGTTCGACAGCAACGGCGGCCTCAACGCCTGCCCTCACCCCGGCCTGTTCGCAAAAGGCTCGAACAAACTCCGGGTCGGCCATCGGGTGGTCGCCTAGGCCCTCCAGGTACGCGGCATGTAGGGCCAGCGAGGCCACAGCGACATCGAGGAATCCGGTGACATCGACAGCGTGGGCTGCCTGTGGTGAACCGGCGACTAAACACTGTTTGACGCTGTGCGGGGACAGATCGAGATCGATGAACACCCAGCGGTTACCCGCATCTGCAACTGCATCAAGCGCAGCCTGCCCCACATTTCGGTGGTCAGGCGAATTGCGGCTACCAGGAAAACCCCAGGAATCTCGATGGTTGAACAACAGCACAGTTTCGGGCCGGTGAGTTCGGATCGCGCGAGTCAGGTCGCGGCGCAAATCAAGGCCGTACTCGATCACACCGTCGGCGTAGTCCAGGAACTCAACGTCATCGACTCCGACAACGGCAGCACTAGCACGCTGTTCAGCTTCTCGTACCGTGGCCGATTCCAGGGGTTCTAGCGAATCGATACCCGCCTCACCCCTGGTTACCAAGAGGTAGCTGACTTGGTGACCCAGAGAAGTCCACTTAGCGACCGCCGCAGCGGCGCCGTATTCCAGATCGTCTGGGTGGGCCACTATCGCCAACACAGTTCCGGGGTCGTTGCTGAAGAGTTCGAGTCCGTTGTCCATCGCGCCAGTATGGGCTCCATCGCGGCCACTAGCTACAACTAGGTCACTAGAGAAGCTAGAAGCGAACAGTCTGGCCAGCCTCTGCGAGCTCCTGCTTGACCTCATCAATCGAGACCGTGCCAAAGTGGAAGACGCTGGCCGCTAGAACCGCGTCTCCCCCAGCCTCAATAGCCGCCGGGAAGTCAGCAGCCTTGCCTGCTCCTCCGCTGGCAATCAGCGGAACATCTATAACCGCGCGAACCAGCGAAATCAGCTCAGTATCGAACCCGTCCTTGGTGCCGTCGGCATCCATCGAGTTCAGCAAGATCTCACCGGCGCCGCGTTTCGCCCCTTCGCCAGCCCACGCCACAGCATCGATTCCGGTGCCGCGACGGCCACCATGAGTGGTCACCTCGAACCCAGACTGTGTCTTAGTGTCACCTGCGCAGCGCCGCGCATCGACCGACAGCACTATGCATTGAGCGCCGAATCGGGTCGCTGCCTCGGTAAGGAATTCGGGACGAGCAATCGCAGCCGTGTTGATCCCGACCTTGTCCGCTCCGGCTCGCAGCAGCCTGTCGATGTCCCCAACCGTGCGAACCCCGCCACCAACAGTCAGCGGGATGAATACCTGCTCCGCGGTGCGGCTGACGACGTCATAGGTCGTGGACCGATCAGAACTTGACGCAGTGATGTCGAGAAACACCAACTCGTCGGCACCGGCCTCCCCGTAGGCACGGGCAAGCTCTACCGGATCGCCGGCATCGCGCAAGTTAATAAAGTTGACACCTTTGACGACCCGACCCTGATCCACGTCAAGGCAAGGAATCACTCGTACTGCAAGGCTCACGACGAACTACGGCAGCAGGCGTGGGTCGATGAAGTCGTGCCGGGTGGCCACTGCAACAAGCGCCTCGGGCAGTGTGAATTGACCGGCGTATAGCGCCTTGCCAACGATCGCTCCTTCGACACCGTGTGCCACAAGTGCAGCGATCTCGTGCAGGTCTTCAAGCGAGGAAATACCACCACTGGCAATCACTGGCTTATCTGTCTTTTTGGTCACTTCCTTCAGGAGATCCAGGTTAGGTCCCTGCAAGGTACCGTCACGGTTGACGTCAGTCACGACGTAGCGAGCACAGCCATCGGCTTCGAGTCGTTCGAGCACCTCAAAAATGTCGCCGCCTTCCTTGGTCCAGCCGCGGGCAGCCAACGTGTGGCCGCGCACATCAAGGCCGATTGCGATCTTGTCGCCGTGCTCGGCGATGATCTGCGAGCACCAGACCGGGTTCTCCAAGGCAGCAGTTCCGATGATGACTCGCGTGCAACCGGTAGCAAGCGCAGCAGCCAGCGTTTCGTCGTCACGAATACCACCGGACAGTTCGACCTCAACGTCAAGGGAACCGACGACGTGTGCCAACTGTTCGGCATTGGAGCCGCGGCCGAAGGCAGCATCGAGGTCGACTAGATGAATCCACTGCGCCCCGTCCTCTTGCCATTGCAGCGCCGCAGCGAGTGGATCGCCGTAGCGGGACTCGGTCCCGAGTTCACCCTTAACGAGACGGACGGCTTGCCCTTGGGCCACATCAACGGCCGGCAATAGTTGCAGAGTCACTTGCCTAGACTACCGTCGCGACTGGCGCGTTTAGCTCAGGGTGGTGACCCAATTGCGCAACAGTGCTAATCCCGCATCTCCGGACTTCTCCGGGTGGAACTGCGTAGCTACCAGCGGGCCGTTCTCAACGGCGGCCAAGAATCGAGAACCGTGGGTAGCCCAGGTGAGCAAAGGGTCCACGGTCGGGCCGTCAGCAGTGTCGAGTTCCCAGCGTCGCGCGGCATAGGAGTGCACAAAGTAGAAGCGCTCATCCTCGATCCCAGCGAAGATTTGTGATCCCTGCGCGGCGTCGACAGTGTTCCAGCCCATGTGTGGCAGCACTGGAGCGTCGAGGCGCTCAACAACGCCCGGCCATTGATCACAGCCCTGCGCTGAAATGCCGTGCTCAACACCTTGAGCGAATAGGATCTGCATCCCCACACAAATTCCCAGCACCGGACGGCCACCAGCGAGACGCTTGTCGATGATCGCGGGGCCGTTCGCCGCACGTAGACCCTCCATGCAGGCAGCGAACGCGCCGACACCTGGTACGACCAGGCCATCTGCGGCTAGAGCGATACGCGCATCAGAGGTCACTGTTACCTCGGCGCCGACGTGTTCGAGTGCGCGCTGGGCCGAGCGAAGGTTGCCCGAGCCGTAGTCCAGAACAGCGATCGAGACTGTCATTTCCACCAAGTCCAGGCCGCGACACCGCACAGCGCCGCGGCAATTGCCATAACGATCGCGGGAATGACCAGCTTGGATCTGACGAATGCGACAACACCACCAAGGCAGAAGCCGCAAAAACCCAGCATCGCGATGGGAACCCAGCTAGCTGTAGAACTCATAAGCCAATCTTGCCCTTGGTCGAGGGGACATCAAGCACACGTGCATCCAGCGAAACAGCCTCACGCAGCGCGCGGGCAACGGCCTTAAATTGCGCCTCCACGATGTGGTGTGCGTTGCGCCCGGAGATGACCCGAACATGCAGACAGATCTGCGCAGAAGACGTGATCGACTCCCAAATGTGCCTTGTCAAAGTCGTGTCGTAGCTACCGATCAGTTCGATGAGTTCAGGCTCTTCATGCACCAAGTAGGGGCGCCCAGAGACATCAACAACGGCTTGGGCGAGAGCCTCGTCCAGTGGCACGCTGGCATCGCCGAAGCGCCGAATGCCAACCTTGTCACCAAGTGCATCCCGCAATGCGGCACCAAAGGCCAGCGAGGTGTCCTCGACGGTGTGGTGGGCATCGACCTCAAGGTCACCCTTGGTGATCACCCGCAGGTCCAGACCCCCGTGCTTGCCAAGCTGGCTGAGCATGTGGTCGAAGAACGGCACCCCGGTTTCAACCTCAACTTGCCCAGTGCCGTCAAGGTTGAGCTCGACAAGGACGTCGCTCTCTTTGGTAATTCGAGAAATTGTGGCGCTACGGCTCATGCCGACTCCTGATCGTGGGATTCGTTGGTACTAAGGATGCCAGTCAATGCTTCGAGGAACGCAGTGGTCTCCTCCGTGGTGCCCGCAGTCACCCGCAACCAGCCGGGTAGGCCAACGTCGCGAACAAGCACGCCACGGTCAAGGAGTTGCTGCCACACAAGTTGTTGATCGCCGAGTCCACCGAAAAGGACGAAGTTCGCATCGCTATCGGCCACCCTTAGCCCAAGTGCTCGACAGACTTCGACGATTCGGTCTCGCTCGATCTTCAGAGCCTCGACCCCGGCTTGCAGAATCGTCGCGTTCGCCAATGCAGCGCGCGCTGCCGCCTGGGTAAGCGCTGATAAGTGATAGGGCAACCGAACCCGCAGCACAGCATCGATCACAGCTGGGTCAGCGGCGAAATAGCCTACCCGGGCGCCGGCGAAGGCAAAGGCTTTGCTCATCGTGCGTGTAACTACTAGTCGCGGACGACCAGCGAGCAGACTGACAGCACTCGGTCGCTTACTGAACTCGCCATAGGCCTCATCAACTATGAGCACCCCGCGCTCGGTGCTGATCATTTCCGCGTAGACAGCCTGGATCACGTCGATATTCAGCGCGGTGCCCGTTGGGTTGTTGGGCGAACACAGCATGACAACGTCGGGGCGATGGCTTGCTACAGCTCGACAGGCTTGGTCAGCACTCAGACTGAAATCAGCACCACGAGCGTCGGCGATATAGTCCGAACCCGTCCCGCGGGCGATGATCGAGTGCATCGAGTAAGTCGGCTCAAATCCGAGCACGGATCTTCCGGGACCAGCAAATGCCTGCATTAGTTGGGACAAGACCTCGTTGCTGCCGTTGGCAGCCCAGAGTTGTTCGCCCGACAGCTCGACGCCGGTCTCATCTGTCAAATACTCGGCCAAATCAGTCCGTAACGCCACAGCATCGCGATCCGGATAGCGCTGCAACGACCCAGCGACCTCAGCAGCGGCATCACGGATCGCAGCAATTACTTCTGGCCCCGGCGGATGCGGATTCTCGTTGGTGTTGAGCCGAACCGCGACGTCCATCTGCGGCGCACCATAGGCAGCAACCCCGCGCAGATCCTCCCGAATCGGGAGGTCATCAGCGGTGATCACAAGCGAATCTCTGTGGCTGGCCGTTCGGCCCGGATGTCTACGGCCGCCGCGTGGGCAGGCAAGTCTTCGGCGTAGGCGAGAGTGTGAACATGCTTGGCGACGTCCACGAGCGCGCGGTGGCTGTAATCCACGACATGCATCGCTCGCATGAAGCTGTGGACCGACAGTCCAGACGAGAAGCACGCACACCCGCCAGTTGGCAGGACGTGATTGGACCCAGCGCAGTAGTCACCAAGGGAGACAGGTGACCAATCCCCCACGAAGACAGCCCCGGCATTGCGAACTAGCGCCGCCACATCACCAGCATCACGTGTCTGAACCTCGAGGTGTTCAGCAGCGTAGGAATTGACGATCTCAAGTCCTTGATCAAGATCGCGTACCAACACCAGGGCACTTTGTTGGCCGGCAAGCGCTTCGCCTATGCGATCGGAGTGTTTCGTGGCAGCGACCTGGCCCGGAAGCGCTCTCTGTACGTCGGTGATGAGTTGCTCGCTGTCGGTGACAAGCACCGAGGCAGCGACGACGTCGTGCTCGGCCTGGCTAATCAGATCCGCCGCGACGAATTCCGCGTTCGCCGAGTCATCGGCGAGAATCATGATTTCTGTGGGCCCGGCTTCGGAGTCGATCCCAACAACCCCACGCAGAAGACGCTTAGCTGCCGTCACCCACATGTTGCCCGGCCCCGTGATCAACGTGACTGGGTTTGGGCCCAGCGCGAGCCAGGCGATCGCTTGTGCGCCACCGGCGGCATAGACCTCGTCAACGCCCAGTAGCTGGGCTGCAGCGAGGATCGTCGGGTGTGGCCAACCAGCAAACTCCGCCTGTGGCGGCGAAGCGATCGTCAGTGACGAGACACCTGCGAGCTGGGCCGGAACAACGTTCATGATGACGCTGCTCGGGTAGACAGCGCGGCCACCGGGAACGTAGAGCCCCACCCGATCAACCGGGACCCAGCGCTGAGTCACGAAGCCGCCAGCGGCTACCTCTGTGACTGTGTCTGTCGGGACCTCATCGGCATGCACAGCACGCACTCGCTCGGTCGCCTCAGTAAGCGATGCAAGAACTTCGGGATCCAACTCAGCCAAGGCGCGTTCGCGAACCTCGTCGGGAACAAGCAACTGCGTTGGGCGGACTCCGTCGAACTTCTCACAGTAATCGAGCACAGCTTCTTCGCCACGAAGGCGCACGTCATCGATCACGCCACGAACGGCAGCCTCGGCTGTGTCGATGTTCTGCGCTGCCCGCGGAACGAGACCCCGTGGATCCCCGACCTCTTGGCGCACATCTAGCACTCGCATCACCCATCTATCCTAATGGGCCACCATCTGGCACTACGGTGTGCACATGGGCAAGAAGCACGCGATCCAAACTCCCGCGACCTCGCTGTTGGCCGATTCGGGAACTCCGTACGCGCTTCATCAGTTCGAATTCGACGATGACGAGCCCAAAACCGATGTCACTGACACGTACGCGCGGCAGGCCGCAGAGTTGATGAGCGTCGAGCCGAATCGCTACTTCAGCACAATCATCACCAAGGTCGATTCGCACTCGGTTGCTGCTGTCATCCCGGCTTCTTCGCTGCTCGATGAGCCAGCATTAGCTGCCAGCGTTGGCGGGACATCAACCAGAATTGTCTCGGCGGCAAAGGCCGAGAAGCGCAGCGGCTATGAGGTCGGTGGGATCAGCCCATTAGGGATGAAAGACGATATGCCGACGGTCGTCGATGTCTCGGCCCTGAACTTTCAGACGATCTTCATCTCGGCAGGCAAGCGCGGTTTCGCAATCGAGATGTCGCCACGGGACCTGACAAGCGTGGCGGAAGCACGGTTCGCCCCAATAGCTCGGTTCGTCGGCTTTTAGTTTGCGATGCCGGACTGCGATGCCGGACAAAGCATTCGCTCAATCTGACACGGCGACCCTGCGAGGTGCCCTAGCGAAGTCGCCCACACCCGCCCTTGAGCGTGACCTGCATGGCGGCCGCACTTTTACCGACCCCGATCAGTGGGCTCCGCTTGCCGCCCGAACCGAATCGTTCTCCAAGCGCCATCCCGTAGGAATCTGAAGTATCCCAGATCGCCTGTTCCCAGATATTCCAGGCCGCAAACAATGTGGGCGCGCTGCGAGCCGCACCAAATGGTGCTTTGCCATCGAAGTTCGACGAATCGTTGCCGTACTTCCCACCCCAATATCCGTACGCATAGGCAGTGACGAGGTCACCGTATAGCCAGCCGTATAGATCGTTGTGGATAGCCTGCGTATTGCCTGTTCCCGCAACCATCGCGTATGGCGACGAATGCCCATCCCCGGTCACCGTCGGGTCCAGTGTGAACGGACCGTTCTGCAAATAGATTCCATATCCCGTGTAGCCGGACGTCGCATTGCTCCACAGATCATTGGCAGCGACGAACATCGTCGAAGCGCGCGGATAGTTGGGATTCGGCTTCGAGGGGTCATTGGGATCCATCAACGTCCCGTGCAAGAGCAAGTTGCCCTGACCATCAACGTAGGACGAGTAGTCGTAGTACGCGCCCGCCAATGAACCGGTGCCACCGAAGCGACCTTTGATTCGGAGGGTCTGGCCATGAAGTGACTCGACGTACTCCCTCATGCTCGGATAGCGACTCGGGTCGGCATTGGGCCCGACCAGGCGTAGCAGCTCGCCATTTGGCCGCAACGATTTGACCCGGTTGACGTCCCAACCGTACGGTGAATGTGCAAAAAGATCGTCGTACACATCCTGGTAGCAAGCAATGTTGCGCTCAGCAGGACCGTCTGCGGTTTGCATAACGTTCCCGAGGGAATCGAGGACCTTGAGGTTTGCCGGGATGCCGATCTGTTCCATTGCTGACAGGTCACCGAAGAAATCACGTTGGCCCGATCCGTTGACATTCAGTTCAACCATGTCGAACGGGATGGCCTCGTCGTGCGCCGACGGCCAATGTTGGCTAAAGCCGCGACCAATGCTGTAGTAGATCCTGCCCCCTGAATAGCCGTTGATGATGAATGAATACGTATGTGACGACGGATCGGTGCCCGGCCCATTCAGATCTGTAAGCGCAACGCTGCGACCTAGCCCAGGCTGGAACCGATTGCCTACCGAACCCGTGTAGTTCGCACTACCAACACCTCCGGTGTCAGCAGTGAGGAACACATTGTTGTCAGGCTGGCCCGTGTGGTTCACGAACTTGACCACGAACCCGGAGGAGACGGTTGGCGTAGGCGTAGGCATTGGCGTTGGTGTAGTCGGGACGACGGTTCCGATGAACTGCAGCCAGTTGAGGTTCACGAACGGATTTGCGTCATTGGATTTGAACGTGACAGTGAGTTTCTGTGTCCCGCTGAGCGACGATACGAGTGGCACCTGAACGGTCCGAAAATCCTGCCAGGATCCGGTCTTCGGCACGGCTATCGATCCTACGATAGGTCCGGCGGCGTCACCGCGGCGAATGTCCACAGTCCCACCCGCGTCATTGACTGCTGAAGCGAGCCGAAGACCCACACCCGTGGCTGTTGCGCTTCCGAAGCCAATGCCGCTGTACGTAACCGTGTTTGCGCGACTAAGTAGTGCAAGGCTCTGGTTTTGAGCATCCTGGGAATCACCGGAAGGCTGCTTCAAGATCGATCCCGTCGCGGCGTCATACGACTCGGCCTCAATCCGACCAAACCCAGGTCGGGTGGCTGTCTCGGGCGCTGGGGTAGGGGTAGGGGTAGGGGTAGGGCCGGATCCGTTGAACTTGAACCAGTTCAGACTCACAAACGGGTTGGCGTTCGCCGCGCTGAATGTGAAGGTGATCTTGTGAGTTCCGGTCAGCGAGCTCGGCAGCGGCACACGGATCGTCTTAAATGCTTGCCAACTGCCGGTCTTGGGCACCACGACTGTGCCGACGACCTTTCCCGAAGTCGAACCCGAGCGAACATCGATCCTGCCACCGCCGGAGTTCACCGCTGAAGCAAATCGAATGTCTAAGCTGATCGCCGACGACGTGCCGAATTGAACGATGTTGTACGCGAGCGTGTTGTTTCGCGTTAACAGCGACAAGCCCAGATTCGTCGGGTCCTGTGTATCACCTGATGGCTGTTTCATGATCCTGCCACTGGCAGAACTGTAGGCCTCGGCTTCAATACGATCGAAGCCGGCTGCGGTCGCGGCAGATGCAACTTCATTGACCGCGAGGGCTGGCAGTCCGAATGCAATGAATCCAAAAATAAGCGAGATTGCGATTTGCCTCAGCACCAGGGGTCCCCTCAACAGGATCGGCACCTAGCATTTTCTTTCCAGAGCGCCACGGCTTTACCCATATTTATAAGCGGCGAATCGGGCGTCTGCAAGGTCGTCACCCGTTCGGCGTAGCCGGCTCTTGAAGCCGTTACCGCATCCATGAACTTTACGAATGGCCGACGTATTCGGCCTCAGATCGCTCTTTCCCAGACACTTGGATGTGGGACACCAAATCGGGTTGCACCGGGTACACCTAACGCTCAGCATGGGACGCAGGGCAGGGACCCTCCTTCGACGAAGGGACGTGATGCGCGGTTCACCCCATTAGTTCCAGCCGTGTGCGCGGTGGTGGTGGGCTCGGCGATTCTTCTCGGGTGCGGTCCGTCCGGACCTTCGTCGGAGTCTGGGCCGAAATCAGGCACGGCTAGTCAATCGGTCGCTGTATTTACAAGTTCGATTGCGTCGGTTTCACTGACTACCACTTGCACATGTCGGATCCAGCTGCTTGGACTGCGATGCACTCCGCGCTGCACATAAAGCCCGGATTCGTACCCTCGCCCAACCATTGGTATTCGTTCTTGACAGGAGCCAAGGGCCCCTTGCCGGCTAGCTGGCAGCGGATCACTTCGATCAGCGCTGTGCAACCTGGTGACTACTTCCTTTTCACCTCGTCTCCTTATCCGACGCCAGGCGATCCCTTCCAACCAGCGTCCTCGACCACGGACGTCAACCGGCGTTTCGTCGGGCACGCTGTGATCGCGGCTGGGCCGCCCACGCAACTGACAGATGACTCCTATGTCCTGAGAGTATTCGACTCCACCGGCGCCACGAACGCCACCGTCGGAGGACACGGATGCTTCGACACCATTCACACCAACCCCGCCAACATTAACTTTTCTGGGCTAGGAAACGGCACGATGCGCCTCTACAAAACAAGCGGAACAGTGACCTCAGTCGCCTGGTCAATCGAGGCCAGCGGACCGTTCATGAGCGGGGTACAAGTAGCCGTTGGACGAGCACGCAACTAACTGAATGAACTGATCGGCAAGCTACAGTTGGATCTTGCGCTCTTCAGGTAACCGGCCGCACTTAGCTGAAAAATCCGTCCGGGGTCGACCAGGTTACTTGTATGAGCAATGGATGTTGCTGTATGTGACCGGTGAATTCGTCTCTGACATCAACCCCGCATAGTTGTTTGGAATCGCACCAGCGGCAATTGTGCAGCTCACCACGAACGGCGTCGTCGCAAGGGTCGTTATCGGGGTTGCCGTCATCGTCACGTTGTTGCCTACCGCCGTTGGGTTATAGGACATCGTCAAATCGAAGGTCGTGGTTGCGACTGCCCCCTCTCCCCGAACTGACCGGGGTAACCAGCACACCGGCGGCAAGACCACTGCGGGGGACGCGGCGGGCGTGCCGGAACCTCTCTTGCGCTACACCAGCAGCGTTACCGACGACGACCATATAAATTCTTGCTGTTACAGGCGGCATCATTGCAGTAGCCCACGATCGGCGCGGCGCGTCCTTCGCTAACGGCCTACCGATAGCAGTTCCAGCTACAGTTTTGCCGGCGCACCGTAGCTCGCTAGTAGCTGCTTGCGCAAGCGACTGCTCTTGAAGCCGTATCCCACCCCAAAAACAATCCCCACGATCAAAGGCCACACAGCCAACGCACCGTGGGAGTACAACGAGATCGGCCCATCGAAAACAGCCCCGTTGACCTGAGGGGCAGTCCCACTGATCGTTGCTCCAGCGCCAAACTGCGGGCCGAACGCCTCGCCCACCCGCCACGCGAACGCTGATCCGACTACTCCGCCGAGCGCGCACCCGAGGAGCGCGCCAACAGCACCCTCGCGAAACAAAAGGTACCCAGCCAAAGCGACAATCAAACCAGTTGAGACAACGACGAATACGAATGTCATATCGGCGCCAGCGTAGGCCTCAGTCAGAGTCTCGACGCGCAGCTTGCCGTCAACAACGATCACTCGCGGTTTCGGCGCTACGGCCTGCCAGACGACTCCCGCGACCCCGCCAACAATCAGGCTAGCCAACAGGCACCGACCCAGAGCGCGTGCATCAGCCCGGGTAAACAACTGATCGCCGGTCACGAACTTGCCGAACTTGCCAGGCAACCGGGGCCGAGTAAGGCCTTCAGGTCGGCGTAGAGACTAGGGGAAGCAGCAACCCGAGACGAATCGTCAAGGCGCATCACAGTGGTCCGCGACCCGTTGCGAACTTCTAGCTGCACCTCGGTGGATCCCGGGTGAACGGCCAATATCTCCTTGAGTCGAGCAACCGTTGGGGCCACGATGCGCTGAGCAGCCACGCTGATCACAATCGGACCTACCGGGCCATCGGAGCCCGCCAAATCTGCGACCTTGACTTCCATCGCAACGAACTTCATCTCGTCTTCGTCGCGCTTGTCGACTCGACCCTTGATGAGCAGCACCGCATCTTGAGAACAGTGTGGCCCAACGTTCTGGTAGGCGGCCGGGAACACCATCACATCGATTGACGCATCAAGATCTTCCAGCGCAACGATCGCCCAAGTCGCACCCTTCTTGGTGAGTTTACGTTGAACGCTCGTGACAAGACCACCGATAGTGACGATCTTGCCATCAGTGACATCGTCGGCATGTAGGGCCGCTATCGAAGAGTTCGTAGCCGCCCGCAAGGCAGCTTCAATCCCATTCAGCGGGTGGTCGGAGACATAGAGCCCGAGCATGTCGCGCTCGTTGCTCAAGAGGGTCCGCTTATCCCACTCACCGGTCGGGATTTCCATGTCGAGGCCGAACCCCGAGCTTGTCCCGTCGTCGAGGTCCTCGCCCCCGCCGAACAAGTCGAACTGCCCGATAGCCTCGGCCCGTTTTGTCTCGACAACCGCATCCACGGCTTCGATGTGGATCTGCGCCAAACCTCGCCTGGCGTGACCAAGGGAGTCGAAGGCTCCAGCTTTGATCAGTGATTCAACAACGCGCTTGTTGCAGGCACCAACATCGATCTTCCGCAGGAAGTCAGGGAAGTCGGCGAAGTCGCCTTTGCTCGTGCGGCTTGCGATGATCGAGTGAACAACGTTCTCGCCAACATTGCGAACAGCCGATAGGCCGAACCGCACGTCGATTCCCGTTGCAGTGAAGTTCAAGTCCGACTCGTTGACGTCTGGCGGCAACACCTGAATGCCCATCTTGCGGCACTCGTTGAGGTAGATCGCGCTCTTGTCCTTATCGTCCTTGACGCTGGTGAGCAAAGCCGCCATGTATTCGGCTGGGTAGTTGGCTTTGAGGAAAGCGGTCCAGTAGGACACCAATCCGTAGCCAGCTGTATGGGCTTTGTTGAAAGCGTAGTCAGAGAAGGGGACGAGGATGTCCCACAAGGTCTTGACGGCCTCTTCGGAGTAGCCATTGGCTTTCATCCCTGCACTGAACGGCTTGTATTCCTTGTCGAGGATCTCCTTCTTCTTCTTACCCATCGCGCGGCGCAGTAAATCCGCAGCGCCAAGGCTGTAGCCGGCGAGCACCTGCGCAATAGCCATGACCTGCTCCTGATACACGATCAGGCCGTAGGTGTCACCGAGGATTTCTCCGAGGGGTTCTTCCAGTTCCTGATGAATCGGGACGATCGGCTTGCGACCGTTCTTGCGGTCAGCAAAGTCGTTGTGCGCGTTGGCACCCATCGGCCCGGGTCGATAAAGCGCTAGGACAGCGGAGATGTCCTCGAAGTTGGTTGGCGCGAGTCGAACCAGCAACTGACGCATACCCGAGTTATCGAGCTGAAACACACCGAGGGTGTCGCCGCGAGCGAGCAAGTCGTAGGCGGGCTTGTCGTCAAGCTCAAGATCTTCCAGGACGATCTTGATCCCGTGATTAAGCTCGATTCCAGCTAGAGCGTCGTCGATCACTGTGAGGTTGCGCAGGCCGAGAAAGTCCATTTTGAGCAGGCCGAGCGTCTCGCACACACCCATGTCGAACTGGGTGATAATGGAGCCATCTTGCTGACGCTTCCACAGTGGAATCACGTCGATCAGCGGCTCTCGACACAAGATCACGCCAGCAGCGTGGACTCCGGGTTGACGCTTGAGACCTTCGAGGCCGCGAGCCGTGTCGACAACCTGAGCCACCGTCGTGTCAGCGTCATACAGCGCACGGAATTCAGCGGCCTCGGGGTAGCGCTTGTTGGGCACCCACTTGTCGTTACCGTCGTCGTCGGTCTTAAGGAATTTTTCAGTGAACATGTCCGAGATCGACATGTCCTTGCCCATGACCGGAGGCGGCATGGCCTTGGTGATTTGATCACCCAGAGCGTAAGGGTGGCCAAGTGCACGCGAGGAGTCCTTGATAGCGGCCTTGGCTTTGATCGAGCCATAGGTGATGATCTGCGCAACGCGGTCACTGCCGTACTTCTCGGTGGCGTAGCGGATCATGTCACCGCGACGACGCTCGTCGAAGTCCATGTCGATGTCAGGCATCGACACACGCTCGGGATTCAAGAACCGCTCAAACAACAGCCCGTGGCGGATCGGGTCAAGCTCAGTGATGCCAAGTGCCCAAGCCACGATCGAACCAGCGGCTGAACCTCGACCGGGACCAACCCGAATTCCCTCGCGCTTGGCGTACCGAACCAGGTCCGCAGTGACTAAGAAATAGCCAGGGAAGCCCATCTGACAGATGACGTCGACTTCGTACGTCGCCTGTTTGCGATGGGAATCAGGAATATCGCCATTGAACCGTTGCGCCAGACCCAGCTCGACTTCCTTGACCAGCCAGCTCTGCTCGGACTCCCCCGCTGGAACCTCCGAGCGAGGCATCAAGTCGGCACCCTCGTTGAACTCGACGTTGCAACGCTCGGCAATGAGCAAGGTGTTGTCGCACGCCTCGGGTAGCTCGTTCCACAAGCTGCGCATCTCAGCGCCAGACTTCAGGTAGAAGCTGTCGCCAGTGAACTTGAAGCGCTTGGGATCGTCCATCGTTGCGCGCGTGCCGATGCACAGCAACACCTCGTGAGCGGCCGCGTCCTCACGTTTGACGTAGTGCAGGTCATTGGTGGCCAATAGCGGCAATTTAAGGGTCTTGGCGATCTTGAGCAGGTTCTCCCGGTAGGACTGCTCAATCGGGATCCCGTGATCCATGAGCTCACAGAAGTAGTTCTCTTTGCCGAGGATTTCCTGCATGTCTGCGGCTACCGACAGCGCCTTGTCGTATTTGCCCGCCTGTAACCAACGGTTGACCTCACCAGAGGGACAACCCGTCGTGGCGATGATGCCCTTGCCGTAGGTCTGCAGCAGCTCACGATCAAAGCGTGGGTGGCGGTAGTAGCCCTCAATGCTGGCCAGGCTCGAGAGCCGGAAGAGATTGTGCATCCCTTCAGTCGTCTCGGCCAGGACAGTCATGTGGGTATAGGCCTGCTTGCCCTTGGCTGTGGTCTCACCGGTCTCACCAGTGCCCTCGTCGTAGCCACCACCGAAATCGAACGGTGATTGCTCGAGTCGACCCTGCGGGGCGTAGTAGCCCTCCATGCCGATGATGGCCTTCACGCCAGCGGCCTTACCGCGCTTCCAGAAGTCGTAAGCCCCGAAAACATTGCCATGATCGGTCATTGCCAGGGCAGGCATCTCTAGCCGAGCGGCCTCCGCGAAGAGGTCTCCAAGACGCGCTGCGCCGTCGAGCATGGAGTATTCGGTGTGTACGTGCAGGTGCACGAACTGGTCTTTCGATGTCACTTGCAGAGCCTAACTTCCAGAGCCGACATCGGGGGTAGCCTCGCGGAATCCTCCTCGGTGTTACGAGGTGATTTGGACCCAAACCGCCAATCAGTCCGCGAGAACCTCGAGTGCATGGGCCAGATCCACGGGATAGGACGACGTCAGTTTGATCCTCTCGCCGGTAATCGGGTGTTCGATCTCGAGCTCCATCGCATGTAGCCACTGTCGCTTGAGCCCGAGGCGGGCAGCCAGCGTCGGATCGGCTCCGTAAGTGATGTCACCGCAACAAGGGTGACGAAGTGCTGCCATGTGGACCCGAATCTGATGAGTCCGACCAGTCTCAAGTTTGATCTTCAACAGGGACGCGTAGCTGAACGCCTCGATGGTCTCGTAGTGAGTGATGCTCGGTTTGCCATCGTTGATAACAGCGAAGCGATAGTCGTGATTGGGGTGACGTCCGATCGGTGCATCGATGGTGCCGTGGCTCGGGTCGGGATGACCCTGAACTAGCGCGTGATAGATCTTGACGACTGTCCGATCGCGGAATTGATCCTTGAGGCTCGAATATGCAGCAGAGGACTTGGCCACTGCCATCAGCCCGCTCGTTCCGACGTCAAGGCGGTGAACGATGCCTTCTCGCTCGGCAGCACCCTCGCGGGCCAAAGGGACACCAGCGGCCCGCAGCCCACCAGTGACGGTCGGGCCAGTCCAACCCGGGCTCGCATGTGCGGCCACACCGACTGGCTTGTCGACAACAACGATGTCGTCGTCTTGATAGACGATGACGAGTCCGTCGACAGGCTGATCGTCAGGCGTCGTGACCTGCGGCTCGGGGAGTTGCACTTCCAACCACGAATCGGGAATCATCCGGTCCGAACGACTGATGGGTCGGCCGTCGATGGTTACGAGTCCCTCGACGATCAAGCCGGCAATCTTGGTGCGCGACATGCCGGTTAAGCGCGCTACGCCGACATCGACGCGCTCGCCTGCTAAGCCCTCAGGGATCTGCAATCGCAGGGTGTCGCTCACGAGGACACCGACTCCTCTACCAGAACTTCCTTGGCACCGCTCAACGGAATACCCCGAATCGTTAGATAGGCCATCAGAGCCGCTGCCCCAACAACCGCCATGTCGGCGACGTTGAACACCGGCCAATGGGGCAGTTGAATGAAGTCGACCACGTGTCCGCGCAGGATTCCCGGCTCCCTGAAGACTCGATCCATCAAGTTGCCAAGTGCTCCCCCAAGCAATCCCCCGAGAGCCACAGCCCACGCCTTGGACTCGATCTTGCCAGCGGTCCTGACAATAACGACCACCACACCGACTGCAATGAGCGAAAAGATGATTGTGAAACCGCCGCCTAGCGAGAACGCAGCCCCAGGGTTGCGCACGAAGTTCAGCCGCAGCGCACCACCAATAACCTCCGTGGGCGCCTGTCCCTCAAGTCGGGCAACAGCCCAAAGCTTGGTGAGCTGATCAACAACCAAGACCACGAATGCCACAGCAAAGGTCAGCCACAACAACGGAGTCGGCTTGTTACTTGACTCGGTGGGCATTCGGCCAGTCTACGGGCAGGCGGTGGGTACTAGGCGGTTCGCTCTTCAGCTTGCTTGCACGTCAGGCACAGCGTGGCCCGCGGGAAGGCTTGCAAACGGGCCTTGCCAATCGGCTGCCCGCATGACTCACAGGTGCCGTAGGTGCCGTCGTCTAGGCGCGAAAGTGCTCTTTCAGTCTGAACCAGGAGGTCGCGAGCATTATCGGCCAGCGACATTTCCTGCTCGCGTTCGAACGTCTTGGAACCAGCGTCGGCAATGTCATCGCCGGCACCATCACCGGAGTCGCGAACCAAGTCAGCGATTCCTTCTTCGGTCGCTTCCAGATCGGTGGTGAGGCGATCTCGATCGTCGGTGAGTTCCTTGCGCACCGACTCGAGTTCGGCTTTCGTCCAGGGTGATTCGTCAGCTAGCACACCGCGTCTTGGCATGTGGGCCTCCTTCTGTGAACATGCATGGAACCTACGATCGGCGCCGAAGAATTGCGGCGCGCTCGGCGGAGGATATGCCCGAAAGGTGTGATTTCTCAAGCTGAGCACGTATGCCAGCACTATTTCCGGTACCAACCCGCGTAATCTTTGCCCTGTGTATCGCGCCGTGCCACCCAAGGTAGACCTGCCCGCCATGGAGCAAGACGTCCTGCGTTTTTGGGACAAGGAGGCCATTTTCGAGCGGAGTTTGCAGCAAACAGCTGATGGTCCGCTTTGGGTTTTTTACGAGGGTCCCCCGACAGCGAACGGTAAGCCCGGTGTCCACCACGTGGAAGCACGTGTGTTCAAGGACGTGTTTCCTCGCTTCAAGACAATGCAGGGCTACCACGTGCCACGCAAGGCCGGTTGGGACTGCCACGGCTTACCAGTCGAGCTCGCGGTGGAGAAGGAACTCGGCTTCACAGGCAAGAAGGACATCGAAGCCTTTGGCATCGCTGAGTTCAACGAAGCCTGCCGCGAGTCCGTGGTCCGCCATGTCGATCAATTCACCGAGCTGACCGAACGCATGGGCTACTGGGTCGACATGGAGCAGGCCTACTGGACCATGGATTCCAGCTACGTCCAAAGCGTCTGGTGGTCCCTCAAGCGCATCTTCGACGCGGGCCTGCTCGGTGAAGACCAACGCATCGCCCCGTATTGCCCTCGCTGCGGGACTGGGTTATCAGACCACGAACTAGCGCAAGGCTACGAGACGGTCGTTGATCCTTCTGTCTATGTGCGTTTCCCGTTGACGAGTGGATTCCTCACTGATCAGTACGACGACATCTCGATGCTGGTGTGGACGACGACCCCGTGGACCTTGGTGTCCAATACGGCAGTGGCGCTGCACCCCACCGCCGAATACAGCGTTGCCAAACTAGCTAGCGGCGAGCACGTTGTGGTGGCCTCAGATCTGGCTAGCGCAGTTCTAGGTAGCGAAGGAGACGACTACACAGTTCTCGAACGACTAAGCGGGTCCGCCTTGGAGAGGGCAACCTACCAGCGACCGTTCGACCTCGTTGACATCCCCGATGCCCACTTCGTCACGGTCGCTGACTATGTCACCACGCAGGACGGCACCGGAATCGTTCACATCGCCCCGGCGTTCGGAGCCGATGACCTCATCGTTGGGCGGGAATACGGCCTGCCGGTAGTCAACCCGATCACGAGCACAGGGCACTTCCTAACTGAGGTGCCATTAGTCGGCGGGGAGTTCTTCAAGACCGCAGACGCTGCGCTAGTTGCCGACCTCCAAGCCCGCGGGGCGCTGTTGCGCAAGCGCGACTACGAGCACTCCTACCCTCATTGCTGGCGCTGCCACACTCCGTTGATGTACTACGCGCAACCGTCCTGGTACATCCGCACCACGCAGGTCAAGCGTCAACTTCTGGCGGCCAACCAGAAGACCAACTGGTTCCCCGAGACCATCAAAGACGGCCGGTTCGGCGACTGGCTGAACAACAACATCGACTGGGCGCTGTCACGCAATCGCTACTGGGGCACCCCCCTGCCGATCTGGCGCTGCGCTAACGGCCACGCTGTCTGTGTCGAGTCGCTGGCCGAACTAGGCGCATTGGCGGGCCAAGACCTCAACGAACTCGACCCCCACCGACCCTTCGTCGATGACGTCAACTTTGCGTGCCAGGACTGTGACCAGAAGATGTACCGCGTCCCTGAAGTTATCGATGGCTGGTACGACTCTGGTGCCATGCCTTTCGCGCAATGGGGCTATCCGCACCAGAACGCCGACAAGCTTGACAAGTTTTACCCAGCGGACTTCATCTGTGAGGCGATCGACCAGACACGCGGTTGGTTCTACACCTTGATGGCCGTTGGCATCCTGACGTTCGATGAGTCCAGCTACAAGAACGTGCTCTGCTTGGGCCACATCCTGGACGAGCAGGGTCGCAAGATGAGTAAGCATTTGGGCAACGTGTTAGCCCCGATCCCGTTGATGGACAAGCATGGCGCCGATGCGCTGCGCTGGTTCATGTTGGCCTCCGGCTCCGCCTGGCAGGCCCGGCGAGTGGGCGACGAGACGATTTCTGAAGCCGTTCGCAAGACGCTACTGACCTACTGGAATACAGCCTCGTTCCTCTCCCTTTACGGCGGTATCGCTGAGTTCGACCCCGCTGCGAACACCGCCCCCCCTGTGTCCCAACGCTCCTCGATGGATCGGTGGGCAATCTCCCAGGCCCACATCACTGCCCGAGACGTCACCGCTGCGCTGGAACAGTTCGACACCCAGGCCGCTGGCCGATTTATCTCGACCTACATCGACGAACTTTCCAATTGGTACGTGCGCAGGTCCCGACGCCGCTTCTGGGACGGCGATCAGGCGGCGCTGGCGACCCTTCACGAGTGCCTACAAGTCGTGACGCTGCTGATGGCACCGTTTACCCCGTTTATCACTGAGCAGGTCTGGGGCGACCTGTTCGCCTCCATCGGTGAGGCAAATCCCGAGTCGGTCCACCTCGCTTCGTGGCCGAGTGCCGACGAGACCTTGATCGACCCGTCACTGGACGGGCATGTTGCCTTAGTCCGGCGACTGGTGGAGCTTGGACGCGCAGCACGCGCCGCATCCAAGATCAAAACTCGCCAGCCCCTGCGGCGAGCCCTCGTTTCGGCGAACGGCTGGGACGGCCTGCCTTCGGACCTACAGGCAGAACTCCTTGAAGAGATCAACGTTTTGTCGATCGAGGAGCTAGGTGGCGAAAGCCAGGATCTTGTCGAAGTTTCGGCAAAGGCTAACTTCCGCGAACTCGGCAAGAAGTTCGGCAAGACCACACCGAAGGTGGCAGCAGCGATCAGCGCCGCCGCCGCTGAGGACCTTGTTTCATCACTGCGTAGCCGCGGTGAGGTCAGCCTCGAGGTCGACGGTGAAACGGCAACCATCACCCAAGCCGATGTGGTCATCACCGAGACCCCAGCACAGGGCTGGGCTGTCTACACCGACTCCGGTGAGACCCTCGCCCTTGACCTAGCCCTCGATGACGAGTTACTCCTGATCGGCCTCGCCCGCGACGTTGTCAGGGAGATCCAAGACGCCCGCAAAGCGCTAGGCTTCGATGTCACTGACCGCATTGCAGTGCGCTGGTCAGCAGAAGGCCCCTTGGCCATTGCGCTGAACAGCCATACCGACATCATCACCAAGGAGGTGCTGGCCACCAGCTTTTCCGAAGAAGCACTCGACGAGGAGCAGCAGCGGTTCGCTGAGAACCTTGGTTTGGCCTACATCATCGAACGCGCAACAACGAGCTGAGCGGATACTGGCGAATGTCGAGTCCCCGAGTACTGGAGCAGTTCGAGAACGCCTACAGCATTGCCGATTTCGCTGCGTTCACAGCTGACTGTCTGTCTAGGTATGGCTTCAGTCCGGCGAACTCGCTGTCGTTAGTAGGGCTGTGTCGCGATGAGCTCATGTTCCCGACAGAACAGGCTCTCAACGCGACCTGGGGCTCAGCGTTCGACATGTCCAGCCTCGGTGCGATGGTGTTTCTGGGACGCTCGGGCCTTGCAGCAGCCACTCACCATGCACCCGGTGCCGATGGCCGTAATCGATTCGTCAACATCGTGATGCCCCACATCGGGATCGATGCCACCGGTGACGTCGGCAAAGTTATGCGCAGCGGGCAATCCGAAGCCTCAACGGCCTGCGGTGCTCTGGCCGGGCTGCTGGGAAGTCTGCGCGCTGGTGAAGCGCCGACGACCGAACTTGATTGGGACGATCTTGAGATGAGCCTGCTCCGACAAGTCTTGGGTGCCCGGCCTGAAGTGGAGAACCTCCACGCCTTAGAGCTCTGGGATCTGACTCAGATAGCTCGCGAGGTGGCTACAGCGGAGATTCTGCGACTGTCTCACGAGCAACTCGAATCCGATCACGCTGACGTAGCAGTGTTCTCAGCGATCATGATTCACGGCCCGAGCGAAGACCGCGTCGCTCTCCAGGAAGGTTCACTCTGGTTAGCGTCGGACTCGCAACGAATTTCGCTCTAGTCCAGCTCGCCGACATCTACCAGGAGGCGCTGGGACCAGGAACGATGCCCTCGATGCTTCCTCCGTACGGAGTCGCGTTGGGATCAGCCACACTTGGCGCCTCAGGAAGGCTGATCGCGCGTGGCTGGGCCCGCAGATCGACAGTCGAATCAGCTGGCAGAAACGCAGCGACTGGGGAATCTGACGAAATCGGCGCGGACTCGACCACGACAGGCGAGTCGACCATCTTGGCCTTCTTCGCGAAGGGACTACGAATTAGTCTGCTCACAACTTCCCCGCTAACATGATCAGTATCTGGATGCCGATGACCAAAACAAGGAACGACAGGTCAAGTGCGACACCACCCATCTTTAGCGGTGGGATCACCTTGCGCAGCGCGTTCAGCGGCGGGTCCGTAATCGTGAAGATACCCTCACAAATCAACAAGACAAAGCCTTTCGGCTGCCAAGAACGGGACAACATTTGCACAAGATCGATCACAAACCTGGCGATGAGAATCACTAAGAAGACCCATAAAACAGTGATTATGACCGAACCTACGGCGGACACCTTGTCGCAACTCCTTCAACAGACGCTAAAGCCGACCGGCGATAATCGAGCAATGCCAAACGCTGGTTAGCGCTTGGCCGCCAGACCATCTTGCTCAAGTTGTGCGCGTGCGGCGTCAGCGCCGACCTGCACGTTCGCAGGTGAGAGCATGAACACCTTGTTGGTGACGCGCTCGATTGATCCACGAAGCCCGAACACGAGACCGGCGGCGAAGTCGACGATGCGCTTTGCCTCATTGTCATCGAGCTCGGTCAAGTTGATGATCACTGGCGTGCCGGCACGGAACTCTTCACCGATCCGGCGAGCCTCGTTGTAGCTACGGGGATGAAGTGTGGTGATCTTCAGCCCTTCGCTTGCACGAACAGGGCGAGCCGCGGGCTTGGTCCGGCTGCCAGCTGGGTGTGCGGCACCTACTGGCTCCATGTGCACAGTTTCTGTTCGCCAATCACGGGTGGGTCGATCATTTGGAAGCCGCCGACGACCGAGATCGTCTTCGGTCTCCGTAACACGGAGACCGTCTGCGGCATTCAGTGGCTCGCGCGCGCCACGGGTGGCGTGCCGATCACTGGTAGCTCCCACGCGATCATCCCCACGGTCACGCGCGTCACTACGGTCGCGGGCATCTTCCTGCGCCGCGTAACCATTCACGTCGTCGTACTGGTCATCCTCGACGAGACCGAGGTAAACCGCCATCTTGCGCATTGCGCCGGCCATGCTCTTCTCCTTGCGTTTGCATCAGGACCGACCGCGTGGGGGACTCGCCGTCGGACTCTGACGTTACCTGACAGATGGACGGTGCCCGAGCACCGCCGCACCCATCCTGACGTGTGTCGCACCTGCCTTGATGGCAGCTGCGTAATCACCGCTCATACCAGCGGAGATATCTGTGGCGGACGAGAAAACGTCCGAGATTCGCTCCGAGACAGCGCGTAGCCGCTCGAAGGCTTCGGCAGAGTCCTCGCCGAGCGGGGCGACGCCCATGACGCCGCCAAGTTCGAGATGGTCACAGGACGCGACATGCTCAGCGAGACCGAGCGCATCGACTGATAGCAAACCGCCGCGATGTTCTTGCCCTGCAGTGTCGAGGCTGACCTGGAGCAGCACCCGGACCTTGATATCTCGCGCCACGGCCGCTCGATCCAGCGCATTCGCCAACTTGATGCGGTCAACTGACTCAACAACCTGCGCGTAGCGCACAACTGAGTTGGCCTTGTTGGTTTGAAGTTGCCCAATGAAGTGCCAGCGTAAGTCAAGATCGGCGAGCTCAGCGGCCTTCGGTGAGGCTTCCTGGTCACGGTTCTCCGCCACGTCGGTGACACCAAGATCGGCCAGAATCCGGACATCTGAGGCTGGCCAGGTCTTGGTGACGACGGTGAGCTGGACGTCGGAAGGGTCGCGATTAGCCTGAGTCGCGGCTATTGCGATGTTGGCTCGAACCTGTTCGAGCCGTGCGGTGAGTTCAACGCTTCGCTGCGTCATCGCGTCACCGCCGCCCACTTGATCGCCTTCCACGGCGAAGCACGATCGCCCCGCCCTGGCGTCCTGTCCGACCGTCGCGCCGGTGTGAGTACAAGTTCGGGTCTTCGTAGGTGCAACCACCGACCGTGCGGACTCGCACACCAGCTTCCCGAAGCTGGTGTAAAATCCCTGCGCGCACATCGACTGCCGGACCGCCCGAGACCGTGGCGCATGCGGCCGCAGGGACAACCTGCTGAACCTCGCGCATTCGGTCATCAGAGACTCCATAGCAGTTGTGGCAAATGGTTGGACCCACCCAGGCTTGGGTGGTCGGATTGGTGGCTCCGTGCTCGTTCATTTCCGCCAGTGCGCTGGCAACCGTGTTCTCCACTAGGCCTCGCCAGCCGCAGTGGACTGCGCCGACAACCCCGTGTGTCACATCGGCTAGGAGCACCGGTGCACAGTCGGCGGATAGGGCGACCAAGCCGATCTCCTCCTGTGAGGTGACCAGAATGTCTGCGAGTGGAACTGGTAGCTGTGGATCCATCACGCTGTGGGACTTCGCGCCATGCTCAGCTCTGATGAAGGCAGTGCCGTGCGATGGCGAGGCGATTAATTCGGCGAGGTGACTGCGGTTTTTCGCAACAATCTCGGCCCGATCCCCGACGTGGTCTGCCAGATTGAGCCCATCGAAAGGCGCCTTGCTGGTTCCACCGATGCGGTTGGTGAACACGAACTGTGCCCACCAACCGCTCGGGGGAACCTCATTGATGTCGACTGGATCAGATCCCGTCCACATCGCTTGGGTGTCGTCTACTTTAGGAAATCAGGAACGTCGAGATCGCTACCTGAGTCGCCTGGCTCGTCAAATGCGATGGTACGCGAGGTTGGCGACAGCTCCCGGCCTAACTCAGTGTCACGCTGGGCCTGGCGCTCACGAGCCGCAAGGTCGATCGTCTCTGATGGAGTGCTTGCTGGACGTGACTCAGTCTTGGCCGATGCAGCGCGGTCAGCACTAAACGGGGATTTCGACTGTAGCGAGCGGCCACCGACAGCTGTCTTCTTCGGCAGCGGAGCGCCACCATCGAAGCCTGCAGCGATAACTGTGATCCGAACCTCGTCACCCAAGGTGTCGTCAATGACTGCACCGAAGATGATGTTGGCTTCGGGATGTGCGGCCTCGGAAACCATGAGTGCGGCATCGTTGATCTCAAACAGACCCAGGTCGCTGCCACCGGCAATTGACAGGAGCACGCCGTGTGCACCCTCGATACTTGCCTCAAGAAGCGGAGAAGAGATCGCCATCTCGGCAGCCCCCCTTGCGCGGTCCTCGCCACGAGCCGATCCGATACCCATAAGCGCTGAACCGGCACCGGACATGACGCTCTTGACATCGGCGAAGTCAAGGTTGATCAGGCCGGGGGTAGTGATTAGGTCGGTGATTCCAGAGACGCCCTGAAGCAGGACCTGGTCGGCCTGGCGGAAGGCATCTACGACACTGATGCTGCGGTCAGTCAGCGACAGCAAACGATCATTCGGAATGACGATGAGCGTGTCGACCTCTTCACGAAGTGAATCGATTCCGCTCTCTGCCTGAGTTGCGCGACGACGACCTTCGAAGCCGAATGGACGAGTGACAACACCGATCGTCAGCGCACCGAGAGTGCGGGCGATCTTGGCCACCACGGGAGCACCACCGGTTCCGGTTCCGCCACCCTCACCAGCTGTCACGAAGACCATGTCCGCACCGCGGAGCACCTCTTCGATCTCCTCTTGGTGATCTTCGGCAGCCTTGCGGCCAACCTCAGGATCGGCTCCGGCACCAAGGCCGCGCGTGAGGTCGCGACCGATGTCGAGCTTGACATCGGCGTCGCTCATGAGCAAAGCCTGAGCATCGGTGTTGATGGCGATGAACTCAACGCCCTTAAGTCCGACATCGATCATTCGGTTGACGGCGTTCACGCCGCCGCCGCCGATGCCGACGACCTTAATAACGGCTAGGTAATTCTGCGGGGCTGCCACGACGTGGGGTCCTCTCGTAAACTGGTTGACAAAACTTGGGATATTGATCGGCCCGAAATTGGGCCATTTACCAGGGGAAGGGCCGCAAATCACCAACACTCAACCTCAACTTGAGGGTTATTGAAGGTCAATCTGAAGCTGTTCTGAACAGTATGGGTAGTTGTAGTCACCGGCAAGCAACTCGCAGAAGAAACACCGGAAATTCCCTAGCTTTTCTGGGGGTTCCGCTGCGTAACTACACTAAACCCACCCAACCCTGAGGCTGAGGTAGAGCTTTACTCATGCCTTGGGCGGGTGGATTCGATGTGCTGCGGGTCAGGTTTGTTCTTTGACAGTTACCGAAGTCATGACATCACCCTTTTGGACCTTCTTGGCGACGTCTAAGCCGGTCTCTACCTTGCCGAAGACGTTGTAGAGCGGCTCTGAGAGCGCTTGGGTGTTATCGGCTATGTCGATAAAGAACTGCGAGCCATTAGTATTTGGCCCGGAATTGGCCATCGCTACGGCCCCATCTACGTAGGGAGCCCGTACTGCTTCGTCGTTGAACTGGTACCCAGGACCACTGCTACCAGTTCCCGTTGGATCCCCGCCTTGAATCACGAAACCAGGCTCGACCCGATGGAACGTCAGACCGTTGTAGAACTTGTTTCGGGTCAGCGTCACGAAGTTGTTGACAGTCATCGGAGCAAGTTCGGGCTGCAAACAGAGCACGATCGTGCCCGCCTTGGTTGTGATTGTGGCCTGGTAGAGCTTGCTCGGGTTGATGGTCATCGCCGGGGCCCCGCTGTACTTGTGGACATTCGCTGGTGGATTGACCGGCGTAAGATCTGACCCGAATTTCGCCGCTGCGCAGTCAGCAAAAGCCACAGTCCCGGTCGACGGCGAGGCCTGAGGATTCGCGGCTGTTTCGCTCGGAGTCGAGGTTGAGCTGTTCGAGTTCGAACATCCAACAAGGGTCGTGGCCGCCACGCTGGCCACGACAATGAATTTGAACTTTGTTGTCTTCACAGGGCGATCCGATCACATCTGCGGGCTGCGCGCATCCATAGGGGGTGAGTTCACCTCTGCTTCGCCAATCGATCGACACTAGCCAGCGTCCACGCGCGTCGACGGTAGAGTGGCTCAGAACATTGCCTAGCTCGGGTCCTCGATAATCTGAGGATGCTGCTCTGGGACCTCGGGGGGCGTTCGCCAAGCCCACACCCCCATGACCAACGACAACACGAGCATCGACAGACCTGTCCATAGGTTGATGTTGATATTCGCAGCCTTGTCCAGCGTCGTATCAGATGGCGCGAAGCCCAAAATCGTGACGATCACACCGAAGATGAGAAACAGCCCGCAGATGTAGCTGCGCAAGTCCAACATGCGCGCCTGACGCAGGGTCATCGGCGTGTAGTGCAGTTGCGGATCAGCCTCGCCAGGTTCGCTCTCGGCGTTGTCATCCATGTGCCCACTCCTTCGACGTCATGTGGTCGATCATATGAACGGTACGTACATCAGGAGGGACAAACCGATCGCGCCAGCGCCCAAAACAACCGGCTTCTTGTACCAAACAACAGGCAGCAGGTCAGCCGCGGCGTCTCGGATCTCCATCCCTTTGACCAGACCAACCAACTCAGACAACGGTTTGGGAACGGTCACGAAGGTCACGCACACAGAGATGACGAGGTCGACCGCTGCGGCAACGATGCCCATCCACATTGCCTGTTGGAACGACGATCGGAAGAGGTCGGGGTTGCGGATGGCAGCTCCCCATACTCCTGCCGCTGAGATGATGCCGCCCATCATTCCGTAGAAGCCCGCCCATGGCGTCATCCGTTTCCAGAACATCCCGAGGATGAAGGTGACGAAGACCGGAGCTTGGAAGAACGAAAACAACGTCTGCAGGTACTCATTGATGTTGTTGTAGGAGGCAGCGATGAAAGCTGTTCCGATACCAATCACCACTCCGACTACTGTGACGATTCGCCCAAAGCGAAGGTAGTAGGCGTCGGGTTGGTCTTTCTTCACGTACGTCTGCCAAATGTCGTAGGTGAACACGGCGTTGAAGCTCGACACATTAGCAGCCATACCGGCCATGAACGCTGCCACCAGCCCCGTGACTGCGACACCCAGAACACCACTAGGCAGCAGTTTCTCCATCAACAGCGGGATCGCATTGGTATAGGTCTTGCTCGGATCGCTGGAGTGCCCGAGGTCGGGAATCAACAGCGCGGCGACGATGCCGGGCAGAATCACGATGAAGGGAATGAAGATCTTCGGGTAGGCACCGATGATCGGGGCGCGCCGCGCGGAGTTCAGGTCTTTGGCCGACAGCGCACGCTGAACCTCGGCGAAGTTGGTAGTCCAATAGCCGAAGCTCAAAATGAATGCCTGGCCCATGATGATGCCCATCCAGTCGCCAATGGGGTTCGTTCCTCCCACTGAGGTTCCAGACCACGGGTGCATCCAGTAGCTTGGGTAATTAGCGAGTCGCTCCATTACTCCAGCAGGGCCACCCGCCGCAGCCACAGCCACTATCGCCAGCGGAATCAGCCCCGCGATGATGACGAAGAACTGCAGGACCTCGTTGTAGATAGCGCCCGTCAAACCACCAGCGACTACGTATAACAGCACCAGAACCGCAGCTACAACCACCGAGAGCACCAACGACCAGCCAAGCAGCGCACGCAGGACGATTGCCAGCGAATATAGGTTGACCCCTGCGATAAGAACAGACGAGACAGCAAACGAGCCGGCGTTGACGAGGTGGGTTGGGCGGTTGAAACGCAGCCTCAGGTACTCGGGGACGCTGCGGACCTTTGAGCCGTAGTAAAACGGCATCATCACGATGCCCAGGAACACCATCGCTGGAATCGCGCCGATCCAGTAATAGTGAACACTCGCAAAACCAAACTGGGCCCCGTTGGCAGCAAAGCCGAGGATCTCGACCGCACCGAGGTTCGCTGAGATGAATGCCAGACCGGCGATCCACGCGGGGATTGAACGGCCCGACAGGAAGAAGTCCAGGCTCGATTGAACAGACCGTCGTACCACGATACCGATCCCAAGCACGAATGCGAAGTAGATAAACAGCAACGTGTAGTCAATCGGGCTCATGTCCAGACGGACATCGCCAAGAATTTCCATGAAGCCATTCACGCGGGTGATTTTGGCGTATTTCTCATCTCCCGCGCGCGCCGTGGAGTCGATTTCGGCCGTGAAATTGCACGGATGTTATTCCGCGCAGCTTCAGGTCCTGAGTCAGTCAGTCGGTTGGGCAGTCACCGAGGCAATCAGGTCGAAGCCTTTGTCCAGATGCAGGACCGTAAGGCGCGCAAGCTCGGCGGTCGCGGCAATCACGAGGTGCGGGATTGACGGTGCGCGATGGAGACCGATATCGGTAAGCCGTTGCTGGACATCCAGTGCCCGAGATTCGACCGCGGGTGTCAAGGATTCGAGAGCCATGAGCGCCGAGGGTGGCCTCATCGCGGCACCGCGCAAGTCCGCACCTGAGTGTGCCGAGAACCCGATTTCGAGTCGGGTAAGTGACGTAATGCGGACCAAACCTCGGTCAATTCGGTCTGACCACAATGACGAGTCCGGACTCGCGGGAATCCGTACTAGTGCTGACTTGTCGACCAACCAAGTGGTCACTGCCACGCGTGCTCCATGATCTGCAGATCGTCCAGATCAATGAACGCCTCGCCAAACCACAACCAGTCAGCTGTTGTGGTCTCACCTTGTGGAACAGCTGCTTGGGCTAGCAGCCTACGCAGATGCTCGCTGCGAGAAATGCCCAAGCTAGTTGCGTTGCGCTCGATTGCCGTGAGGACGGCCTCGGGAATATCTCGAATCAAGATATCAATCATTGGCAACCTCCCTCGATATCACATGTATCAGATTCCCGCTATCCGGGCACAGCACCTGACTCGCCAGCGACACCCGAAGGCACTACGGGACCTGTTGAGCCTGCCCCAGTCGGACCGGCACTCACGCCAGGTGAGGGCGTAAGGCTCGGGCTGGGTTTTGGTGGCGGGGGGGCCGGAACAGGAGACTGCATCGCAGAGGACGGCATCAGCGCAGTGCGCACGTCAATCCAATTGTGCTTCGTCTTCTTGATCAGCACTGTTGCCACCGACGCCTTGAGACCCGGGTCGTTGACATCACCCCAGAGGACTGTGGTGCCATCGCGCAGGCTCAATACGACCTCTGAAACAGTGACGGCGGTGGCCAGTTTGACCTGCTTCGCCAGTTCAGGTGGCAGTCCCGCCAGCACTTGCATGATCGCTGTCAGATTCGGACCGGCTGGGGCTTCAACGAAAGGGAGGTTCGCTGGTTGGTTCTTGCGGTAGAGGAATGAAAAGCCGGATGCGTCGAGAATGGCGAAACGATCGCCGTCTTTTGCCACGGCTGTGCGTTGTCGCTCGCTGACCGTGATTGAGACTGTGTGCGGCCACTGCCGCGAAATCACGACAGAACCCAAAGCCGAGATATCCGCAAGTCGGGACTGGGCCGAGTCCATATCAACGGCGACCAACTGCGAACCCATCGAGAGGTTGGCAGCGGCAAGAATCTTGTCGGTAGTGACTCGGTCGTTGCCGGCAACCGTGACTTTCCTCAGTTGGGTCCAACTCGAGAAGTAGAACAACCAACCCAAAGCGACCAAAGTCGCACCGAGGATAACCGCTATGATGAGCAACTTGCGTCTACTGGGCAAACGACGAGACCGATGTTGGGAAGTTGGTGCCCCCTCTTGATCTGGGGGCTTCGAGCTCGTGGGCCGTCGTGAGGCCAGTGACGTGACCATCGTCAGTCGCTCAAGTTCTTGGATGCCGAACCGGTCTTCGCTCGGCGCTCTAGCAAGGCCAGAACCTCCGGGCCCATCATCGAGATATCACCCGCGCCCAGAGTCATCACAATGTCGCCCTCCCGGGCCCGCCTCGCGAGGTGATGTGGAACCTGAGACCAGGACGGTTCGAACACGACATGCGAGCTATCTAACGGAACATTGTTGGCCATCATTTGCCCACTCGCACCGGGGATCGGCTCTTCTCCGGGAGCGAATACCTCTAGCACAATAACGTCATCAGCCAATCCGAGGGCTTGGCCGAACTCCTTGCTGAACAATGCAGTGCGGTAGTAGTGGTGGGCTTGGAATGCGACAACAAGCCTGCCATCACCAACAACCTCGCGCGCGGCTCGTAGGGTCGCCGCGATCTCGGTCGGGTGGTGTGCGTAGTCGTCATAAACGCGCACCCCGTCTGCCTGCCCACGGAACTCGAACCGGCGTCGGGTTCCCGAGAATGCTTCTAGACCCTCGCGCAATGCCGCCGACTGCAGGCCCAGGCCAAGCCCGCAGACAAGCGCGGCAGTTGCGTTCAGCACGTTGTGCTGGCCTGGAACGCTCAATTGGATTCGCCCCATCCGCACGCCACCGACAATCACGTCAAATGCCCAACCCTTTGCGGAGTGCTCCAGGATGTCAACGCGGTTCATGGCCGAATCGTCGGTGCCATAGGTGCGAATATCTAGTCCTTGTGCCATTCCTCTTTTTGCCAGTGCCGCGCCACCGGGGTCGTCGATGCATACGACTGTGAAGCCGCGGCGAGCGTGGATGTCAAGGGCAAACGTATCGAAAGCCTCTTCGACAGCATCAACGGTTCCCCAATAGTCGAGGTGGTCTGCCTCGATGTTTGTGACGATCCCGGCGCACGCTCCCAACTCGAGAAAGGAACCGTCGCTCTCATCAGCTTCTGCGACAAAGATGTCTCCGGTACCCAGATGCGCATTGGACCCAGACTCGTTGAGCTCGCTACCGATTACGAAGGATGGATCAACACCACAGTGTTGAAGTGCGACCGTGAGCATCGAGGTAGTAGTTGTCTTGCCATGCGTGCCAGCAACAGCAACAGCGCTGCTCTCAGCCATGATCACAGCAAGTGCGCGCGCTCGAGACAGCACGCGCAGTCCGCGCTCGCGTGCTGCGACTAGTTCGACGTTCTTCTTCTTGATTGCCGTCGAGATGATCACGGTGTCGGCATCGGCGAGGTTGCTCTGCTCGTGCCCGATATGCACAGTTGCACCCAAGGAACGCAGCGCTGCGATGCGCCTGGAATCTTTGGCATCTGACCCCGAAACTGGCACGCTATGGCTCAACAAAATGCGGGCAATCCCAGACATTCCTGCACCGCCAATGCCAACGACGTGAACCCTGCCGAGGTCGGGCAAACTCGGTAACTGCTCAGTCATCGTTGTGCCCTTCCGTCATGGATCGCCCGTTCAACCATCTCGGCCAATCGGGCGCCAGCATCACGAACTCCAAGTCGCTCTGCATTCGAAGCCATCTTCGCTAAGACCTGCGGGTCTGAGAGTAGTCGCTCGACGGCCTGACGAATCGCAGGACCGGACAGTTTCTCGTCGGCAAGGAACTCACCTCCGCCAGCCGTCACGGTGGGCAGCGCGTTGAGACGCTGCTCACCGTTGCCCACCGGCAATGGCACGTAGATCGCAGGCAAGCCAACGGCTGTCAATTCGGCACAGGTCATGGCGCCTGCACGACACATTGCGAGGTCGGCAGCGGCATACGCTAGATCCATCCGGTCGACGTACGGCAATGGGTGATAGCCCCGCCCGACCCACTGACTCAGTTGCTCGGACTGATCGGTGTTCTTGAGCCCAGCGGCATGCAAAATCTGCACGCCGTCCTCGATAAGCCCTGGGACAGCCGTAGTCAGAGCGTCGTTGATCCGGCGCGCACCCAGTGAGCCGCCGAATACAAACAGACATGGAAGTCGCGGGTCAAGGCCGAAGTAGTCGCGAGCTTGCGAACGGCTCATTGCGCGGTCGAGGTGCTCGATGGTGGGACGCAACGGGATCCCCAAAGTCACCCCATGGCGCAGGGATGTGTCGACCGCTTGAGCCACGTAGGGGGTAAATTGTGCACCCACCCGGTTAGCCAACCCCGGTCTCGCGTTTGCCTCGTGGATGACAAACGGGATCCGTCCGCGAGCGCCGAGGTAGGCGGGCATAGCCACATATCCACCAAATCCGACGACCACTTGGGCGTCCGTGGCTTCCAGTATTCGGCGAACGTCGCGGATCGCCGCTCGCAATCTGCCAGGCACTGCGAGAAGCTCCTTCGAGGGTCTGCGCGGCATTGGTACTGCCGGAATCAACTCGAGGGAGTAGCCACGTTCGGGGACCAGTTTGGTCTCCAAACCCTGAGCCGTACCCAGCATGGTGATCTTGGTTTCAGGGTGGCGACTCATGAGCGCGTCGGCGAGGTTGAGCGCCGGCTCAACATGCCCAGCGGTTCCTCCACCAGCCAAGACAACGCGCATTAGGAATGGTCCTCGTTGTCAAAAAGTTGTTGTTCAGCCGCCCGGCGCTTGCCCCTGTATTGGGCCTTACCGCGAAACTTGACATCGGACTTACTGGTCTTGGTCTTGGTCCGGTTGTGGGTGCGGGTTCGGGTACGCCGACCAGGATTCTTTGCGGCCTTGCGTTCAGCTAGGAACGCCGCAGCCCCGGGCTGCGCCCTGGCAAATGCGAGGACCATTCCCATCGCCATGAGTGTGAAAGTCAGCGATGAGCCACCGTAGGAGACCAGCGGAAGCGGAAGACCCGTGATCGGCAGGGCACCGACGACGGCACCAATGTTGATCAGGCCCTGCGCCACGATCCAAATACCAGCGCCTGTCGTTGCAAGTCGGACGAATAGGTCGTCGCTCTTGATCGCAATATTGCTGATCACAACGGCCAGCACTCCGAACAATGCCAGCACACTCAGTGTCCCGAACAGGCCGAGTTCCTCTCCGATAACGGCGAGGATGAAGTCAGTCTGGGCTTCGGGCAGGAAACCCCACTTCTCCCGACTCGCTCCAAGTCCGACACCCCACCAGCCCCCAGTAGCCAGCGCGTATTGCCCGTGCAGCACCTGCCAACCCACCCCGGTGGGGTCACTCGCGGGGTCCAACCAAGACGCGAAACGCTGTAGCCGGTATGGCGTCGTAATCGACATGAAACCGATGAGTCCCAACACACCTGCACCCATCAGCGCGAACAGCTTTCCCGGCGCACCGGCTACCAGCAGGATCGCGGCGATGATCGGCATGATCACCAGCGTGGTTCCCAAGTCTCCTTCGAGCAGAATCAGAAATACCACCCCGCCGGCGACGGGCGCGAGTGGTAGCAGCAAAGTCCGCCAGCCCTCGACCTTGTCGAAGCGGCGAGCCAACAGGTCAGCCACCCACAAAATTAGGGCGAACTTCGCGAACTCACTAGGCTGAAGTCGGAACGGTCCACCCAATGAGATCCAGTTGCGTTGGCCATTGACCTCGACCCCGATGCCAGGTACGAGAACCAGCAGCAAGCTGATGGCTGAGGCTGTGAGTGCCGGGAAGGCCAGCCTGCGGAAGAATCCCACCGGCATACGAGACAGGAACATCATCGCGATCAGCCCGACGGCGGCGAACATCGCTTGCCGGAAGAACAACGTGTAGCTCGAATTATTGATGCGAAAAGAGACAACCGACGATGCCGACAGCACCATGATCAATCCAATGATCAGCAACAGGAGAGTCGCACCAAGCAAGAAGCCGTAGTGCGCAAGTGGGTGCTTGATCGCCTTACCGACGGAGAACATCTTCTTGTGTTGCTCAGTTGACCGGGCAGTCTCGTCCCGTAGATCGATGGAACGACCTGGCCGCCGTGAGCTCGAGGGTCGAGGTGGCTTCCTGATGGAACTGGGAGTCTCGGGGGTGGGGTCGACCAAAGCTGCCCACACCTCCAGATTGTCTACCCGTCGCTGCCGCTACCATCCGTCAACTGCTCGACCGCAGCAGCGAACTCATCACCCCGCTGACCGTAGTCGCGGAACATGTCCCACGACGCGCAGCCAGGGGCCAACAAAACAGTATCGCCGACCTTAGCCATCTGACTGGCCAACCGAACGACGGTTGCCATTGCTCCAGTGTCCGTCGTTTCGACCTCTTGAACGGGGATCAATGGCGCGTGTCGCGCAAGTGCTTGGGCAATCACGCCTCGATCCTGGCCTAACAGCACAACGCCACGGAGTCGGTCGGCGGCCTTTGTGACTAGGTCATCGAATTGCTGACCCTTCGCCAGTCCCCCAGCAATCCAAACGACCGACTCATATGCCTGCAAACTGGTCGCCGCCGCGTGGCAATTGGTGGCCTTCGAGTCGTCGACGTAACGCACCCCGTCAATGGTCGCTACATCGGCGATCCTGTGTCCAGCAGGCTTGAAAGCTTTCAGACCTGCCCCTACCGCTGCTGGGCTCACGCCGTAGGCGCGCGCCAAAGCGGCAGCAGCAAGTGCATTGGCGACATTGTGCGGAGCATTTGGGTGAATGTCATCAACAATTGCCAGCTCTTGGGCATGGGTCTTGCGGTTGGCAACAAACGCCCGATCGACGAGGATCTCGTCGACGAGTCCGAGCATCGAAAGTCCCGGTGTCCCGAGCGTGAAACCCACGGCTCGCGCGCCCTGGACAACCTCAGCCTCCGCCACCATCAATTCCGTGGCCGGGTCGTCAACGTTGTAGATACAAGCGAGCTGCGTGCGCTGGAACACCCGAGCCTTGGCTGCAACATAGGCATCGAACGAGCCGAAATGGTCGACATGATCTTCAGCCACGTTCAAGCAGGCCGCGGCTAGAGGGCTCACCGTGTGAATGAACGGCAACTGCGGGGCACCGACTTCAATGGCTAAGACATCAAAATGCTCACCTGAGGTGACAGCCTCAACCAAGCTAACGCCTATGTTGCCTACTGCCGCTGTGCGCTTGCCGGCAGCACGAAGGATGGATTCCAACATCAGCGTTGCAGTGGTCTTGCCATTGGTTCCCGTGATGAACAACCACGGCGCTGCGTCTGGGCCTCGCAGCCGCCACGCCAGTTCCAGCTCACCCCAGACGGGCACTCCAGCGGCTTGCGCTTCAGCGATGATCGGCGCGTGCGGAGGTAGTCCCGGAGACACCACCAACAACTCGGCATCAGCAGGCAGCGATGGCTCGTGGCCGAGTCTGATCGTCGCTCCCAGAATCTCCAGAATCTGGGCCCGCTCACGCACACTGGCGGTATCGGCAGCGTCGAGAATTGTCACGTCGGCATCGCGTTGCATTAATGCATCAGCGCAGGCATACCCTGCAATTCCGATGCCAACAACGGCAACGTGGCACCCTGCAAAGTCCGATGGGCCATGGCCGAATTCCGGATCGGCGGCACGCATCGTCGTGCCCGTCATGCTCGCACCCATTCCGCGTAGAACACTGCGAGACCAACGCCGATGAACAAGCCCTGGACAATCCAGAATCTGACCACGATAGTGACCTCGCCCCAACCCTTCATTTCGAAGTGATGATGCAGCGGTGCCATTCGGAACATGCGTTTACCTGTGAGTTTGTACGAACCGACCTGCCCGATCACCGATAGAGCAATGATCACAAACAGGCCGGCGAAAAATACCAAGAGGATCTCGGTCTGACTCAAAATCGCCAGCGCCGCGATCGCCCCGCCAAGGGCCAACGATCCGGTGTCGCCCATGAAGATTTGTGCCGGGGATGTGTTCCACCAGAGGAACCCGAAGCAGGCACCGGCACAAGCCGCGGCGATCACTGCCAAGTCCAACGGATCTCGTACGTCGTAGCAACGCGTAAATACCTGGAAAGTACAGCTCTGACCGTACTGCCAGACGCAGATCAGGGTGTAGGCCACGAATGTCATTACCGAGGCACCCGTGGCCAGCCCATCAAGACCATCTGTGAGGTTCACGGCGTTGGTAGTGGCTGTTACGAGGAACCAGATCCACAACACGAAAAGTGCAGTCGGCAGCACCAGTGGCGTATCGCGGACGATCGAGATTGCCCTTGATGCTGGTGTCGCACCATTGACGTCAGGGAATTGGGTGGTCAGCCAGGCGAAGCTCAAGGCCACTGCGGCCTGGCCGACGAGCTTGGTACGCGCCCTCATCCCGGTGCTGCGGTGACGGAATATCTTCATGTAGTCGTCAATGAGTCCGACGAAGCCAAGCCCGACAATCAGGTAGAGCGCAAGCATTCCGGAGGCGCTCGGCAAACGTCGGGACACCAAATGCGCGCCTATGTATCCCAGCAGAATCGCCAAAATGATGGCCACGCCACCCATGGACGGCGTACCACGCTTGCCCTCGTGTTCTGGGTAGATCTCGTCCACTGTCGACACGCGGATCGCCTGTTGGAGGCCCCGACGGCGCAGCAGTCCAATGATCCACGGCGTGCAAAACAGCGAGACCAGCAAAGCCGTCGCACCTGAGACCAGAACAAAAATCACTTCTCGCCTCCGAAGTGCTCAATGACCTCGTCGACGAGTACCTCAAGGCCCACCGAGCGCGATGCTTTGAACAGCGCAATGTCGTTGTCGGAGGCCTCGTCGGTCAGAACGCTCAGCGCCGCGTCAGAGGCGGTCACCGCATGGGCGTGATTGGGGCTCATACCTGCCTCGATTGCCCCCGCAACGATCAGGGCACCGCCTTCGCCGATGCCAACGAGTCGATCTATTCCTAGAGCCAAGACGACTTGGCCGACTTCGCGATGCGCGACGGCGAAGTCGGGACCGAGCTCCTTCATTTCTCCGAGCACAGCCCACCGCTTCCCGTCACGAGAGCCGAAACTACCTAACGCCCTGAGACCGGCCGCCATCGACTCGGGATTGGCGTTGTAAGAGTCGTTAATGACAGTGAACCCGCCTTGGGTTTGCGACAACTCCATCCGCCAACGACTCGCGGCGCGAGCGCCTGCTAAAGCCTCAATAATCAAGGCTGCTGGGAGTCCGGCCGCGAGGCCTGCGGCAGCTGCTGCGGCAGCGTTGGATGCCTGGTGCTCACCATGAGTAGCAAGCTGAACGTCGTACGATCCCTGGTCCCCGATGCGCAGAGTCACCAACGGCCTGGCCAGGTCGTCAAGCACTACGTTGGTCAACTGAACATCCGCATGTTCCCCTGTGCCAAACCACACGATTCTTCCCGGTGCTGCTTCTGCCATCCTCGTCACAAAGGGGTCGTCGGCGTTGAGTACAGCGACGCCGGTCGGCTTGAGGACTTCGATGATCTCCCGCTTGGCAACGAAGATGCCCTCGACTGAACCGAATTCGCCAAGGTGCGCTGAGCCGACATTGAGAGCAATGCTGATGTCGGGCTGCGCGTAACCACACAATCGCGCGATATGGCCTCTTCCCCGCGCACCCATCTCCAGTACCATCCAACGACTTTGCTCGTTGACTTCCAAGACCGTCATGGGCAGACCTAGATCATTGTTAAATGACCCTGGTGGGGCGATGGTCGGTCCGGCTGCGCTGAAAACTGCACTGAGCATGTCCTTTGTACTGGTTTTGCCACTAGACCCAGTGACTGCGATTGTCGTGACATCTGGTTGGCGCCTGAGCACCTCGCGCGCAAGCAGCCCAAGTGCCACCGTCGTATCGGCCACCACAACTGCTGGTTCGGGTCCGGGAGTAGTGACGAGTGCTGCAACGGCACCTGATGCCAAAGCGTGGTCGACGAACTCATGGCCGTCAAAACGCTCACCGACAATGGCTACGAAGAGATCCCCCTGATCTACATCGCGGGAATCGTGTGTGACTTTGCCAGTGACCACGGCTGCGGGATCACCCTCAACCAGTTCGCCCAATACCGCTTGGGCAATGTCACCGAGGCTGATTGCAATCATGATTCCCGCTTCCGCAGCGCGGTTGCAAAAATCAGTCGATCATCGAACGGCGACACGACTCCATCGACGTCTTGCCCGGTCTCGTGACCCTTCCCGAGTGCAATCACTACGTCACCTTCCTCGGCATACTCAACGAGCCACTCTAGGGCCGCGCGTCGGTCACCAATCTCGGCGATTTGCGCGCGCTGAGGCAGATCCACCGAGAGCGCCCCAGCCATCACAGCGGCCCGAATAACGGCGGGATCCTCGGAGCGCGGATTGTCATCGGTGATCGCAACAATCTCTGCTAGTTCTGCGGCCGTGGCTCCTATGGTGGCACGCTTAGCCGGGTCCCTGTCACCCCCGCATCCCACAGCGGCCAGCACTGAGCCATTGCCCCGAGTCGCAACTGCTTTCGCTACTCTCAGTGCCCTATCAACGGCCTCGGGGGTATGCGCGTAGTCGACCAGCACAGTTATAGGAAGTGAGGTCTTCACCGACTCCATGCGGCCAGGCACTCCCGGACAATCACGCACGCCCTGTGCAACGGCACCAGGATCGTGACCCAGGATGACCCCAGATGCCACGGCAGCTACAGCATTGCGCACGTTGAACAACCCTGGCAGCCTCGTGCCACAAGCGACTCTCACTGCGGGACCCACCACGTCGAATGCCCAACCCGCCGCATCCGGACGAAGGTCCACTACCCGCCAGGTCGCTTCAGCTGTTTGGGCGAGTGCTCCTTCGCCAGGCACGGAGTATGTCGCGACCGGAATCGTGGCTGCGCCAGCCAGATCTCGACCCCATTCATCATCGACACAAACAAGTCCGGCGCGAGTGAGGGTGGGCTCAAAGAGCTTCGCTTTGGCTGCAAAGTAGGAGTCAAGATCGCCATGAAAATCCAGGTGGTCATGTCCGAGGTTGGTGAACACAGCAAGGCTGAAGTCAACCCCGTCTACGCGGCCTAGCGCCAGCGCATGGCTTGATACCTCCATGGCAACCACGCTTACGCCGCGCTCGCGCATGACAGCGAGCAAAGCGTGCAGGTCCGGAGCCTCAGGGGTCGTTCGCACGGCAGGCAGGACGTCGTCGATGATCTTAGTGGCGACCGTGCCAATCAGTCCTGTCTTAACGCCTGTTGCCCGCAAAGCCGCCTCCAGCAACATGGCGGTGGTGGTCTTGCCATCAGTCCCAGTAATCCCGACGATCGCAAGATCTTTGGCTGGATCGCCATACACCGATGCGCTGATCCGACCCAGAACTGCCCGCGGATCACTAACGACCAACGTGGGGATGCCGCTATCGCCAGCCAGAGCAGCTCCATCGGGATCGGTCAGAACCGCTACGGCGCCACTCGCGGCGGCCTGCGCAATGAAGGCAGCCCCATGATGGTGCTCGCCAGGTAGCGCAGCGTAAAGGTCGCCTTCGGCAATTCGGCGTGAATCCAAACTAACACCGGAAACTAGCACCTCAGGGACATCACTAACGGCCCCGATATCGCCAATCGCATCGCCAAGCGACCTCAATGATTGGGGTGCTCGCTTGGGTCGGACCAGGCCAGCAATAGGGGTTGGCACTGTGGGACTCACAGGTTCCAGGGACCCCCTCGAGACGAGCCTTTGGCACGCAGCTTGAACTGCGCGGCAGGCGTTCCCGAGGGCGGAATGTTCATCATCTGCAGGGCCGCGGTCATGATGGTCTTGAATACTGGTCCGCTGGTCTCGCCACCGAACCTTGTGCGCTTGGGGTTACGGGTGATCACGGCCACGGCGATCTGCGGTGCTTCAGCAGGGGCGAAGCCAATGAACGACGCGACATAACGACTACCGAAACCGCGTCCGTTCTCATTGATCAACTGTGCTGTACCGGTCTTACCAGCGACACGATAACCAGGGATCGCGGCCTGGGGAGCGGTGCCCTGCTTACTGACGACCTCTTCCATCATTTGTGAGACGGTCTTTGCAGTGTTCTCGTCGATGGCGCGAACCGCACTTGGTGCCGGCGCATTCTCCACTGAACCATCAGCGTTGATCTTCGCATCAATGACCTGCGGGGCAACCCGAACGCCGCCATTGGCAATCGTGGCGAAGATGGAAGCTGCTTGGATAGCGTTTACGCTGAAGGCCTGACCGTAGGCGATATTCGAAAAGGTCGTGTCTGCCCACTTGTCCACCGGCGGGAGGTAGCCGGGGTTTTCAGCTGGCAGGTGGAGCCCAGTCGACGAGCCTGCACCGAAAAGGCGAAGATAGTCGTAGAGCTTCTGCTTACCTATGCGCTCAGCGATCTGGATCGTGCCAATGTTGCTGGACTTAGCCAGAATTCCGGCGGTGGTCATCTTGTAGCCGAAGTGGTTGACATCGTCCTTGAATTCGAAACCACCACGCTTAAGCCTGTTCGGGATGTTGAAGGGCGTGCTCGGGTTCACCTTGCCTTCGTTCACTGCCGCAGCCAACGTCATAACCTTTGCTGTTGACCCGGGCTCGAACTCCTGCTCAACAGCGAGATTGTGCAGTTCAGAGTCCTTGCGAGTGGGGCTATTGGGGTTACCGGTTGGACCTTGAGCCAGCGCCAAAATCCGACCAGTCTTGACCTCTATCACAACAGCCACAGCACTGTCAGCGTTAACTTCCTTGACCCGCTGGGTGACCGCCTGCTGCGCGACGTACTGCAGGTCCCGGTTGATGGTCAGGCGATAGTCCGCTCCCGCTGTGGGTAGTACCTCGTTCTCATTTCCAGTGGGAATCTCGCCGCCGGTCGCGCTCTGTTCGTAGACCTTCTCACCGGGGGTTCCAGCTAAATTCTTGTCCAACACCGATTCAAGCCCGGCGACTCCCTGCCCCTCGGAGTTGGTGTACCCCAGCAGGTTCGCGGCAAGCGAGTCGTTGGGGTAGGACCTGACAGCTGAAGGCTCGCTGTAGGTTGCGGGGAGCTTCAATTGCCGGATCTGGTTCCAGGCATCAAGCTTGACTTGGCGTGCCACGTAGGCAAATCGGACCTGCGATCCGTTGGCATTGACGCGCTGAGTAATACGAGACAGGACGGTCGGCACCGGTACACCGATGATCGGGGAGATCCTGGCGGCGTAGTCAGCTGCATTGGGGATCTGCCACGGATTTGCCGTGATGTCCCGAGCGGGAACTGACTGCGCCAACGGTGACCCAGCCGCGTCAAAGATGGTGCCGCGTTGGGCAGGCAACAATTCCTTCTGAAGCCGGGAATCCTTGGCCTTCGTAGCGAGCTCTTCACCGCGAACCGCCTGCAAATCGATCAGTCTGGCGGCAAACAGTGAGAATACGAACAACGAGCAGATGACCAAGACTCGAATGCGATTGGTGCCGTCCTTGAGTCGAAAGCCAGCCATGGTCGAGGCGATGCTGCGTTGAAGAAAGCTCGGGGAACGCCCGTTGCGCTCCTCATCACGCTCAGAGCGATCCCCGTCTGGGGACGCATCATGGCGTGGCGGAGAAGAAATGCTCACCGCGTGGGTACCTGCACGATCCCTAGAGAAACCTCGCCACCACCAGTAGTTAGAGTCGGCGGCGGTGCCGCAGTTACGCCCAGATTTGCCGACTGCTCACCGCCTGCCCAAACAGGTCCGACAGGGACTTCTCCACCGAGGCCCGTTGCGGTTGCGGGAGCGACAACCACTGGAGTTATCGGTGTTGGTACTGGCTTAGGTGGCTTCGGCTTGGCGTAAACAGGAGCCTGTGCGGGCATGGAGTCACCCAGGATCTTTCCCTGCTCCAAGGCTATGAAATTAGGACTGTCAGCACTAACCATACCCAGCTTTCGCGCCTTCTTTGACAGCCCAACCGGAGACTCGGCAAGATCGAGCTGGGTCCGTAAGACCTGCTCGCGGATCGTCAAATCTCGAGAAGCCTTCGTGATCGTTTGCAGGCCGAAGCTATCTTCTGCCAACGATGTATTCAAGAAGAGCAGCACCACCAAAGCCGCAGACAGCGCGCCAAGGACCGCGACAACGAAAGCTCCGTCGCCGAGGCGAATTCGACTACCAGCAAGCACGAGCCTCGCGGGGGTGACTGATACGCCTGCCGGAGCGGTGATCGCACCACTAAGGCTCAGGGTCGCGGCACCCCCAGAACCAGCTGAGGTCCTGGCCATCGTGCGAGGCCGAACAACTCGTCCTCTCGACCCTGATCGGCCAGCAGTCCGGCTGGTAGTCCTGCGGGCGGTCCGGGAGTCGTTACGAACAGAGTCGTGAGAAACGGCGGTCATGCTGCCTCCCTCACTCGTTGCGCGGCGCGCAGCCGTGCAGATGCTGCCCGCGGGTTCACGGCGATCTCCACGTCAGACGGTACCTGCGCACCGCGGGTAAGTAGGCGAAGGCGCGGCTGCGAGTCGTCAGGAATCACTGGCAGCCGAACTGGCGCATTTACCCGAGAATCGAGGGCTAGGCGCTGCTTGACGATCCTGTCTTCCAAAGAGTGATAGGCCAAGACAGCGATTCGGCCGTTGAGTCGCAGAGCGGCCAATGCGGCGTCCAACGCGTCTGGTAAACCCTGCAATTCACGATTGATCTCGATCCGAAGCGCCTGGAATGTCCGTTTGGCTGGGTTGCCACCGGTACGGCGGGCAGGCGCTGGGATCGCATTGCGCACAAGCTCAGCCAGAGCTGTAGTCGAATCGATCGGCGCCTTCTGTCTGGCCGCGATCAACGCCCGGGCCACTCGGCGGGCGTTCTTCTCTTCACCGTAGTTGCGAATCACCCGAATCAGCTCTTCTTCGGAGTAGCTATTGACGATGTCAAAAGCCGTGAGGTCGTCCGCTGGATTCATGCGCATGTCAAGCGGGGCCTCACGCGAATACGAGAATCCCCGCTCCGGGTTGTCCAATTGCATGCTCGACACACCAAGGTCGAACAGAATGCCGTTGATCCCGGCTGGGCATTCCTGCGCAAGCAGGAGCCCAAGCTCTTCGTGTACGCCTTGAACTGCGCGGAACCTGTCTCCGTAGGCGGCTAAGCGACGCCGACTAAATTTCAACGCATCGGGATCACGATCAACCCCGATCAACTCAATCATCGGGAAGCGTTCGAGTAGTGCCTCCGAGTGCCCTCCAAGGCCGAGGGTGGCATCGACCATGATCGCGCCAGGGTGCTGCAAGGCCGGCCCGAGGAGCTCAACACACTGCGCCAACATCACGGGCACGTGCAGCGGCTCTGCCACTGAAACCACCTCCTCGGTCGAGCCTTCTCGGTTCTCTTAGCTGTCGGATCTATCCGTGACGCCAGGTCCCCGCCCGCAATTCCGGTGACGGGGAAGGACGCCGGAAAAGTCTTGTGTCGCGTTCTGGGGCTAGGGAAGAGTCCCAGACGCGAGCGGTGCGGGAAGGGGCCTGATGGCACGGATTCTGTAGGTGGTCAGTTCGATTGGATGGAAGGCCGTATCGGCTCGTTAGAAGAGTCCAGGCACCACCTCTTCGGAGAGGTCGGCGAACTGCGGCTCTTGAGCGGTCAGGTAGCTCTCCCAGGCCTGTGGATCCCAGATCTCCACAGTGTCGTGGTTACCAACAACGACACAGTCACGTTCGAGCCCGGCATACTCACGCAAACTCGTGGGCAGACTGATTCTCCCCTGCTTGTCGGGCATTTCATCAGAGGCTGCCGAGAAGAGCACACGAGAATAGGCCCGAGCTCGGGCATCGGTGCGCGAGGCCTCGCGCACCCGTTCGGCGTATTGCGCGAATCCGGCTGCAGGCCACACAACGACTGAGCGATCTTGGCCCTTGGTCAGCACGAGCCCCTCGGCGAGACCATCTCGAAACTTGGCGGGCAAGACAAGGCGGCCTTTGTCGTCAAGACGAGGGGAATGCGTGCCTAAGAACATGTGCACCACTCCCCACTACTTGCGCTTTTGCGCCACCGCGCGAGTCTGCCTGTCAGACCCATCTGCCAATCTACTCCATTTTCCTCCACTAGCAACCCAAGCGCGCCACAAAGCGCCCATAGTCACCATTAGTAACTGGGTTGCTGCGCTGGGTCCGCTGGGTCTGTGGTTCGCGCAGTCGTGTCCCCGCTTGCTGGGGGCTTGGCTGTGGTGCCGGTGGTGGGTACCTGGCTGTTGTTACTCGAACCTTCTGGGTATGGCAATACACACACCTGCTGGTTGGGCATGGTTGTTCTGCGGGAGGGCAGCGTGCGACGCCTTAGAACGGTGGGATGTCGAGGTCATCTCTTATTGTCGTGGCGTCTTT
>Ga0105047_10001306_pt1 | contig 44405 bp, 33 predicted proteins | sample MAT04_FD_78384 | JGI IMG/M metagenome (GOLD analysis project Ga0105047, IMG submission 78384) | Freshwater microbial communities from Lake Fryxell liftoff mats and glacier meltwater in Antarctica - MAT-04 (megahit assembly) | ecosystem: Environmental > Aquatic > Freshwater > Ice > Liftoff... | reverse complement strand
GTGGCAGATCGTCGGCCTCCAGCGGCTGGACTTCGCTGGAATCTAAAACCTGTGGTTCGTCGAAATTCGGTCGTGCAGAAGGCTTGCTCATCTCCGAAGCCTGAAAAATCTTCAGGCCAAGGTTCAGCCAAACGGCTTAAACCTATCATCCCCTTATACTTCCCTCGCTAAGAGAATTGGCGCTGGGTCGGTGGCAGGGGTTGCCTGTGCCTCGCCGCCCGCTAGGGTGGTCCGGCGATGAGCCGCATTCTTACCGCCGCCGGCGCGCTGGTGGACACGATCAAAATCAACGCCGTGACGCGGGAGGACCGCGACGGACGGGCGTACTGGATCAAGCGCCGGGGTTGGCTGGCGCGCCCGATCATGGCTTGCGCCAACCGTTTCTTCCGCCTCGCTGGCAATCCGATCCAGGCCCTCACCGGACTCGCGACGTGGCAGCGTTGGGAGGTGGACTGCTTTCTGCGCCTGCACGGCGAACGCTTTCACGCTTTCGCGGAAGGCGCGCGCGCGGTGGTCGCGGAGGAAGTGCCCGGCAAAAATCTTTCCGCCCATCTCCATGCGGGCACGCTCACCCCAGCCATGGTTGCGACCGCGGCGCGGGAGCTGCGCCGCGCGCACGAAATCGAGCATCCGGTTTTTGGCGGCCCATGGTCGCATGGCGATCCTCATGCGGGAAACTTCGTCCAGGAGCCGGTGGCGGATCGCGCGCGGTTGATCGACTTCGAGGTCATGCACGATCCGACGATGATGGCCGATGAGCGCCACGCCGATGACCTGCTGGTTTTCCTGCAAGACATTGCCGGCAGGCTCACTGCGGAACAATGGTTGCCGAGTGCGCACGCTTTCCTGGCTGGTTACGACCGGTCGGAGATTTTGGTGCGACTGCGGGAGAAACTCGTGGTGCCAGGCGGTCTGGCGCGCGTGTGGTGGGCGGTGCGGACGACCTACCTCGCTTCGGTGGAGCTGCGGCGGCGCATCGCGGCGTTGCGACTGAGTCTTTAGGCGCAGGGGCCGCACCCGAAGTCGTTGCGAGCCACGAGCCATTCGCGGACGGGCTCCCCTCCGAGCAAGTGTTCCTGGAGAATACGCTCGAACCGCTCGGGTGTGACCGCTCCATACCAGGTTCCTTCGGGATAGACGACGAGCCACGGCCCGCCCGTGCAGATGCGAAAGCAACCGGCCTTCGTCCGCATCGCGCGCACGCCGGTTTCCCGCACGCGCTGCTTCACGATCTCCCACAGCGCCTCGCCCTCCTGCGGCGGGCAGCAGTCCGGCCCGAGGCAGACGAAAACATGGCGGCTGGCCGCGGCGATTCCGGCTTTCGCGAGGCCGTCTTCGAGTTTGCTCATGGCGGGACGCTAGACGCTGCCCGGCGTGGTCGCACTGCATATCCGAACTGGCGCGGGACTTGCATAAGAGGCGGGCACCCATGAATCCGAGAGTTTTTGCCGTCAGTCTCCTTTTGTACGGTTCCGGCCTTTGCGCGCTGGTCTATCAGACCGTCTGGCTGCGCGAATTCCGGCTCATCTTTGGCGCGTCCACCGCGGCCACTGCGGCGGTGCTCGGAATCTTTATGGGAGGGCTGGGACTCGGCAGCGTGCTGTTCGGCGGACGGTGCGAGAGAGCGAAACGCCCACTCGCTTTGTACGCCAATCTGGAGATCGGCATCGCGGTGCTCGCGGCGCTCACGCCATTTCTTGTCACGCTCGTGCGCGATCTCTACTCGGCGCTCGGCGGCTCGCTGACGATGGGGCCGGTGCTCAGTGCGGTGGCCCGACTGGGCCTTTCGGCGCTGGTTCTGGCCGGACCGACATTGCTGATGGGCGGCACCTTGCCCGCCGCGGCGCGCAGCGTGGTGGGGCGTGAGGACGCGGGCCGGCGGGGGCTCGCGCTGCTCTACGGCATCAATACGCTCGGCGCGGTGACGGGTGCATTGATCGCGACTTTTGTCGCGCTGGAATACTTTGGAAACCGCCACACCCTGTGGCTGGCGTGTGCGGTGAATATCGGCGTGGCGGTGGTCGCGCGAGTCATGGCCCGCAGCTTCCCTGAGCCGGATAATACGCCCTCCGTGGAAACTGCGGCGGAACGCGAAGCGGCGGCCCCGGCGCGTCTCGTGCTCGTGGCCTCGGCGCTGGTCGGGTTCGCGTTCCTGCTCATGGAACTGGTCTGGTATCGGATGCTCAGCCCGCTGCTCGGCGGATCGACGTTCACCTTCGGTCTGATTCTCGCCGTCGCCCTGCTTGGCATCGGGCTCGGCGGGGCGCTTTACGCGCTCACCGGCCAGCGTACGGGTGGCACGCTCACGGTCTTCGCCTGGACATGCGCGCTGGAAGCACTCGCTCTCGCCGTGCCTTTTGCGCTGGGCGATCGGCTCGCGGTGCTCGCGGCGCATCTGCGGTCGCTTTCGGCGGTCGGCTTTTCCGCTCATGTGTTCGGCTGGTTCATCATCATCAGCATTGTGGTGCTGCCGGCGTCGCTCATTGCCGGTTTTCAATTTCCCCTGCTCGTCTCGCTCCTCGGGCGCGGCGGACGTGGCGTGGGGAGCCAGACCGCACGGGCTTATGCGCTGAATACGGCCGGCGCCATCGTCGGCTCGCTGGCCGGCGGCTTCGGGCTGATGCAACTCTTCACCGCGCCGGGGCTGTGGAAATTTGTGATCTTCGTTCTCGGCGCGCTTTCGCTGGTCGCGATCGCGGTGCAGCAGCGGCGAAATGGCACTCGCCTCGTTCCAGCGTTCGGCGTCTGCGGCACGGTCTTCGCGGCGGCGGCGCTCCTTTTCACTCTCGGCCCGACTTCCGCGTGGCGGCACAGCGGCGTCGGCGTCGGGCGCTCCGGGCTCGAGGCTCCGACGCGCAACGCGCTCCTCGATAAGATGGCGCAGTATCGTCAGCAGGTGGTGTGGGAAGGAGACGGCGCGGAAAGCAGCGTGGGTATTTACGCGGCGCACGGAGTGTCCTTCGTTGTGAACGGAAAATCCGACGGCAACATCCGCGCGGACGCGGGCACGCAGGTGCTTGGCGGATTGATCGGCGCGATTCTCAAGCCCGATGTGAAGACGGCGTGCGTCATTGGCCTCGGCACCGGTTGCACCGCCGGCTGGCTGGCCAAAGTACCGGAGATCGAACGCGTGGATGCCATGGAGCTCGAGCCCGCGATCCTGCACATGGCGAAGGTGTGCGAAGTCGCCAACCAGCATGTGCTCGACAATCCGAAATGCCGCATCCTCCTCGGCGATGCGCGTGAGATGCTCATCACCACGCGGCAGCGCTACGACCTGATCTTCAGCGAGCCATCGAATCCGTACCGCGCCGGGATCGCGAGTCTCTTCACCACGGAGTTTTACCAGACCGCGCAGCAGCGGCTGAATCCGGGCGGTCTCTTCCTCCAATGGGTGCAGGGCTACGAAGTCGAGGGTGACGCCATCCGCATGGTCCTCGCCACGCTCGGCGGCGTCTTTCCGCATGTGGAGGTATGGACCACGCAGACCGGGGATCTGCTGCTCGTGGCCAGCACCGAGGCGCGCACCTGGGATGCGGACAAGCTGCGGGCGCGGGTGCAGATGGAGCCGTTCAAGACGGCCCTGCAGCGCATCTGGGGCGTCGATAGCGCGGAAGGTTTTCTCGCGCGTTTCGTCGCTGGAGCGGTCGTCGCGCAGCGCATCGGGGCGCTCCCCGAGGTCGAGCGCAATACCGACGACAACACCCTGCTCGAATTCGCTTTTGCCCGCAGCGTGGGTCGCTCCGGCGGCTTTCGTTCGCCCGATCTCTACCGCGTGGCCAAGGATCTGGGCGCGTCGCGACCGGACATCACGGGCGAGGTGGACTGGGGGCGGGTCGAGGAAGAGCGGCTGGCGATGTTTGCCTCCGATGGCTACTCGCCGCCCGTCATGCCGGGCATGCCCGAAGTCGTTCAGGTGCGTTGCGAAATTCGCCGGCTGGTGCAGGTGAATTCAGCGCCCGCCGCGGGCCGCCTGTGGCTGGAGAAGAAGCCCGCGCCGCTCAATCCCGGCGATGTCGTGACCTTTGCACTGGCCCTCGCCGAGGCCGGTTCCGAGGAGGCGCTGCCCTTCATCGAAAGCATGCGCCCGACGCACGCCGGAGAAGCCTCGACGCTCGAAGCGCTGCTGCGCGTGCGGCAGGGTCGCGGCGCCGAGGCGACGCCCGCGCTGCTCGCGGCGTATGCCGAGTTTTACCGCGACCCGTGGCCGCTGGCGTCCGTTCAAGTGCGCGCCTTTGATCTCGCTTGGGAAGTAGCGGGTGCGGATGTGAAAGCGGCTCCATTGTTTTTCAATGCACTCAAGGCGGGTCCGCTGCCCGGCTATCTCATGGAGGCGGCGCGGCGGCAGACGCTCGTCCGCCTGACGATGCGCCAATGGCAGAACCGCCAACCGGTTTCCGCCGCCGGCTTCGCCCTTCTCGAACCGTGGCCGACTTGGAACCGTGATCATCTCAAAAACCGCTACGCTTTTTACAAGGCGACAGGTTTCGGCGATGCCGCGCAGGCGCGCAAAGATCTCGAGACCTTTCTCTCCGCCGATGTCGCGCCCTTTGGCCGCGGTCTGGAAGCGACGACCCCACCGCCGGTCGTGCCGCCGGTGTCCGAGCAGGTCGTGGGGCTTCGCTAGGGAGCGTCTCGGACCTCTGCGGGTCGCCGCGGGCTGGCAGATGGCCACCGTTCCGGAAAATCCGTGTTTCATTCGGCGGACCTTCGCGGCTAGAAAGGCCGCCCTATGAAAATCGTCGTCGCTTACTCCGGAGGCTTGGATACCTCCGTCCTGCTCACCTGGCTGAAGGAAACCTACTCTGCGGAGATCATCGCCTTTTGCGCGGACGTGGGGCAGGAGGAGGAACTCGACGGCCTCGACGCCAAGGCGCTGCGGACTGGCGCGGGCAAGTGTTTCATCGACGATTTGCGCGAGGAGTTCGCGACCGATTTCATTTTCCCGATGTTTCAGGCGGGCGCGATTTATGAGGGGCAATATTACCTCGGGACTTCGATCGCACGTCCGCTGATCGCCAAGCGGATGGTGGAGATCGCCAAGGCGGAGAAGGCTGATGCGGTCGCGCACGGCGCGACGGGCAAGGGCAACGACCAGGTGCGTTTTGAGCTGACCGCGGCGGCGCTGGCGCCGGAGTTGGAAGTCATTGCGCCGTGGCGCCAGGAGCGGTTCCGCGAACAATTTCCCGGTCGCGCGGAGATGATCGCCTATGCGGAAAAGAACGGCATCCCGGTGTCCGCTTCCGCGAAGAAGCCGTACTCGATGGATCGCAATCTTCTGCACATCAGCTTCGAGGCGGGCATCCTCGAAGATCCATGGTTCGACGCCAGCGCGGAGAAGGCGCGCGACATGTATGTGCTGAGCGTTTCGCCGGAGGAAGCGCCGGACAAAGCCGAGCACGTCGAACTGGTTTTCGAAAAGGGAAATTGCGTCGCTGTCGGCTACCACGAACTCGACGGCCTGCTCGCCGAACTCGGGATCAGCGGTGCGAAATACGACAACGACAATCACGCGTTCCTTTCACCACTCGGCGTGATGCGCGTGCTCAACAAACTCGGCGGCAGGCACGGCATCGGACGCGTCGATCTCGTGGAAAATCGTTTCGTCGGGATGAAGTCGCGCGGCGTTTACGAGACGCCGGGCGGCGCGATTCTCCACTTCGCGCACCGGCAGGTGGAGTCACTGACGATGGACCGCGAAGTCATGCACCTGCGCGACTCGCTCATCCCGCAATACGCGACGCTGGTTTATAACGGCTTCTGGTTCGCGCCGGAGCGCGAGGCATTGCAGGCGCTCGTCACCGAGACGCAGAAAAACGTGACCGGCACCGTGCGGCTCAAGCTCTACAAGGGCAACGTCATCACCGCGGGCCGCAAGTCGCCGCTCAGCCTCTACAACCCCGACATCGCCACGATGGAGGCTGATCCGACGAAGGCTTACAACCAAAACGATGCGACCGGCTTTATCGCGCTGAACGCGCTGCGGCTGAAAGTCGCGGCGCGCGTCCACGGAGCGCAGAAGTAACGCGAACATGGAAGACTTCTTCGGCGCACTGGCTGTCCTCGTGGCGCTGGCGTCGTGGCCGTGCGGCTTCCTGCTGGCCCGGCGCTGCACGAAGAATGTCTTCGGTCGGATCGCCCTCACCCTCGTTTTCGGAATCGTCTTCCTCGTCGCCGGTCTCATCGCGGTCATGGCTGGCTGTTCCGGGCTCGGTGGGAAAATGAATATGCACTGATGATTGCGTTGGTCGCCGAAACGCTGCTCAAGCGCACCAAGTCGCGCTGCCCGGTTTGCCGGGTGGAATGCCCGGGCGAGGTTTGGAAAATCGGGGATGCGAAGAAGCAGCGGGTGGTGATGCGGCGGCGGTGCGTGGAGCATGGCGAGGCGGAGGTTTGCCTCGCGTCGGATGCGCGGTTTTACTGGCTCGCGCAGGGCGATCCGCAGAATGCGTGTTGCGGCGGGAATGCCTGCTCGGCGGGCGATGGCGTGGTGCGCGGGACGCTCGGCCGCAATGCGGCGCCGGGCGAGGCAGCGGGCAAAGTGGAGAAGCTCTCCACCTGCCTCGCGCTGATCGAGATCGTGAACTCGTGCAATCTCGCGTGCCCGACGTGCTTTGCGGATTCGCCGCGGAGCACGCAGGTCGATGCGGTGCCGCTGGCGGAGTTGCAGGCGCGCATCCAGGGCGTGATCGATCGCAAGGGCGGCATCGAGATTCTCCAACTCTCGGGCGGCGAACCGACGCTGCACCCGCAGTTCGCCGAGTTGCTCGCGTGGCTGCACGCGAACCCCGGCATCGACTACGTGCTGCTCAATACGAACGGCGTCCGCCTCGCGCAGGACGACGCATTTCTCGACCAGCTCGGGAAAACTTTTCGCTACGGCAAATTCCAGCTTTATCTCCAGTTCGACGGACCGCAGGAAGACGGTCAGCGCACGCTGCGCGGGGCCGATCTGCGCGCAGTGCGCCGGCGGGCCATTGAGCGCTGCGGCGCGCTGAATATTCCGATCACGCTGGCCATGACGGTGACGCCGGAGAACCTCGCGCACCTTTGGGAGGCGGTGGAGTTTGGTCTGGCGTATCCGAACATTCGCGGGGTGGCGTTTCAGCCGATGTTCGCGAGCGGGCGGACCCCGGAGGGACGCGCTCCTGCGCGTTCCCAACTCTCAACGATCGATAAAGATGGGGACGCGCGGGAGCGCGTCCCTCCGATCGTCCGGCTCAACACCGCGGACATCATTCTCGCCGCAGTCGAGCAAGCCGCCGGGCGGCTGCGCTACGAGGACTTCACGCCGCTGCCGTGCGGCGATCCGAACTGCGCGACGATCGGCTACTTGCTCAAGGCGAACGGGCGCACGTATTCGGTGAGCGAGTTCATCGACTTTGGGAAGGTGCAGGGATTTCTCCGCGACAAAATCCGCTACTCGCTCGAAGACCTGCTGCAATGCGGCTGCGAGAGCGAACCGCTCGGTGCGCTGCTCAAGGAATTCGAACTGAACGAGACGAATACCTTCCGGCTTTTCATCAAGCCCTTCATGGATGCCGGGACGTGGGACGAAGACCGGATCGACCGCTGCTGTACGCACGTCATCCGGCCGGATGGCAAACTGGATTCGTTCTGTCGATATTACGCCGGATTCCCGGACGCACTCGTCCGTTCGTGATGGGCCTGCCAGCCGCGCCGTATTCGTTGCTCATGCTCGCGGGCATCGCCGTGAGTGTTGTGTTCTGGGTTCGGCTGGCGAAACGAGATGAGCGGTTGCTGATCATCTATATCGCGGCGTTGGTCAGTGCGTTTCTCGGGGCGAAGATCGTCTATCTCGCGGCGGAGGGGTGGATGTTATGGGAGGCGCGGGATCGGTGGATGATCTGGGCGACGGGAAAGTCGATTCTTGGAGCTTTGCTCGGCGGCTATGCGGGCGTGGAGGCGGCGAAGAAGCTGACGGGTTACATGCTGGCGACGGGCGATTGGTTTGCGGTGATCGCGCCGGTGGGGATCGTGCTCGGGCGGATCGGCTGTCTGCTGCATGGGTGCTGCCTCGGCCGCGAGTGCGCGCCGGCGTGGTGGGCGGTCGAGGACGCGCAAGGCGTGCCGCGCTGGCCGGCGGTGCCGGCAGAGATCGCCTTCAATCTCGTCGCGATCCTGGTCTTCATCGGGCTGAGGCGTTGGCGTGTCCTCGCGGGGCAGCACTTCCATCTCTACCTCATCGGGTATGGCGCATTTCGTTTCGCGCACGAATTTTTGCGCGCGACGCCGCGGGTTGCGGGCGGGATTTCCGGCTACCAGATCGCGGCGTTGGCGGTTGCAGCGCTCGGTTTTGTGGGCTTTGTTCGGCGCCGACATGCGCAACGCTCTTTGTCCGGTGCCCCGGTGGCTGCTTCGCGGGCCTGAAATTTTTTCGTTCTTCCTGATCATGCTGGTCGTGTCGCCGTTTCCGCTGCGGGCGGCGGAGGAGGGGCCCGATGAATTGACGGCGAAGCTGGAGGAGATTCGCAAGGAGCACGGCTTGCCGGCGTTGGCGGTGGTGGCCATGCGACATGGCCGGATCGTGGTCAACGTAGCGACTGGCGTGCGCAAATTGGGCGCCCCCAAAGCGGTGACGAGCAACGACCAATGGCATCTCGGCTCTTTAACGAAGTCGATGACGGCGACGCTCGCGGGGATGATCGTCGATGAGGGCAAGCTCGCGTGGCAATCGACGGTGGGGGAAATTTTCCCCGAAATGGAAGGCACGATGCACCCGGCCTGGCGCGCGGTGACATTGGAACAATTGCTGACGCATCGGAGCGGCGCGCCGGAACATCCGCCGGTGGATATCTGGGCAGAGGCATTGGAGCAAAAGGGCACGCCGACGGAGCAGCGGCTGGCTTTGGTGCGCGGCACGATCTGCCAGCCGCTGGAGGAGCCGCGTGGGCGGAAGTTTATTTATTCCAACGAAGGCTACGCCATCGCGGGGGCGATGATCGAGCGGGTGACGGGGAGCGCTTGGGAGGACTTGATGAGTGAGCGGCTCTTCGAACCGCTGGACATGAAGTCGGCCGGTTTTGGCGCGCCGGCGCTGCTGGGAAAACTGGATCAACCGTGGGGCCACCTCGGTCAGATGGGTGAATTGCGACCGGTGACGCCAGGTCCGATGGCGGATAATCCGCCGGCGATCGGCCCGGCGGCGACGGTGCATGCTTCGCTGACCGATCTGGCCCGATACGCAAACTGGCATGCCAACTGGGACCGGGCCGAGCCGCGACTGCTGACAGAGGAAACTTTCAATCGGCTCCACAAGCGAGCGCCGGGACAGGAATATGGAATGGGGTGGCTCGTGCAGGATCGCGACTGGGCGGGCGGTGACGTGTTCTGGCACACCGGTTCGAATGCGATGTTTTACACGGTGATGTGGGTGGCGCCGGAGAAGGATGCGGTCTTCGTGGCGGCGACGAATGCGGGGCACGAAGAGGCGGATGATGCGTGCAATCAGGCGGTGGTCGCGGCCATCCGCAAGGTGCTCGGGAATTACTGAAATGCGCGCGGCGGCCTTTTTTTTGTGGGGAGTGCTCGCCACGGTGCATGCGCAGGTGGATTGCAGCCCGGAGTTGGAAGCGATCCGCGCGAAGCATCAGCTCCCGTCGTTGGCGGCATTGGCGATGAGGGGCGGGGAGGTGCGCGTCGCGGGCGCCGCGGGAGTGCGCCGGCTCGGTTCGCCGGAGCCGGTGACGCGGAACGACAAATGGCACGTCGGCTCCTGCACGAAGTCGATGACGGCGACGCTGGCGGCGATGTTCGTCGAGCAAGGCAAGATCCGCTGGGACACGAAGATCGGCGACGTTTTCCCCGAACTGCGCGAGACGATGGAGCCGTCGTGGCAGCCGGTGACGCTGGAGATGCTGCTCACGCAGCGGAGCGGTGCGCCGGGGGAGCCACCGGCGAATCTGTGGCGCAATGCCTGGGGACGCACCGGGTCGCCGGTCGAGCAGCGGATGAATTTTGTGAGCGGGTTGGTGTTGCGTCGGACGCAGGAACCGCCGGGGACGAAATTTCTCTATTCGAACCAAGGCTATGCCATCGCGGGGGCGATGCTGGAGCGCGTGGGCGGCAAGCCTTGGGAAGAGCTGTTGCGGACGTTGCTTTTTGAGCCGTGCAACATGACCTCGGCCGGATTCGGGGCGCCGGCGTCGCCGGGGAAGATCGATCAGCCCTGGGGTCATCTGGGCGCGGAGATAAAACCGGTCCCGTCCGGGCCGGCGGCGGACAATCCGCCCGCCATCGGACCGGCGGGGGCGGTGCATTGCACGCTGACCGATCTCGCTCGCTATGGCGCGCTGCACGCGCTCGGCGAACGGCACGGGACGATGTTTTTGCAGCGCGCCGGTTTCCTCAAGCTGCATACGCCGCCCGACGGGCAGGACTACGCGGCGGGGTGGTTCGTGGTGCCGCGGGGTTGGGCGGGGGGGAAGGCGCTGACGCACAACGGCTCGAATACCATGTTCTTCGCCGTCATCTGGATCGCACCGGCGAAAGATGCCGTCTTCGTGGCGGCGACGAATTGCGGGGGCGCGGCGGCGCAAATGGCGACCGAGGAAGCCGTCAGCGCGCTGATCGGCAAGGTGCTGAAGTGAATCAGTAGCGAGGGATCGTCGGGTCGATCTCCAGGGACCACGCGTCGATGCCGCCGGCGACGTTGGTTACATCGGTGAAACCATTCCGAAGGAGAAATTCCGCGGCGCGAGCGGAGCGTCCGCCATGATGACACTGGATAAGAAGGGGTTCCGCGGGGTCGGTCAGCTTTTCCGCGGCGAGCGCGGGCCATTGGGAGAGCGGGAGCAATTCGGCGCCCGAGATGCGGGCGAGTTCGTATTCGTCGGCCTCGCGAACGTCGATCAGACGGGGAGGGTGAGGTGTGCCGAGCCGCCGCTGCGCTTCGGCGACGGAGATTTCCGGGACGGACACGGGTCAGTGCGTGACCGTCACGGGGGTGCCTTTTTCGACGGTGGCGAAAAAGCGCTCGGCCATGAAGCCGGGCATGCGAATGCAACCGTGAGACGCGGCATAACCGGGCAGAAAGCCTTCGTGCATGCCGATGCCGCCGACGATGCGCATGAAGAAGGGCATCCGGGCGCCATCGAAAACGGCACCGGGGGGACGCCGATCCTTTTTCACGTCCACGTCTTTCTTCACAACCGCCCCGGTCTGCGCGTCCACATAATCGCCGTAGAGGTTCGATTTATGGTCGCGACTCTTTTGCGTGATCTTGAAGCTGCCGGTCGTCGTCCCGAAGCCTTCCCGTCCGCTGGAGATGACGGAGATGCCGACGAGTTCGCTGCCTTTGTAGAAATAGGCGCGCTGTTCGCCGAGCACGATCCGGATGGAAGGCGCGCCGGTGGCGTGATCGCCATCCCAATAGGACACGTTGTCGAAGTTGGCGCGCTGGGGCTGGGTTTGGCGCTGGAAGCCGCCGAGATACGCGGTGTCGGTGCGCACGCGGGGATCGTGGCCGCAGCCGACGAGAAAGAGGGCGGCGAGGAGGAGCGACCCGTGCATTAGTGGCATCGACGCGAGATTTTTCAAAGGGCGCCAATAAAGGGGCACTCCTCTGAAGCGTCAAGGGCGCAATGACCTGGGAACAATCCATTGCGGCGCGGGAACCGCTCTGGTATAGCATCCCCACTTTTCCCCAGCGGACCCGACCCTGCATGCCGACCTACGAATATCAGTGCGAGAAGTGTAAAAAACCGTTCGATTGTTACCAATCCATGAAGGATGCGGTGCTGACCACCTGTCCGAAGGAATTGTGTCGGCAGAAGACTTGGGGCAAAGGGCGCGTGAAGCGGCAGATCGGCACGGGCGCCGGGTTGATTTTCAAAGGAACGGGCTTCTATATCACCGATTACCGCAGCGAGGGTTACAAGACTGCGGCGAAGAGCGATTCGGCGGCGAAGAGCGATTCGGCGGCGAAGAGCGAATCGGCGGCGAAGAGCGAATCCGGGGGCGGCGAAAGCAAGGCTGGGGAGACGAAGAAAGCGGAGTCGAAGCCGGCTGCCGCCGACAAGCCGAAGCCCGCGGCGAAAAAGAAGAAAGACTAGCCATGCCGACCAATTCTTCGCCGACTGCGAATCTGCCTTGCGAGCAGTGCGGCTACCTCAACGAACCGGAGCGCGTTTATTGCCACAGTTGCGGCGCGAAGCTCGACCGCTCGCTCCTGCCGAAGGGGGACGAAAAAAAACAGGAGACGCCGGAAAGCGCGCGCAAGCGCATCTCGAAGATGACCAATCCGCAGGCGGGCTGGTTCTGGCGCGAGGTGAAGACGCTCTTTAAGGTCGCTCTGTATGCCGCCCTGGTTGCGGCGATCATTCTCATCGCGCAGGCGCCGGTCGGGTTGCCGGACGGCAAAAAGGAAGCGACGCTGCGGCTGGTCAGCAGCGACATCATGGAGGCGCTCGAAGCGCCGACTCCCCGCGCGCTTTCCTTCACCGAGGATGAGGTGAACCAGTATCTCAAGCAGATGCTCAAGGCCAAGGAAGGCGCGATCACAGGCGTGGAATTCAAGCGCGCTTTCGTGAATTTGCGGCCCGGAGCGATCCGCATGAACTCGGAAAATTCCCTCTGGGGTTACCCGGTGTTTTCCGGGGTGGATTACGGGCTCGAAGTGAAGGACGGGAAATTCACCGCGACGGTGGTCGGCGGAAATTTTGGGCGCCTCGCCGTGGACCCGCAGCTCATGCGTCACGCAGCGGTGGCCTTCAATGGCCTCTGGACGTCGCTTCAGCGCGAGCGCAAGCAGATGGACAAGATGCAGAGTGTGAAGGTGGAGAAGGAACGCATCGATTTGGTGACCAAAGGTGCGTCCGCGGCGCGATGAACGCGCGCCTGCTGCTCGGGCTCGCCGCGCTCGCGGCGATGGGGAGCATGCCGGCGCGGGCGATCGATCTGCGCCAGCGCAGCGAGAGCGGCACCAAGCAGTTCATCATCTATAGCGAGGATGTGCGGCTGCGGCAGCGCGTGGCGAGCTTCGCCGACGAGGTGAAATCGGACGTGCTCCAGCTTTTGGGCGAGAGCGACCTGTGGAAGGCTCCGGTGGTCGTCACCCTGGCGCGCGCTACGGCGGCGGATCGCGGCGAACCGCTGACCCGGCTCCGCTTGGCCGAGACGCAACCCGGCTTCAAAATCGAGATTCAGGTGAGGATCGGCGACGACCCCGCAGCGGTGAATCTGCGGCAGGTCCTGCTGCGAGCCGTGCTGATGGAATACGCTTATCGCCGGACGGGGGTGGACGCGGGCCAGGTGGTCGCCGAGCCGCCGTGGTGGATTGTCGAGGGGCTTGCCGAGATGGCACGGCGGCGAGAGGAGGGGATCGACAGCGCTCTTTTCCAACGGCTCGTCGAAACCAACCGCCTGCCGCCGATCGAGAGTTTTCTCGGCAAAAAGCCCGATGAACTCGGGCTGACCGCGCTGGCGGTGGATCGTGCCCTGGCGATGTGCCTGCTCGAGATGCTCGCCGGGCAGCCCGACGGGCGCAACCATCTCGGGCGGCTCCTGCGCGACTGGCCGCAGAGCAATGGCGACCCCACGGCGCTCCTTGCCCGCAATTTTCCGGCGCTCGGGACGGGCCCGATTTTGCAGAAGTGGTGGACGCTGAATCTCGCGCGATTTGCCGCCACGAATCGTTACCAGGGATTGTCTGCCGAGGAGACGGATCGGGCGCTGACGCCACTGCTGGACTTGGAGATGGTCGTGAACAAGGAGGGTGAAAAGAAGACCTTCGCCGTCTCCGAATTCGCGCAATACCTTAAACTGCCGGCGAGCCGCGCCGTATTGAACAGCCGGCAGGCAGACGTGATCGCCCTGAGCACGCGGGCCAATGCGCTCTATCGCCCGGTGGTGGCGGACTACGAGTCGATCTTCTCGCTGCTCGCCCGCGGAAAGACCCGCGGCCTGGCCGCCCGCCTGACCAAGGCGGAGGAGTATCGCCAGTTCGTCCTGCGCCGCACCACCGATATCGCGGATTACCTCAATTGGTTTGAGGCCACGCAGATGAAGTCGCTCAGCGGCGTCTTCGATAGCTATCTCAAGACGGCTGCGGCGATCTCCGAACAGGAGCGGAAGCAAACGGGACCGATTGGCCGGTACCTCGACGACCTTCAGCGGGAATTCTGACCGCTTGGCGGAATCACCCGCGCTCTTTTCCTCCGCTTCCGAAGGTGAGACTCAAGGCAGGAGCGGGCCTTTGGAAAGCTTGTCCATGCAGACCGGGCAGATGCCGTGCGAAAAGTCGGTGCCTGTTTCGCGGTGGATATATTCGTCGATCTGCCGCCAGTAGTCCTGATCGTCGCGGATGCTTTTGCAATACATGCAGATCGGGAGGAGGCGCTTGAGCCGTTTTACGTCGTCGAGTGCGGCCTGCAAATCCTGCACCCGCTTGTCGAGGGTCCGCTGGAGTTCCACGACCCGCTGGCCGACCTTGATCCGCGCCCGGAGTTCGTCCGGGTCGAAGGGTTTGATGATGTAATCGTCCGCGCCCGCATTCAGGCCGGTGGCGATTTCCTCCTTCTGGCTCTTGGCGGTCAGCAACAGCAAATAGATATAGGGGCGATCCGTCTGGAGGCGCACGCGCCGACAGACTTCCACGCCGTCCATCTTCGGCATCATCCAATCGAGAACCGCGATCGAAGGTGCGCCCGGGGCATCGAGAATCTCCACGGCGCTGGCGCCGTCCTCGGCGCTCACGACATCGAAGCCCCAGTTTTGCAAATTGCGCTCCAGCAGATGCCGGGAGACGCGGTGATCCTCTGCGATGAGGATTCTGTTAGTTTCGGGGCTCATGCGGGGAGGTTGGTCTGCACTTGATCAGAATCGCATTTCCGCCGGTGCGTGGGTGGCTTTTTTCAGTCGTGTTTTCGCTTTGCTCGCGGACGGAATTGTCGTTTCGTCGCCTTCCTGATTGATGAAAGTATCCGATCTCCGCGGCATCCTCCAATACGTCCCTCGATTCCGGGAGCGAATTTTTGTAGTGGCGATCGACGGCGAGATCGTGGCGTCGCCGAATTTCGCGAATATCCTGCTGGATCTCGCGGTGCTCCGTTCGCTCAGCATCAAGGTCATCCTTGTCCACGGCGCGAGCTTGCAGATCGCGGAACTCGCCACCGAGCGCGGCGTCGTGCTTTCCAATGCCGACGGCACGGGCATCACCGACGGGGCGACGCTCAAGGTCAGCCTCGAAGCGGTGACCAACGTGATGAATGAAATCATGCAGGGGCTGACCGCGGTCGATCTGCGCGCGGCTTACTCGAACGCCATCATCGCGCATCCGGCGGGCATTCTCGGCGGCGTCGATTTCCTCCACACCGGGCGGGTCGAGCGGGTGGACACCAAGTCGCTCCACCTTTTCCTGAACGAAGGCATCATCCCCCTCATCCCGCCCATCGGCTACGACGGCGAGGGGAAGACCTTCCGCGTGAACTCGGACGCCGTGGCGCTCGAAGTCGCCGAGGCCATGCAGGCGATGAAGATTCTGTTCCTTACCGCGAGCGAGGGGGTGATCCTGGATGGCGAACTGATCGGCCAGCTCTCCATCGCCGAGGCGGAGGAACTCGCGAAGAAGAAACGCGGACTGGACGCCGGCTTGCTCTCGAAGCTCGACCACGCCGCGCGGGCCTGCCGCCTGGGGGTGGCGCGCGTGCATTTGCTCAATGGCCTGCGCGACGAAGCGCTGCTCAGCGAAATCTTCAGCCAGGAGGGGATCGGCACGATGATCTACTCCAACGAGTACCAGCAAATTCGGCGCGTCTTCAAAAAGGACGTGCGCGCGGTGATGACGCTCATCCGGCAATCGGTGGACAGCGAAGAACTGGTCAAGCGGACCCGGGCCGACATCGTCGCGCACCTCGAGGACTACTGGGTGCTGGAGATCGACCGGAACCTCGTGGGCTGCGTCGCGCTGCACATTTATCCCGAGCAAAAGATCGCGGAACTGGCCTGCCTTTACGTTCACAAGAACCAGGAAGGGCAGGGCTACGGCCGCAAGCTCATGGCTTTCGCCGAACAGCTCGCCGCGGAAAAGGGCGCGCAACAACTCGTCGCGCTCTCGACGCAGGCCTTCAATTATTTCCAGCAAAAGGGCGGTTTCATCGAGGTCACCTCGGAGGTGCTCCCACCCGAGCGGCGGAAGAAATACGAGGCCAGCGGACGGAATTCGAAGATTTTGCAAAAGCTTCTGGTGGCCAGGGTCTGAACCGCGGGTGCCTCGCCGGTAAGGTTTCTCCTTGTCTCCGCCCAGGGCGGGGCGTCTCCTGCGGGCGATGAATGTTTCCCTCACCATTGATGTCGTCGTGCTGGTGACCTACTTCGTCGGGATCGTCGGCATTGGACTTTACGCGGGCCGGCGCAATGAAAACCTGCGCGAATTCGCGCTCGGCGGACGGTCGATCCCGTGGTGGGCCGTGCTGGCGTCGATCATTGCCGCGGAGACGAGTGCGGCCACATTCCTCGGCACGCCGGCGGAGGGCTTCAAGACGCGCGGTTTCATCTACGGGCAGTTGGTTATCGGAACGATCCTCGCCCGCGTGATCATCGCCTACACCTTCATCGAATCGTACTACCGCTATCGCGTGCATAGCATCTACGAGTTCCTCACCGTGCGCTTCGGCGAGGCGACGAAGAACGCGGCCAGCGCGATCTTTCTGTTCACGCGGGTCTTGGGCATCGGCGTCCGTCTGTATCTCGGCGGAGTGATCATCGTGGTCATCTGGCGCTACTTCTTTCCCGAGTCGCCGATCACCCTCGCGGCCTATTTTTGGGGCATCGTATTCGTCACGGTCGTGACCACGTTTTACACCATGATGGGCGGGATCAAGGCGGTCGTCTGGACGGACTTGATTCAAGCCGTGTTAATGATCGGGTCGGTCATCGTTGCGATTTTTCTTTTGCTCGGAAAGGTCGGCGGTCTCGAGGTCGTGCGAACCGCGCTGGGCGGTTGGGAAAATGTCGCGTGGGCGCAGAGCGGCTGGAATAGTTCGCTGCCTTTCGGCGAGGCGCTCAAAGGCATGCTCGAAGAACCCTACACCCTCTTCGCCGCCTTCATCGGCTCCACCTTCCTGACCATGGCCACGCACGGCACCGACCAGGATATGGTGCAGCGGATGCTGACCGCGCCGGATTACCATAAATCGCGCTTCTCACTGATCCTGAGCGGCCTCGCGGACATTCCGATCGTGCTCTGCTTTCTCAGCGTTGGGATTTTGCTCTGGGTCTATTACACCCAGGTCGCGGGGGGCGTTCCGCAGATCGGCGGCAAAGTCATCGCCGATAACGAAATCTTCGCGCACTACATCGTGAACGAAATGCCCACCGGCCTGCGCGGGCTGATCATCGCGGGCGTCTTCGCGACGATGATGGGTTCGACTTCCGCAGCGTTGAACGCCCTGGCCACAAGCTTCACCAAAGACTTCTACCTGCCCTACGTCAACCGCCAGGCCACCGATGGCCAGGCCGTGCGGGCCGCGCGCATCGCGACCGCTGTTTTCGGTGTGCTGATGATCGTCGTGGCGACAATGGCCGCCTATTCCGTCCTGCAAAATCCGCATCTCACCATTATCCCCATCGCCATCGGCATCCTCGGTTACACCTACGGCGCGCTGCTCGGCGTCTTCCTCCTCGGCATGCTCACCCGGACGCGCGGACGCGACGGGGCGAATGTCGTCGCCATGATCCTCGGCATGGTCGCGGTGCTTGTTCTTTGCAAAATCAATATCCCCGGAATTTTCGATTTCGGGCGGATTCTGCCCGCGTGGTGGCCGAAGATCTCCTGGCCGTGGTTTGTGCTCGTGGGCAGCCTCGTGACCTGCGCCGTGGGAGTCCTGTTTCGCACGCCCGAAGAGCAGGTCAAACGGGCTCAGGAACACGTTGCTATGCAGTCGTAATGGCGGGTAACGGGCTGCGAACCCCGGCGCTTTCTAGCGTCGCGGGTGGTCAATGAAAAAGTCCGATCCGGCAAAAATAAATGTCCCCGCGATCCGGCAAATTTTCTTGTTGGGAAGCAGGCCGAAAATTACTCTCACGCCGCACGGCGGGAAGGAACTCCACCCCCTGTGAATAACTTGTGAATAGATTCCCAACCACCCTTTCCCCACTCCCACGGCTGGTTTCCAGCGTGGTCGAGAGGGCGCGTTCACCCCGAGCTTGATAGAATCCATGTTCCACAACCATTCGAATTGTAAGTCATTCGTTTTGAAATACTTGCGGATTTCATTTTTCGGCAGATTCCGGGGGCTTCCGGTTTAAATCCTCTCCGTTGGCGCTGTCATCTTCGTCCGTCCTGGCCTTTGTTCCTCAACCTTGAACTCTTTTGCTCACTGTGGATAAATTCTTGAAACTCGCCGATTTGAATGCGGTTTGGGCCGATATTTCGGCCCGTATAAAAGCCGAGGTAAGTGCGGACACTTATGACCGTTGGTTTCGCGAAATCGAGCTTGTGGAACTCGACAATCAGGCGCTGACGTTGCGCGTTCCCAACAACATCTTTCAATTCTGGATCGAGAGTAACTACTTGAATCTTCTGCGTAGTGCGACGCTGCTCTCGCTCGGGAGCAGTCGCGAAGTGAAATTCGTCTTCGCCGGGGAGAAGACCGACATCGGGCCCGTCGAAATTCCCAAGCCGCAGGGCAATGCGCCGCTCCTGGAGCCCGAGGAGTTGGACGCCAAGCCCGCCCCAGCTGGAACCAACGGGATGAACCCGCGAAACAGCTTTGAGGCTTTCGTGGTCGGAACGAACAACCAATTTGCCCACGCGGCCTGCAAAGCAGTTTCCGATGCGCCAGCCAAGACCTACAACCCGCTCTTCATTTACGGCGGTGTCGGACTCGGCAAGACGCACCTGATGCATGCCATTGGTCACGCCATTCTCGGCAAAAAGAAAGCGGCCAAGGTCGTCTATATTACCAGCGAGGCGTTCACGAACGAGTTCATCGACGCCATTCAGAACAATACGCTGATCAAATTCCGCAAACGCTACCGGCAGGCCGACGTCCTGCTCATCGACGACATTCAATTCCTCGCCGACAAGGGCCGGACGCAGGAGGAGTTCTTCCACACCTTCAATACGCTCTTCGACGGCCACAAACAGATCGTGCTCTCCAGCGACCGCCCGCCCTCCGAAATCGCCAATCTCGAAACGCGGCTGGTCTCGCGCTTCGAGTGGGGTCTGACTGCGGAATTGCAGGCGCCCGACACCGAGACGCGCGTCGCCATTCTCCGAAAAAAAGAGCAGGCGATGGGCGTCAAACTCGATGCGGAAATCGTCCAGTTTCTCGCCGAACGCATCCGCACCAACGTCCGCCGGCTCGAAGGCGCACTCATGCGCGTGGCTTCGTATGTGTCGCTCAATGAGGGGCGTACTCCGAACCGCGAAAAGATCGAGCACCTGCTCAAGGACATCCTGCACGAGGAGGCGCGCCGGGCGATTACCATCGATCAAATCCAGCGCCGCGTGGCCGAGCATTTCGACGTGCGGCTCGCGGACATGACGAGCAAACGCCGCCCGGCAAACATCGCGTTCCCGCGGCAGATCGCCATGTATCTCGCGCGGGAGTTGACCAAGACTTCGCTCAGCGAAATCGGCGACGCTTTCGGCGGGCGCGATCACGGCACCGTCCTGCATGCGCACCGGCTCGTGCGGGAAAAAATCGTGAAGGACGAACGGACCCGCCAGGTGGTGTCGTTCCTCGATACTCAACTCACACGTTGACGCGTGCACCGCGCACAATGCGCGATCATCCGGGGAAAATGATTGCGTCTCCAAAGGCAATCATTCATCTAAACCCCACCTCCATTCCCTATGAAATTTAGCGTCAGCAAAGAGAAGCTCCTCGCAGGTCTGCAGACCGTCCAAAATGTGGTCAGCACCCGCACGACGCTCCCTATTCTTTCCAATGTTTTGCTCCAGGCCGAAGGCGATCAAGTGCGCCTAACCACCACCGACCTCGATGTCGGGGTAAGCGGCGGCATCACTGCGCAAATCGAGCGACCCGGCGCGACCACGCTCCCCGCGCGCCGACTGGCCACCATCGTTCGCGAGCTGCCGGCGGCGGAGATTCAAATCGAAGTCGATTCCAAAAATGTCGCCTCGATCCGTTGCGGCCAGAGCTTCTTCAAAATCCTCGGCCTGCCCGAGGAAGAGTTTCCCCCGCTGCCAAAATTCGACGACACGCGGACCTTCACCATCCCCCAGCAATTGCTGCGCGATGCCTTGAAGAAAACCTCCTACGCCATCTCGACGGACGAAACGCGCTACGTCCTCAACGGCATCCTGTTTTCGTTCAAGGAAAACAAACTCACCCTCGTCGCGACGGACGGGCGCCGTCTCGCGCTCGTCGATCTCGAAGTGGAATTTCCGCGCAGTCAGGAAGTGGACATCATCGTGCCGACCAAGGCCGTGACCGAACTCGGCCGGCTGCTCGGGGACGAGGGCGACGTGCGCTTGAGCGTCGGCGAAAACCAAGTGTCGTTCCAGATCAACGACACGTTGCTCGCCTCGAAACTCATCGAAGGCAACTATCCCAATTATCGGCAGGTCATTCCCGGCGATGCCAAGGAACGCATCACCTTGGAGCGCGAACTGTTTCTGAACGCGGTGCATCGCGTCTCCTTGCTCTCCAGCGAGAAGTCGAATTCGGTGAAGCTCGTCTTCACCAAAAACAACATCGAGATCGCCGCAAATACGCCGGATGTCGGCGAAGCGCGCGAATCGCTGGCCGTGGCTTACAAGGGCCGCGAGTTCTCCATCGCCTTCAATCCCGAGTTTCTTCAAGCGCCGCTGCGCGCGCTGACCAACGATGAAATCTATCTCGATCTGATCGACGAAATGAGCCCGGGCGTGATCAAAATTCAGAGCCCGTTTCTCTATGTGCTGATGCCGATGCGCATCAGCTAAAACGCGCCGGATTTTTCTCTTTGCGCATTTTCCCGAGCGGCCTATGGTGCCGCTCCCGCCGCCGGATTTCCGGCGGCCAAGGTTGTCAAAAAGCTCACGTGGCGGAATTGGCAGACGCGTACGGCTCAGGACCGTATGGGGCAACCCGTGGAGGTTCGAGTCCTCTCGTGAGCACCCCCCTGATTATCAGGGGGTGACGCCTTTGGATGGCATTGGCATAACAGACCAGCATAACAAATCCGCTATGCATCCTCATTCGTTGGTGTTCGAGCACGAATAAATCGCCGCTTAACCCAGTGATTGTTTGAGCCCGTCTTGAACGCGCTCTTGCGGGCGTGAACGAAGGGCAGCGCGCAAATCAAGGTCGGCGGTTTGCTAAAGGCCGTTGCCATTTCAACAAAAATACCGACACACGCGTTGCGCAGTGGTCGGGAGTTTCGGCACGCGACGACGGCCAATTGGATCTCGCCGAGGAAGCTCTTCAAAGCCAAGGGCGCCGGAGACATCAGCAACGTGCGCGAAGCTAAGGCAGGACTCGCCCGGCGGGTTCAGTCAATGCGGCGCGAGGCCGATCTTGCGCAGGGCAGGGGAGTAGATCCTGGCCAACACCATGCCCAGCATCGAGCCGCTCATGACATCGCCGGGATAGTGCGCGCCGAGATAGATGCGCGAAAAGGCGACCAGCGAGGCGAGCCCGAAAAAGCCGCGCGCGCCGCCGGGATACTGGCGGGCGAGCAGGAGCGCGCCCGCGAAGGCGGCCGCGCTGTGGCCGGACGGGAAGGAGTAACTGCCCGGCTTGCGGCCCACGATGATCGCCTCGACCAGCGAGACGAAAGGCCGGCGGCGGCGGAACCATTTTTTGATCGGATACTCGACCGTCACCGTCGCCAGCCAGAGGGCAGGGATCACCGCGCGCGTCGCCCTCCAGCCGCGCTGGCGATCGAGAAGCGTGGCCACAAAAAGGACCAGCAGCCAGCCTCCGCCGCCGGTCATCACCCAGCTCAGACGGCTCATGAGGCGGTCGGAGAGTGGCGTGTGCGGAAGCTGATTGAGCTGCACGAAAGCAAAGGCGTCCACAGCCTGCAAAGGTCGCAGCCGGCGAAACAATTCGTGACGCAGGAGACGGCGACCGCGGAGCGTGGCGGGCGGGGGCGCATCGGCGTCGATAGCTCCGCCCAGAGCCTGCGCGACCGCTTCATCGACCATCGGTTTGTCCTCGGGTGCGGCATTCGCGGACTGCACCGCCGCGGTCGCGATCACCGTCGCCGGCCTGGTGTCTGCGGGGACGGCGCCCGCACCCTCAATGGCCGCCGCTTGCTGCGCGGGAGAGGAGTCTGGCACGGCGCGGGCGACAACTTCCTCGCGCAGTTCGCCCGCGGCATTTTCCAACACGTCCAGCGTGCGCGCCGCTTGAGCGGGTGTTTTGATTTCCGCGACTCCGCGTTCCAACGCCGCGGCCGCGCGTTTCTGCGCATCGGCGTTTTCGGGATTTGCGTTGTGGTCCTCCGAGTCAGGCATGGCTTCTCCCTAATTCGTGGGGCTCGGCACGGGGTGCTGGGGAGCGAAGACGCGCAAGGCGCCGGGCAGCGCGCGCAGCTTGATCGGCGTCGTGCCCAGTGGCTGGCCATCGATATGCACGGCGACGGCGTTTCGCGACGCGATTTCGACCTCCTCGGCGGTGAAGGTCTCGATCTTCGGCGAGTAGCGCCGGCGCCCGCCGGAGATGGACTGGAAATGGCGGAACAACTCCCACTTGCTGAAGCGTCGATAGATCGAAAGCGTGAGCCGACCGTCGCGCATTCGCGCACCCGCCGCCACGGTGAAGCCGCCGCCGTAGTAGGGACCGTTGGCCGCGACCACGAGCAGCGCGTTGCGACGGATGGTCTGGCCGGCCAGCGCACCGGCGCTCATGCGCGCCCGGCTCGGAGCGGGCAGGACCTCGGAGAGCGGACGGTTGAAGGTGATGGTGAACGGTTGCGGCTGGTATTGGAGCGCGAGCCGCAGGGCTTGCCCGATGCGGGTCCATCGCCCGCTTTTGATTTCCTCGCCGACAGGGAAGAGCGCCGCATCCAGCCCCGCGCCCGCCGCTTCAAAAAAGTAGTGCGTGTCATTCGCGAGCCCCACGTCGATCTCCCGCACCTGCCCCGCGGCAATGATCTGCGTCGCGCCCGGCAGATCCGCCAGCACGCCGATGCTGCGCGCGATGTTGTTGAAAGTGCCGATCGGCAGAATGCCGAGTGTCGCCGGTTGGCGGACCAGTTCCCGCGCGACTTCACTCACCGTCCCGTCGCCCCCTCCGACGAGCACCACTTCCACGCCGGCAGCCACGGCCTCGCGGGCGATCTGCCCCGCGCCGCGTTCCTTCGTGGTGGTGCAGACCTCGGCGACAAACGGCGCCGAGCGGAGCCCCGCCTGAATCGACGAAACCTTTTCATCGTTCGGTTCGTCGTCGCCGGACACAGGATTGATGATGAGGACGGCGCGCATGGATGTGCCACTACATCGCATCCCGCAAGGCACGCGGCCCGGTCAGCCGACCTCGCGACTGTGGTTGTCCCCGCGCTCAAGAACCTCGCCGTCTCCCCCATTCAGAGATGAGATTTCCGCAGCGCAGAGGCGCGGAGGACAAATCAATCGCAGTGGCGTCTCCTTCTGGGAGCATGGATCACGCTCTCGCGATTCAGCCCACGGCCGGCGGCGGGATCGTGAAAGTAAACTTCGCGCCCGCTCCGTGGACACTCTCGGCGCTCACGGTTCCGCCGTGCGCTTCCACGATCTGTTTCACGATCGCCAGGCCGAGCCCGGTGCCTTCCATGTCCGGGTCAGTGGTCAGCTTGTCGAAAACCCTGGACAGCATTTCCAGCGGGATGCCCGCACCGTTGTCATGCACGACGCAAACGATCGTGCCGGCGTCGTCCTGGGCACTCACGGTCACCTTCCCTCGCGCAGCGTATTTGAAAGCGTTGCCGAGCAGGTTCTGAAACACCTGCGAAATCAGTCCCGCATCGGCAGAGATCGTGAGGGTGCGGGGGATTTCGTTGATGACTTTGCTGTCGTTTTTCGCCGCGACCGCGCGCAGATCGAGAATCAAGCGCTGCACCAGCGGCCAGAGGTCAAACGTCCGGCGCTCGGGCCGGAACGAACTACCCATCCCGGAAGGCTGCGCCTTGGTCTCGACCACGCGTTTGATCAGATCACCGACTCGCTCCAGGTTGCGATTCAGGCTCTCGAAAAGCTCGCCGGCTTCGGCCAGAGCCTTTTCATCCATGCCGTATTTCAGCTCCTCCACGAGCAGGGAGACTGCGTTGAGCGGCGTGCGCAGATCGTGGGCGATGAAGGCCAGATGTTCGTCATCCTGCTCTTTGCGGATGAGCGCCTGCTGCGCGGCGAAGGCCATGACCGCCAAGCGGACGGCTTCGTCGATCCGGTGATTGATGATCCGCGCCGTCTCGCCCGCGACGTAGAGACCGTGGCGCTCCGCCACGGTGTTGAAAGCGACGCGCAGGAGATTGTATTCCGCCACGACTTCGCCCGCGTCCAGGCCATCGTGAAAGCGCTGCACGCCGTGCGCCGGTGGACTGCCGCGGGTGTGCTCGGCGGAGAGCGTGCCGTCGCGGCTGAGCGCGAGATCCCGCGTGATCTCCGCGATCACGTCCGGCAGATGATCGGTGATCGTCGGCTTATCGAGTTTGAGTTCGGCGAGGAGCCGGCTGGCCTGCACCCGCCATTCGGAGATGATCTCTTCCTGGCATTTGCCGAAGACCTCGGCCAACTCTTCGGGAGTGCAAAATTCGGGAACGGACATGGCGCAGCATTTCACGCCGCCCGCCGGCACGCCAGCGCCGTCAATGCGCCAGCGCTCGGAAGCACCCGGCGGTGTGCTCGCCTGCGCCTCCGGCAACCCGACAGGCTGCTAGCGCGTGGTGATCGCAAGCCGACTGGACAATGCCGCTGCGGCGCTCGTGAGGGATTGGGAAAACGCAGCGGCGCAGAGATGCAAAGGAAGGGATCGGAAGCGGGCAATGCCCGGCTGATTTCTCCTCGTCCTTTGCCTGTTTGCGTCTCGGCGTTTGCCAAATGCACCGCTCTCAAATCGCTCCAGCTAAGGTCTTGCACCCCGCGCTCATCCAAGCGCATACACTTCAGCCCTGCCCACGCGGTTTTCCCCAATCCCATTTTCCATGAAGTTCCATCGTTTGTTTGCTCCTTTTGCCGCCGCGCTGCTCGCGGCCGGTTCGCTTCCCGCCGCCGCGCAGGAAAAAACCTCGCTCACCTTCGAAGCGAAGGACGGGCCGGGGAAGGGGAAGCATGTGGTCTTGATTGCCGGGGACGAGGAATACCGCTCGGAGGAGGCCCTGCCCATGCTGGCCAAGATTCTCAGCCAGCGGCACGGCTTCAAATGCACGGTGCTCTTTTCCGTCGAACCGGACGGCACGATCAACCCGGACAACGGCAAGTCGCTCTCGAACCCGGAGGCGCTCGAGACGGCGGACGCCGTCGTCCTGGCATTGCGCTTCCGCAACTGGCCGGACGAAGCGATGGAGAAGTTCGACGATGCCTACCGGCGCGGCGTGCCGATCATCGGGCTGCGCACTTCGACGCATGCTTTCAATATTCCCAAGGAGAGCAAGTGGGCGAAGTACAGCTACAACCATGGCGGACCGGATTGGCCGAAGGGGTTTGGCCGTCAGGTGCTGGGTGAGACCTGGGTCGCGCATCATGGCGCGCACAAAAAGGAGGCGGCCCGCGGGATCCTCGAGGACGGCGCCTATGCCGAGCCGCTGCTCCGGGGTGTGCGCGATCTTTTCGCGACGACGGACGTCTATACCGCGCACCCGTCGCCCGATGCGAAGATCCTCGTGCGCGGTGCGGTGCTGACGGGAATGAAGCCGACGGACCCGGTCTTAAAAGGCCCGAAGAATGATCCGATGCAGCCGATCGTCTGGACGCGTGTGGCCAAGAACGAATCCGGCAACATCAACAAAGTGCTGACGACCACGATGGGTTCGGCGGATGACTTTCTGAACGAGAGCCTGCGCCGGCTCGTGGTGAACGGCGTCTATTGGGGCGTGGGGCTGGAGGTGCCAAAGAAGGCGAACGTGACCGTCGTCGATGAATACAAGCCGTCGTTCTACGGTTTCAAAGGCTACCGCAAGGGCATGAAGGTCGCGGACCTCGACCTCGGCAAGGCGATGCCCGGCGAGCCCCTCGCAGCGCCCGGCGCGGAACCCGCCAAGGCGGCGAAGACGGCGGAAGTGAAAGTCGAAGCCAAGGTGGAGACGCCGGCGGTTCCGGCGATCGAACTGCTCAAGCCCAAGCCGCGTCCGGCCCGCCCGGCGCTCGCGCCGAACACGCTGCCCCTCGGCTTGATCCAGGGCGAGCGCATCGCCTTCGTCGGTAATTCGCTGGCCGAGCATTTCACCAAGTTCGGTTACTTCGAGACGCTGCTGCAATCGCGCTTCCCGAAGCTCGAACTGGTCGTCCGCAACTTCGCCCGCCCCGCGGATGAGGTCGGCATCCGCCAGCGCTCCGGCGGCTACACCGCGCTCGACGATCCGCTCTTTGCCTTCGGTGCCGACACGTTTCTCTGCTTCTTCGGTTTCAATGAATCCTTCGTCGGGCCGCAAGGCGTGGAGAAGTTCAAGGCGGACTACGAGAAGTTCCTCGACGAACACGCGAAGAAATATCCACGCGACGACACCAAAGCCGCGCCGCGTTTCGTGCTCGTGTCGCCGATGGCCTTTGAGCCGACGGGCGAGAAATTTCTCCCCGAAGGCAAAACGGAAAATGAGAACCTGAAGCTCTACGCGGCGGCGGTGGCCGAGGTGGCGCAAAAGCGCAATCTGCCGTTCGTCGATCTCTTCGAGCCGACCCTTGCGGATTTCACGCAGCGGCCGGGCATGCAGTTTACGACCAACGGCGCGCACACCAATGAAGCGGGCGACCGCGAAGTGGCCGAGACGCTCGATCGCGCGCTCTTTGGCACGACCAATCCGGCGCAGCCCGGCTCGCCCGCGTTCGAACGACTGCGGGCGGCGATCAACGACAAATCGTGGGTCCACATGCAGGACTACCGGATGCTGAACGGCTGGTACGTCTATGGCGGCCGCAACACGCACGACAAGGAGACCTTCCCGCGCGAGTACGTGAAGATCCGCAACATGGCGGCGGTGCGCGACCGTTACGTCTGGGATCTCGCGCAGGAAAAGCGCGTGGCCGCGAAGGCTGATGATTCCAAGACCGGCGAGCTGTTCGTGCCGAAGACGATGTTTGGCACGCAGCCGAAGAAGGAGCCGAGGGAGATCAAGTACCCGACGCCCGAGGAGAGCATCAGGACGATGAAAGTGCCCGGGGGTTTCGAGGTGCAACTCGTGGCCAGCGAGCGCGAATTTCCCGAGCTGGCCAAGGTGCATCAGATCAACATCGACAATAAAGGCCGCGTCTGGGCGGCGTGCATGCCGACGTATCCGCAGTGGGTGCCGGGCACGCCGAAGCCGAACGACCGGCTGCTCATTTTCGACAACCTGGACGCCAAGGGCAAAGCGAAGAAAATGACCGTCTTCTACGACAAGCTGATCTGCCCGACGGGGTTCGAGTTTTGGAATGGCGGGGTGATCGTCGTCGATGAACCGCGGCTGCTTTTCCTCAAGGACACGAACGGCGACGACAAGGCGGACCTCGTGGTCGAGCTGATCGACGGCTGGGCGACGGACGACACGCATCACACGATCAGCGCGTTCGAGTGGTCGCCCGGTGGCCTGCTGCACATGCTCGAAGGCGTGAGTCTCGCGACGGCCGTCGAGACGCCGTGGGGCCCGATGCGGCAGAATGGCAGAGCCGGCTGCTATGTGCTCGACCCGCGTTCGCTCAAGCTCCGGCACTTCGTGACGCCCGGCTACGGGAACCCGTGGTGCTACGTTTTCGATGGGTGGGGCCAGGGCATCGTGGGCGATGGCACCACGCCGCAGCAGCATTGGGACTCGCCGCTGAGCACCGCGCCCTACGCGGGACGCAAGGGCTTGAACACCGTGTTCGATGGCGAAGGCATGCGGCCCAACGTCGGCACCGAATTTCTCTCCACGCGGCAATTCCCCGATGACGTGCAGGGCAATTTCATCTTCGCCTGCGTGATCAATATGAACGGCCTGACGACCTTCACGATCGGCGACGACGGCGCGGGCTTCAAAGGCGCGCGGAAGAAAAAGACGATCAAGGACGAGACTGGCAAAGAAGTTCAGGTGCCCGACGACATCCTCTCCGCGGTGGACAACATGGTGTTCCGCCCGACCGACCCGCAGATCGGCGCGGATGGCGCGCTCTATTTCGGCGACTGGAGCGCCGCGCTCATCGGCCACATGCAGTACTCGCAGCGCGACCCGTTGCGCGACAAGGCGCACGGCCGCATCTATCGCCTGATCTACAAAAACAAACCGCTGCTCACGCCGGTCACGCAGTTTCGCAAGCCAGTCTATGAACTGCTCGAACAGCTCAAGGAATACGAGCCGCGCACCCGTTACCGCGCCCGCCGCGAACTGCGCGACCGGCCCACGCCGGAAGTGCTCGCGAACATCAACCGGTGGGTCGCGAATCTTAATCCGACGGACAAGGAATTCGATCGCCTGCTCCTCGAAGCGCTGTGGGTCCAGCAGGGCCATCACGCCGTCGATCCCGCGCTCTTGCAGAAAGCGCTGCGCACCAAAACGGGCGAGGCCCGCGCCGGCGCGACGCGCGTCCTCGCGGACGAATGGGATCGCATCCCGAACGCGATGGATTTGATCAAGGCGCAGATCACCGACCAGTTCCCGCGCACCCGCCTCGAAGCGATCCGCGCGCTCAGCTTCATCCGCACGACCAAGTCCGTCGAAACCTTGCTCCTCTCCGCCGACCATCCGCGCGACTACTGGATCGACTACACGCTGGAAATGACTCTCGGCGCCTTGGAGCCTGTCTGGAAAAAGCCCTACGAAGACGGTCAGCTCGTCGGGCAGACGAAAAAAGCGTCCGCCCTTTTGCAGGAAGCCGACGCGCGTTCCAAGCCGGGTGGTCTCGCCGCGGTCGCCTTCACTAAACTCCTCATGCATCCCACGCTGCGCCAGGAAGACGCCGGTAAATTGATCGCCGAAATCGCCAAGGGCAAAGGCAGTGCCGACAACGGCAAGGCCGTCTTCCGCCGCGTCTGCATCGCCTGCCACAAATGGGGCGGCGAAGGCATCGAATACGGCCCGCCCATGGACGGCGTCGGCACGCGGCTGAAGCGCGAGGAAATCGTCGAATCCATCTTCGAGCCGAATGCGAAGATCGATCCGAAGTTCGCCACCACGAACGTCGAAACCAATGACGGCGGCGCTTTCACCGGCTTTGTCGCCAGCGAGACGCCCGAAGTCCTCACGCTCGCCGTGGCCGGCGGACTGAAGCAGGAAATCAAAATCTCGAACGTAAAGAAGCGCGAAACCGTGAAGCAAAGCAGCATGCCCGAAGGCCTGGCCAACGGCATGTCGCCCACGGAGTTCATCGATCTCGTGGAGTTCCTCGGCAGCCTCAAGGCGAATTAGAGCGGTCGAAGAAAATTGGGGGGCCGTGTGGTAGAAGCGGCTCAGTCCCGCTGCGCGGGACCTGCCGCCCGCCAGGGCAGACGTGACCAGGCGGCACGTCCTGCGGACGGAGCCGCCTCTACATCCCGGCCGAATGCTCAACGGCTACGACATCATCATCGGCCACGTCGGCGCGATCACTACGACCACGACCGCCGATCGCGACCGGCTGCACGCGTTCAATGATGGCGACGATCCAAAAATATCCCGACCCGAAAGCGGCCTGCGAGGAGAGGTGCGCGACGCAGCCGCACGGGGCTTTGCTTGGTGAAGCTCCCCGATTTCGCACTTCTCCGCTTCCTTCGCTGTGGAGAACGCTGTTCACTTTGGCGGACATGCGCCCGATCTTCCTCTCCTCCATTCCTGCCGCCCGCCTTGCTTTGATCCTGCTGCTGGCGGCGGTGTTTGGCGGCTGCTCGCTCTTTCGCTCCGAGGAACCTCCGCGCTCGGCCAAAAAGGGCTGGTCGCTCTGGCCGTTTGGCGGCTCGCAGGTTACCGACGCCACGCCCTCCATCGAATATCAACGGACCCGTTCCAAAGACGCCGAGCCGCTCTACACGCTGGCCGCCCGGAATACCCACCCGACGAAGACCATCGAAGGTCAGATGCGGACGACGATGCAGACTTCGCCGGGCGATATGAAGATGGACAACCAGTCCTTCACGCTCGCACCCAACGAGCAGAAAAAACTTCTCGTTTATCCCGCCCGCCTGCCGCTGACCTACGAGGTGACGGCCAATTTTCGGGAATAACGCGCGCGGCTTACAAAGCCTTTTCGATGGCGGTGACGATGACTCCCTGAAGTAACGAGACGGCGTGATCGGTGGCCGCGGTCTTCACCGTCAGCGTCCCATCCTTCAGTTCGACGGCATCCTCCCTGGCGTCCTTGGCGAGTTTCACGATGACGATCTGTTTCACGCTCTTGGCGATGGCGTCCTTGCCGATCTGGTCCTTGCCCACTTCGCCGAGCGCGCCGCTGATCCGGTTGGCGACGATGTAGAGATTGCTCCACGCCTTCTCGTCGTCGCCGAAGCTCGCGGAATCGACTTCGAGGGTGACTTTCGCGGCGGTGGAGGCCTCGATGGCTTTGACGGCGGCGGGCAGGGTTTCCTTGGTGGCCTTTTCGATTTCGCGGCGGGTATTGAGGCTCTGGGCCTGGGCGTTCCCGGCGATGAGGAGGATGCTGAAGAGAGCGGCGAGTGGAAGACGCGGATTCATCATGCCACTGGATTTAGCCGGAGCGCGCGCGCGGTCAAGATCAAGTCACGCCGGTGGGCGGACCGCTCCGGCGCGCAGATTCGCGCTTGCCTTGGCGAGGGGCTTTCAGGGACAAGGTGCGCTTATGAAACCCCTCGCCCCCCTCGTCCTCGGCTTCGCCGTCGCCTTCACGCAACTCACCAGCGCCTCGGCGGAAATCCTCGTCAAGAGCGGGGACAAGATCGCCTTTCTCGGCGACTCCATCACCCAAGGCGGCTGGAGCAATGCCGCCGGTTACGTGCGCCTGGTCATGGCCGGTCTCGAAGCGAACGGCGTGAAAGCGGAGCCCATCGCCGTCGGAATCAGCGGGAATAAATCGAACGACATGCTCGGTCGTCTGGAGCGCGATGTCCTTTCCAAAAAGCCGCAATGGATGACGCTGAGCTGCGGCGTGAACGACGTCTGGCACGGCAAACGCGGCGTCCCGCTCGACGACGCCATGGCCGCCAGCGGCACCTACGATGCGCCGGGCACGCGCGGCACTTACAAAAAGAACATCGGCGAGATCGTGGACAAGGCGCAGGGCGCAGGGATCAAGGTGGTGCTGCTGACCGCGACGGTGATCCGGGAGAAACTCGACAACAAAGAAAACGCCGAACTCGCGCCCTACAACGAGTTCCTGCGCGGGCTGGCCAAGGACAAGAAGCTCCCGGTCGCAGACCTGAATGCGATGTTCCAGGAGAAGATCAAGGCAGCCAATCAGCCCGACAAAAACACCTACACGAGCGATGGCGTGCACATGAATGCCGAGGGCAACAAGCTGATGGCCACGGGCGTGCTCAGGGCCTTCGGTCTCGACGAGGCGGCACTCGCCAAGGCAAACGCCGCGTGGCCCGCGATGATCGAAAAAGCCACGGCCGACGCCAAAGTTGCTGCCGAAGCAAAAGCGAAAGCCGACGCGGCGAAGAAGGAAGCCGACGCGGCAAAGAAGGCTGCTGCGGCGGCTGCACCCGGTGCGCCCGCGGTGCCTTCTCCGAAATAGTGCGGGAACGGCGGGGAGCCTCGATAGCGCAACGTCCGGCACCGTCTCCGGACGCGATTCGTTGGATATGAACGCCCCGTCATCCAGCGAACAATCCGCGCACTTCCTCTCCCTGCTGAAGAAATTTCACACCGCCATGCTCGTCACTCACACCGGCGCGCATGGCTTTCACGCCCGGCCCATGGCCATCGCCCGCGTCGAGGACGATGGTCGCCTCTGGTTCATCACCAGTGCTGAGACCGCCAAGGTGCACGAGATCGAGATGGACTCGCAGGTTCACCTCATCGCGCAGGACGGCGACAGCGCGTTCCTCTCCCTCAGCGGCCGGGCCACGCTGGTCGGCGACCGCGAGAAGATCGCCAACCTCTGGCAGGAGTCCTTCCGTGTATGGTTCCCCAAAGGCCAGGACGACCCGGACATCGAACTGATCGCCGTCCGCCCCGAGCGCGGCGAATTCTGGGACAACACCGGCGCCAACCGCTGCAAATACCTGTGGGAAGCGGCCAAGGCTTACGTCACCGGCACCACGCCGAATGCCGACGACGGCGACTTGCACGGCAAGGTGCGGCTGTAGCGGCTGCGCGAACAAATGCGCGGTGACGGAGAGGCGAATTCATTCGCCGAACATCCGGAAACTAAGTTTGGCATTCGCTCATCCCCGCCGGTGCGAATTGTTTGTCTCGATACCTCGGCGTGCGCGGCCATGGATGCGTCGTGGCAGTCACGTGTCGGCCGGCACGAGAGCCATCCGCGTTCTCCTGCCGGGACGGCGCCGCTTTCTCCGCGCGCGATGACACTCCGCGGGATGCGTGCTAGTTTGGGCGCTTATGTCTTTCGAGCTCGCCTCCAACTACCAGCCGATGGGCGATCAGGCGCAGGCCATTGCGAAGCTCACGAAATCCATCGAGGCGGGGAACCGGCATCAGACGCTGCTCGGGGTGACGGGTTCGGGGAAGACGTTCACGGCGGCCAATGTGATCCGCAATGTGGAGCGGCCGACGCTGGTGATGTCGCACAATAAGACGCTCGCGGCGCAGCTCTACTCGGAATTCAAGCAGTTCTTCCCCGGCGCGGCGGTGGAGTACTTCGTGAGCTACTTCGATTATTACCAGCCCGAGGCTTATATCCCGCGGACGGATACTTACATCGAGAAGGATTCGTCGATTAACGAGGAGATCGAGCGGCTGCGGCTTTCGACGACTTCTTCGCTGCTTTCACGCAAGGATGTGATCGTGATCGCGAGTGTGTCCTGCATCTACGGCCTGGGGAATCCGGAGGATTACATGAACATGCTCCTGACGATCAAAGTCGGGCAGCAACTGAACCGCGAGGCGGCGCTGATGAAGCTCGTGGACATGCTTTACGAGCGGAATGACGTAGGGTTTGCGCGCGGCAAATTCCGGGTGCGCGGCGACGTGGTGGAGGTGCATCCGGCGAACCTCGACGAGGAGGCGCTGCGCATTGAGTTCTTCGGCGATGAGGTGGATCGGATCACGCGGTTCGACCCGCTGACGGGGCACGAGATCGACCGGCTGACGACGACGACGCTCTACCCGGCGAAGCAATTCGTGACGCCGGCGGACAAGCTGCGGACAGCGATGGTGACGATCCGCCAGGAGATGGAGGAGCGGATTATTTTCTTTGAGAAGCACGGGCATCTGCTGGAGGCGCAGCGGCTGAAGATGCGCACGGAGTATGACCTGGAGATGATGCAGGAGATGGGCTTCTGCTCGGGGATCGAGAATTATTCGCGGCACCTGAGCGGGCGTCCGCCGGGCTCGAAGCCGTTCACGCTGCTGGACTTTTTCCCGAAGGATTTCCTGCTGATCGTGGATGAATCGCACGCGTCGATCCCGCAGATCGGCGGGATGTTCGAGGGGGATAAATCGCGCAAAACGACGCTGGTCAATTACGGCTTCCGCCTGCCGAGCGCACTGGATAACCGACCGCTGAAATTCCCGGAGTTCATGGCGACGACGAATCAGGCGCTCTACATCAGCGCGACACCCGCGGAGTTTGAAATCAAGAATTCGCAGGTGGGCAACACCGGCTATTACCCGCACAAGCGGGAGCGGATCGGGGAGGATGAATCGGAGCCATTCGCGCTGGCGGGGGTGCCGCTGCCGACGGCGCCGAAGCTCTCGCGCACGGATGCGCCGATCGAGCAGTTCGACGTGCAGACGCCGGGCGCTGCGCTGGTCGTCGAGCAGATCATTCGCCCGACCGGATTGCTCGACCCGGAGATCACGATCAAGCCGCTGAAGAACCAGATCGACGACACGCTGGAGCTTTGCCGGCAGCGGATCGAGAAGAACGAGCGCATCCTCATCACCACGCTGACCAAACGTACGGCGGAGGATCTTTCCGACTACCTCAAGGACGTGGGGCTGAAGGTGCGCTACCTGCACAGCGACATCGACACGATCGAGCGCGTGGAGATTCTGCGGGCGCTGCGGGCCGCGGAGTTTGACGTGCTGGTCGGGATCAATCTACTCCGCGAAGGTCTCGACCTGCCGGAGGTCTCGCTGGTCTGCATTCTCGATGCGGACAAGGAAGGTTACCTGCGCTCGCAGACTTCGCTCATCCAGACGGCGGGCCGCGCGGCGCGGCATGTGAACGGGCATGTCGTGCTGTTCGCCGATGTGGTGACGAAGTCGATGGAGGCGTTGCTGGCGATCACGGAATATCGGCGGGCGAAGCAGATCGCCTACAATGAAAAGCACGGAATCACGCCGCGAAGTGTGATCCGGGCGGTGCAGGAGAGCCTGCATACCATCCTGCGGGGGCGCGAAGTGGAGTCGTCCGTCGTCCGCGAGACGGGCGCGGATTTGAACCTCACCGACCTGCTCCGCGAACTGGAGCAGGAGATGATGACGGCGGCAGGCAATCTCGAGTACGAGAAAGCGGCGTTGCTGCGCGACCAAATCGCGGAACTCAAGGACGGCACCGGCATTTCCAAGATCGAGCCGAAACGCAAGCCGGTGAAATACGGCAAAGGCAAGCGAACCAAGGCGCGGGCGTAGTCCGCCCCCAAACCGTCATTCTGAGCGCCGATCTCCCTCTGGCATCTGATGCTGGGGAAGAAAGGCAGAGATGGTTGCGCCGCCCACTTCCGCCACGGCGCTGTCTCGCTTCGCGCGGTTCGCAAGCGCAGCATGACAGATCGGAAGGACGCTGCCGCGCGCGGCATGGCGGTTGCATCTGAAGGCCCCATGTTTGTTCGTTTCCTCCTGTTCGCTGTCGCGCTTTGTCCGGCTTTGCTGGCTGCTCAGGCCCCCGGCGACTCGACCCTCCGCGAAGTCCCGATCCAGGCGCTCAGCGACCGCAATTTCACCCCGCTCGGGCAGGCGGCGCTGAGCATCCGCCCGAACGATTGGAAGCACGCGGAGACCGCCAATTTCATCTACCATTACTTCCACAGCTTTATCGCCGCGCCGGTGGCGGTGGAGGCGGAGTTTTACTATCGAGTGATCGCCAAGGATCTGGAGAAGGACACCACGCAATGGGAGCGCAAGAGCCATGTGTTCATCTTTGAGTCAAATGACGACTGGGCGGCTTTTCAGCGCAAGGGCGCGCTCGATCCGTGGACGGGTGGCATCCACGCTGGCGGGTCGCTTTTCCTCCAGCGCAACCCGGAGTTGAAGTTCAAGGGCAACACGCTGGGGCATGAGGTGACGCATCTCGTGATCGAGCGCTTCCACGGGGCCGGCGTGCCGCTGTGGCTGAACGAAGGCTACGCCGAATACGCCTCGGGGATCTGTTACGCGGCGTTCAACCGGGCGCGCGGCTATGCGGCGCGGCCGACTTCGCGTCCGGTGCCGGCGAGTCTTTACCTGCCGCTGAAGCAACTCACTTCCCTGCTCAGCTACCCGGTGGACACGGTGCAGGTGCCGATCTTTTACAATCAATCGGAGCGGCTGGTGCGCTTCCTCAGCCGCATGGACAAGCGCGGCTTCGGCGTCTTCCTGGAGGCAATGGCGAAAGGCAATCGGATCGAGACGGCGCTGAACAAAGGGTTCGGTGGGCGATTTATCAACTTGGACGCACTGGAGCGGGAGTTTAAGACCTACGCCACCCAGTCCAATGGCCTCTCTGCTCCCGAATAAATTCACCTCCGCGCCGCAGTTTCCGAAGTATGGCTGTGGCTAAGGCGAAAGCGTCGGCGCAGTTTTACGCGGTGGTCGGGTCCGATGAGTCGGAGGTGAAACGCGCGGCCCGCGACCACGCCGTGCGGATGACCCCGGCCGGGGGAGGGGACTTCGCCTGCGACATCATCGACGGCGCGGTGCAGTACGCCGACGACGCGGCGACGCGCATTCACAGCACAGTCGAGGCGCTGCTCACCTTCCCCTTTTTCGGAGGCGAAAAGCTTGTCTGGCTGAAGAGCGCCAACTTCCTCGCGGACGACCCGATGGGCCGCTCGCAGACCGTGATCGAAGCGCTCGAAAAGCTCACCGCCACGCTGGAAGTCGGCCTGCCGGCATCGACGCGCTTCCTGCTCAGCGCCATCGGCGTGGACAAGCGGCGCGCCTTTTACAAAGGGTTGGCGAAGCTCGGCAAAGTCGAGGTTTTCGACAAGGTGGATGCGAGCAAGAGCGGCTGGGAGGAGGAAGCCAAGGGACTCGCGATGGATCGGGCGGGTGAGCGGGGGCTGCAATTGGCTGGGGAAGCGCTGGAGTTGTTCACGTTTTCGACCGGCGGCGACCGGCGGGTCATCGAGAACGAACTCGACAAGATCGACCTGTATCTCGGTGCCGCGCGGCGCTCGGTCGGCGTGGAAGATGTGCGCAAACTGGTGTCGCTCTCTCGCGCCGGCATCGTTTTCGAACTCGGCAATGCGCTCGCCGCCCGCGACCTGAACCGTGCGCTCGCCCTGCTGGACCAGCTCCTTTTCCAAGGCGAAACCGCCATCGGCATCCTGATCGTGGCCATCATCCCGACCGTCCGCAATCTGCTCGTGGTCAAGGATCTCATGACCCGGCACAAGCTCCAGCGCCCGGCGCAACCCTTCTTCTTTGGCAAGACGCTCGAGCGCCTCCCGCCCGCCGCGGTCGCGCATCTGCCGCGGAAAAAGGACGGCACCGTGAACGCCTACTCGCTCGGCATCGCCGCCAGCCACGCCCATCGGTATGAGCTTCCCGAGTTGCGCACCGCCCTCCACGCCTGCCTCGAAGCGAACGTCCGATTGGTCACTTCCTCGATGGAAGCCAACGTCGTCTTGAGCCAGTTGCTCGTCCGGGTGATCGCGGGCGGGAAGCCGGTGGCCGGGAAAGGGCGCTAGCGCAAGGTTTGGCCGGAGTCCGCGGTTCACAGCGTCACGGTCGAGTAGTAGCATGTTTAATATTTGAGTCCTTAAGTAAGAATCCATCGCAATATTAAAATAATTTAAGAAAGCGGTTGCCGGTTCCGCTCCGAGCCTGCATAGTGCAGTCGTATTTAGAAGATTGTTCTGGGGGGAACATCAGCCCTCCGTAGCCATTCGGCTGCGGGGGGCTGAATCTTTTTCGGGGGGTGGCTCCGAAATCCTTCGATACAGAGTAAAATAGAGACTTCAGGCTATCTGGCCCTTGTCCTCGATTTCCTGCCGCACGTTAATCGGCGGTTTTGTCCGAAGCAGGCGCGGCGAAAACGATCTCCTGCACTGCGGCCAGCGGCAGCTTCAATTCCCCCGCGATCTCGCTCCGGCAGATCAGCGTCTCGTTTTCGATGCGCCACGTGCTGACGGTCAGCGTCCCGTGGCCCGCCAGATGCAGGCGCGTGCCCGTCCCGCGTTCGACGGGCAGCCCTCCGAAGTCCACCATCGTCAACCGCTCCACCGGCAGGTCGAGCGGCCCGACCTCGGAGGCCACCTTCACCATCGTGGGCGTGGCCATTTCGACCGTCCCCTGCACCTCGTCCCCATTGGCCAGCGCCACGGTCTCCGGCGCGGGGTTCGGTTCCGGCGTCTTCCCCGGCACCACGCCATTCCACGGTCCGACCCACAAGTTCGAGAACGTGCAGGGCAGGTTCGATTGCGGCGTGATCATGATCCCGCGTCCGAGTTTGCGCGGGTCATCGGAGGCTTTGGGATTGATTTGCGCGACGATGATGCCGTCCACGAGGATGGTTAGCCGGCCCGTGGTGCGTTCCGCGAGGAAGCGCAGGTGCCGCTCGCGCGCGTTCGGCGTGATCTCCTTCCCAAATGGAAACTGTTGCTGCGAAACGCCGCGGCCCCGCGGGCGCGGGTTCATGTCGTAGAGCGAAAGGCCGACGCTGCTCAGGTGCAGCATGTAGCCGGGGTTGGTCGGCTCGGTGAAAAGCTGCGCGCTGCAAAAGGCCGGCATCCGCGGGGACGTGACGGTGAAACTGATCTCCGTCCGCGTGGCCAGCGTCTCGAAGATCCGTCCCAAATGGAGACCGCCGACGCGGTTGTAGTCCGTATTGCCGGGCCGGGCTTGCGAGTAGGTGCCGGCGAAGTACGACCACGGGCTGCCGGCTGACTGGAGTTTTTTGCGGAGCGCCGAAGTGCCGGTATTCAGCTCCAGGCCACGTTCCCAGACATCATGGTCGGAAGCGCCATCGGAAATGGCCGGCGCGCCGTCGGTGCTGAAGTAGAGCGCTTTCACCGCGGCCCGCGGGGCCGTGAGCTGGCCCGCCGCCGCGGTGTCGAGCACGAGCTGCTCCCGGTCGAGCGTGACGAACCGCCCGCCCAGCCAATCCCCATTGCGAAAGCGCGCCACCGTCCCGCCGGGCAGACCGGGAACGCGCGGCGTGAACTGCACGCCGGCGACATGCGTGCTGGCAAACTCCACCGCCGCCGTCGTCCGGCTCGCGCGCCAGCGCAGCTTTCCACTGTCGTCCGCGCCCTCCAGCGCGCCGCGCAGTCGGTCGCCATTTTTGAAGACGAGCACGTCTTCTGCCAGCGGTGCCTGGCCGGCCTCGCGGTTGAATTCGATCTCGGCAATCGCCGCCGGCGCCAGCGCCAGCGCGCCGCCGAAATTCGTCCGCACCTGTAATTTCCCGTCCCGCCAGTCCAGCTTCACGGCGTCGAACTCACCCCGCCCGGCCAGCCGGACGTGGGCCACGGGAGCCTCGTCATCGGTCGGATTCTCCGGGCGCCGGAAGCGCAGCAGCGCGATCTGATCGACCGGCACGGTGACCGCGCCCTTTTCCGCAGTCAGCTTCGCCACCCGTCCATCCCAGCTCGTGAGTGTCCCCCTCTTTACCTCGCCACCCACGACGGACACGGAATCGCTGGCCCGCTCTTCCTCCGCCCCCGGCTCACGCCCATCCCAGGGCAGAATTCGGATCTGCGAAATCGACTGTTCGTTTTCCCCGCTCCAGCTCGTGGGTTGAAATTGGAAAGCGCCGCCATTTTTTCCCGGCTCCCCTTTGTCGATCGCCCACTCCGCGGCCTTGCGGCCATTCATGAAAACGAGGAGCCGCCCTTTGGTGAAATCCTCGAAGACACGGAACTGCATCGGCCCCTTGCCGCGTCCGGCGGGATTGCCCAGCACCTTGGTCAGGTCGGTTTGCACGGATTGGAAATTGCCGCCGATGGACGCCCAGAGATTGAGCGAACTGGCGCGCAGCATGAGCTGGATCATCCCGCGGTTCAGCCCGCGCATCGCGGCATGGCGATTGTGCAGCGAGAGGGTGAAGGCGTTTCCGACCTCGCCCTGGTCCACGGTCAGGCGGTATTCCACCCGATCGGGCAGCGCCTGAAACATGCGGCTGATCGGCGAGGGCGTGGTCGCGCGCAACGCGCCCTCGCGGTAGCTCCAACTGCCGGCCGACGTCCAGCCCGCGAGGCTCGTCGGGCCATCGTAGGTCTCGGCGGCGGTGGTCTTGGAAAAATAAATCCATTCAATATGCGCGCGGCTGGTCGTCAGGGGCGTGCCGTCGGGGAGTTGCAGTTGCACTTTGTCGCCCTGGATCGCCGTCACCTCGGCGGTCAGCCAATCGCCGCCGGTGAATTTCACCGTGGCCGCGGGCCGGGCCTCCGCCGCGGGCTTGGTGTCGAAGCTCCAGCGGCTGATCTGCGCGAGCGGAATGGGGAGCGGTGCCGAAGCATCGGGCCGCCGCCAGAGGATCTCCCCAAGGGTCAGGTCGAGGGCTTCGAGAGTGCCGTGGATTCGCTGGCCGCCGGTGAACTCCAGCACCTGGGGGCCGGCCGGATCCGGCGCTGCCGGGGCGGGTTCACTGCCCTCCTCGCCGCCGAAGATGACGTTGCCTCCGTTCACGATCACCCGATTTCCCATGATCACCTGACCCTGCACGCGCACCTGCGGTGCGACCACTCCGCCGCCCGCCGCGGGTGCCTGGATGATGAGATCCTTCCCCGGCCCGGGTCCGATTTTCAATTCAAGCTGCGCCGCACCCGAGGCGAGCAGCCCCGACCAAACGACCGTCGCCAGAACTGTCCGGTCGAGCGCGTTCATCGCTCGTAGATCGGCAGGTAGCGATAGGTCAGCGCGATCGAGAGCAGGCCGAAGGAAGTCGAGAGCGGAGCGCCCAGGCTGCCCTCCCAGCTCCCGTCCTCATTCTGCGATTCGATGAGCTGCTGCACCCGCTTCTCATTCCACTTTTCCCACTCCTTCACATCGCTCTGAAACAGCGCCTGCGACGCATAATATTCGCCGTAAAACGGATAGCCTCCGCCGCTCTGGTCCCCGGCCTTTTTCAATGCGGTGAAAGCCTTGATGAAAGTCGGCTGATCCTTCCGCCGCGCGTAGGCGTAAGCGGCGACGCCGATCGCCGTGGTCGCGCTCCCGCCGTGCGAGCTGGAGCCCGGCACGTAGCCGATGGTGCCGTCGCCCGGGCTCTGGCAGTCGGTGAAAAATTTCAGCGCCCCGTCGATCGCGTTGTCCGGCACCCGCAAGCCGGCATTGCGGGCCGCGATCAGCGCGACGAAACATGCGGCGCTGACCGACGAATCCGCGTCCTGCGACTCCGGCCCGTAACGCCACGCCTTGAAGCGATTCTTTTCCTGCGAGGTCAGGATCAGTTCGACCGCGCGCTTCAAGGCCGGCCCGAGCCGTTCGTCCTGCACCGCGCCGTAAGCCTCGGCCAGCCCGAGCGTGGCGAAGCCGTGATTGTACATCGACCGCCCGATGTAACCGGTTTTCTCGTCCACATTCTTGAGGATGAATTCGAGGGAGCGTTTGATCGACTTCGCGTACGGCCCGTGGTTCGGATCGTCGCCATGGGCGAACATCGCCATCATCGCCATCGCCGCTGTCGCCGGCTCCGTGCCGTAGTTGCCGGGAAAGGAGCCTTCCTCATTTTGGGTGGCGACGATGTATTGCAGCCCGCGTTCGTAGATGCGCTCGACCTCCGGCGGCACCTGCGTCCCGCGATACACATTCAGATCCTGGCCGTGCATCGGCAGCGTGAGCAGACAAAGCACGGCGGCCAGTGCGCGGCCAGGAGAGGGGAATGGGAAGAGTTTCATCGGCGAATAATGTTGCGCGGCACCTCCGATTTGGCCGCGACTTTTTTGGGATCGGCCACCGTCGCGGGTCGTGTCGGTGCGGGATCGTAGATCAGTTCGCTGACCGCGCTGGCCGGCATCCGCAAGTCGCCGAAAACCGCGTGATGCGCGGTCAGTTCGCCGCCCGCCCATTGAAAGCGATCCACGAGCAGCGCGCTCCCATCCACCAACCGCAGCCGTCCGGCGGCGCGCGCTGGCTGCATCTCGCCGCCGAACTCGACGGCCTGCACCTTGTCGCTGGCCAGATCGAGCGGGCCGATTTCGCTCTCCAGCCGCCACCGTCCATCGGTCAGCGAAGCAGGCGCGCCCGCCGCCGCGTCGCCATTGGCCAGCACCGTCATCGGCGCGGTCTGGCCAAAGCGCGGCAGCTCGCCGCTCCACGGCGTGATCGTCACCTCGGAGAGCAGCATCTGCGCGCGTCCGTAGGTGTAGGTGTCGATCGAGAGACTTTTGCCGACGCCGGGCAGCCGCTCCGCCGCGGTCACTCCGGTGCGCCCGAGATGGTAGCCATTGAGAAAGAAGTCGATCGTGCCGGCCGGTCCGTTGACAAAAGCCCGCAGGCTGAACTGGCGCGCATTCTCGCCGATCTTGTCCCGGATCTGCACCTCGCGATTCCCCCCGCCGTTGGGCGACTTCGGATTCTGCACGGAGAGGTTCATTTGATAGGCGGACAGATTCACCCCGACGCCGCCTTCGCCGGGCGCGAGAAAGTTGATGTTCAGCGTGCCGGGATTGTCGCCGGGGGAAGCCATGTCCACCCGCAGCTCGAAGCGATCGAGCCCGCCGCCCAACTCGCAGGCCGGCCCCATCGCCTGTTCGCCGCTGCTGCCATCCCGCGTGCGCAGGATGAAGCGGCCATCGAGCGCCAGCCACGCTTCGTGGCGCGGGCGCACGCGGCTGTAGTAGATGAAGCGCTGCGCATTCGGCGTCTCGCGCAACCAGCCGTCCGGGTTCTGCCCGCCATCGCGGAGCGATTGTTTGGCGTTGGGAAAAAGACGCCACAGTTGCGCGCGATCCACGGCCAGTTCGCCGAGCAAGGCGTGCTGCCAGCGCAGTTGTTTTTCGTCAAACGCCGTCACCGCTCCGCGCAGGCGTTCGCCGCTGCGCAGTTCGAGCGTGCCGGCGGGCTCCACCTTCGCGCTGCTCGTCAGCCGGACGCCCGCGATGCGATCCGTCTGAAAATCCACTTCCTGTCCGCTGGCCAGCCGCCACCGCAACGGCGCACCGGAGGTCGCGGCGACGAGCGCACCGGGAAGTTCATCGCCATTTTTGAAAACCAGCAAATCGCCCGCGCCGGGTGTGGCTGCGGCGCGGCTGGCGAAGACGATAAACTGCAAGGCGCTCGCGGGCAATTCCAGCGCGGGCGCGAAGACCGACCGGCCCCGCACCTTGCCTTCGCTCATCTGCAATTCCGCCAGGCTGACCTCGCCCTGATTCCCAAACGACAGCAGCGCTTCCACCCCGGAGAGCGGCGGTGATGCCGGCGCCAACTTGACGAAAGTATCTGCCACGAGCGGCACCGTCTTTCCGGCAAAAGTCAGCTCCTTTTCCCTCACCGCTTCGAGCCGCCCGATGAGCGTTGGCGGGGTCGCCGTGCTGAGTCGATCTTCATTCTCCGGATTTTCGTTCGCGTCGGGCGGCGTCCCGTCCCACGGAAGTACGCTCAGGCGCCGAAATTGCAGGGTCGTCTTCTGGCCGCGCTCCTGCCGGTCGAAGCACAGGCCGCGCGGCAGCCGATCCTGACGCTGCCTGCCGGGCTGCTCGACTTTCGGCTTGAGCGACCAGTCGCCCAATTGCCGTCCATTGCGCAGCAAAACCACGCGTTGCCCCGGCCCGTCGTAGAGCAATCGATAACGCACCGGCCCGGTTTCGGCCTGAGCTTCCGCAGGCAGTTCCAGATTGTTGGCCTGCGTGCTGTCCTGGAAGACCAGCCACTTCAACGCTTTGCGTCCCAGGGTCAATTGCACGGTGCCAGTGCTGTAGGAATTGGGCTGCGGATTGAAGGGCTGAAGCCAGAGCCGCAGACCTTCCTCGCTCTCCGCCGGCACCTCGAAAGCAACCTCGAAGCGCGCCGGAGTATCGAGCGAGCGTCCGATCCATTGCGTGTCATGCACGGTCAGCGTGCCGTCCTTCGATTCAACCCGCGGCGTGCCGCCGGAGAGCCAGCCTTCGAGCGCCATCGCGCCTTCGCCGAGACCGAAAGCCGGCGCGGGTTTGGGACCGAAATGCAGCCATTCGATCTGCGCCCGCGCCACCTCGATGGGCGCGCCGCCTTTGATCGCCAACGCGAAAGTCTGGCCGTCGGCGCTCGTCATCGCGCCGCGCAACCAGTCGCCGCCAGGCAGCTTCACCGTCGCCAGCAGGGGCTCGTCCTTTTTCCCGCGGGACGAAAACGAAACCATTGAAAGCTGATTGGTCAGTTGCGCCGACGGCACGAGCAGCACGCGCCGCACGTCCGCCCGCGGGAAACGCAAAAGCTCGCCCGCGTCCTTCCGCTTCCACAAAACCTCGTCCTTCGTGATCTCTGCCAACTCGCCGCGAAGCTGCCGGCCGCTGTGGAAAAGGAGCGTCTGCTGATGCTCCGGCGCGGGGTCCGGAGTGCCGGCTTGGGCGGGTTGGTTGATCCGCACGCGGTTGCGATCGATCGGCGGGAAGTCATCGCCGAAGAGATTGATTTCCGCGGGCGCCGGCGTCTGGGCCCGCACCGCCGCGCCGGCGAGCAATAGAAAGGCGGACCAAGCCAGAGTCAGCGCCCGCCGGGAACTCCGGGGAGCGCACCCGTCCCGGGTGCTGGCTTCGGCGTCCCGCCGAAGCGAACTTCCATGGCTGGTCTGCCGGTGCCGAGTTCTTGCCGGGGACTGACGTGAAAGGAAGTTCGTTTCGGCGGGACGCCGCAACCAACGGGCGGGACGCCCGTGCTCCCCGGAATTCAGCATCGCCTCCGTCATCACTTCGCGCCTTCGAGCTGCTGGAAGTAGGCCTGTAATTGGTCGCGGAATTCCTCGGGCCATTCGCCCGCGGTTGCCGCGCCGCCGGCCTTTTCCACGCGCCGCGTCCCGGTCGTATCCTTGGCTACCGCGCCACGCGCGGTATCGCCGATGAAGCTGTTGTCATACTTCCCGCTGTTCCCGCCGGCCTTCTTCGACTGCGTCGCCTGCGCCATCATTTGCTGCATCATCTGCTGCATTT